>Ga0209127_100132_pt1 | contig 29248 bp, 21 predicted proteins | sample LakSupMetagenome_FD_187469 | JGI IMG/M metagenome (GOLD analysis project Ga0209127, IMG submission 187469) | Freshwater microbial communities from Lake Superior, Canada - Sta WM archaea (SPAdes) (version 2) | ecosystem: Environmental > Aquatic > Freshwater > Lake | place: Lake Superior, Canada... | reverse complement strand
TGCGCTGGCGCAGGCCAGTGCGCGAAACCCGCAAGACCAGGAGCGCACGGTCAGGCTGCAGGGCCATCACCCGGCCTATGTGATCTACACCTCGGGCTCCACCGGCAGGCCCAAGGGCGTGGTGGTCGAGCATGCAAATGCCTCAAATTACCTTCAGTGGTCGCACGAGGCCTACTATGCGTACGCAAAAGTCGGAGGGGGGTCGCCAGCAGTCCATTCTTTTGGCTTCGACGGTCTGGTGACAACACTTTACGGGCCGCTGCTTGCCGGGCAGTGCCTGACCTTGTTGCCGACTGGAGACGAGGCACGGGCTCTCGTGACTACCGACAAGGGCAAGCCCTATGCGCTTGTCAAACTCACGCCTTCGCATTTGCGGGTTGTGAACCTCCTGCTGGAGCGCAACAACCGCGAAGATGCTCCCACCGGGGCCCTGATGGTTGGCGGTGAAGCACTGGTCCCTCGAGACCTGGCCTATTGGCAGCGACGGTTTCCGTCGGTTCGGCTCATCAATCACTATGGGCCAACCGAGATCACGGTGGGGTGCTCGACGCACGAGATCGTCGGCAATCTTGATGGCGCGACCGGCATTCCGATCGGCCGTGCGATCTGGAATACCAGGCTCTACGTGCTTGACGTGCATCTGCAGCCAGTGCCAACAGGCGTGGCGGGTGAGCTCTACGTTGCTGGCAGAGGTGTGACCCGCGGCTATCTGGGGCGGCCTGGCATTACCGCAGAACGATTCGTGGCATGCCCCTTCGGTGAAGACGGCGAGCGTATGTACCGTACAGGTGACCGCGTGCGCTGGCGAGCAGACGGATCGGTCGAATACCTCGGGCGTGCAGATCAGCAAGTCAAGATTCGCGGCTATCGCATCGAGATCGGTGAAGTAGAAGCGGCCCTGACAAGTGGTACTGGAATGGCTCAGGCTGCGGTTGTGGTCCGCCCTGATCCGAGCGGCGCCAACCGATTGATTGCCTATGTCGTGTCCGGTTCCGGCGATCAGATCCCTGATGTTGCCAAGGTCCGAGAGCGCATTGCGTTGACGTTGCCCGAATACATGCTGCCGTCCGCAATCGTCGTCGTTGACCGCTTGCCGCTCACATCGAACGGCAAATTGGACAAGCAGTCCCTGCCGGCACCGGAGTGGCAATCGGCGCAATACGAAGCGCCCCGCGACGACGTCGAGAGATTTCTGGCGGATGCCTATGCCGAGCTATTGGAAGTGCATCGGGTCGGCATTCACGACAACTTCTTCGAACTCGGCGGGCATTCACTTCTGGCAATACAGCTGATCTCCAGGATCGTGGAGAGGACCGGCGTGGAGCTGCCTCTGAGATCGGTGTTTGACGCCCTTACGGTGGCGGCACTGGCAGTTCACCTGAGAGCGAAAAAAGAGACGGTACTCGAGTCGGACAGCGCCGAGGCTGAAACCGAAGACGGATTTCTTTGAATACGCCCCCGATTGGCACCGATCCTGAAATCGCAATCAGAAAAAACTTTTCCATATCGATCCGAAGAAGCTTCCATGACCAACCCGACCATCCAGCAGGCACCTGCTGAAGACCCAGGAAAAATGGGGCCGTCCGACATGACAATCGCCAATCCGCCGATGGCGATCGTGTCGGTATTGGCCGTCCTGTATGCCAGCGCGTATTTCCTCGGGGAACGCCTGCTGCAGCTGTTCTTCGTGCCAGCCGCCGCGCTGGACAAGGCGCTTCGGTGGACTCGGCTCTTCCAACGCCTGCCATTATTGTGGTTGCCCGTCGCCTCGATTGCTGCGGCCTTCGGTGCAATCTCCGGACTGCCGATGGCCTTCGAGCGCGGGCTCCTCGCTGGCGGCCTGGCTTGCATATTGTGGAGTCTGGTGATTGTGGCGGCGTGTGTGGCACACGCCGGTGCGACGACACCTGGCACATCGATCGCCGATATCGAGCAGCGCGCGACTCAGCGCTGGCCGGAAAAATGGTACGCGAGACATCTGGCCAAGCCGATTGACGCGCACTACGTGCGGGCCCTCATCGCCAACTCGCTGATGATCGTGCCCGCGGTGATTGCATTGCTCTGGCCGGCTGGGCCGACCATCCCGGCGGTGCTGCTCTACGCGGTTGCGTTGTTGTCCATATCTCGTTCGCAGGAAGAACTCGATCACTGCGACATTCACAACAACCTGTTTTCGTCGTCGCACCTGGCGCCGGGATTTGCAAAGGTCGGCGTCTGGCTAACCAGCCAGTACCTGCGGGTGGTCCTCAATCCGCTCTGCAGTCGAATTCCGCACTTCTATCGAATCCACCACGTGTACATGCACCATGTGGAAAACAACGGCGCAGAAGACTTGCAAACGACGATGCACGCGGACCGGACAAGCTTCCACGACTTCTGTGTACATGCGCTCAAACTCGCTGTGAGCAACAGCTTCGGCGTGGACTTGTACTCGTATCTCGTTCGCAAGAGGCGCTATCGAGAAGTACGACAACTGCTCGCCGGGATGGTCGGCTGGTTCGCTGCCTTGGCGCTGATCGCTGCATACAGCCCGGTGGGTGCGGCTGTTGTCCTGATCGTGCACTTTTTGGGCGCTGTTCCGGGAGCGATCAATACCTATATCTGGCACGGGTTTGTCGATCCCGACGATCCGGAGAACGTCTATCTCAACACCGTCAATTCGGTGGTGAATCCGGACGTTCTTCTTGTCGGATCTCTCCACCTGCGGCACCACATCAAAGGCGGCGAGCATTGGACCAAGCAAGCCGCGATGACGCCTGCAGAAAGCGATGCATGCCTGCAGAAATCCGTTGTGCTCTTGAGTCCGTTGCCCGGTAACGCATTGCTCTCTGCCCTTTGGCGAGATCGGATGGACATCATTGCCACTCGGGTGCGACCGCTCCCAGGGCAAGCCTCGAGCGATATGGTCGACATGCTGCGTCGACGTACCCGACCGAAAGTCGCCGCGCCGAGCTCGAATTTGACAAGGTGGATCGACCGTTCGATTGGAAAACTGTTCGCCAACCATCTTTTGATGGGAGCAAAAGTGTGAATGCATTGGCAGGTCAAATAACGGCTCCTGAACTCACGATCCTGGCAGGCAACGATGCCGCCGTCCGGTTCCTGCGCGACGATGAACGATCTGTAAAGGTTGAAGATCCGACCATCCCGCTGGTCGTCGATGGCAGATCGTCAGCGGGGCCGCGCGCTGCATCGGACTTCCTGGCCGCGCAAGGTGGTGCGATATTGAGCGCCGTCGCCAAGCATGGTGCGGTGCTGCTCCGAGGCTTCGACATCCCGACCACGGCCGATTTCGAACGGGTGATGCTGACCGTTCAAGGCGTGAGCGCCATGGGCGAAGCGTTCATGGCGGAGCCGGGTCGGACGGTAGTTCCGGGCGCGAAGTATGTGCTCCATACCAACACGCTGTACAAGACTGGCGGCACCTTCGATCGCGTCGGGTCCTTTCACACCGAAAACTACTACGGTCCGGACGTCCCTCGATTCATATCGTTCTTCTGCGAGAAGGCTTCATGGCTGGGTGGTGAGACAGGGCTGGTCGATATGGCAAAGGTCTATGCAGACCTGCCGGAAGCATTGAAGGACAGACTCAAGGCATCGGCGTGTGCGGTTCAGGACATCCCGCTTTCGGCGGTGGCAGCCCGCTACCAGACGACGGAGAAAGCGGCATCGCAGGCATGCCGAGATGGAGGGCTTGCGATCGTCGAGCGAGAGGGCATCGAGTATGTCTCGATCAGCAAGCCCAGTGTCTTGCGTCACCCGGTGACCGGGGACGATGCCCTTTCAATCAACGTGTCGTTGGAGCTGGGGCGCCGGGGTTTGATGACAGCGTTGCCTCGCGCGTTTCAAGACGACTATTCGTCGCTGGCTTGGAGCCTGCATCGGCTGGTTTGGAGCAATGCCGTTGTATCGACGATCGTGCGAGCCTTGGAGGAGCCTCGCGCGGCGCTGGGCTACGCGCAGCGGTGGCTCTCATTCGTCGTCAGGCGCCGCAACGCTGCGCCGGCGGCGCCGACTCGCCCCTCCGCCCTGCGAGCGGGGGATGCCTTTTCGCCTGAAGACATCCAGAGCACCGCGAAATCCATGCGCAAGCACTTCGCTTCGTTTCGGTGGATGGCGGGCGATATCTTGATCGTGGACAACATCAGGATGGCTCACGCAGGAATGCCGGGTCTCGGGCCGCGAACCATTCGGGCCTTCATTTCCAATCGATTCGATCTGCCAACCGTTCCGGGTCCGGGGTTCCATGCGCCTCAACTCGCGGATGCCAAAGCGAGCGCAGGCCAACGTCTCGCTCGATTGCGTGACCGTGCGTTGAGTCCGGACGGAGAGGCTGCCATGTGAAATAACGCGCTCATCGAACGACGGCATCCGCATCGCAGGCGATGCCACATTGAGAACCTCGGCTACTACTGAAATTTTTTTGGAGCAATTGAAATGACGAACCCATTTGAAGACAACGACGCCCAATATCTCGTGTTGCGCAATGCCGCTGGTCAGCATTCGATCTGGCCAACCTTCACGGATGTGCCTGCCGGCTGGACATCGGTGTTCGGTCCCGAATTGCGTGCAGTGTGTCTCGAATACGTTGAAACGAATTGGACCGACATGCGTCCGATCCAGGCTTGATCGTCGAAACAGGAACGTTCGCGTGGCGCGAATCATCATCAATGCGTGGGGCAGCGCCGGCGACTTCGAGCCGTTCCTGGCGCTCGGGCGCGGGCTCGCCGACATCGGGCATGAAATGGAAGTGTTGACGTCCGAGAATTTCTCGCCACAAGTCGCAGCGGCGGGCCTGAAATTCGAAGCCGTGGCCTCGCGTGAGCTCTGCGAAAAAACGCTCGCACATCCCGACCTGTGGGTCAACGAATGGAGCGGCAAATGAGAACGACCGATCAAATTCTCGAATGCCTGTTAGCGACGAAGCCGGAACTGCAATGTCTTGTCGCCGGAGTGACCATCGACATCGAGCTCCTTGAAGACGTTCCTTTCCAGTCTTTGGAATCTGATCGTGTCGTGCTGTCTTCGAGCGCGCTGCTCGGACCCAGCGCCGCAGTCGTCGTGCGGCATGCCTTGGAGGCCGCGCAGTTGCGAAGGTTGCCTGTGCGAACGTCAGTGTGCGCGTTGTTGGCGGCCAGAACCGCCGTGCGATATGCGTGCCATGGACGTGGCGAAGCGATGGATCACCTGCTCCTGCGCGTGGCCGGACTGGGCGACGACGAGGTTGCGCATGAACGGCTGATGGCGCACTGGTTGGCGCTGCGACCGCTTTATGCAGATTCGGCCATTGATGACATCAGTGCGGCCGATATACGCCAGATTGAAGCTGCGTGGGCGTTGGCTCCTCCAGCCGAGGAAATCCTGTGCATCGGCGGCGACGAGCGCTTGCGGGTGTTGTCCCAGACCGGAAAGAACAAGTACGGCTGCGCAACCCGCCCAATTCCAGGGTTGGTCGAATTCAGCAGCTGTACGGCCACCACAGTTACGCAGCGCGGCTATGCCGCAGCGGAATCGACACGCCGGCGCCTGTTGGCAGCGGCACTCGACGGTGAATTGAGCATGTGCTGCGCCGCCGAGGCAGCGTCGATCCGCGAAGGACTGCTCCATCGCTACGGCCTTGACGATACGGTCGATGCCGTCTTGGCTGCATCGGGTACGGACGCCAGCCTCGTGGCTGCAATGCTCGCGGGCGCAATGGATACGACCAGGCCGGTGGTCACCGTGCTCGTCAGCGCCGCCGAGACAGGGCGAGGCGTTCCGAACGCAGTGAACGGATGCGCGTTCGGAGAAACCACAGCCATGGGGCACCGACAACTCCTGGGGGACCCTATCGCCGGCGTTGTCCCTGGGATGGCCTGCGAGGGCATTGCCCTGCGATCGAATGGCAGGCCACGGGCCGTTCAGGCGATCGACGCCGACGTTCGACGGCATATAGATCGTGCGGTCAATGCCGGGTGCAAGGTTCTGTTGTATGCGCCGCATGCCTCCAAGACCGGGCTCACGGCGCCAAGCCGCCAAGAGATCGGGCAATTGCTGCAGGACTATCACCCGCACGTGCATGTCGTGGTGGACGCCTGCCAGGGACGCATCGACGCGAGCGACGTCCAAGACTACGTTCAGGCGGGTGCCACCGTCTTGCTGACAGGGTCGAAATTCTTTACCGGCCCCTCGTTCTGTGGCGTGGTTTTCGCGCCGCGCTCGAAAGTGCAAACCGTGCTCGATCGAATGCCAGTGGGACTGGGAGCCTATTCGTCGATCGACGATTGGCGACAGGCACCTTCTTGCCTGAGTCACGGCCATAACGTCGGGCTGCTGTTGCGCTGGGCTGCCGGGTTGGCGGAAATGGACGCGTTCAGGCTGATTCCGGCACCCGTGCAGATCCAACTGTTGAAGAAGTTCGGCGGCATTCTCCGCAACGTATTTTCCGAAGGGCCCGCGCTTATGACGGGGCATCCCGTGCAATCTCCGTCGCGCACCGAGACATGGGCTGGACTTCAGACGATCTTCCCCTTCATGCTGCGTTCTCCGTTCGCGTCTGATCGGGTCCTTTCGATGTCCGAATTGGAATGCGTCTATCGATCCATTCATGGCGACTTGGCGAGAGCGACGGGCGACGCCCGTGCTGCAACGCCATGCCAGATTGGGCAGCCTGTCGCTTTCGATGGCGAGATTTCAAGTGGGCGGGCGGTCTTGAGATTTGCTGCCAGTTCCCGACACGTTGCCGCATATGCCGCGACGCCGCACCTTGGCGAATGGGCTCAGCGAATCGAACACGAAGCACGCATGGCGCTGCACATGATCGAAAAGGCAACACAAACAATGATTCCCGTTTTGGCAGAAGCTCGTGCGCCATGAGCATCGAGGCTTAAGTCACGGCTGGCCTGTTTCACCATCACAGCATCAATTGCACAGAAATAGTTTTACAACTCGATTCGCAATGAAAGACTCACACCATGAATGACGTCATGTCGAAGTTCGAGGAGATGATCCGCGAGCATGAGGGACGCAAGCCTTTCTTCGATACGGCATCGTTCCCTTGGGCAGAAGAAGTCGAAGCAATGTGGCCGGACATCCGCCGCGAGGCGGACTGCGTTCTTGGCGCGCTGGATTACTTGCCGGGCTTCGAGGAACTGCAGTTCGAACAGCGCGACCTGAGCCAGGACAAGCGATGGAAGGTCTTTCCACTGCACGTCTACGGACGCATACCCAGGGATAGCGAGCGCCGATGTCCGCAGACGGTGCGCGCCCTTCGCAAGATTCCCGGCATGCTCGGGGCGATGTTTTCCGTGCTCCAGCCGGGCAAGGAGTTGCCACCGCACCGCGGTGCCTATGCGGGCGTGCTGCGCTATCACCTCGGAGTCAAGGTGCCGCATCCCGATCAGTGCGGCATCTGTGTGGACGGCGAGGAGGCGCAATGGCTCGAGGGAAAAAGCCTCGTTTTCGATGATTCCTACATGCATCACGCGTGGAACCGCAGCGGCGAAGACCGCGTCGTTCTGTTCGTCGACTTCCTTCGGCCGTTGGCGCCGAAATTGAATGCGATGAATCAGTCGCTGGTGAGCCTCCTTGGCAAGAGCCAGTTCATGGATCAAGCAGCCGTTCATTGGACCGAATGGAACGCCAAGTACGGGCATCAATTGGACGCTGAGATTGAGAAGAAGCGACTGCAGCTCTCGTGAGCCTGCGCAGTCTTTGGTGCTTTGAACCAGCAACTCGCGAAATACCTCGATCAAGGAAAACACAGTCATGAGGATGGTCCCATCAACACCGCGCTCGAAAGAGGGCATTTACGACGTCATCGGTATCGGCTTCGGGCCTTCCAATTTGGCACTGGCTGCCGCCATCGATGAAATGCCATTGGGCGTTTCGCAAGCGCCTCTGACAGCTGTCTTCTTCGAAAAGCAAGACCGCTTCGGCTGGCACCGCGGCATGCTCTTTGACGACGCAAAGATGCAGGTGGCGTTCCCCAAGGACTTGGTGACGCTCCGATGTCCAACCAGCAGCTATTCTTTTTTGTCTTACCTGCACGTGAAGGGACGGCTGGCCGCGTTCCTGAATGGCAAAACCTTGTTTCCGTCGCGCCTGGAATTCCACGACTACCTTGAATGGGCGGCCGAAAGACTGAATCGATTCGCGCGCTATGGGGCTGAGGTAGTGAGCGTTGAAGTGGCCAAGCCCGGCAGCGCGGGAGAACTGTTGGAAATTGTGGTGAGGGATGGGAAGACGCATTCCACCTATCGGACTCGCAATTTGGTGGTAGCGGCCGGGCTCGAAACGGTGATGCCCGAAGGACTCATCCGGAGCGACCTTGTCTGGCACAGTTCCGAGTTCGCGCACCGACTGGGTACGCTGGATAACCGGCCGGTGTCAGTCGCCGTGGTTGGAGCGGGCCAAAGCGCCGCAGAGATAACGCGGCATGTGCACTCAACCTTGCCGCAAGCACGGGTCACGGCCATATTCGATCGCTATGGCTACAGCGTTGCGGATGACACCCCGTTCGTCAATCAGCTCTTTGCTCCGGATGCAGTCGACGAATTTTTTCGGGCGCCTGAAGAGGCTCGTGAGCGCTTGTTGGCACGCCACCGCAATGCAAACTATGCAGTCGTCGATAGCGAATTGCTGAGCAGCCTTTACGAGGCGCACTATGCCGACCAGGTTGCTGGGCGGCAGAGGCTCGAGTTTCTACGGGCGACCCGAGTAGTTCACGCGCAGTGCAGCGACAAGGGGGTCGATTTGGTGCTGTGCTCCGCGCTGAAAGGCGAGGTTCGGAAAATTCGAACTGATGTGGTGATTTGCGCCACCGGCTATCGGCCTGCCGACCCCATTGCACGTTTTCCATCGCTGAACACCCAGTTGGAACGCGACAGCCGCGGACGGCTCTTGCTTGAGCGCAGTTATCAGGTGGAATCGACTCATCTACAGAGATGCGCCGTGTACGTTCAAGGGGTCAGCGAACACATGCACGGCATGTCGGCGTCACTGTTGTCGACCACCGCATGCCGAGCAGGGGAAATTCTTTCGTCCGTCGTGGATCGCATCACGGCTGGAAATTCGACTTCTCAAAACCTTGAACTGGTGGCCGATGTACATCCCTGACTCCTATCGCGGCGACGAGCGCAATGCCGTCGAACTGATGCAGCGGTACCCGCTGGCCCTGATGATGAGCGGAAGCCACGATGGATTGCCATTCGCAACGCACCTGCCAACGGTGATACCACCTGACACGGCAGAGGCGCTGAGTGCCGGCACCGCGCCGCTGGCCGGCATCTCCATCTTCGGTCACTTGAACCGAAGCAATCCGCATTGGCAGGCCTTGCAAGACGGTGGGCAGGCATTGCTCGTGTTCTCCGGGCCAAATTCGTACATATCGCCCACCCTCTACGATCCTGGTCCGGCCGCTCCGACATGGAACTTCATTTCTGTGCACGCGCGTGGTTCGGTGCGGCCTATCGTGGACCGCGATCAAACGCTGGACGTGATTCGCCGCACCGTGACGTCCATGGAAACCGCATTCGGCGGCGGATGGGACATGACCGGTTCACTTGAGTATTTCGATCGCATAGTCAGCGGGGTCGGGGCGTTCGAGCTGAAGATTGAAACCGTCGATTGCATGATGAAGCTGAGCCAGGAAAAGAACCTGGCGACCCGACAGCAGGTCATCGAGGGCTTGTCCCGGCAGGAGGGTTCTGTCCGCGATATTTGCCATTGGATGAAGCGGTCGGTGCAATCCGATCTGTCGGGAAACGCATGAGTGGCGACATCCCCGACGCGTCGCCGATTGCGCAGATGCAGGGCAATCGCGTTCACGAGTTGTTCGAGCGCTGGGCGCGGGAGGTGCCACAGGCGCTTGCGGTGGTAGCCGAGGACTGCGAGGTGAGCTACGAGGAGTTGAATCGGCAAGCGAATCGGTTGGCGTGGTACCTGAAAGAGCAGGGTGTCGGGCCGGACGTTCGGGTAGTGGTGTGCCTGGAGCGTGGGGTGCAGCAGATACAGGCGCTGTTGGCGGTTCTCAAGGCGGGAGGAGCCTACGTGCCGGTGGAGCCGGGGAGCCCGAGCGAGCGCGTGGGTTGGGTGCTGCAAAGCAGTCGACCGCGGCTGGTGATCAGTACGTCGCAGGCGTGGCAGCAACTGAGGTCCAGCGCGCCGCAACTGCCAGTGCTGGAACTGGACCGGGCCGAGCAGACGTTACGGCAGCAGCGGCAAGATGACATGGGCGATGCAGATGTGCAAGGCAGCCCTGGGGACTTGGCGTATGTGCTGTACACCTCCGGCTCGACGGGCCGACCCAAGGGGGTGATGGTCGAACACCAGTCGGTAGCCGGACAGATTCAGGCGCTGCTGGCGTGCTACGGTTTGCAGCAAGACGAACGGGTGCTTCAATTTGCTTCGGCCACGTTCGACATGTCGGTGGAAGAGATTTTCACGGCACTGGGCAGTGGAGCGACGCTGGTGCTCAGGACCGACGACTGGCTGGCTGGAGCGCAGCGGTTCTGGGCGCAATGCGAGAAGGCTCGGATCACGCACCTGAACCTGCCGAGTTCGTTTTGGCAGCAACTGGTGCTGGCCCAAGAGCAAGAGATTCCAGTGGCGATCCGGCGCATCAGCGTTGGTGGCGAGGCGATGCCCGAAGCATTCGTCGAGAAGTGGTTCCAGGCGCAGCGCAAGCCACGGCTGTACAACGCCTACGGCCCGACGGAGGCGACGGTTAACGCGACGGTGCAGGAAGTCACGAGCCAGAGGGGGACATGGCGGAGCATCGGCCGCCCGCTGGCAGGCGTGCAGGTGCACATACTGGACGCGGCATGCAGGCCGATGGGCGTGAACGCGGTGGGAGAGATCTACATCGCAGGAGAAGGAGTCGCCAGGGGCTACCTTGAGCAACCGGTGCTGACGGCGCAACGCTTTGTGGCCGACCCGTTCGGTCCAGTGGGACGGCGCATGTACCGCACGGGGGATATGGGGCGGCGGAATGCGGATGGGGCCATCGAGTACCTGGGGCGAAACGACCATCAGGTCAAGATTCGGGGTTACCGCATCGAACTCGGTGAGATCGAAGCGGCGCTGCTGCGACACCCGGCAGTCGAAGCAGCCGTCGTGGTCTACCGCGAAGCGCCCGGTATCGGCGCTTCCCTGGTCGGGTACTACACGGGCCACCAGACCGCGGTCGAGGATCTTCGGCGGCATCTTGGTCCGATGCTTCCGCGATATATGTTGCCGGCCGCATATGTCCACCTCCATGCTTTGCCGCTGACGGACAACGGAAAGCTGGATCGATCCGCGCTTCCACCTCTGACGGCCGCGGACCATGTACGCGCAGGGGAAACAGAGGCGCCTGTGGGCGCGATGGAGCGCGAACTGGCCAACATATGGTCCGAGATGCTCGGCCTGTCAGCCATCGGTCGCAACGAAAATTTTTTCGAATTGGGCGGCCACTCACTGCTGGCCGGCAGGGTGCTCGCGCGAATTCGTGAGACCCGGAGCGTGGACCTGCCAATCCGCACGATGTTCGCGTCTCCCACGGTTGCCGAGCTGGCCGCAGCGGTTCAGTTGGCGCAGCCCTGCGCGCCGGACCTCATTGCCTCGACCTCTCGCTCATGCGCGTCGCTTGCTCAGGAACGAATGTGGTTCCTGGAGCAGATGGAGCAGGTCGGGTCCGCGTACCACATTGTCGAGACGATCAAGGTATCCGGCATGTTGGATACGGCGCGGCTGGAGGCGGCGCTGACGACCATCGTGGCACGTCACGAGCCGTTGCGGACTCGTTTCACGCCGGGCGCGCAAGGGCTGCATGTCGAGGTATGTCCGCCCTACGAAGTCCGTCTGGAGCTTGCCGAAGCCAGGGCGGAGAGCCTTGTGGAACATGTCCGTTGTTTTGATGCATTGCCGTTCGACCTGGGATCCGGGCGCCTGTTGCGTGGCCTGTTGCTCAGAACTTCGCCGCAGGCGCACTTGCTCGTCTTGACGATGCACCACATCGCAGCCGATGGCTGGTCCTGCGGTGTGTTGCTGCGCGAGCTGGGGCACCTCTACGCGACCAGTGGCGTGGGCGGCGATGCCGCACCTGTTGAATGTCTTGCAGCGCTGCCGGTGCGATACGTAGACTTTGCGGCCTGGCAGCGCGAGCGGCTCGAAGGCGAACATCTGCAGCGCTTGCTGCAATACTGGCAAGAGAGCCTGGCCGACGCGCCGCTGACTCTGGCGTTGCCACTCGATCGGCAGCGCCCGTTCATTCAAAGCCACGCGGGCGCGGTGTTGCAGTTTTCGCTGCCGACGCAGATCGGCCTGGGGTTGTCGCGCCTGGCCAATGGCGAAAGCGCCACGCTGTACATGGCGTTGCTCGCTGCGTTTGACGTGTCACTTTGGCAGTGGACGGGTCAGGACGACTTCGTCGTCGGGACTCCTGTCGCCAGCCGCGACCATGCGCAAACGGAAAGCCTTGTCGGGCTGTTCGTCAACACGTTGGCAGTTCGGGCGCGGTTGTCGCCTGCGTGGTCGTATCAGGAGCTTCTGCGTCGCAAGCGCGAGCAACTAATTGGCGCCTTCGCCCACCAGGAATTGCCGTTCGACAAGCTGGTTCAACTCGTGAACCCCATCCGCCAGTCGGCGCGGTCGCCGGTGTTCCAAGTCATGTTCACAATGCAGAACGCGCCGCTCGAAGACGTTGTGCTGCCGGAAATTCAGTTCCAGTCGGTCGAGCTCGGTGCATCCGCGGCCGCCAAGTTCGAGCTCTCGCTGGACGTCATTCAAAGCCGCGATCACGCTGGCGAATTGTTGTGCCAGATCGAGTACCGGACGGACTTGTTCTCGGCGGCACAGATCGACCAGTTCGCATCCGCCTTCGAAGCACTCTGCCGATGGATTACCGAGAACCCAGGCCGTCAGCTCGCCGCTGCCCCGGCATGGAGTACTTCGGCAGACGACATCCCCGACGCGTCGCCGATTGCGCAGATGCAGGGCAATCGCGTTCACGAGTTGTTCGAGCGCTGGGCGCGGGAGGTGCCACAGGCGCTTGCGGTGGTAGCCGAGGACTGCGAGGTGAGCTACGAGGAGTTGAATCGGCAAGCGAATCGGTTGGCGTGGTACCTGAAAGAGCAGGGTGTCGGGCCGGACGTTCGGGTAGTGGTGTGCCTGGAGCGTGGGGTGCAGCAGATACAGGCGCTGTTGGCGGTTCTCAAGGCGGGAGGAGCCTACGTGCCGGTGGAGCCGGGGAGCCCGAGCGAGCGCGTGGGTTGGGTGCTGCAAAGCAGTCGACCGCGGCTGGTGATCAGTACGTCGCAGGCGTGGCAGCAACTGAGGTCCAGCGCGCCGCAACTGCCAGTGCTGGAACTGGACCGGGCCGAGCAGACGTTACGGCAGCAGCGGCAAGATGACATGGGCGATGCAGATGTGCAAGGCAGCCCTGGGGACTTGGCGTATGTGCTGTACACCTCCGGCTCGACGGGCCGACCCAAGGGGGTGATGGTCGAACACCAGTCGGTAGCCGGACAGATTCAGGCGCTGCTGGCGTGCTACGGTTTGCAGCAAGACGAACGGGTGCTTCAATTTGCTTCGGCCACGTTCGACATGTCGGTGGAAGAGATTTTCACGGCACTGGGCAGTGGAGCGACGCTGGTGCTCAGGACCGACGACTGGCTGGCTGGAGCGCAGCGGTTCTGGGCGCAATGCGAGAAGGCTCGGATCACGCACCTGAACCTGCCGAGTTCGTTTTGGCAGCAACTGGTGCTGGCCCAAGAGCAAGAGATTCCAGTGGCGATCCGGCGCATCAGCGTTGGTGGCGAGGCGATGCCCGAAGCATTCGTCGAGAAGTGGTTCCAGGCGCAGCGCAAGCCACGGCTGTACAACGCCTACGGCCCGACGGAGGCGACGGTTAACGCGACGGTGCAGGAAGTCACGAGCCAGAGGGGGACATGGCGGAGCATCGGCCGCCCGCTGGCAGGCGTGCAGGTGCACATACTGGACGCGGCATGCAGGCCGATGGGCGTGAACGCGGTGGGAGAGATCTACATCGCAGGAGAAGGAGTCGCCAGGGGCTACCTTGAGCAACCGGTGCTGACGGCGCAACGCTTTGTGGCCGACCCGTTCGGTCCAGTGGGACGGCGCATGTACCGCACGGGGGATATGGGGCGGCGGAATGCGGATGGGGCCATCGAGTACCTGGGGCGAAACGACCATCAGGTCAAGATTCGGGGTTACCGCATCGAACTCGGTGAGATCGAAGCGGCGCTGCTGCGACACCCGGCAGTCGAAGCAGCCGTCGTGGTCTACCGCGAAGCGCCCGGTATCGGCGCTTCCCTGGTCGGGTATGTGGCGTGTCCCGGAGACGGCCGCGACACGAAAGAATCCGCGCTCCGCAGCCATCTGGGCAGCATGCTGCCCGACTACATGATGCCGCGGCGCATCGCGATCATGGATGCTCTTCCTATCAATGCAAACGGCAAGATCGATCGCCGAGCGTTGCCGATCGTTGGCTTGGCGACAGTCGTCGCCGAGTACACGGCGCCGCGAAATTCGATCGAAACTGAAATTGCAAAGGCGTGGGCAACCGCCTTGGGTCGAGAACAGGTTGGGGTCTTCGACAACTTTTTCGACCTGGGCGGGCATTCGCTGCTGGCCACGCAGTTGATCTGGAATATTCAGCAAAGGCTTGGCGTGGATCTGCCGCTGCGTGCGCTGTTCGAAGCCCCGGACGTTGCGAGCTTGGCGAGCAAGGTCCAACTGCTACTCGAGCGAGCCAAACTTCAAGACGTGGTTGACATCAACTTTGGGATCGATTCGCCACTTCCCAGTGCGGCATTGGTTCAATCGGGAAACCCCGGAGAGGTCTTGTTTTGCACCCCTTCCATCGGTGGCGGCGTCCCGGCCGAATACCGCCAACTGGGGACGGCGCTTGCATTCTCTCCGGCCATCTACTGTTTCACGGCGTGCGACTTCAAAACACGGCGCCTGCCCGAGGCGATGACGTTGAACCAGTTGTGCGCGACATACGTGCAGGAATTGCTGCAAGCCTATCCCGATGGGCCATATCGCCTTTGCGGCTATTCAACGGGTGGGGTCCTTGCGTTCGAAATGGCTCGCCAACTCAGCGCGTACGGCAAGGTCGTCGAATTGGTCGCCATGATCGACACGCAAGTCGAACATAGCTCGGACTACCCGCCGCATTGCAGCTCCGAAGAGAGGCGTAGCTGGCACGACTTTTTCGGCCTGTTGGGTCGGCAGATGGTGCGTGAAATCGTCGCCAACGGCGATGCGCCATTCTGGAACATGACAGAAGAGGAGCGCTTGACATTGGTGATGCGTGTCGCGCTTGACTCCGGTCAGGCGCCGACGGGCATCGGTCAAGAAGACCTGAGATATCTGTTGGAAGTCAGCCGCCGTATGGTGCGAATGTGCAGGGCGCACGTGCCGGGCAACTACATCGGTGATGTGTCCTATTTCGTCCAGTATTCGGCGGAGGACAACTGCAACGTCGACGAGCCCGCCCGAACCATCGGTTACTGGCGAGCGAAAACCCAAGGGGCCTTTCAGGTCTTCGAGGTGGGCGGGAATCACCAAACCATGATGACGTCGCCCTACGTTGACGTCATCGCCGAACGGATTGCCGGTGCCTTCGCTGCGTGCCGGAGCAATTGATCGAGATCCATATGCCCGATACGACGCACTTGACGACAGCACGCGTTGATGCCGCGCGTTTCCCGAGCGCGGACTCCATGTGCTTTGTGCCCCGCGGTGCGGCGTTTCTAGAATTTTTAACAGAGAACCGGAAATGAGTGAGATGTTGCTGAGCATTGAAAGCGTCGCACCGGAAGATCAGGATGCGATCACGACGGAGTACGTTGAAACCACCGGTGGTGTTGTGATCGGAGTACGTCGATGGAGTGGTGCCACGTTGCTGCCGGACGAGCCGGTTGCATTGTTCGTTCACGGGTTTGGTGAAGGAGCCTTTGTTTGGGACGACGCCGTGAACGCGGCGATGCCTTGGCAGAGCATGGGCATCGACCTGCGTGGGCATGGCAACTCAAATTGGGCGGATTGGGCGAGCTACCAAACCGAGATCCATGCCCAAGACTTGGTGTCAGTGGTTCAAAAGCTGGATCTGCGCAGGATCGTACTGGTCGGTCATTCATTGGGTGCCGATGTGTCGTTGCGCGCATATGCGAGGCTCGCCGATCGCATGGCCGGGCTTGTGATTGTGGATTACGGTCCGGACACCAGCAACGACGCCAGTGCCACGGTGCGGAAGGCTTTCACAGAGAGCGCGCAGCCGTATTCAACGGTGGGTGGGTACCACGACTACCTGGCTGCAACAAGACCGTTGGCGAAGACTTCATTGTTGAGAAATTTCGCAGAAAGCGCATTGCGTTGCCATGTCGACGGAAGCTTGCGTCTGAAAGCGGACCCAGATCTGGTCAAGCCTCCAACGCTCAGTCGCAGTGGCCAGATCTGGGAGGAATTGCGGACAGTCCGTTGCCCGGTCCTGTTATTGCGAGGTTTGGGTTCTTCGGTGCTGCGGGCCGATGTCGCGCGGCGAATGGTCGATACCTTGGCTGATGCACGGTTGGTCGAAGTACCGCTGGCGGGGCATTCGGTAATGCTGGACAACCCCGAGGCTTTCAAGCGTGCTTTGGCGGAATTTCTGATGTGCCGAACTTGAGCAACCGAGGCGCTCGCATGAGGACCCGACCTCCGTCGCTTGGATATCTTTCCGTTTGCTACACCAGAGAAGTACATGATGTATTCCACTGCAGTGGTCATTCCGACGTTCAACAAGGCGAGGTATCTCGCCCTGACGTTGGCAAGCCTCGTCAATCAGACCTTCTCGGATTTCCACACTATCGTGGTTGACGATGGCTCCGTCGACGACACCCGGGAGACGGTCGATCGGTATATCGGCCGTCTTAGCCTGACTTACGTTTATCAGCCCAACGCCGGCCGTAGCGCGGCGCGTAACGCCGCGCTACGTTGCTGCACCACGGCTCATACAGTCTTGTTTTGCGACGACGATCGGCTGTTGCCTCCTGAATACCTTGAACAGCATCTCGCGGCGATGGGTAATGCGGAGCGAATCGTCGTGGTGGGTCGCAAGCGCAGCGTACTCAGTTGGTGGGAGCCGGACGTGCTGCCACTGGCGCACCGTCAACTGACTCTCTTGTCCAGCCGGCACGGCCGTGCTCTTGGCGGACTTGCAGGCTTGCCGCTCACGCAATTGATCACCGAGTCCGATCTGCTTACGCGATGGGATGAGAGCATTGGCCAGTGGGATCTAGGGGAGGAAGCTGACAATTTTCCCTCCGCGCAGGTCGATACTTCGGGTGCCGTTCAAGCGCCATTGAGTTGGCTGTACGTCACGACGGCGAACCTTTCAATTCGCAGCCCGAAGCTTGGGAAGTCGATCTTCTTCGATGACCGATACGCCGGCTGGGGTGTCGAAGACACCGATCTGGGGTATCAACTGTTTTCGGACGGAATTCCGATCAAGTTCGAGCCATCGATCCTGAACTTTCATCAAATTCATGCGACTGGTCCGGGCGGCGCAGCTGCGAACGATTCAGCGCGCAGAACGCAGTTGGCACATAACTTCGCCCGCTTTTGCTTCAAGTGGGGCGATCTGGAGCCCTATCTGGTGGCGGCCGCCTACGGGCGGCTGACAGCTGAAGAAATGCACCAGCTCGCCGTAGAAGCTGCGGCACATAAAGGAACCTTGCTCGTGAACGAACTCAAACAGCTGTACGCGAAAATGCTCGAGGCGATGGTCGATACGACCCCAACCTCCACCGAAGGGCAAGCGTGAAAGTCGACACCGATGCGGGTGAGACTCATCGTTGGCGAATCCTTCGACTGATGTGGGAACATCATCCTTGGATCACCATTGCTACATCGGTTAGCGGTCTACTGAGTGGCCTGTTCGGAATTGCCACCATTGATGCCATCAACAGAGGCCTCCAGGCAAAGGGAACGACGCCGTGGTCTGCTGGTATTTTTGTCGCTTTTGTGGTGGGGTCACTGGTGTTCAAAAGCGCTGCGACCTTGCTCCCGTCCTACGCCGCAGGTCAGATCGTTACCGCCTTGCGCATTCGGCTGTGCCGAAAAATTCTCGGTATGCCGCTGGTGGAGATTGAACGTCAGGGCGTGCCGAATGTGCTGGCACTTCTGACGCAAGATATTCCTCGCTTGACGGAAGGGCTGCTGAAGTTGCCGATGGTCGTGGTGGATGCCTCGATACTGATTCTCTGTTTTGGATACCTGGGATACCTCTCGCTTAGCGCGTTGATGTTGACGGGTGTCGTCATCGCCGCCGCTGTGACTGGTTTCTACATCATCGCCTCCCGCAGCATGGTCTACAGCAGAGTCTTTCGAGACCAGCTCACCGTTTTTTTTGCGGGAGCCTACGGTCTTTTGCTGGGCGTCAAGGAACTCAAGCTCAACCGACAGCGTCGTAAGTGGTTCCGACGTGCATCGTTCGACCTGGCGAGCAGGCGCATGGCCAGGACCGGGTTCATCGAGCGGATTTGGGTGACTGCAGCGGAAAACGTGAGCCAAGTCGGCTATTTCACACTGATCGGAATTTTTCTGTTCATCTTGCCGCACATGCAAGGTTTTGAAATCGCCAATCTGACGGCTTGTGTTTTGACTCTGCTGTACATCATGGAGCCGCTTGGTTCTCTCGTCGGTACGGTGCCCGAGCTTGGCAAGGCGTCGGTGGCTTGCGAAAATCTAATTCGCTTCGGCGTACCACTCTGGAAGGCGCAGAAGCACGACTCGACCATGGACGCCTCGGCGGGGGGAGGTGTAGCGCATGTTTCTCAACACAAATGGCGCTCCATTGAATTGCGTGGAGTGCGGTTCGAGCACCAGGCTTCAGCGTCTGGTGGGCGAAGCTTTCCAGTCGGACCGCTGGATTTGTCTTTGGAGCCTGGCGAGTTGGTATTTCTTGTCGGCGGCAACGGTTCGGGCAAGAGTACCCTGGCTCGTTTGCTGACAGGTTTGTACGAGCCCGATGCTGGACTGGTGTTGATGGACGGGCAGACTGTCGAAGGGACCGCTGCTTGGGAAGCCCACCGAAACATGTTCTCAGCCGTCTTTGCGGACTTCCACGTCTTTGAACGTCTCTCCGCGGGGTGCCATGTCAGCGAGTTCGATGAGCGTGCTGTTCGCTTGCTCGCCGAGTTTGAGCTCGATGGCAAGGTATCCGTTCGGGATGGCATGCTCTCGGACACACTCGCTCTTTCGACGGGGCAGCGCAAGCGTTTGGCTTTGCTTTCAGTCCTCATGGAGGACCGTCCGCTGGTTCTATTGGACGAGTGGGCTGCGGACCAGGACCCGTATTTCAAGAAATGGTTTTATGAGCAGTTACTGCCCGCGATGAAGCAAAGCGGTAAATGCGTCGTGGTGATATCTCACGACGATCAATACTATGGCGTGGCAGACCGAATCGTGAAGATGGTCGACGGCAACATAGTGTCGAATGTTCGGAATCGACCCGAACTGGTCGTTACGTGTTCCTGAAGAAATGCGCGAAGCCTGGCTTCAGTTCTCAAGGTGGGGTGGCTGGCCGCTTGCCCTTCTCTACCGATGCGTTCAGCTCACGTTGCCACCTGCCTCCGTTCGTTCAGGATGGGATGGCAATCCGGTTACTGCGGGCCGAATTCCTGGCAAAAAATTCATGTCACTCGCGGTCGACGCCGGGATGCAATCGATCGAGATCAGGTCGGTCGGCCGTTCGTCGGTTCGTAGTTTCGAGTCTTCCTTATCCGTTCGATGACGGATGTGCATCGGAGGACGAGTTTGTTCTTTAGGAGACCTTCAGAAAGCGCGGCCATAGGATCAGCCTCGCCCCTGCCATCTCTTCGTCGGGCCGCCGCCGGCCCCGACGGTTTCGAGAGCACGCCTTCTCGGCGTGTCGTTTCACCCTGATGTTCCTGCATGCCAAACACCCAACCCCGGCGACTGCGCAAATATCTCATCGGCATTTCCATTCTTGTGGTTCTGGGGCTGATTGGCTTCTGGAGAATGGGTTCCGAAAAGAAGCCTGAGTACCTGACCTCCACGGTGCAGCGCATCGACCTCGAAAATGCCGTGCTCGCCACTGGCGTGCTGCAAGCGCTCAGGCAGGTCGAGATCGGCGCCCAGGTCAGCGGCCAGCTCAAGTCGCTCAAGGTCGTGCTCGGCCAGCGCGTGAAGAAGGGTGACTTTCTGGCCGAGATCGATCCCGCGATTCCGCAGAACTCGCTCGCGCAGGCGCAGGCCCAGCTCGAGAACCTGCAGGCCACCAAGCTCGCGAAGCAGGTTCGCGTCGAACAGGCGCGGCTCAGCTGGGCGCGCCAGCACGACCTGCTCGCGCAGGACGCCGCGGCGCGCCAGGACATGGAAAGCGCTGATGCCGACCTGCGTGCGCTGCGCGCCGACGACGTCTCCCTCGATGCGCAGATCCGTCAGCAGAAGCTCGCGGTGGAGACGGCGAAGACCAATCTTTCGTACACGCGCATCATTGCGCCGATCGACGCCGACGTGGTGTCCATCAGCACGCTCGAAGGCCAGACCGTGGTGGCCGCATTCCAGGTGCCCACGCTGATGAAGCTGGCCGATCTCTCGACCATGACGGTGAAGGTGCAGGTGTCCGAGGCCGATGTGGTGCGCGTGAAGCCGGGGCAGCCGGTGTACTTCACCATCCTCGGCGACCCCGACAAGCGCTACACCGGCACGCTGCGTGCGGTGCAGCCTTCGCCCGAGAAGATCAACAACGCGGTGTTCTTCAATGCGCTGTTCGACGTGCCCAACCCCGATCGCACGCTGCGCGTCGACATGACGGCGCAGGTCGCGATCCTGCTGGGTGAGGCCAAGCAGGCGCTGACCGTGCCGCTGACCGCGCTCGGCGTGCGCGGCAAGGACGGCCGCCAGGAAGTGCGCGTGCTCAAGCCCGATCAGAGCGTCGAGAAGCGCGAGGTGCGCACGGGCATCTCCAACAACTTCCAGGCGCAGGTGCTCGAGGGGCTCAAGGAAGGCGACGTCGTGATTACGGGCGACGCGTCGGCGCTGGAGCCATCCGCGGAAGGCGCCAACGGGAACAAGGACGACAGCAGCAAAGGAAAGCGCCAATGAGCGAGCGGCCGCAGCCCTTGCTGACGCTGCGCGGCATCGGCCGCAGCTTTCCTTCGGGCGAGCAGGAGGTGCAGGTGCTCAGCAACGTCGACCTGGACATCGGCAACGGCGAAATGCTGGCCATCGTCGGCGCCTCGGGCTCGGGCAAGTCGACGCTGATGAACATTCTCGGCTGCCTCGACCGGCCGAGCACCGGCACCTACACCGTCTCGGGCAAGGACGTGGGCACGCTCGACAGCGATGCGCTGGCCGAGCTTCGGCGCGAACACTTCGGCTTCATCTTCCAGCGCTACCACCTGATGCCGCATCTGACGGCCACCGGCAACGTCGAGGTGCCCGCGGTCTACGCCGGCACCGACGGTGCGGTGCGCGAGGCCCGCGCGCTGCAGTTGCTGGCGCGCCTGGGCCTCGAGGACCGCGGCACTCACCGGCCGAGCCAGCTCTCGGGCGGCCAGCAGCAGCGCGTGAGCATTGCGCGCGCGCTCATGAACGGCGGGCAGGTGATCCTGGCCGACGAGCCCACCGGCGCGCTCGACCGCCGCAGCGGCCAGGAGGTGATCGCGATCCTGCGCGAGTTGCATGCGCAGGGGCACACGATCATCATCGTGACCCACGACATGCAGGTGGCGGGTTGCGCCGAGCGCATCATCGAGATCGCCGACGGCGAGATCATGCGGGACCGGCCGAACGTGCCCACCGATGGCGGCGCGGCGCACCCCGACGCCGCGGTCGTCGACACCTCGGTGACTGCGAGCCGACCCAAGCTCGGCATCGCGCGCTTCAGCACCGGCTGGGCTCGTTTCGCCGAGGCCTTCCGGATGGCCTGGCGCTCGATGATGTCGCACCCCATGCGCACCGCGCTCACCATGCTGGGCATCGTGATCGGCATCACCTCGGTGGTCTCGATCGTGGCGATCGGGGAGGGGGCCAGGCGCTACGTGCTTGCGGACATCCGAGCCATCGGCACCAATGCGCTCGACATCTATCCGGGCCGCGACTTCGGCGACGACAAGGCTTCGAGCATCCGCACGCTGGTGCCGTCCGACCTGCAGGCGATCATGGCGCAGCCGTTCGTCCACAGCGTGACACCCGGCACCACGCGAGGTCTGCGGCTGCGTTACCGCAGCGCCGACATCAACGCCAACGTGAACGGCGTCAGCGACAGCTTCTTCGCGGTGCGCGACGTGCAGATGGCCAGCGGCGCCGCATTCACCGCGACGGACGTGCGGCGGCAGTCGCAGGTGGTGGTGATCGACCAGAACACGCGGCGCAAGCTGTTCGACGCCAACGTCGATCCGATCGGCAAGGTGATCCTGGTGGGCACCCTGCCATGCACCGTGATCGGCGTGGCGCAGGAAAAGAAGAGCATGTTCGGTGAGAACAAAGACCTCCGCATCTGGCTGCCCTACAGCACGGGCGCGAGCCGGCTGTTCGGGCAGCAGTATTTCGACAACCTCACGGTACGCATCCGCGACGACCAGCCCACCAAGGCGGCCGAGGACAGCATAGTGAAGCTGCTGACGCTGCGCCACGGCGGCAAGGATTTCTACACATTCAACATGGACAGCATCGTGAAGACGGTGGAGCGCACCAGCCAGTCGCTCACACTGCTGCTGTCGCTGGTCGCAGTGATCTCGCTGGTGGTTGGCGGCATCGGCGTGATGAACATCATGCTGGTGTCGGTGACCGAGCGCACGCGCGAGATCGGCATCCGCATGGCGGTGGGCGCGCGTCAGAGCGACGTGCTGCAGCAGTTCCTGACCGAGGCAGTGCTGGTGTGCCTGGTGGGCGGGCTGATCGGCGTGATGCTGTCGTACGGCATCAGCTTCCTGTTCTCGATTTTCATCAAGCAATGGCAAATGATCTTTTCGATGGGCGCGGTGGCTTCGGCCTTCTTCTGCGCCTCGCTGATCGGCGTGGTGTTCGGCTACCTGCCGGCGCGCAATGCGGCGCGGCTCGATCCGATCGAGGCGCTGGCACGTGAGTAGCGCGCGCTTCTTTTCGTTGGGTCTGCTGGCTGCGGCGATGCTAGCCGGCGGCTGCACCGCATTCCAGCCGCAGACGCGGGCGCAGGCCCCGCTCGACGTGCCGGCCGGCTGGCAGCAACAGCAACCGGCCAGCACGGCGCATGCGGCCGCGATGCCGGCCACGCAGTGGTGGACGGCCTTCAATGATCCGCAGCTCACGATGCTGATCGACCGTGCGCTGCAATCCAACACCGACCTGGCGGCCGCCGGCATCCGCGTGCAGCGCGCGCAGTTGCAGGCCGGACTGGCCAATACCAATCTCACGCCCAGCGTGGTCGCGCAGGCGAACACCAGCCGCAACTACGACCTAAAAAACGGCGGCGTGGTGGGTTCGGCATCGAGCTCGCTGGTGACGCTGAGCTACGAGCTCGACTTGTGGGGCCGGCTGGCGTCGCTGCGCAGCGCGGCCGACTGGGAGCTGAAGGCCACCGAAGCCGACCGGCAGGCTGCGGCGCTGGCACTCGTGAGCACCACGGCGTCGCTCTATTGGCAGCTCGGCTACCTGAACCAGCGCGTGGCGCTGAGCGAGTCCGGCATGCAAGACGCGCGGCGCATTCTGGCGCTGGTGCAGGCCAGGTACAAGGCGGGCGCGGTGTCGGGCCTGGACCTGGCGCAAGCCGGCCAGAACCTTGCAAGCCAGGAGGCGGCGCACACCCAACTGCTGCAGCAGCGCGTGGAAGCACGCAATGCATTGGCGATCGTGTTCGACCGGCCGCCGGAGGCGGTGGCGCAAGAGCCGTCGCAGTTGCCGGACATCGCGCTGCCCGTGATCGAAGCCGGCGTGCCCGCCAGCGTGCTCGCACGCCGGCCCGATCTGCGTGCGGCCGAGCAACGCTTGCGCAGTTCGTTGGCGAATGTCGACGCGACGCGCACCGGCTTCTATCCGACCTTCAGCCTGACCGGATCGCTCGGCGGCTCGAGCACGCAGCTCTGGGAGGTGTTCAGGAACCCGGTGGGCGTACTTGGCGCCGGCGTGGTGCTGCCCTTTCTGCAATGGAACACGGCACGGCTGACCGTGGCCGTTTCGCAGACGCAGTACGAAGAGGCCGTGCTGGGGTTCCGGAAGTCGCTCTATACAGCGCTGTCCGAGGTCGAGAACGCGTTGTCGTCGCGTGTGCAATTGCGTGACGAGAACGGGAAGCTGGTGCAGGCGCTGGAGCTGGCGCAGCGGGCCGAAGTGCTGTCGGAGGTGCGCTACCGCGCGGGTGCGACGGCGTTGCAACCGGTGCTCGATGCGAAGGATCGGCGGCGTGCGGCGGAGGTTTCGTTGGCGCTGAACCGGTTGAACCAGCTCAATGCAACGATGACTTTGTACAAGGCGCTGGGCGGGTCGACGGCTGGCGAGTAGGGCACGCCTTGCGCTCTCTGCCCAAGGGGCTGCCGTAGGCACACATCGTCCAATCCTCCCGAGCGAGCTGCCCGCCGTAGCGGATTTTGGCCAGGCGCGGACACTCTTGTATACCGGGGAGAGAGCCGTGGATTCACGACATCAACCGGTCCAAGACTTTTGCCGCATCCCCAATGGCTCAACGCCCGGTCAGCTCAGTTCTACTTCGGCGCGGATTCGTTGTACTTTGCTCGCCATGCTCAAGCAATGTTCCGAAAACGTGCTCGGGACCCGTGGTGGAAAACATGCATCCAGGTCGTTTCCAACCAACGCTGCAAATTGGGCAGCGAGCAGGTCCTCGGTTGCATCGTCGGCTCCGAGCGTCTCGATGGCTTGCAGGACGGTATCGGCGGAAATGTCGTTCACTGCGTTTTGCAATGCGTCCGTATCAAGCGATGGCAGTCTCACCGGAAGCTGCTTGTACCGGAATGTGGGCGCGCTCTTCCTTGATGCGGTTGGCACCGTCCACGAAGACCAGCCGAGGCTTGTAGCCCGCAACCTGATCTTCTGGCACCAGACCGAAGGCCGCAATGATGATTAAGTCGCCCACAGATGCGCGGCGCGCGGCCGATCCGTTGACCGAGATGATGCCGGTACCGCGCTCGCCGCGGATCGCGTAAGTGACGAACCGTTCGCCGTTGTTGATGTTCCAGATGTGGACCTGTTCGTTCTCGGCCAGGTTAGCGGCATCAAGCAGGTCTTCATCGATGGCGCATGAACCCTCGTAGTGCAGTTCACAGTCGGTGACGGCAACGCGGTGGATTTTGGACTTGAGTAGGGTGCGAAACATGGAGCGAACGCTTTCTGTCTGTGATGAAGTGGACCAGTCTGATGCCCATCGATAAAGGCGCCAGGACGAAAAGGCCGTAAACGCAGCGGGCGAAGGACAACCGGGTCACCGGTGGAAACGGACACTTCACCAATTGCCGCCACATCGGCCCTCAGTCTGGCCTAAGAGGCGCGCCTTGCCGGTTTAAGTTTACCGGTATCCAATATCTGGCGGATTTATATTTAATTCGAGGTTTTCATGAAAATGTCACATGCGACACCGGGCGATCGTGTATCTTTGTGATACCGGTAACTGCATCGACATGCACGGCAAAACTGCGCGGCCGACTTCTGGTGGTAGTGATCCTGATTGAGCTTGGGTAGAGGCGCTTGCTGCCTGTGCCAAGAGCGCCAAGACAAAAGAGGGCATGAACGGCCCAGGCTGGCGAACGATTGCAGGGCGATGTCGCCGACCTCTTAGGGAGACTGAATTGGAATTCGAGCCTGCTGCGACCATCGTGGAGATTCTGAGAGCCCGCGCTGCCGATCCTGGCGACAAACTGCGAGTGGCGTTCGTCGAGCTTCAGGCCGATGGGCATGCATGTCGGGAGGTCACCTTCGCGGGTTTGCACGAGCAGGCGCAACGCGTTGCCTCGGGATTGCGTTCAAGACTTTCCAAAGGTGACCGCCTGCGACCGGAGACGGAAGATACCGACCGGGTCCTCGGCCTCTTTCTGAACACGCTCCCGCTGCGCCTGCGTCTGCCCCAGGGCAGCTGGGAAGACCTGATCCGCGCCGTCTTCGCCGCAGGATTGGGCGTAGCGGCGCACAGGCGCTACTCGTACTCGCAGACGATGGCCGTCACTTGACGTCAATCGCATGAGTACTCTGACATCCCAGGGGATTCCACCGGTACCTGGCGCCGGTACCGAAGTCGATGGTGTTTCGTTGGTGTTCGCGGCCGAGAATCCTGAGAACGACAAAGAGGTGCGGACGTTGCGGGTCGAGCGAGGCCTGGAGATCCTGGACCAGGACGAGGTCTTCATGTCCGAGCCCAGCCGGACCGTGATAGACGGCGCCCGCTTGCGCATGGCTCATGCCGGCATGCCCGGCTTCGGAGCTCGGACACTCCGCGCCTTCATCTGCAATTCCGTCGCGATCTCACCGCGCGCTGGCGTCGGCGTGGCGCAGCTTCGCGCACTGGGCGACGTTGCCTGCATCGGCGAACGCTTTGCTGCCGAACGCTTTGCTGCCTTGAGCGAAGCGCAGGTTGCCGGCCGGGGATCGTTCCCCACGTGAAGCGAACCTTCGCGTTTCAATTTTCTGTGCACTGCGTTTCTCGGCAGCGCCAGCGGCGCGGTGCGTTTTACCAACCACGTTCACATTTCATCTTTTTTTGACAGGAGCAGATGCGTGACCAATCCGTTCGAAGACGACAACGCCCAATACCTCGTGCTGCGCAACGCGGCCGGCCAATACTCCCTGTGGTCAACCTTCAATGACGTTCCGGCGGGCTGGGCTCAGGTGTTCGGCCCGGAACCGCGCGCGGCATGTCTCGAATATGTCGAGGCCAATTGGACAGACATGCGCCCAATCGAATCGTGATCTGTATGAAGCCGGTCAACGCCCAGCGGCGCATCTTCATCAACGCTTGGGGCAGCATGGGCGACGTGGCTCCGTTCCTGGTGCTCGGCCAGGGCCTGGCGCAAGCAGGCGCCCATGTGACAGTGCTTTCCTCGGGCAACTTCGCCACAGCTGTGGCGTCGGCAGGACTGTCGTTCGAGAGCGTCGGTACGCGTGAAGCCTACGAGAGCGCGCTGGCCGACCCGGCGCTTTGGGATCCCGAGCGCGCGGATGCGTTGATCGACAACTTGTTCGAGCAAACGACGCCACAGTTGCGCAATTGCCTGACCGAGGCCGCAGGCCGCGGGCCGGTGTTGTTTGTCGCGGGCACCCGCGGAGTTCGCGCCCGCGAGATGCTGTCGGATTTGAAGGTGCCGATCATGGGGGTCTATCTGACGCCCGAGATCTTTGGGGCCGATCGCTCCGACGACAAACTGGGTCTGTTCCCAACTTGGTTCGCCAACACCGACGCGAATGACCCGGACGCCGCGCGGATGGTCGGGTTCGTTGGGCGAAACGATGAGCCCGAGGATGCCGGTGCGCTCGTTCGCCTGAATGAATTTCTGCATTCGGGCCCTCCACCAGTGGCCTTCACATTCGGCACGGCAATGAAGCATGGCGACCGCCTGTTCGACATGGCGAAGGAGGCCTGCCGATTGCTGGATTGCCGGGCCGTCTTCCTCTCCCGCTTCGCCGAGCAGATCCCCGCTGAACTCGAGGCGGCGCGGTTTCTCCATCTCGACTATCTGCCCCTGCGTCTATTGCTTCCCTCGGTCAGCGCGCTGGTCTTCCACGGCGGCGTGGGTACCTGCGCACAGGCGCTGAGTGCCGCTTGTCCCCAGGTGATCGTCCCCATGGCGCACGACCAGCAAGCCAACGCGGCGCGGGTCAAGGCATTGGGCGTGGGCGAGGCGGTGGGCGGCGTCAATCTAGACGCAAAGACGCTGGCTGGCGTCTTGCGGGCGACGCTCGACGACTCGGCTATCCGAGATGCCTGCCATCGCTACGCGTCTCTGATGCGCGCCGCCGACGGGCTGCACGCAGCCGTCGACCGGATCGTGGCTCGCTTCGAGCAAGCCAGCGCAGGGGCAGGCACGTGAGTCGGGGTCACTTAGGCCGTTGTCGCGAGACTCTGGATCGCTTCGGCTTCGGAGCGGCAGACGACACGCCCTTCGTAAATCAGCTGTTCGATCCCGAGCTGGATGAGTGGGCGGCCGGCCAGGACTCATCGTTCAAGAAGTGGTTCCATGAACAGTTCCTCTTTGAATTGAAAAAGCAGGGCAAGTGCGTCGTTGTCATCTCGCACGACGACCAGTGCTTCAACCTTGCTGACCGAATTGTGAAGCTGACGGACGGGAAGATCGTCGCCACCTGAACCTGCTCTGGCTGCTGCCTGTCCCCCATTGCGCTATTGGGTGTCGCACCTAGCAAGCAATCCCCTCGTAAGGAATCATGATGAACAAAAAGAGCCGTGAAGAACTCACCGTCGCGGAGCGAGAAGTATTGCTGCAGCTGGCGCGCAGCCGCAATCTGCTCCAAAAGAAGGATGAGCTTCCCGCCATCGCGCTTGCGGATCGCAGCCAGCCGTTGCCGGCTTCCTTCGCGCAACAGCGTCTGTGGTTCCTGGCCCAGATGTCCGGTGAGGATCTCGCCTACCTGACCTTGAATGGCCTGCGCATGCAGGGGCGGCTCGACAAGTCCGCGCTCAAGGCGGCACTGGATCGAATCGTGGCCCGACACGAGTGCATGCGCACGACCTTCGTCTTCGATGGCGTGGAGCCGGTCCAGGTCATTGCCTCGGAGGATGCCGGTTTCCCGCTCACCGAGGTCGATCTGGGTGGCTGCGAGGCGCAGGAAGATGTGCTGCAACAAGTGATGGCCACCCAAATGTCGGTGCCCTGTGACCTGAAGATCGGTCCGTTGGTGCGTGGATGTCTGGTACGGCTGGGTGAGCAGGAACATGTGCTGCTCGTCATGTTGCATCACATCATTGCGGACGGCTGGTCAATGGGGGTACTGATCAGGGAGTTGACTTCCCTCTACGGCTCGTATGTCGCCGGTCAGTCTGACGGACTGCAGCCACTCCCGTTGCAATACGCAGACTATGCAATGTGGCAGCGAAAGCTACTCCAGAACGAGACGCTGCTACAGCAGAAGCTGGACTACTGGAGCGAGCGGCTGCGGGGGGCGCCCACGCTGCTGGAGCTGCCCACGGACCGGGTGCGGCCGGTGCAGCCCAGTGGACGAGGGGGTCACCAGCGGGTGAGCCTGGGGGTGAAGACCACGGCGGCGCTGCGAGAGCTGGCGCGCAGCGAGGGAGTCACGCCCTTCATGGTGCTGCTGGCGG
>Ga0209127_100131_pt1 | contig 29394 bp, 28 predicted proteins | sample LakSupMetagenome_FD_187469 | JGI IMG/M metagenome (GOLD analysis project Ga0209127, IMG submission 187469) | Freshwater microbial communities from Lake Superior, Canada - Sta WM archaea (SPAdes) (version 2) | ecosystem: Environmental > Aquatic > Freshwater > Lake | place: Lake Superior, Canada... | reverse complement strand
GGGGGGGGGGGGACGTTGCGCTAAGACACGGCAGGCGCTGTGTCTCCAATCAGGTAGTCATTGGAGAAAAGCTGTGCATGATCTGAGACACTGGTCGACACGTGCGGTTACGAATTAGGGACCCGATGGGCTTGATCTGAAAGGGCAAAAAAGCGGTTCGTGATCAGCAGCTCTTCAGTGGCGCACGAGGCACGATGTGTGTGGCTTCGGATGACGAGGCTTTTGCCTTCGAAAGCTTGCTTTGTGACGGCCGGGGGACCAGTCAGATCCTCAGGTTCTATATTTGGAACGGTCATGATGGCTTCCCCCCGGGAAAGATCGGCGGGGATAAGGTATTGTAGTGGTGTATCTGCCGACCACAACGTATTATTTTGCTGCCTGTCATGGCAGCTTTGGATGTTGCTGTTGGTGTTTTCTGATACTCAGACAAGATGCCCTGTATGGCCACTGTAGAGGCGCCGCTGTAAGTGCAGCGAGGTGTGCTCCATAATAACGTTATTTTGCACCAGGGTAAGGTGAGGTAGCGCTGTGACTCTCGAACTGTCAGGTCACTCCAGATGATGCATGGTTTGGACTGTGCCTCCTGTCTCGCCCGGTGAGATCCGTCTAGGCAATCAACGGAAACTCCATGTGCGTGGAAGAGAAGATATTCCAAGCAGAGGATCACTAAGTATTCGGGACTAGTGCGCTCTCCGCCACGCCGCCTTGTAGTCGTCCGAAGCGGACAGCGATTCGGGTTGCCAAGCCTGTCTCTGGGTTGCCCGACTCGCAGCCCTACCGGGACTTTCCCGAACGGAAGGTCCTTGAGCGTCTGAAATGGCTGCCCGCTGTTGCTCATGGTCGTCATAGTTCCTCTAAGGTGGGCTTCTGGTAAGATGTTGTATGTTCTGGCTACCAGTCCATGCGCGCTGCCCTCGGACAGCTTGGTGCCTCTGCCAGATCCCGGTCTGGTGAGCCCCTCGTCATCTGTAGATAAGCAATAAAGGCTGAGCGTGTTCCCTGACGATAGCTGACTGCCGCTGGGGCGTGTTGGGACCGTTCCTGCGCTATAAGGTCAGGGCTTGAGCAATGCGAAAAGGGTAATGACATACAAGCCTAAGCCTGGTGCACTGAAGATATTGGCTGTGCGGATACTGTGTAGCTGCCGCTTGGGCCAGAGCAACCACCCCTGTATCTTTGGCCAAAGCCAAGCCCTTCAGCCATGTCACCTGGGAGACTGTCTGTTGGTTCACCGATGGACGAATAGTCCCCTAAGTTAGGTACCTATTTCATACCTCACTGTCGCACGGTCGGACTGAACTTCTCGGGATGAGCTAGCTAATTCTCATTTTCAAAACATCCGCAGTCTCTATAAGGCCATCTGCAGAGACAGCTGGATGTAACAGGGATCGAGTGCGCCGCTCGCGTCGGTCTTGAGCGGCGCTGCATTGTTGTTGATCAGCCCTTGGCTTTCATTGTCGTGCAAAATCGCTCTTGCTCTGTTGGTGCCCAGGTTGCATTAGCGCAATACTGTTGCGGACGAGGTTCCTTCCCAACCAAATATTAAGGTACCTTTGCAATAAGTAGCAATAGGGTTGCGAGATAGATACCTCCGGAACAGGATATCGACTTTGACCACTGCCCGAATTGCTTGTTTGGTTGCCTGCTGGGGTTTGTTGGCTGTTACGTAGGTACTTGCTGGTTGCATCTACCTGGAGGCCAACCTGCAGTTGCGCGCGCCCACCATCCGCCAGCAGCCCAGTCCTAAAATCGATTCATTCATCAAACCGACGCAGACACTACCTACCACGGCGCACAGCACACTTCTAGACCGACTCCGCTTTCCATCCACCAGTTCCCACTTCCACCTTCGACCCTCTGCCCAACATCGCGCTCTGCCACAAACATTTACCTCTCTGCACTTGTTGGTCGCCCTGACAGGTTACATATCGACGAAGACGAAACGGCGGTGCAGAGGCGATCGCTCCTCGACGACCTCAACCTGGCAACAGCCCGTCGCCCGTCGCGCCGTCATTCTCCACAATGACGTCCGCCGCTCCAGTGACAACTGCTGCTCAGACTAGCAACAACCCGCAACAACAGCAGCAGCATGCCAAGCAGCCCTACCAGCAACCGATGTCGCAGCCACAGGCACCGGCACAAGCACAGGGCCAGACTGCCGTCCAAGCATCGTCGCCGCCTAGCAAACGAGATCTGAGGACCTGGTGGAAGAACTTCAAGATACCCTCCAAGCATCAAGAGGCTCAAGGTACTTCAGCCCTGTCCGCGTCCGCTAGTCCCCGCAGATCAGCACCTTTCTTTGTCGAGCACTTTGGCGGTCAATCAGATGGCGATCCCAGGCCACGTCGCGACCGGCAGTCTCGGGGCGGAAGGGCGCCAGAGACATCGGATACGCATCGCCATATACCGCAAGCGAGTGTAGAGGAGGACTCGTCTCCGACAGAGCACGGCTCCCGGCCACGCCAGCTTGAGAGATCTGTCCATATCCTCAGCTGGCTGTTCGGCTGCTGCACACTATGCCCCAGCTACGTCAAGCTTTACTCAAGGTCTGACCTAACACTCGCAGAACCGAAACCCCAAGGCATCTTCGGCGTTCCCTTACGACAGAGCATCACGTACGCCAATGTCGCGATATCGCTGATCGACGAGAACGGAAAGAGCTATATTTACGGCTATGTTCCGATCGTGGTAGCGAAATGCGGCGTCTTCCTGAAGGAGAAGGGTACGTTCAAAATCCTGAATGCGGAATTGGCACCCGTCGAGGGGCAACTGCGCACGTCTTGGACGGGGAGCTGTTGATGGACTAACACGTCTTCTAGCGACGCACATCGAGGGCATCTTCCGCCTCAGCGGGTCCGAGAAGCGCATCAAGGAGCTCAAGACCATCTTCGACTCGCCCGACAGATATGGAAAGGGGCTGGTATGGGACGGCTATACGGTCCACGATGCAGCCAATGTGCTTAGACGATACCTCAACGATCTCCCCGAACCGGTGGTACCCCTCGACCTGTATGAGAAGTTCCGCGAACCGCTAAGGGGGGCTACAAGGCAGGCCGCAGGCGATGCGGAAGGGCCTCAGTTTGTCGAGAACTTTGACATTAACGGTGCCATCGCCAAATACCAGCAGCTCATAACCGAGCTGCCTCCGCTGAATCGCCAGCTTCTGCTTTACCTCCTCGATCTGCTCGCCGTCTTTGCCGCCAAGTCGGACGAGAACAGGATGAACTCGCAAAACCTGGCGGCAATCTTCCAGCCGGGAATGCTTTCGCACCCCGCCCACGCCATGGCCCCCGAAGAGTATCGCCTCAATCAATGCGTCATAATATTCCTCATCGAGAACCAAGATCACTTCCTCATCGGAATGCAAGGCACGGCAGCCGACGAGAAGACGGTGCGCGAGGTGCAGAAGGGAACAGCGCCCGTCGCCAATGCCCCTACGACGCCCGACCCCAAGAGACTGAGCATACACCGTTCTGTGTCGAACGCCAGTGTAGGGGCGGAGAGCGTTGCCAAGGAGGGCATGATCCGGCGGAACAAGTCAGTGTCTTCGCGGCATTCGCGGCAGTCAAACGGTGGCCGGAGTCCTGGGAGTCCCGCCATCTCCACAACCCCTACCGGAGGCGGCCTGGGACGGAGCAACACTGTGCCATCTAAGAAATCGCCAGGGCTCTCGTCTGGGAGGTTTCAGAACCGACACGACCCGTCGTCCACCCCCATCGCACCGCTGACACCGGTCACTCCTCATCATGTCGCTGCTGCGCCGCATCCCCCGCCTGCAGTTGTCGAGGAAGTCGCCACGCCGCCCGCGGGAGCACCATCAGGTCAACAGAACAAGCTTCCTCCAGGCCCATCAACATTAGCGGCGGACAAGCCGGAACCCGTAGGCCTCTTAGATCCAAGCGCAGCGGGTGCTACCACGCCCTCTCGTGAGCGGCCACTGCAGAGCCTGTTCCAAAGGTCACCGACAGGTGAGAGCGAAAGACGCGCACCAAACAAGCTTAGGAAGAAGAAGCTACCGGGAAGCGCCAATCCTAGTGCGCACAGCTCGACCACGTCTCTTCCTCGCTCAGGCACCGCGTCACCAACCGTCGAGGCCCACAATCCCCTTGACTTCCCTCATTCCCCGCTAGCGACGGCGTCGCCCGCTGTCGAAGCAGCTACACAGCGGTTGGCGGCTGATAGCACCTCGGAACTGACTCCGAGAGCATCCCAGGCGCCGTCGAGCAATACGCTGCACCCAGAAAGCGCAGCAGATCTCGGCCTGAGGCACCAAAAGTCACCGCCGACATCGCTGCACAGCTCGTTCAACGAGGGCTCGGATATCGACCAGCCGGACGAACAGCAAGGGGCCACGGCGGGCCAGCAACAGGAGGAGAAGGAGAGGAAAAGACGATGGCGGCTCTCAAGGAAGAAAGAGGACGGGCCAGCGTCCAATCCAGCGCTGTCGACGTCACCGCGCAAGACGCTCGGTGCCAACCTGAACGCTGATGTGAGCACGAGTTCTGTAGGGAGCAGCGGTATGGACAAGCCTCGACGGAGCTTCACTGGCGAGTCGTCAAATCCAGCTCTGACGAGCACGGATGCGCTGTCGAATCCGTCTATCACCGGGACGGACAGCAGGGAGGGGAGGGAAGAGTCCGGCAGGGGCCTCACGGGCTGGATTAAGAACAAGTACCGGGAGGCCAAAGAGACGGCTGAGCAGAGGCGAAACAAGAGCCCGCCGGGGGACAGACCAAATACAAACACGCTGGGCACGAATGTGCTGCCGACAAGAGGGAAGAGCTTGGACATATCGAGGGCGGCGGAAGATGTGAATAAGCCGCAGCAACCGCAAGAGTCCAAGGGCGAGCAATGATGACATGTCAGGATAAAACGGGTTGGACTTTCAGATGGGGAGACACCCCGTCTTTGGCTCTATTTACACGAGGGGTTATGCGATGTTACACAGGCCGCCAACATGGATCAGGCAGGCCTTTCTTTTCTGTTGTTGGGTCGGCCGTTTCAGGACACAACGATCCTTGGGTGGAACGTTTTTACTTTGGGCATATTCTAGCGTTTCCAAAGATCTCTATAATGCGAGTGAAGGTTTCTTCTCGTTGTTTTATCTTCCTGGTCGGGCTTGGTCTGAATGACGGTGGCATCGCATCTATGGAGGCCCGTTTGCCCTCTCTCGTTGAATAGGGAGAGTTCGACATCACGGTCTAGTGACATGAACAGAAGTCATGGAGTCTGGTGTGTCTTTAGCTGGTTGTTCACTCACTGCTGTTATGCAGCCAGCAGTTCGCTTCCCGTGTGATTGGCGTCGTCTACATACATGGTGTTGCCAAGTGGCCTCCTGGAACCTGTGTTGACTTGCCAGCAAGCCATGTTCATCACATCTCATCGCTTGACATGGTGAGCAACCTTTTATCAACCATTTCAAGCGGAAGCCGCCAGCCGGAGCTTATCTAGATGGGATAATACCATGCTAGTAGCAGGTTGAGGGTTGTTTCGGACGGGTGACGTCCCGTGTCGAAGCTGTCCTGACCTGTCTCTCACCTCGTCCTCACCTCACCACCACGACCACGTTTCCCCTTCCTGTTCTTCTCACCCAGCCCCCTTCCTCACAAGCCCTAATCTTGCTATTGTTCACATTTCGTCTATTGCCCTATTGAACACACTAGCTCACGAAATCGTGCAATAGACATGCCACATCAATGATAACACATCATCACCATGCCAGGAGTGCTCGGCCAGCACACCCAGCCTATTGTCCGCTCAGCTCGCATCGAGCAATTGCATCGACACACCATTGAGCACTGACCAGACACCGTCTAGTCAATTGAATCGACGCTGCTATTGTTCACCCCTGGAAGCAACCATCTCAACGTCCTTGAGCACATAAATGCCCAGCTCATCCCTCCTCGTTTCTGCTTCCATTCTACTGTTTTCATCTCAGTTTCGGACGAGAAGCTCAAATGTTTACATTGATCGTCGATCATTACCCGGCTTTCCCCTGACTCTATTCCAACCGCAGACAACGCACACATACATACCTTACCTTTTTCAACATCGCAACCATGGTTCGCAAGACTAACAACTCGATCCCTGTCGCCTTTGACGAGTCGGCTTACGCAACCCCTATGGATCACCGCGATGCTTCCCTCGATTCGGAGCCGGCCGCTAAGTCCACCTCCAGCAAGAATCATGTCAAGAAGGCTCCGGCCAAGAACACCCCTGCCAAGACGCCTTCGGTCGACAAGACTTCCATCAGCAAGACCTCTGCCAAGGCCGCTGTCAACAAGACTTCCATCAGCAAGTCTCCTGCCAAGTCGACAACTGTCAATGCTGCTGTCAACAAGGGTTCTACCAAGCCGACGGCTACCAAGCCCACTGCTACTAACTCCGCTCCAATCAAGAAGTTCTCCAAGGCGACAGGCAGGGAGATCGCACCATGGGCCGCCCAGAAGATCCGCAAGAAGACGGCCAAGTCGGGAGATATCGCTGATAACAACGACTTCGCGCTTTGGCTGAAAGAACAGGACTCGGATGATGACGACGAGCCCAACAAGCCAGCACCCGCATACCAGACCACCAAGCCGACTCCCAGCAAGGAAATGCGCTCTTCCCCTTCTTTCCGCGAGGCCAGTGTCTCGGCGCCGGTCAAGTCTCGGGATATCTCTAACCTGACAGCCCCTTCTGCTACCCCGGAGAAGGCCACCGCCAAGCACACACAGGCCAAGAAGGCTCTGACGCCGAAGCCTCCTGTCAAGACTGCCTCGGACAAGACTCAGGTCGACAAGACTCAGGCTAGCAAGACTCTTGGTCCCATGACTCCAGCCAAGACTGCGATGAGCAAGACTCAGGCCAGCAAGACTCAGGCCAGCAAGACTCCAGTCCCCACGACACCAGCCAAGACTTCGACGACCAAGTCTCAGGCCACCAGGGCTCCAGTCACCAAGACATCAACCGGCAAGCCGTCCAAGGCGACTGGCAGGGAGCCTGCCCCCTGGACCGCGACCAAGATTCGCAAGAGACCGGCCAAGACCTCCGATGACACCTTCAACCGCATGCTGCCGCAGCAGCAGGACTCGGATGACGAGGACGCAACTCCCAAGAACAAGACCCGTCTCGAGCAGCATGGTGTCACCGACAACGCGCCGATGACCCCTCCCTGCACCCCGCAGGATAGTGCTAACAAATCCAAGCAGGTTGCCAGCACCAAGGCAACTTCCAAGCATGAAAAGGGTCCCACAAAGGCCCTGCCGCCTCTTATCACCCCGGAGAAGACTCCAGGCAAGCCAACTCAGGCTAAGAAGGCTTCTTCCCAAACGCCCTCTCCAGTCAAGGACACCTTCCGGGTGACCAAAACGAAGGCGCCTAAGAAGGCAGCCACAGCTAGCAAGGCCGCAGTCCAGTCCGAGAACAGGAAGCCAGCCAAGTCCACGGCCACCAAGAAAGACGAGACGAAGACAGCACCCGTCAAGGTCGACAGTGTCATCTCAGGTAAGAACATCAGTCTGCCCTCTGTCGAGCACAATGCCATCCTGGGAGACGACAGCGTCCCGGCTTCCGTCCAGGATGATGTTGTCATGGCAGGTATCGACAGTTCTCTGGCATCCATCGAGCAGGATGTCAACCCGGTGGTGCCGGACACCGTCGCACCCTCTGTCGAAGAGGATGTCACCATGGCAGGTCCCGACAGCATCTTGTCCTCTGTCAGGCACAATGCCATTCCGGATCCAGACATTGCCCTGCCCTCCGTCGAGAACGATGTTTCCATCAGCGCCGAGACGGCTGACTTCGCCCATGGTCACGACACTCCGATGGCGACCGAACATGAGGCGACTGCAGTCAGTGGCCTTGCCAAGAAGGCCACGAAGGCACCCAAGGCCAAGGTTCCCAAGGTTCCAAAGGCACCCAAGGCACCCAAGGCACCCAAGGCACCCAAGGCACCCAAGCAGCCCAAGCAACCCAGGGCGCCGAAGACCCCCAAGGTGCCCAAGCAACCCAAGTCCCAGACCCCCAAGTTCTCCCCACCCCCGCTGGGCAGCGCCGACAACCCCCTCATCATCAGCACCGAGGCCTACCACCTCAACCTCGACTCCCCCGACGGCGTCCCTTACCTGACCGAGGCCGCCTCCCCGCTCGGCACGGGCGAGGAGTACGCCTACATGACCGTCGACGACGTCGTCTCCCTCTCCACGGCCGTCAAGGCCGACGACGGCAGCGGCAACGAAGCGGAGGAGGAGCAAGCCCTCCGCCTCGACGACCTCCCCTTCGAGTTCGCCTCCCGCGACGCCGTCGCGCAGTTCAAGGCCACGGGCCTGCTGTACGCCATCGGAAGGGACGAGGAGGGCGGCGGCGGGGGTCTGAAGCTGACGGTGGACGAGGACGTGGCCGAGGGCATGGCGGAGAAGAGCCGGAAGAGGAAGGCGGACGAGGTGGAGGCGCGGGAGAGGAGGGAGAGGGGGGAGGAGATCGCGAGGGGCCTCAAGAGGGCGAGGATGATGGTGGAGGGCCCGCCGAGGAAGAGGGTGAGGACCAGGATGCCGAGGCAGATGCGGCGGGGGTGGGAGGAGGAGTGGTGCTTTCCTGATTCGGATGAGGAGGATGGTGATGGTCGTGGTGAGGAGAATCCTTATTATGAGGAGGAGAGCGATGATGAGGAGAATCGCGGTGATGAGGAGGATAGCGATGAGGAGGAGGAGAGTGACGACGAGGAGGACAGTGATGACGAGGAGGATAGTGACGAGGAGGACAGTGATGATGATAATGATGATGATGATGAGTGAAGGGAAGGGAGAAGGTGGAGTTGGGTATGACTGACGAGGAAGACGGAGCTGAGCTATGAGTCTGCGAGCTGATGACGACGAACGATGATACCCCCTGGCGAGCTGTAACATAAATAGACACAGAGCATAGACATAGACATAGACTTCCTTCGAATCAGCGTTTCTACCATTACTTCTCTTGGAGCGATAACTGGCAGTGATGATGATATCGCATTAAGCTAAGATATGAGCGTGATGGAGACATATGTGTACTACTCTCACGACTTCAAGGAATGGCTTAACAAATGACGGATCTCTTCGTGCCTGGCTTGACTCGCGTCCTTGGTGACTAAAGGGCATTCCATTCCATACAAGCTAATCCCGGCCTCGTTTGGAATAGCTGGACGTGTTGATGATAAGACACGAGAAGGTAAGCGTGAGTTATCGGTCAGTATCCTGTACTCAAACATCTAGTGTGATCCGCGGAAAGGCTTCTGTAACTCTTGATATAACTTCTAGGCTCCGGATATGTACACACGAGGCGCCACAGACCGCTGGACCAATGACCTCACCGCGTTCCGCCACAGCACCGTCTCGGTCTCGAGGCTAGAGAGGGTATGAAGTTGCCGGGAGGGACTCGAGGTGCTTCCGGCTGTGTTCGTGGGCCTGGCGACTGTTAGTCTCATCTTCGATCCGCAAAATGTTTAGGCACGAGGTGACATACAAAGGGAGCTCCGCAGTAGCCGCACACGGCGATCTCTGGCTTGTCGGTGTTGATGTAGATCTTGGGGTGGCCGGTAGGGCCGCCACCACCGTCGCACACGACGATGCGGTCGTGCGTCCACCGGACGGGTTGCTTGTGGACGAGCTCCATGGCCGAGTACGGTTGTGGCTAGAGAGCGACGGCGTTAGTGATAGAGTCCGTCCATCCCGTCGGAGCCGCGAGGTTTATCATACCTGGAGGTCGAAGTCTGTCTGCTCGAATCTCGGTCCCGTCATGGCCTCGGATCGCGGCCGCTGACTCCTCGACCAGATGCCGGCGCGGTTCGGGGCTTGGTAGACCTCATGCGGCACTGCACCGGGAGTCACCTGGGGGGGCTCATCGGTGGTGACGGCAGGTGCTTTGGTCTGAGGGCCGGGGTTCGGGAGGTTGGCCTTGGCTTCTAATTGACGGGCGCTGACGGCAAAAGTGCGTCGGCAGGACGCCAGTTGGCGAGAGAAGGGCTGGACCGCCCGCAGTCTCGAAGCGGACATCGTTGTGATCGAGTTTGGTGGCTTGAGGGGGGTGTTTCTGCCCTGGCGTTTGATAATGATGAGGGATGTCGTTCAAGCTTCGAGAGCTCATCCGGCTAATGTTCGGGGGCCCCCCGCTAGAGTTTAGCGCCTCGCGAACAGCCGGGCCCGCTTTATTTTGGTTTTCGTCGCGCCTCAACTTGCCCGTCGCTGGGACTTCGAACTCTTGAAGTGGAAGGGCAGACAACGAACCGGAAGCTCGTAGTCCACACAGCAAGGATTTTTGTTTATGCAGACGCTGTCACTGCAAGTCTCACAGGATGGCGCCCACGATCGAGTCCCCGCTGCCGACCATGGCGCCGACGGCAACTCCCAAGGGCATGTCGAGCCGTCTCATGACGATGAAGTTCATGCAGCGCGGCGAAGCATCCGCGAAGAGCTCGCCTTCTTCCACTCCGAAGACGGACAACGAAGGCTCCGCGAAGCGACGGAAGACAGCACACAAGGACACTCCGGAAGCGCAACCTCTATACGACGAGAAGGCGGTCCAGGCTGCGATCGACGAGGAGGAGAGCAAGCGCCAGGCTGCTATTGCGAGGCGAGCCAAGGAGCTGGGAGACGAGCAATGGGTCCTGAAGGGTACCGCCATTTCAGCGCCAGACGCTAAGCAGCGCGCCAGTCTGAACTTCGTCCGCGTTGGGTTTGCGCAGATCGACTCCGGATTATCGGATGATAGCGGTGATGACACTCCTACGTCTAGAAACGTCACAGGACTGGCAGGCCGTCGTCAATTCAACATGAAGAAGGGCAAGAAGCGCGCTGCGGTAAGTTGACTCCTATACTACCATTCTGCGGCCGTATCAGGTCTTCATCAGGTCTCCATTTCTGTTACTGAACGGCATTTCAGCAACCCAAGTCAGAAAGTGATGACAGCGGGAGCTCAGATTCGGAAGATGAGTCCGCCAGCGAGGGCTCATCTTCCGATGAAGAAGGTTCCGGTGATCGTGGTCGACAGTCACAGTCCGAAGGCACTCCGTCCGCTAACCGGAGGCGGCACTCCCACTCCGTATCCAAGAGACGGGAGGCAGAGCGCATCAAAGCGCAAGAGCTGGCGGAGAAGCGCCGTAAGAAGGAGGTCAAGCTGAACACGCTCAAGTCTCTGTCCTCGGGCGGTGCACCCGCTTCTGCCTTTGGTAAGAACTCGTATACCGCCTCTATGAAGTGCTTCGGTTGTGGCAAGACTGGCCATTCCAAGGCGAACTGCCCCTCGCGGAGGAAGTCTGGCGCTTGAGACTCTGTACGACTACTTTTCCTCTATGCCCTGTCTCTTCGCGGAGTCCTGTCATCCGGTCTCGCATCACTCGCGCCGCATCATCCCCTCCCCTTTGCTCGCTTTACGTATACGTATCAGCAGATGGGACAGGCTGTCTGGAGGCAATATCCTGGGCTCAGTGTACGGCCCATTTCGCTATCCAGGTTGCAGAGCAGAACAGCGCATATACCGACCTCGGCAATAAGATGCCTTAGCCGAGAGAAGCGGGCTGTGTTACGATGTTGGCTTGGGTTGGATTCCACATTGAAACCTCCTGGGAGAAGTGCGCTTGACGAGGAGGTTTGTGTGCATGGTGGTGACCGTGGTGCCTTCGCGATGTACGGGAACGGCTCATAGGGACGCTGGTCCTTCCAAGCCGCGACGTCCAATACGCCGATAATCTCCGTGGCGTATTCGTCGGCGAAGTTTGCCCTGTTCCTTCGCTTGGGATAAGCGAGGATTGGCTGTGGTCAGCCGTGAAGTGTGGTCGCTCTTTGCTTCTGGCTGAGCATCCTCGCTGGGCTATCAAACCCGCATAGGCTACATCGAACTTTTCAGGCTAGGCCCTGGCTGTTAGCCATGCCAACAGAAAGGACAGCCTCCTCTTCAGATGTTATATCGAACCTTCATAGGCAGAAACGGCAAAGCACCTCTCCGGCATCCCGGCTTCAGAGGACCGCGTGTCGTGGAGCGAGCACGAGCAACAATTCATTCAAGGCCAAGCCCATTATTTGTGCTGCCGTGATGGTGTAAGTGATGTCCCTGTACATGTAGCTACGTGCACCCTACAGTGTATGCTAATGTTGGATCTGCAAAGCCGGCCCAAGATTCACCCACGGACAGTTGACAATTTTTGGGAAGTGCAGTGTCTAACGCCCGTGCCGTGCCTTTTTGACCCGGGTAAAGTCGTCGAACCAGGCTGATAGTTGTCTGGGATCTCCAAGGCGGCGGTCCACGGGAAGTATGGTTACTCTAGACTCTGCTTCCCTTCTCCAAGAGCTGTCCTCTCCTGGGGACACCATGTTCCTTGTCCTACCGTTTGCTCTTAGCGCCGGGGTGATATAACTCGGTGTGAGAAGGAGCGGGATTTCCCCAGAAAGTTGGAGATTGATGGGCATGACTGGCACGGCATTGAAAGGAAAGGCCCGAGGAGGCCCTGGACGAAGGTGCTCTGCCGTCGCCAAGTTCGGTAGAAGTTCGGCTGTACTCTCCTGAGATACAGTACGTGGATGGTGCCCTTTCCCCTTGGGTGTTTCAGAATTTCACTTGTTCTATCACCTTCGAGTGCTCTTCCATTTTCCCTTCCTCGCTCCGAAGCATTCATCTTCCCTGGGAGGATAGCGATGATGACATAGTCAAATGGCGCGTCGCTTAATCCTCAAACCACCCGGTCTCTGCCTTTGCAGTGTGCAACTGCACCTCTTCCTCACCCACCCGGTCATTGACTCCGATACATCGATCCAGGGGCCGTTTTCAGATCGTCACCTCACGACCCCAAAAGGTCCACCTGCATGAACTCTGCCGTGCCTGCACTCGGTAATGCCTGCAGACTGTAACCGTCGCATATTTCCGATAAGTGTGTGGATGGTTTCTCCAGGCTAAGCCGACTCTGCCAGCACAACGCAGCGTCAACATACCTGGTCGGACCTTCAATAAGCCGGGAAAATGGCTGCTTTACAAGAAACTCTCCAGAACTCGGACGGATAGATTGTCAGAAGAAGGCTGGGGCATACAAGCTCCAGTTGGCAGCATGGTCATCAGCCGATACGAACCCAAGATCCAGATATGTACCTCCTGAAGCATTGAAGCAGGGCCTACGTAGTCGTCCAAGTACCGCATCCACACTCCCGTTGATGATGGTTCGGCTCATCCACATCGCATGGCATCAACCAGACCAACTAGCGCTGTCTGCGTACGACCGTCTGTGCCCCGACCATTATATCTATTCTGCTATATTGAGGTGGAAACGGGATGCACCTCTCGGCTTCGGTCCTGTGGATCAGATGCAGCCGCATCGACATGGCACTCCTCTTCAAGACACATCGGCCTCTGCGGCTATGCCAAGTAACGACGTCGTCGTATCCACACTCTCAGCAATAGTGGTTTAGGCCACACAACAGGTCGCAGCCGGTGACTATCATGTGGGTGGTCTCTGGCCGCTCTGTATGTGGCATCGGCCCGCAGCCTAGTCCACGGTTGGTGATATCGACCTTAGTTACAGATCGAGCAACGCCGTCGAGGTTGGCTTTGGGTACGCTCATACGAGCTCAACCGCGCTTCGATGCCTTCGTTCTAGGTCTAGGCACGAAGTCTGGTGTGCAGCTTGCATTGCATCTTCTCCCCCGCCATCTCACAATCACTCCGTTCCTCCGCTTGGTTCAGCCGGTCCCACGGCTGTTGTGTTTTGAACACCACTCAGCGTACCACACAACGGTCGGCAGATTCAAGGGTCGCATATATCTCTTCCTCTTTTTCCCATTGTATGAGCCGGACAAGTCCCGACGCGGAGAAGAGATCGCCGCTTGTCATGGTTGTTGATGAGGTGGAGGTTGGTGACGAGGCATGGTCGATTTCCGACTCGCATCACGGCCTCTGCACGTTAACTGCACAGATCTGGCAAATCCATGACAACCACGGTCGTTTCAACCGTTTAAGCTGCCTTTGGCACCGTGAGCTCTTGCATCTGTCGACCAAACACGCATGTGGTGTCGGCCGAGTGCACGGAAGGCCGCGAAGCTGTCGGACGCCCGCGCCTCCGTTACAACGTACATTTCCATGCCATCGCCTTGGTCAAGCTCCTGGCTGTGGCACCCAGACAGATTGACGACGGCCTGTGACTGGGTCCATGGCTTGAACGGTAATCAGTTCACAATACGGATGACGAAACCAACAACAAGGGACTGGCCATTCCCACGGTTCGGGCAGTTGACGGCCATCTTAACCTGGGGCGGTTGCAGGCTGGCAATCTGGAAATAAAACCCCGAATCGGGCCACTTTCCATATCGAGAACATTGCCTTTCATATCATATCACTCTTTAGCGAGAAAGCTAGTGAAGTGATGTTGCGCTGGATCCTCACGGACGAGAGACTGATGCGGGTACGCCACGGTGTCGTCTCCTTGTATCCGTTTCTAGCAGGATACGGGCTCGGTCAGCAATATCAGGTATCATCTATACTGGCCTCGACTATGGGTTTGGGGGCAAGGGAGTCCCTTGTCAAGTTCAAGCGGGAACTTCGGATCGGCCACACCACCACAGTGTCTCAGCGTGTCCTGCCTGTCCACATGAGAAGACAATCCCGTGCCCGCGATGGCGTAAATTTTGTTTCGAAACATTCCTTGGTAGGTGTTCTGCAGGGCGGCCCAAGTGTCACGACGACGACAGACAGCCACAGACATTCAGCAGATGCTTTGGGGAGCGGAAAGCCAGGACCAGACCGGGAACAACCGCATGTCTGGACAGCTCTGTATGTGTCCCGGGATACACGTGTAACGCTGCTTGGCTTGCCACTTGACCGTGGTCGAGTGTCGATTAACGTCGGACGGCCCAGCACATATGTCATATCCGGTCGCTTGAATTCCTTCCATGATGCTCGTCATAGATCTTCACCAGACCCCTATCCTGTCCACACCGTTTGGCGGCTTTCCTCACTTCCAACAGGGTGCGTTCTGATGATCTTACTAACCATACATCACAATCTGAGAGCCCCCGAGGATCTTATAGTGAACCCAGAGAACGTGTGATACTCCTCCCCGTACCACTTTGTCAGTCTTTCAGAAGGCCCGTTGTTTCCAAGCAGCGCAGTATGTATTGGGACGGCTGCCGTACATATGCACTTGAATGGCGGCGAAGGTAGTTTCACGCCGGGAGACGCCATCCAATGATTCGGTGAATAGAAGCACGCAACTTATTGCGTGCAATATCACACCTCGAACTCGTACAGATCAGTCGATGCAAGTGGGTTGAATTGCCGCAGACTAGACTATGCTAGTCGATATGGTATGCAAGAGGACATTCGCCGATAATATCGCTCTCATGTACGGACGCCGGAATCCATCACAGCGAGTCACGCACATGGTATGCAAGCACTACAGAGTGATATTCCCCCACACGTTAAGAAGTCGTTAAGCGCTGTTGTCGACGCCGGGTGAGGATTGTCTTCTTGGGGGAGTGGAACATCGACATGCATCAAAGTTCAGCAGCATGTTGGCTCCCGGAGAAAACGGGCGCTCAGCCCATCCAATTGGGAACCGAGGCGGACCTCCTTTTGCTCAACATGCCGCTGCGCCAGACCATGATGGACACCCAACGCTTGAAGGAAGACGCTTTGTAGTTCTGTTCTTGAATCTCACTCACCATACCTGCCAGAAATGGTCCACAGTCGCGCGGGATCATCCACCAATTGCCCGTCTTGCAGCGCTTGCACACTGGACACACCGCTCATTTCTAGTTGGCTTCAGGTCTTGACTTGCAACGTATTTGTAGCTGACAAAGCTGTCATCTGCCCTCGACCATAGACTTCACGGTGCCTCCCATTCCTTTTTCCCTTCTTTCTTCTGTGAGAACGTGATACAGCCCACCAATCCTCTTCAGGCCCTCCAAAGCGACTCGGCGTGACCGACAGATCTGGTGGAGGGGACTCCTCGGGTGCAACGCCGCACTGGGTTAAAGATCGCGAATCAAATTTCCAACTTGATCAGAAGTCTGGTAGATTTCGAGTCTGTGCTCCGACAACCTCTCCAGAGTGCGACTTGCAACGGGCACTCACACCATTCATAGGCTGCTGTGTAGCCGTCTTTCCGGTCTGGGACGGGCAGCCAACACACGAGACGTATCCGGTGGTGTACCAGCTCGACGGAAACGATCCTTTCCTTCGGATAGCTTACATCAAGCATCGACTACTGCTACGCCTGGCCTCCCGCGCCGCAACAAGGCGGCTGTCCCATCCTCTGTCGGCCATACTTCTGCCCCAGCGGCTGCTTCAAGCAATACTCTCGCAACTTGATCCATTCTCGACTGAAACGCCGTCCAGTATTCTTGAGCCGTCGTCCTCCTGGTCCGGATCTCGTCTTCGCCGTTGCTTCGGTCAAACATCTGACACAGCTTCAAACCCTGCAGCCACCGTCGTCAAGAGGGGGTGCCAAACGAAGGCCCTTCTCCCGTGTAGCTGTACGTGAAGATAATCCTATTATGATCTTTCTCCTCCCCTGATCCTTCTCATTTCGTTTTGTCTTCTGTCCCCGACGTCACCCAGCAAAAGTTAGGCTGTTTATCACGGGCATTCCATATTAGTGTCATATTAGTGTCTCGTGGTTCGCCCTCGACCAGGTATGTCTGTGAGGATGTCACATCACAACAACAGACACATAGAAAACCACCAAATGCATGTCCCCTCCAGGACTATCAAATTCTCAGTTCATATGCTCCTGGTGCGAGGTGGCTAGGCACATCTTTGAACGGGAAAACACTGCATCAAATGTGGCCTTCTGGCTTCAGCTCGTGGTTACCATGGCTGATTGCAACCCTCCAGATCGCGGGCGCTGGTGGTAGCCGCAGCCTGCATGCTTGAAGAGATCGTTGCGCTGACGGCAATCGGCTCCGTCTGAGCTGTGCAAATCGCTTCGAGATTTCAGCCAACCTCATCTCTTTCAGTACGTACATTGCATCCTAAGTCTAGGGATCAGCATCCCATTTCAGGGGAAGGATATAGACATGACAGTTATCGGACACCCTTGTTACCCTTTATGTTACACCCACACCCCCGGAAACCCCGTTGAACCCAGGCGGCCGGAATCCGATGCATGTGAAGACGGTTTATTAGGCGGACATGTACCTTGACTTCCAAGCTTCTGCGGGCTGTCATACCAATTCAAATGGAATGTCACTTTCGGTTTCGATCCCTTGTTACTTCTAGAAGGCTGGCGGTATCCTTGTCGGCGCCTATATCCATTCCCTTCGTTCCGAGTCTCTTCCAGTCACGGTTCCGCAGAGCAACGCGGCACATGTCGCCCCAACGGAAGCCCATGCACACCTTGTTGGCCGCACTTACATCATGTACCCACAAGGGTTGGCAGCGGATGGAGCTCCAGTATCTACGTACTGTGGTCATTGCCCTTTCGTCATCTACGTACACCGATTCAGCGGAGCAACAAAAGCAACTCCTTCCCTTCCAGGTCAATTACTGACTCCATTATAGTATAGAAGGGGACAAGGGCCCTGTCGCTACCGGCTACGCACCTACTCAAGCACTTTCCACGAGCTACATCTTATCATTTATTATTACCTTCCTGTCGCTGCATGCGTACCAGACTGAGCCAAGGAGTGGACCTCGTTCCGGGCGGTGGCTTCCCTCTCCCCAGAGCAAAAGCTTAGACCAACCTGGCTGGCATTCATCCATGTCTTATAACCTGCGTCTTCCCGCCAGAGTATATAGACACGAGGACTGGACAGCCAGCGAGTCGGTCTCGCCGAGTACATGACACCGTCGCATCTTCGACAGGCCCTGTTCAGTGCTGTCGTCAGCCGCTGTGAGCCTCGCTGCTTACCGGTACCCGTCTTGGTTAATGCTAGCTTGATTCGATTCGCGCAATCTCGTCCAATCCCGCTCATAATAATAACACGACAATTACGGCCCCATCCCTGCCGTGACCTTCACCAGAGAAAGGAGTACCTCTTTGGCCATACCCGGTCCTTCTCGAAGCGCTGTCGACCGCCGCCAACGGGAAGCTTCTCGTCTTGCCGCCGTCCAGCTGCCAGGGGAAATTTTGCCCATCCCAGCACGCCGGTAATCTCTCCCAGCAACGCCGTAGCGGCTCCACATTCCGCACAGACGCTAGCACCACATTGGATTCGAGCTTGTGGTCCACCTCTCCTCTGGCCTGCCGCTAAAGACAGCTCTCCCCCACCACGCGGCTCCTCGTGGCATCATCCCTCTCCAGCCTGCCCTCACTCGGTATATCTCATACACACCGTTGCACCGAGGTCCTCGCCTCGACTGTCCACCATACGCCTTCGCACGGGACTCAGACCTTGTCCGCCAGCAACCCGTCGATCCCATCGATAGCCATGACGGCCTCGCAGCAGAAACCCATGGCCGTACCGGTACGGGGTCCGAAGCGCGTGGAACGTGTGACGGACCAGTTGGAGAAGCCGTCATTGGACGACCGCGCATACCGGGTGGTCCGCCTGGCGAACCAGCTCGAAGTACTGCTCGTACATGACCCGGAGACGGACAAGGCGAGCGCCGCCATGGATGTTAATGTCGGGGCGTTCAGTGACGAGGAAGACATGCCAGGCATGGCTCATGCCGTCGAGCATGTACGTGGTCGAGAGAAGCCTGTCATTTCATACTTATTGGAGAGGCGCCTGCTGACTCGTTGCCTCTCTAGCTTCTTTTCATGGGTACCAAGAAGTACCCCGTAGAGAACGCCTACGCTCAGTATCTATCCTCGCACTCGGGCAGCTCGAACGCCTATACAGGCTCTACTTCGACCAACTACTACTTCGAGGTATCGGCCAAGCCTAGCAACGATCAGGAGCCCTCCGCCGAAAACCCTTCTGCCCTCTACGGCGCCCTGGATCGCTTCGCGCAGTTCTTTGTCGAGCCCCTCTTTCTAGCCAGTACGTTGGACCGCGAGCTCCGCGCTGTAGATTCCGAGAACAAGAAGAACCTCCAGAGCGACCAATGGCGCCTCCACCAGCTCGAAAAGTCGCTGTGCAACCCCAAGCACCCTTACCACCACTTCTCGACCGGCAACCTCGAGGTCCTGAAGACCGAGCCAGAGTCTAGGGGGATCAACGTCCGGGACAAGTTCATCGAGTTCTACGAGAAGCACTACTCGGCCAACAGGATGAAGTTGTGTGTCCTGGGCAGGGAACCGCTAGATGTCTTGGAGGACTGGGTCGTGGAGTTCTTTTCTGCTGTCAACAACAAGGACCTGAAGCAGAATCGCTGGACGGACGAGTTGCCCTTCAACAAGGAACAATTAGGCCTCCAATGCTTCGCAAAGCCGGTGATGGACTCTCGGGAGCTGAATCTCCTCTTTCCTTTCCTAGACGAGGAGTTCCTCTACGAGTCCCAGCCGAGCCAGTACATCAGCCACCTCATCGGCCACGAAGGTCCTGGCAGCATTATGGCATACATCAAGTCTAAGGGCTGGGCGAACGGCTTGAGTGCCGGAGCTTACCCCGTCTGTCCAGGCACACCCGGAATCTTTGACATTCAGATTAGACTAACCGCAGAGGTATGGAGCTCGGGACTGGGTGCGAGGCGATTGTGCGGGAACTAACACGAGTACAGGGCTTGAAAAACTACAAGGAAATCGTCAAGGTCGTCTTTGAATATATTGCCATGCTAAGGGACACGCCACCCCAGGAATGGATATTCGAGGAGCAGAAGGAGATGGCCGATGTCGACTTCAAATTCAGGCAAAAGACGCCGGCGAGTCGCTTCACCAGCAAGACTAGCTCGGTAATGCAGAAGCCTATTCCACGGGAGTGGCTCCTGAGCAGTCGGCTACGCAAGTTCGAGCCCAAGCTGATCCGGGAAGGACTGGACCTCCTCCGCCCAGACAACTTCCGGATGACCATTGTCTCCCGCGACTTCCCTGGGAAATGGGATCAGAAAGAGAAGTGGTACGGGACGGAGTACTCGGTGTCAGAGATCGAATCCGATTTCATGGAGGAGCTGAACAAGGCTGCCGGTCTCTCGGCGAAAGAACGCATCCAGAACCTCCACCTCCCGCACAAGAACCAATTCATCCCGACCAAACTCGAGGTCGAGAAGAAGGACGTCAAGGAACCCGCGTTGGCGCCGCGAATGATCCGGAACGACGACCTGGTCAGAACGTGGTGGAAGAAGGACGACACATTCTGGGTGCCCAAAGCAAACCTCATTGTCAGCTGCAAGAGCCCGATAATCTACGCCTCGGCGGAGAACTCGGTCAAGGCGCGGCTCTTCGCCGACCTGGTAAGGGACGCGCTGGAAGAGTATTCCTACGATGCCGAGCTTGCGGGGCTGCAGTACAACGTGTCTCTGGACTCGCGCGGCCTGTTCATCGAAGTGTCGGGCTACAACGACAAGCTGCCGGTGCTGCTCGAGCAGGTGCTCATCACCATGCGGGACCTCGAGATCCGCGAAGACCGCTTCGAAATCATCAAGGAGCGACTCACACGGGGTTACCGGAACTGGGAGCTTCAGCAGCCTTTCACGCAGATCAGTGAATACACCAGCTGGCTGATCACGGAAAACGACCATGTGGTGGAAGAGTTGAGCGCCGAGCTGCCCGCCGTCACAGCGGACAATGTCCGGAACTTCCGCAGGGAGCTCCTCTCTCAGCTACATATGGAGGTCTATGCTCATGGCAACTTCTACAAGGAAGATGCCCTCAAGCTGACCGACATGATCGAGTCTACCTTGAAGCCGAGGGTGCTGCCGCGTAACCAGTGGCCGATCCAACGCTCCCTCCTCTTCTCGCCGGGATCAAACTTCCTGTGGAAGAAGACACTGAAGGATCCGGCGAACGTCAACCACTGTATCGAGTACTGGCTCTACATTGGCGACAAGGCCGACCGGGATGTGCGGGCCAAGACGCTGCTGTTGGATCAGGTCGTCCACGAGCCAGCATTCGACCAGCTGCGCACCAAGGAACAGCTAGGCTACGTTGTGTTCTCCGGAGCCAGGACAGGTCCGACCACGTACGGGTTCAGATTCATCATCCAGAGCGAGAAGAAGTCCGAGTACGTGGAGACGCGCATCGAGTCCTTCCTAACGACCTTTGCCGAGACGTTGGAGAAGATGGAGGACAAGGACTTTGAGAACCAGAAGCGGAGCCTCATCGTCAAGCGCCTTGAGAAGCTCAAATACCTGGATCAGGAGACGAATAGGCACTGGAACCAGATCCATAGCGAGTACTACGACTTCGAGTCGGGTAAGCCACGTCACGCAGCACATTCCCTCCCATAAGCATATCACTAACAGCTTTGCACAGCCCAACAAGACGCGGCGCACATCAAGCCCCTCACCAAGGCAGACCTAATCGAGTTCTTCAACCAGTTCATCCACCCCAGATCCCCCGCCCGGGCCAAGCTAGCCATCTACCTCGTCGCCCAGGCCAAGTCGGACGTGTCGACCAAGCAGATCTCGGAGCTCATCAAGACGCTGTCCCTCGACGCCGACACCTCGGCCAAGGCGGCGACGGACCTGCAGGCCCGCCTCAGCGCCGCCGGGCACGACCAGGAGAAGGAGGTGGACGGCCTGAGGGAGTACCTCTTGCACGACCTCCAGGTGGCGGAGAATAAGATCGAGGCCGCCGTGGCGGCGTGGAAGAAGCTGCATACCGACAACGGCGCCGAGATCGAGGGGCTAGAGGACCAGGCGCCGCCGTCGGCGAACGGGACGGAGGCGGTGCTGATTGAGGATGTGAGGGGTTACAAGGCCGGGCAGGTGGTGAGCAAGGGGGCGAGGCCGGCGAGGGATCTTAGTGCGTACGAGGAGCTCGATCCGAAGCTGTGAGGTGCTGTTGTTGTGCTTGCAACTGGGACACCTGCAGCTGTATAGGCTTCTGAAACCATTGATGGCCTGGATGCATGGGGCTGTGCGGTAAGCGGGAAAAAGAATGGATGGATGGCAAGGCAAGAGGTGCAGATGCCACGGTTCATGGTGGTGATGACGAGTCACCGTTCGTTAGACACAGAGAGGCATAAGAGAGAGACCTGTCAAAATAGACGGAGGACCCGCAGTTATACCCTTGCCATATGTGTTGATCGATGCTACAGATTGTTTGCCTGCGTTTTGCCTGCACTTTCAATAGTGTAAGAAAGCACGGCAGGGTACACCCAATGGCCGATTTGACAAGGGACGGGCTCTCCAGCCACTTGACGCGTCTTTTTGGGCGAGCGCGTCTCTGCCAGGAGGACTTTCGCACTTGGCAACTGGCATGTGGCAGCCGCAATGCAACCTTTGGAAGTCTTGCAAGAGGGGCGGCTGCTGAAAATTTCGAGAAAAAAAAAGGAGCAGCTGAGTGATGCCAGACTGAAGTCACGACTCCACAATCAAGCATGTGCTCACACGGCTTCACCTTCAAGAGTTTGGCTTGTTTGTTCAGGTGTCACAGAGCACTTAACTGCGTCCAGGCAACTCCGGTTTGCGTCCATCGTGTATGTAGTCTAAACGAGGGAATGTGAACTCAAAATGATTTATGAGCTAGACTGACCTATGTTACGGGATGGAGACATGGGGACATTGGCATCTGAATGAAAAGACTGGAGCAAGAACACCAGGCAGAAAATACTTCGCGCCGCTAACGGTTTGCTGCGCGCGACAAGGTACCCCGCCTCTCTAACACCTTTTTATTAGAGAGCTTCAACCCTAGGCAAACCGCTGCCAAGTACGAAGATCCGATCCTACACTGGCCTGCCGCATTCGCAGCATCCAATGTTGACGAGCGCTCGATCTTCCTACAGCGAAGACGGCCTTTAAATTATTTTCCCAACTTTTTTTTCTTCTTTTTCGCTCGACTTCTCGCGGCTCCGTTCGCGATCGTAATTTATTTTTAGTCCGACCCGGTGGAATTGGCGCGGTCTCGGTCACTAATGCAACAAAAATTCACTGCTTGTCAGACTACGACGTCGCCTTCCTTAACAGCCAGCACCAGGACCACCATCCTGAAGCGCCGTCACCGACGGACCACAGCTTCGGACTCCGTGCTGCTGCGTGCTCTTAATAATTCTCGCATACTCAGACTGCCTTCCGGCTTGCGTTCTAGAGCTGCACAGGCAGCTCACCTTCACCACGTCTTCCCAAAAGAAACGGAGGATTACCCGCCAGTCAGCCAGAGAACCAGACCTGGACAACACGAACACGACTCACAGTAGCAGTTCAGACCTGTTGCTACCAACCACCGAAGACGAGTCGGACCCCTGTTTCTCATTCAACCAGGGCCCCGACTCGGGATTGTCGACGCCCACCTACGTGCGAAGCGATTCCGTGCCCGCCTCTGGAGTGCCGCCCCGACTGCAGACGCAGCACAGCTCCTTCAGCGCCCCCGACTACACGTCTTCAGCTGCCAGCTCGCCCTGCGCCGCCTCGACCGACCTCTCCTTCGACAACGATCGCGGCGCAGACGGGCTCGACAGTGCGCCCCTACCGGCCAGCTCGAGATCTCAGCTCTCTCTCGTCAACACCGCCCATCGAGCCCTGTTAGGCGGCGCCGCAGACATCAACCAGCGTTCCTCCTCGCCTCTGAAGAGGAGAGCCTCCAGCATGGACCTCGAGAATGATCCTGCGGACCCGAGACAGGAGGACGTCGACATGATTGCCCTCCCCGAGACGAGTCCGGCAACACGAGGCTCCGCAAACAGCGACCAAGGCGCGAGTCCCCGTGTTACCACGGTCGACGGTTCCAGCGACCCGACCAGCGACTCGCAGACGACGCTTGTGACAGAACACGGACTGCCGATACGGAGAGGAGAAGCCAACAATGCGTCCGACCCCACGCATTCGGTGCCTGTCACGAGGCCAGATGCGCCCCCGCTCGCCGAGCAGATCCAGACCTTCCAGAACTTACTCGAGGCGTTCCAAAAAGCACCACTCGAAGAAGGAGATAATGTGTACCTAGTGTCTAAGCAGTGGCTTGCGAAGGCTGGCGCTTTTGGAAATGACGGCAAAAAAGCGGGCAAAGAGTCGGACGATGTTGCCCTGGGACCCGTGGACAATTCGGACATTATCCAGGCCTCCTTTACAGATGCGATCGGGCAAGACTTCGTCAAGTTGAAACCCGGCTTGGGCCAGGACAACTTCGAGTTGTTTCCGAAGCATGCCTGGGATTTACTGGTCCAATGGCACGGCCTTGCGGACGGACAGCGGCCGATAGTCCGGACAGCACACAACACGAACCCCGATTCCATGGGTCTTCCGAACATTCAGTACGAGTTCTACCCGCCAGTGTTCTCCATTCACAGGGTATGGTCGGCCTCGAGCCCACTGCCCATCGAACAGAGCCTCAAACAGAGCGATCCTCCGCCCCCGCTCATTGTCCACAGCTCCTCTTACCGCCTGCATGATTTCCTTAAGGAGGCCAAAAAACATGCGGGCGTGCCTATGGAGACTAAGGTCCGCGTCTGGAGGATACTCCAGACCCTGCCCGCGGGGGGAGCCAGTCCTTCCGCGGCACTGTCCACACCGCCGAGCTCTCCAGGCCCGGCCGATGTTGTACCTGGCTCGTTCCCAAAGCTTCTAGTCGAGGTGGACAAGTTTTTGCAGCTCGAAAAAGGGGTGCACCGGGATGTCATTGAAGCTCACGATTCGACTCATCATGCCAACTACAACGGGACTAGATCGCTCGCTATGAGCGGCCTCACAGTGGATCAGGCCCTGGTACTGGATGAGAACATCGGAAAGAAAGACGAGTGGGTCACGACTTGCGTTTCCAAAACCCTCGGGAAAGATAAAGGTGTCGCGTCACGGGGCAGCTCTAGCAGTCTCGCGGCACAGAACAAGACCGCTGGGAGCGGCCGGAACAGCCCTGCACCGGGTCCGACAACGAGAGGGCGGTCCCAGCTGCAGGCAAGATCCGGAAAGACGCTCGGCTGCGTCGGCCTCCAGAACCTGGGTAACACGTGCTACATGAACTCGGCCCTGCAGTGCGTGCGCAGTGTGGAGGAGCTGACGAAGTACTTCCTGACGCACGAAGCCGACAAGGAGATCAACCCGGACAACCCCCTGTCGTTCAACGGTGACGTTGCAAGGGCGTACGGACGACTTCTCGAGGATATCTACCGTGACCCGCCGCCGACTTCTGTGGCACCGAGGCAGTTCAAGAACGTCATTGGGCGTTATGCACCATCCTTCTCCGGCTACGGCCAGCAGGACTCGCAGGAGTTTCTGGGATTCCTCCTCGACGGCCTGCAGGAGGATTTGAGCCGTATCAAGAAGAAGCCCTACATTGAGAAGCCCGACTCGACGGACGAGATGATTGGCAACCCCGCCCTGATCAAGGAAATGGCGAACAAAGTCTGGGACATCACTAAGAAGCGGGACGATTCTGTCATTGCCGATCTCTTCACCGGACTGTACCAGTCCACGCTCGAGTGCCCCGTCTGTTCCAAAATCAGCATCACTTTCGATCCGTTCAACAACCTGACGCTCCCCCTCCCTGTGGCCAATGTTTGGGCGCACAAGGTTAAGTTCTTTCCTCTCAACGACGCGCCGGTCGAGCTGAATGTCGAGCTGGATAAGAACAGCAGCATCAAAGCCTTGAAGGAATTCGTCTCTGCCAGAGTCGGCGTGCCCGTCTCGCGTCTCATGGCCGGCGAAGAGTGGAGGGATAAGTTTTTTAAGCTCTACGAGGACCTTCAGTCGGTGTCGGAGGAGATCAGCCCGCAAGACTATCCGGTAGTGCACGAACTCGAGGCCGTGCCCACCAACGTGCCGCTTGTGAAGAGGGAGAAGAAGCAGAGGTACCGGTCGCTACTCGAGCCCGACGAGGAGCCCGAGTCGATCCCGATCTGGGAGGAGGCCGCCTCCGCGCGCATAGTGGTGCCTGTCACTCACCGGGTCTTGTCGGGAAACACGCGCAAGAAGCCCGCCGTGTCTATACCGCCTCACTTCATCGTGTTGACGGTCGACGAAGCTAGAAGCGAGGATGTCATCCGTCGGAAGATTCTTGAAAAGGTTGCGACCTTCTCGACGTACCGGCTGCTGCACGAGGATGACTCTGCCGAGAGCACCGAGCCAGAGCTGGTGAACGCTTCGTCCGACGGCGATTCGCAGTTCGTTGCCAAGTCTGTGGAGGGCGAGGAAGGGTTGGTCGATGTCACCATGAACAACGACGGTGCCTCTCCGGCTGCTGCGCCCAAATCACCCTTGCAGCTCAAGAGGTTCAACACTCGCCGGCCAAAGTTCGTCGACCCCAAGCAGTTCCTGGATCCACAGCTACAGAATCTGTTCGAGCTCTGCTACTTCACCGAGAGCGAGTATAACATACCTTGTGGATGGCAGTCAGTCAACGACAGAACGCATCCGAAACTCAGCAGCCGCCTACCCAGGCCGGCTGAGTCGGATGTTGAGATGGATAGCCCCACGGCTGCGTGGGATGGGTCCGAGGACAGCGCAAGCGACGAAGTCCCCGACTCGCAGCCCAGCATTACGGCTGCCACCCGTATGATCGATGAATCGAGCGACTCCGCGTCGGATCTTCCGTCTGTCGATGTATGCATCCCCAGGAAAATGTTGTGTCGTTGCCTGACTGCTAACACTCTGTGTAGACCATGCGGCGCAACGCCAGTGCTTCACGGTATAGCAACAGGAACGCCCGGTCCAAAAAGGTCAAACCTCACAAGACCTACGGCAAAGGCAAGAAGCGCCCCCCTAAGCACCTCCAGAACCTACCAAACATGTATCTTCGGCAGGCCGACTCTCCCGACGCCGAGGAACATGCCGTCGACGGCGGACCGCTGGTTAGGTACGGGGAGGGCATTGTCGTTGACTGGAGCGAGAGCACCTTTGACGAAATCTTTGGCGGCGCGGACCCCGCGGATCACGAAGGCATGCCCACGTTCGTCGAGATCGAGAAGCTCGAGGACGAGACGCTCAAGCGGAAGCAGGAGCGGAGGAATCGGCGGCGCGCCAACGGCATCACGCTCGACGACTGTCTGGCAGAGTTCGAGAAGCAGGAGATCTTGTCGGAACAGGACACGTGGTACTGCCCGCGCTGCAAGGAGCACCGCCGCGCGAGCAAGAAGTTTGATCTGTGGAAGACGCCGGACATCCTGGCCGTGCACCTGAAGCGCTTCAGCTCTGCCGGCTTCCGTAGGGAGAAGCTGGATGTGCTCGTCGAGTTTCCGATCGAGGGCCTCGATCTGACATCGCGGGTTATCAACACGGAGGATGGGAAGGAGGAGATCTACGATCTGATTGCTGTTGACGACCACTGGGGCGGACTCGGCGGCGGGCACTATACCGCGTTCGCGAAGAACTTTATCGACGGCGAGTGGTACAGCTACAATGGTGAGTCCTATCGACGTCTTCCCCGTCTGACGCGCGGTATACGCTAACTGGGTTCCAGACACGTCTGTGTCCAAGCAAAAGGATGTGTCCAAGGTCGTCACGTCCGCCGCCTACCTGCTGTTCTACCGGAGGCGCTCCGCCGTGCCCCTAGGCGGGCCGCGGTTCCAGGAGATCATAGAACGCTACGACAGCCAGACCCAGGAGACCTCGGACGCGGAGTCGGGGGAAGGACAGCGTCTCGGCCACGGCTCCTCCCCGCGTGGGTCGTCGAGCGCTTTACAGACAGGAGCCGGAGCAACTCTCCGCAGCGGAAAGGCTGGTTCGGGTAGCGTCGGGGCCATTGCCACCGGAGACGGCGCGAGCAACGACAACAGCAGCGCGGTCATGCTCCCCGACTACGGCGCCGCGCTGAGGGATGACGCCGCCGCCGAAGAAGGCATCCCGGGCCTACATAGCTGGCAGAACCCGGTGGCCGAGGAGGACGAGGGCATCGACATGCGCGAGTGGAACGCGGACGACGACACCGACGCGGCGAGGCGCGGCTCGGGCAACAACCTATCCGACGCCGTGCGGGCGGGGTGGAACTTTGCCAACATCCCCGGCGCCGGGCTGGCGCGCTCCGAGGCGGACGACGGCGGCACGGGGCTGGGGGACGACGACATCGTCGACGACAACGACAGCATCACGGCGCAGAACGACGACGGGTCCTCCCTCGCCGACGACATGGCGGACGAGGACGAGGGCGGGTATCCCGTCGGCGGAGGAGGAGGAGGCATGTACCCCCGCGCCGTGTTCACGGGCGAGGACGACATGGACGCCGTGCTGCTGCGGGACGACGACGACGGCGGCGTCGGCGCCCTGGAGCCGGGAGGCGACTACGTGCTGCCCGACGAGCCGCGCCGGGCCGTGTTCGACCTCGACGTCGACATCGACGCGGACGGGCCGCCGCCTCCGTACGAGGAGCTGGGGGGGCGTCCGTCGTCGACGATGATGTCGGGCGTGGTGGTCACCACCGTCACGGCGGAGCAGATCGCCGACGAGGTCGGGCACGCGGAGCACGTGGACCGGGTGGTCGGGGGGGACAGGGTGACGGAGATTCGCATCGAGAGCGACGAGGAGGCTGATGTGACTCGCGCCGGTCTGGACGCGACGGCCTAGTGGGTTGAGAGTCAGACTGTGAGGCCGCCGCTCGACGGCGAGACGATTACGGTGTTTGGCGGCGATTGGACCAGGTTTGGCGGCGGTGGGAGGAGGGGGGGCAAGAGACTGAAGACGTACAGGCGGAAGAAAGTGGTTCGCATGGATGAGTTTAGCGATAGTACGGTCGGGGGTGAGGAGTGAGTAGGTAGTGATTGAGTGAGCTGCATTAGACCGGGGTTCGGAGCTGGCATACGTAGACTTCAGGGGAAGTAGCGTTGCGGGTTATAAATACCTTTCGTGGATTCAGCATGGCTTCTCGATGATCGGGGCGAGGGTGCAAAAATTCAGAGATGGATGAGAGAGAGAGGCTCAAGGGGAGTGGGCTGGACGAAAGGAGTGCATATGGCTACACGGCTGATTGCCTCGTGGTTTTGGCGTTTTGTGCTTGTTGTTGCTGTACATACTACCTACCCGTATCTTAGGTATGGTTGCAACGCTCCGTTTCGTACCGTGTTGGTGTGCTTGACGTGGACTGGCGACTTGGATACCTGAAGCGGTCGGTATCACCCTGGACTGATTTTGCAATGGATATGGTATAGGTTACATGACCGTCTTCGCTGATCCGCCCCTTCACGGGTTGGACGCGAGCCACGGAGTTCCAGAAGGCCACCTCGAACCAAACACCAGGGCAGCTCTGTTCGCCGAAGGTCCCCCGTGCTTGGGAAGAGGATAGCCTATAGGTTCGACGTGCCAGGCGCTTGTGGCAGGTCGGGCTTTAGGGTAACGAAATAACCTTAGGTTCTTGTGCTTTGCCAACGGCATCTGTATACCGCGAACTGAGACACGTACTACCTACTTTACTCAAGGTTTTCAACGGCTTTAACCTCCCCCGAGTGCGGCCCAAGCCACGGACGTTGTTGGCCTACCGGTCCTGATGCAGTGACCCGAAGA
>Ga0209127_100130_pt1 | contig 29609 bp, 25 predicted proteins | sample LakSupMetagenome_FD_187469 | JGI IMG/M metagenome (GOLD analysis project Ga0209127, IMG submission 187469) | Freshwater microbial communities from Lake Superior, Canada - Sta WM archaea (SPAdes) (version 2) | ecosystem: Environmental > Aquatic > Freshwater > Lake | place: Lake Superior, Canada... | reverse complement strand
GGAGTTTTGGGGCAGCAAGGACGGGAAGCGTCCTACACCCGTGACATCAGCGTCACGCTCAACAGGAGAAGGCCGAAGACAGTACATACACACCATACAAGCAGCGAGCTCGCCATTACCCTCTCTCTAATATAATCGTGTTCATGCGCCTCAGGCAGAAACAACCCAGCTGAGAAACACATCCGCATCATACAGACATCTTCATGGCAATGGCCTTGTGCGGATCATACCCCTTAATCACAAAGTCCTCCAGCTTCCACCCGTCGATGCTCCCTCCCTTTTCTCTTGCAAGCTCCAGGTCCGGAAACGGCCTCGGCTCCCGCTCGAGCTGCGTCTTGAGCGCATCCACATGATCCAGATAGACATGCGCGTCGCCCATGACGTGCGTCAGACTCCCCGGCACCAGGTCGCAGACGTGGGCGAGCATGTGCGTCAGCAGCGCGTAGCTGGCAATATTGAAGGGCACCCCCAGCCCCATGTCGCACGAGCGCTGGTACAGCTGGCAGTGGAGGTGGCCCTTCGGCTTCTTCCCCCCCTCCTTCTCACCATTACTGGTCCCGTTCTGCAGCCTGTCCCCATTCGCGCCGTCGCTCGTCGGTCTCGGGTAGGAAACGTAGAACTGCGCAAACATGTGGCACGGCGGCAGCACCATCTTGCCCAGGTCGGCGGGGTTCCAGGCGCTCAGGATCAGCCTCCTGTCGTAGGGGTTCGTCCTCAGCTTCCGTATTATCTCCTCGAGCTGGTCGACGCCCTGCCCGGCGTAGTCGGTCTTGGCGTCGACGTAATCGGCGCCGAAGTGTCGCCACTGGAAGCCGTAGACGGGGCCGAGGTCACCGACCTCGCGGTCGGTCAGGCCGAGGTTGTCGAGGAACTCGCGCGAGCCGTTGCCGTCCCAGATCTTGACGCCCGCCTCGGAGAGGGGGAGGGAGGAGGTCTCGCCGGCGATGAACCAGAGGAGCTCGAGGATGATGGCGCGGGTGAAGACGCGCTTGGTAGTCAGGAGGGGGAGGATTGGGGTCCCCTGGGGATTGTGGAGGGTGAATTTCAGGGGGCGCGGGGCGAAGAGGGAGTAGGTCCCTGTGCCGGTTCTGTTTGTGACACAGGGGTCAGCATGTGCGTTGCCTTCTCTGTTGGTGAGGTTATGACTGTGACCAACCTGTCCGGGCGGTGCTCGCCGTTCTCGAGGATCTCGCGGACGAGATCGAGGTATTGGTACTCCTCGTGCCGGGGCCCCGGGATTTGGGACTCTGTTGCATCTTGTAGGTTTTCCATTGTTGCTATGGTGACCTGATTGTGTGGAAAGATGTAGAACTGACGTTGCAGAACGGTTGAGGAGACATTATTAAACCTAGCAAGTCGCGTGTCTGGCAAGCTGGAACGCGTCGAGTCGCGTCTCCAGGGGTGAATCTTTAAGTGGTGGGGTGCAAGTACCCCGCCAACAACCCACCAAAGGCAGCCCCAGTGTCCAGTGGCAGTGGGGAAATGCTAGTGCTAGCCGTCTGGCTGCGGCAGCTCGAGGACTTTGAGGACTGCCGGTCAATGTCGAATGCTTCCTCCAACATCGGTAAGGTGGTAGGATAGGTAATTGCTCGTTTATGTACAGATGATGACCTTTGAACGCCCCTCGCTCATAGCCATTCTTCCCCGAAGATATTTCATATCCGCGCAAGCTGATTCGCTTTTCTACCGAACACCAGCTTGCTATGGCAAGCTCAAGAACAACTTCAGCAGCTTGGGATATATCGGAGACCCTAATCCAGTCACAGGATCCCACCCTTTATGGACTTGGAAACCGGCACTCCCACAGCCCGGATTAGATCCCTTCGTTATATCGGTGAACACCTCGGGATGATCGTACTGCGGCATGTCAGTTCTATCCACCACCCACATCGTTCATATCTCGGGGAGAAACATACCAGAACCTGGTGCACGAATCCGACAGTCCGCTTGCCCCGTGCCAATCTCTCCTCATTGATCAACGTCAGTATGCTCGCCCATATCGGCACCGAAACCGAGGTCCCTCCCAAATGATCCGAGAAGCCCTGCATGTGAACGAGGTAATTGTCCCCCACGGCCGCAACATCCGGATACCCCCGTCCGGCCTTGTTGAACACCTTGCCCGACTCGCTGCCGACGTGGCTGAAGTTCATCCCTCCGCCGATATACCCCAGATGCGACACGTTCGCCCGGAAGAGGTAGTTGTCCACATGCCTCCGCTGCCAGACGGGCGTGGGGAAGACATTGGAGAACCCACCCCCAGACGCAAAGTACGTCGGCGCCACCTCCTTGTACTTCCCCGGACCGCGACAAGTGTCGTTCACCAGTACCGTCGCGCCCACGCTGAGGACATAAGGGCAATTTGACATGGTCCTGGGCGAGTAGACATCCCTGTTCGGTCCCAGACATCCAGCGCGCGGATCATTTCTCCTCCCGCCCACCCCGTGGTCGCCCGAGGACTCGACGACTGTCACGCCCTGCAGCGCCAACTTCATGATCTCCAGACACTGCCGCCGCATGTAGCTCTCCGGCAGCACGGACTCCACGCCGCTGTAGCTTATCGCTATGACATTCGTCGGCCTGTACACCCCGCACATCCGCTCCCCCTGGTAACCCCGGTCCGCGTTGGGGTTGGGATACTCCGGATCCAGACACTCGGGCCGCCTGCAGTCGCCGTCCTCCCCGAACGCGCGGAGGCGGCAGTAGCTCCCGTCCAGCGCGTCGAAGAAGGTGTTGAAGAACCCCGTGTACCTCGTCGTCGCCTTCTGCTGGTCGAGCTGGTACCACTGGTCGTCCGTCTGGAACAGCACCGTGCCCTGCGGGTAGACCAGAGGGACGGCCACCTCGAAGTCGAGGTCCGCCTCCTCGCCCGCCGCCATCTGGTTGGTCGTCGGGCCCTCGGCGCCGTTGACGGAGCGCAGACTGGGCGCGGTCCCGCTGGGCACCCAGGGGGCGGCGTTGGAGAAGTAGGTGTCTAGGTCGAGCTGGTTGTAGTGCTGGCTCAGCCCCTGGAAGATGCCGAGCTCGTTCCCCGGGAAGGCCCGGGTGCCGTTGGGGATAAGGTACTGCGCCCGCACGCAGGTCGGGGTCGCGGAGGTGGCGCAGCTGCCTGGGTTGCGGAGCATGGCTATGTCGTCTGCGTCGTCGGGGTCGATGTGGGCTATGTCGTAGGAGTAGGTTTGGCGTTTCCTTCGCGATATGGCTCGGTGAGGGGAGGAGGATTCGGCGGACAGGAGTCTGATGCCTGGAGTTATGTAGTCGATGTGCTGCTGGACGGCGCGCGGGACGTGGTACTGGCTGCAGGCGACGTTTTGGATGCCGGATTCGTCGTGCTCGTAGAGGTGGTAGGTTGTGTGGAGGAGGCGTTCGGCGTCGGATACCAGGGCGTCGAACTGTATCCACTGCTTGTTGGCGGAGCGTGATATCCTGGCTGCTGGGATGCCTTCGCTTATGAGCCATCCTGTCACTGCGTCTACGGACTCGTTTGCCGGCGCGAAGAAATCTATCACTTCGGCGGAGGTCAAGTGCTTGCCGTATGTTGGGGAAGCGGGATGGGATCTGTGCATCTTCAGCTTTACAGGTCGCAGAGGAGCCGGTGTCTAGTCCCCTTACATATTCATCAGCAGGTCGTGGCCGAGGTCGAGATTCGACTGCGTAAGCCCTATCCTTATAGGCAAGATTGCGACGGGATCTGCCCTGTCTGCCCTTTTCCAGCCATCAGTGTTTCGCGGCTGGCGTCTCTCGTGGACAACATGGGATGGTGGAACGCGCTGCCTAGGTGGCCGGCTTTGGCTAGCTGTGTCCCGTGCTAGGTGCTCGTAACCCCAATTTCTTGACGATACCACGGCCGCGTCGACCGTCAGGGCGCCGAGAACCGCGACGGCGACCAGAGAGAGGCGCATTGGAAGATGGATCGCCTGACAGATGGACTATGCTACTTGAACTCCAGTCGAGCAGAGCCCAAACGAGCGGCGCATGCGCGGCCAGGGTTCTCAAACCGGCGGACAGCTGCTATATAGGAGCCGAGGCCGGTCGCATCCCGTGCGACATCAATCCGGGAGCTTGGGTCTCAACCAGGTGTAGTGACGGCTCCTTGTCACATTTCTGCATGACAGCTTGCCACTTCGGGCGATTTTTGTTGCTCTACGCCCTCCAATTCTGTGCCTCACGCGGGTCATGGGTGATGGTAGTGGCAGCGTGGTCCCCGGGTAAATGGCGAGCCACGGTTTGTATATTGCGCACTTCGGCTTCTGGCGTTTCCGCCACGGGCTCGGCCATGACTTCCGTTTCGTTAGTTTGGGTCTATAATGAAGGAAGGGACGCTGACCGTCGAAATTTGCCCGAAGGGACGCCCAGTTGCAAACATGTACGTGATGCTATGCCGCCGCGGCGCGAACTATTGGGTCTAGTATTCAGACGGGACGAGATGGTCCCGGTCTTGGATACCGTTCCTGAAAGATGCAGTGAGGCTCGTAACTGTGCATCCCCGGGGCATTGGTGCGTAGTATTGCCGGCAGTGACAGATATAGGAACCAGGGGTTGGGCTGGGGTAAATTGAGCCTCCATGTGATCGTCTCTTCCGCTTCGGAAACCGCCAGATCTGGACTCGGAGGGCAATATGCGTCTGCTTAAAATAGGCTCTGGCCATTCTTACCGTGAAGTCCACCTCAGATCGCATCGTCACGAGGTAGCACAGCTATATAGGAGATCTGTTAACCTGGGACCTAATAATAGCTGTGAGCATCTTCTTCATGCCTAGGCAAGTCGGATATCTGTTAGTCTACCGATTGAGAGTTGTCGTCCGCCCGGTTACGCAGCAGACTCTTCCGGGGTCAATCGAGAGTGAGTAACGTTGTTTGAAAGAGGAGCCCGAACAATGACAGCACCCTCGAAGTGTCCGCCGTTGATGCCAGCGGGGACAGCAAGGCTGGGAGCACTGAGTCGCATTCGTTTGAGGCGAGGAGATACGGACTACCGAGATCAGATGGTCCGACACTTCTCCTGTCCTCCGCAGACAACGGCAGGGTGAGTCCGTCACTAGGGGCGGAATTCGACACGATCAGAAAAGGATCGATCCAAGACAGTCGGCCGCTGATCTGTTTGACGGGGAATCACTTCTGTCGTTCCACTGGCACTGTAGTCGATGTCTTGGGTAATCGTTAACGTCATCTGCCGAGTATTCTTTGTAGGGATATCTGTCACCGTCCTATACCTTCTAACGCCAGCAGTGTGTGTGTGATCCCGCTATCGCCGAAGCCAACCATCCAGGCCATCCCATCATAAACCGAACATCCTCAGCGCCGCTTCATCCCATCAACTCCACCCCATTCCGTATGACACCAACCATGGCACCCGTCTGCACTGCCTCGGAACCGCCGCCAGCAACGCGATGCTCGATATTCGCCAGCCCATCCAGCCAGGAGATCATGACCTCCGGCTTGACCTGCAGCTTGGCCACCTCCTCTGACAAGGCCGTGATAATGTCCGCCAGCGCCAGGCCCTGCGCCACCTTGAGCGTGTTGATGGTCGCGAGACACGAAGTGACGTCGCTCGTGCTCAGGAGCGTGTCGAGGATCCTCTTGATGGCGTCCGGGGGCGGCGCAGCTATGCAGTTGTAGATCGTCTCCGTCGTGATCATCTCGCGCACAATGTCCTTTTCGGGTATCTTGGGTGCGTCGCGGGGTTGTAATGGCGTGCCTGGAAAGAAGTAGTCCCAGTTAGCAAAGCTGTAATCCCTTCAACATGGGCACGCCACTCCTTGAAATAGCTTACTCGAGGCATGACAAGCCTGCAACACGTTCAACGCCCTCCGCATATCGCCCTTACTGAGCCGCACGAGCGCATCCGTCGCGTCGGGCATTATCTTGACGTTCTCCTCCTCGATGACCTTGTCCACCAACACGCGGATATCCCTCTCCTTGAGCGGGCTGAAGCGGAACCTCGTGCACCGCGACAGGAGCGCGGGGCTGAGCTTGTGGCTGTAGTTGGCGATGATGCAGAAGCGCGTGTTGGCCGTGTACTTCTCCATGATGCGCCGGAGGGCCATCTGCGCCGTGTTGGTCATGGCGTCGGCCTCGTCGAGGATGATGAGCTTGTAGGCCGCTATGCTGCTGCCGCCCGCCTTGACCGTGTTCGCGCCCAGGCTGAAGATCTGCTTCGTCGAGGCGAAGGTCTTGATCTGCTCGCGCACGACGTCGATGCCGCGGTCGTCCGAGGCGTTCAGCTCGAGCACCATCTGCCGCACGTTCTCGGCGCCGTAGATGCGGCGGGCTAGGGCGAGGATGGTCGAGGTCTTGCCCGTCCCTGGGGGCCCGTAGAGGAGGAGATGGGGGAGTCGGTTGGAGTCGACGAATTTGTTGATGGTTGCGAGGATGTCTTGGTGGCCCGAGACATCTGCCAGCGTCACTGGGCGGTATTTCTCGACCCTTTGACCACAGGTTAGCTTCAAATGGCCACAACGCAGTCTGCCTAGGTAGACTTACCATGGTAAGCTATCCTCGGCCTCGACAGGCAGGTTCGCTGCGCTCCGTTTCCCTTTTGCTGCATTGTCCGAGGAAAAGGTGATGTCTTTGGGCGCCGGGACGTCAACGTCCATCTCGTCTTCGAAGTCGGACATCTTGACAACCAATTATACTGACGTCCAGGCCGTTTGTGTGGTTGGCTTTCCTGGCTGAGGGCCTCAATGGATTCCTGCGCTCAAATCAGCATGAATTCGCAGCGAGACGCGTCTGAAGCTTCGACGCGTTAATGAGAAGGCCCGTGTCGAGCTTACGTAATGTCGTCGGTTGCTCGGCAGGCATGATGCCGTGATTCCCTCCAATATATATGTTCTCCGACGTCCCTTTACGGAGCTCACTCATGAGTTAGCACCTCGGCGGTCTCCCAAAGTGATGCTGCTGTGGAATATTGACCTGTCTGCCTTACGTTGAGCGGAGCGGAGATGCAGTTCGCCTCATGTCTCCCCTCTCCATTCCCATCCTCCCGAACATTGCACACAGGTTTGGGATTACGCTACCAGTGTAGCATTCAATCTACAATATCCTCTTGCTGTTGCTCCGTACATTGGTGCAATGATCCAATAGCTGGCGGCAGATATATTGCTGGTGCGTTTAGCCTGTGGGATTCAGCTCGAACATGATGGAGAAAACAGACGCAGAGCCCTTCATAAGGCCGGGAACATGGATATCATGGTTTCTGTTCCATGTCTGGAGTTTCCATCCTCCTGCTCGTCGTTAGTCTTGTGCCAGACCTTGAAGGAACAGCGATATGATGGCCTCGAGCATGCTTGGACGTCTGTTGTCCTTCCTTGTGGTTTCCACGGCGTTTTGTGCACCATTGTCGGCAGCGGTCGACGGGACCAAATATCTATTCGTATTGTAGGTGCCATACGAGCAGCCAAGAGGGTGTATCAGGGTTCTGACTAGCCTCGACAGTGGTGACTCGTACACATCGACAGGCTTCAGCATCAATGGAGCGAAACCATCGCCCTCCAATCCCCTCGGCAACCCGGCTCTGAACAAGCTCAACACTATGAGCGGCGGACTGACGTGGCCAGGCTTCCTGGCAACTCAGTTCAACACGTCCCTGACTTATGCCTACATATTTGCTGTGGCAGGGGCCACTGTTGACAACTCGATCATCCCAGCCTACTCATCGTCAGTGCCCAGCATCAGTGACCAGGTGAAGACCTGGACCTCCAACCTGCAGTCTAAGCCGTCGTACGCACCGTGGACCGCTGAGGATACCCTTGCTGCCGTGTGGATCGGGGTCAACGACGTGGGCAACTCTTATTCCCAATCGGGAGAAGAGGCCCGGCTGAACAAGGACTTGGACCGATACTTTGCCTTGTTGGCCACCTTGTACACCGGCGGAATACGGCAGTTTGCTCTCTTGAACATCCCTCGTAAGTTCTTTTCCACAATGAGCCGTTTACCACCGCTGACTGTTTCCATCAGCGACGCAGAAGACGCCGCAAATGAAGAGTCAGTCCAACGTGGCAAGCCTGGTGTCTGCCATCACATATTGGAACTCGCAGCTACCGACAAGAGTTTCTGCATTCTTGACGGCGAACGCAGAGGCGAACATCACGTTGGTCGACACGCAGGGACCATGGAACACGGTCATTGCCGACCCGAAGAGCTACGGTGCGCCAGACGCAACCTGTGTCAACGCCAATGGGAAGTCGTGCTTGTGGTATAACAGCTACCATCCCGGTCAGGCCATTCACAAGGTTGTTGCCCAGGCCGTGGCATCGGCTCTCAAGGGGTCGTTCTTCTAGGTCTAGCGGCGAAAGACAGAGCAGGTCAACAACGTGTGCAGAACGTTACGGTACCCGAGGATTAGCACGGATATCGGCTTTCATCATGCCTAGGTGCCCCTGGGGATGCACCTTGGTGTCTGTAGATGCGCGCCTGCTATTGCCTATCAAAAGCTCTCTATGGGTCAGCACCACTAGCTCGTAACTATCTGGCATCCTCGCGAGCGGCTTACATGACGCTACTAAAGAGCGACTATCGAGTAAAGGTGTGTGCACTAGAGGGTGCACCTCAGTCATTGTTATTGAAGCCACGGGCACTTAAAAAGTAAACCATGACACGTGCCGAGACTTTCGAGCTGTAATGGAAGCAACCTCACTGGAGGCTTACTGCAGGTACAGGGGTCGGGGAGCGCTAGCTGGCCACTGGAGAGGCGCTAGACTGCTAGTGCCAAGCACCTGGGGAGTTCAAATAAGCACTGTGGCTTGCAGGCCAATGTCTTGGGCTTCCAGCACCCACGTGAACGACGTTGAGATTCCTTTGTTGGAAACCTCGTTGGGCACCGGCTCTCCGTGTCGGAGGGGCCGCGAAGAAGTCGGGCAGATGACCGAAGGTCCTGCTCGTGGTCGACATGCGCCTTCAAAGCGAGCGCTCGTAGTCAGTTGGGTGAGGGCAGCAACAACAGGGGCGAACTATTTCGCGAATGGCCTGAAAACCGTGCTCTCCTCAGCTGCCAGTTCGTGACCGGTACATCAGCAACAAAGTCTGCAAGATGCAAACACATAATCGATCAATCTTGTTTATTGCCAAGGTCCATCTATCTGATCGTGAGTTATCCGGACAATTGGACCCGGAATTCCCCTCATCCCTGCACCTGCACCGCGCACCGCAGTGGCACCTTCCTTCCATCGTCTCTCCGCATCCTGCAGCGACCAATCAGACGAGGCACGTGTCTACCGCATTGCAACGACAGTCACGCTCGATGGCGCCGCACTATCCTGATTCCTCCGGTAACATTGCCTTGCGCGTGCAGCAACCCTTGAGCGGATGATCTCCATTGCAACCAGGAAGACACTGGCGGGGAATTCGCAAATAGATATCAAGGATGCAACGTCCCCCAAGCGAGTGCCAGTTCCCTGTCCTCGGCGCCCTCCCTCCTGTGTCCTGACGGCAGATTAAAGTTCGGCTACCAGTCTCAGTCAAGCATACACGATGCAGTCGACTCTTGCGCTCCTGCTCGCTGCAGGTAGCACTGTGCTCGCCCAGGATTGGTCCACCAAGTACACGGCCACCGGTACAGCGGACGTTGCGGCGGCTCGCGCGACGGCCAAGACCCTGAGCCCGACGAGCCATGTCAAGGGCAAGGCGTTCGACAGGCTGGCCATTATCTGGCTGGAGAACACCGACTATGACCTGGCTGCCGGAGACCCGAACCTGGACTGGCTTGCCAAGAAGGGCATCAAGTTGACCAACCATTTTGCGGTTACCCATCCGTCTGAACCCAACTACGTGGCGGTAAGTTGTGCTTCCCGAGGGGACGATTCTGCCTGGCCAGGGGCATGTACTAACGCGTTACAGGCTATTGGAGGAGACTACTTTGGCATGAACAACGACAACTTCAACTTCATCGACGCCAACGTCTCCACGGTCCTCGACCTGCTGGACACCAAGGGGATCTCGTGGGGCGAGTACCAAGAGGACCAGCCGTACTCGGGCTTCGAGGGCATGGGCTACGTAAACCAGCAGAATGTACGCGCCCTTGACCAGCTCGACGTCGGTCACTGCTAACACCAGCAACAGAAAAAGAACGACTACGTCCGCAAGCACAACCCAGCCGTCATCTACAACAGCGTCGCCAAGGAGGAAGACCGCCTAGCGAAGCTCAAGAACCTGACCATGTTCTACTCAGACCTCGAGGCCAACACCCTGCCGCAATGGATGTTCATCACCCCGAACATGACCTCGGACGGCCACGACTCCTCCGTCACGGTGGCCGGCACCTGGACGCGCACCTTCCTCGAACCGCTGCTCGACAACAAGAACTTCATGAGCAACACCCTCGTCCTCGTGACCTTTGACGAGAACAGCTCCTACGCGAAGCAGAACCGCATCCTCGGCATCCTGCTGGGCGACGCCGTCCCCGCGAACCTCGTCGGCACCACGGACGACAACTTCTACAACCACTACAGCGAGATCGCCTCTGTCCAGGCGAACTGGGGCCTGCACACGCTGGGGAGGTGGGACGTCGGCGCCAACGTGTGGAAGATGGTCGCCGATGTGACGGGCGACGTCATCCGGCCGTGGACCAGCGGCGTGCCGCTCGCGCAACGCTACTTCAACCAGAGCTACGGCGGCGTGTTCAACAGCAAGCCCGCAGGGATGTACCCGAAGCCGAACCTGTGCATCAAGCATGCCGGCCGTTCGGTGGCCAAGGTCGTCGGGGAGACGTGGAAGGGGAGCAAGAATCCCAGCTATTACGAGGATAAGATTGAGATCCCTGACGGGCTGAACCCGCCTGCGGGCTATAAGCCGCAGTAGGTCGGCGCGGCCGGGGGCTCGTCGCGAGTCGGCCCCTCTGCAGAGGCCCTGCGGATGATGCTGTTGGTGGCTGGCACGGGATGGTTTCTGGCTGGAAATCTTGTGTAAGGCTGGGTCTACCTCCTGTCATGGCTGAGGCATCGATCACGAGAGAAAGCTGAGCGGAGTGGGGCAGACGTGCGGCGAGCTGTTCACTCGGAGGCGCGATAGAGTCCTGTATATACACTGTATATACAATCAGTAATATTCATGTAAAAACGCTACAGGTACACTCACTGTTGTCCTGCCTGTCGACCACGGCATTCAGGTGCCTAAATGCGCGGCACGGCACCGTTGCCGAACGCTCGAAGCAGCGTCGCAATAGTGGAGATCAATGACGGTGCAGCACGCCAGCCACCTTCTATCTTCAGCTAGCATATGCACCCGTACCATCCCTGCATGAGGGGCATCTTATCGCTACCATCGCCATCGCGAACATTACGGGCAGTTTGCCCTCTTATTCCTCTCTTCTGATACAGATCGTCTTCTCGAGCAACCCGCCTCAAGATGGATTGCGCTCAGGAGAAGGGCGAGCTGCCGCCTCAATACAGCGCCGTTGCAGCTCCAGCAGCTCCAGTAGCTCCAGCACTTGCACCCCATAGGGTCCGTCCGGCTTGGCACCGGCGCGGCTTCCGGAGATCACGAGGTCTCCGGTTCATCGGCCTCGCGATCCTGCTCTTCATCGGCTACGCCCAGTGGAGACAGCTTCCAGCATCGTCAAGCAGTGGTGAGGTCACGACCTACGGACTTTCAGTCAAGCGGTTGCAGGAAGACCTCGCCACCTGCGCCAAGCTGCAGAGCAAGCCTGTCGACCCAGCTGGACTGGGCCGCGAGAAGAACGCGCGGTATATCGACGGCCACAAGCCGACGCTGATCAAGAATGCCACTGTCTGGATTGGCGAGCCGGCCGAGGGCACCAGCGCCGAGGATGCTAGGGCCGGCAAGGGCTGGTCGTGGATCAAGGCTGATGTCTACCTCGAGCACGGGCTCATCAAGCGGGTCGAGAAGGACATTTCCGTCAAGAGCGTGTCCAAGGACGCGCTGGTATACGACGCCAATGGCCGCCCGCTGACGACTGGAATCATCGACATGCACAGCCATGCCGGTGTCTTCAGCCTGCCCTCCCTCTGGGGCAACCAGGACACCAACGAGATGTCGTCCGACATCACGCCCTACGTCCGCTCCATCGACGCCATCCAGCCGGGCGACCACCAGATCCAGGTAATCAAGAGCGGCGGCGTCACCACCTCGCTCATCCTGCCCGGCTCGGGGAATAACATGGGCGGCGAGGCCTACGTCGTCAAGCTCGCCGTCGGAAAAGAAGACGGCCGCAACGAGACCAGCGCGGCCGACATGCTCGCCGACCCGGACCGCACGTGGCGGTACATGAAGATGGCTTGCGGCGAGAACGCCAAGCGCGTCTACGGCAAGGTCGGCGAGCACGGGCCTATCTCGCGCATGGGCGAGAGCTGGGAGTTCAGGCACGCGTTCGAGCAGGCGTCTAAGCTGGTTGGCGAGCAGGACGACTGGTGCCGCGCTGCGTCGACCCTCGGCGTGGACAAGGTGACGACATATCTGCCCCAGGAGCTGAGGTGGGAGAGTCTGGGGGCGCTGCTGCGCGGACAGGTGCACCTCAACACGCACTGCTACACGATCCCGGACCTGGAGGCGTTCGTGGACCACACCAACGAGTTCAAGTTCAAGGTCAGGGCTTTCCACCACGCCCACCAGACCTATCTCGTCCCGGGGATCCTCAAGCGTGCTTACGGCGGCGACCCGCCTGCGTCGGCCATCTTCGCGACCACCATGTGGTACAAGACCGAGTCGTACATCGGCTCCGAGTATGCGGGCAAGAAGCTCTGGGATGAAGGGCTGACGCCTATCTATGTGAGCGACAACCCGGTTATCAATGCGCAGCACGTCGTCTTCGAGGCCGCGAAGGGATACCGGTTTGGTCTGCCGTACCATGCAGCCATGCAATCCGTGACGACTGCGCCCGCGGAGCGTCTTGGGCTGGGACAGAGACTGGGCAAGGTCAAGCCGGGTTTCGACGCCGACATTGTGGTCTGGGACTCGGATCCGCTATCCGTGGGTGCTGCCCCCGTCCAGGTCTGGATCGACGGTACAGCGCAGTATGAAGACCCAGTAGAGCTCAAGAAGCCTGCCCCGGAACCCATCGTCCCGGACTCCAGCCTCGGCCACATCGTAGAGGAGCCCTCCACCGAGAAATCCGCGATCTACACCGGCATAACCAAGTCGTTCCTCTCTACCGGACCCCAAGATCTAGCCTCGGAAGACAAGACCTACAACCTCGTCATCCTCAACGGCAGCATAGCCTGCATCGGCACCTGCGAATCCGCAACCCAATCCGCCACATCCCAACGCATCAAGACCATCCCCCTCAACAACGGCTACCTAGTCCCGTCCTTCGTCGCCTTCGGCTCCACCCTCGGCCTCAACGCCATCGACGCCGAGAAAGACACCGACAACGGCGCGTCCCCCACGGTCTTCTCGCGCGGCCTCGACGGCCTCGCCCTCGGCACGAAGAAGCTCCGCGTCGCGCACCGCTACGGCGTCACGCGGGCCGTCTCGGCGCCGAAATTCGCCCGGGGCGCCACCCACCACGGCACCAGCGTCGGGTTCCTCACGGGCGCGTCCACGCCCCTCGAGCAGGGGGCGGTCTTTGCCGACGACGCGGCGGTGCACTATACCCTCGACCTGTCCGCCAAGAGCGGCGAGGCGGGGACGCCGAGTATCTCCGCCGCTGTCGGGGCGCTGCGGCGGAAGTTGCTCGATGCCGTGGGGAGCCTCGACGAGACGATTAAAGACGCCTATTCCGAGGCGGCGTACCTCCGCAAGGTTGTGGCCGGGGAGTTGCCCCTCGCGATAACCGTCCACAGCGCGGATACCATCTCCGCCGTGCTGTCCGTCAAGAGGACCGTCCAGGCCGCTCTGGCGCGGGGCAACCACCGCTCCCCTACCCTCCGCTTTTTGGTGGTGGGGGGCGCGGAGTCGCACCTCGTCGCGGGGGAGCTGGCTGCGGCGGGGGTGGGCGTCGTGCTGGCGCCGCTGCTGTCGTATCGGATGACGTGGGACCAGCGGAGGGCGCTGACGGGGGCGCCGCTGACGAACGGGACGGCGGTGGATGTGCTGGTTGCTGCGGGTGTGAAGGTGGCGATTGGGGTCGAGGAGGACTGGAGGGTCTATGATCTCGGGCTGCTGGCGGGGATCGCGTATAAGAATGGCGGGGGGAGGATTGGGGAGAGAGAGGCGCTGGGGTTGGTGGGGAGGAATTTGTTTGAGATGTTGGGGCTGAAGGAGGGGGAGGAAGGGGAGAGGGAGCATTTCGTGGTTTATGAGGGGAGTCCGTTCGAGATTGGGAGTAGAGTCAGGGCTGTGGGTGGTGGGAACGGGGTGGTTAGTGTTTTTTGAGTGAAGTCGCTTGGATACTGCTTGGGATAATCTGAGAATCTGTTTTGCAAAATGATATGCGGAACATTGTCACACGTACAGATTAACATTGACCTAGACATCTACATCACCCCAGTAATAAGTCCAGATGTCGATCCCGAGAAATTCATCCTTGTACGCCTTCGCCTTACCGTCTTCCTCGGTAGCCGACCCGGCAACCACAAGCAACGGCAGGAAATGCTCGGCCCCGTAGCGCGGGTGCATATCGTACGCAAAGGGCATCTCCCGCCACTTACTCAGCCGCTCCTCCCTCTTCTGCCGGTCCGTCTCGCTCACGGCCGCGGTCAAGGCGGCGTTCCACTCGTCCGTCCGGGCGCGCAGAGGGCCCGGTCCGCTGGCCATCATCAGATGCCGCATCGCGGGAAGGTTGTGGAAGGAGGCGAAGCCCGAGCCGACAACGGCGACGTTGCTGTCGCGCAGGGAAGAGAGGGCGCGGCCCATGGTCAGGTGGGTTTGGGGATCCTCGGAGTGGAGGACGGAGAGCTGGATGATGGGGATGGAGGCTTGGGGGTGGATTAGGAGGAAGGGGATGAAGACGCCGTGGTCCCAGCCTGGGTTGTCAGTAGGTACGCGGTGGGAATGACTATCGAAGTGCATAAACAAGGCGCCGGAGACTCACCTCGCTCGTCGTCCATGACCGGATCCAGACCGGCCTTGACAAATGCCGTCCTCACCTCCTCGGCCACCTCGGGCGAGCCCGGGGCATCGTACTTCAACCGGTACGCCGCGGCCGGGAAGCCGCCGTAGTCGTAGAGCAGACTGTGCTTCTTGCCAGACGAGATGGTAGGCCGGTCCTCGGACCAGTGCGCCGTTACGACTACGATGGCCCGCGGCGCGTCGGGGGTGCCGAGCTTGAGGATCTTGGGGACGCGCTGCGTCAGGGACTTGACGATGTCTTTGTGTGCTGGATCGCCGAGCACGGGCATGGGGCCTGGAGGTAGATGTTAGCGGCTTCTTGCAGATCATCAGAGTGCTTTATGCGAACGCGGATTTGCTTACCACCTCCGTGGGAGACGGCTATTGCTGCTGCTCGAGGCATGGTTTGGGTGGTTGTGGAAAGTCTCCGGACCAATTGATTTAGTGCCGGCTTGAAGAGCATGTAAGACTATTGGTTGGGCGAGAGGGAAGGGTGAGATGTGCACAGGCAGGGAGTGAGCGAGTGAGATCTTGTTCTGTGGGGTTTCTCCGGCCGAGTCAACCGGGGTCCGGCACTTTAATGTCGGCTTGATGCCGCCCAGGCGGGGGACCACATTTCCAAGGTGCGATTGATGGATTACCAAAGCTTGCGTAATCTTACCAATCGTCCCGCGCGTCAGTGATCAAAACAAAATCACCAGAAGAGAGACAGCTCTGACAGCAAAACGGCATCCATGGTTCAAAGCTTTGGCACGAAATTGGTGAAGAAGACGAGACCACAAGTGAGTACAAATTGTCTCGGGGAACATTGATGGACAGAGGAACCTGTCAATGCTGGACCCTGACAAATTCGGGAGCTTATGTCTTGGTACAGTGCATGTTACCGTATGGATCCAGACGGAATGCAAGCTCCGACCCCCGACAACACACCAACAGACTCCAGAAACTTCCAGCAGACACATCACCATTAGAAGCGGTGGTAGGGATGCAGGTACGTTATGGGTACGTACTGTGATTTGGTGAGACCCGATCCGCCGTCGCATCCTTTGGCGTCCGGCACAGGGGCGAGCTAGCGGTAATGTAGCCTTAGCGTACAGTATTAGCGTCGTAACCGCGCGGGATCCCAAGGTGCCAAAGGGGTTAACGGTCCTACTGAGACATCCTCACAACCAAAACAGTGAGCCAAGGAGTCCGCTCCTACCGTTAGGAAGTTTATGATCAGAAATCCGTGCATCTGGAGGCAGGGGCATGTACATAAGGAATGCTACGTCCGATTGATAAGCTGCGAGCTCTCAGACCTCGGACGCAATCCGATATAAGATGACGCGTTCCACGGTCCCCGGCGAGGACGGTGTCCTCACATCATCCTCGATCTTCATGTCTCAGCAGCTCCAATCCCTCCGTCAGCAGATCGCGCTTGCTTCCACCGAAACCCTAGTCGTCACCGGAGTCTCACTCGCCTTTGGAGCCTTCGCCCTCCGCCGCGTCTGGAAACTCCTCGACACGGAACCGTCAGCAGTGCAAAACGTCGACACCACAATGTCTAAAACCGTCGTCGTCCTCGGCGGAGGCATGTCGGGCATCGCCACCGCCCACAAGCTACTAAAACACACGGCGCCAAAGCTCAAGGGCCTGAAAGTGATCCTCGTCAGCGCCTCGTCGCACTTTTACATGAACATCGCCGCCGTCCGCGGCGTCATCCCCGGCGAGATCCCGGACAAGGACCTCTTCTACCCCATCGAGCCCGGCTTCGCCAAGTACCCGCGGGAATCCTTCGAGTTCGTCGTCGGCAGCGCCACGGCCCTCGACCCGGCCGGCAATACCGTGAGAGTCCGCGCTGGGGATGGTGGCGCCGAGGAGAGGACCATCGCGTACGACCAGCTCGTCATCGCTACGGGCTCCTCGCTCGCCACCGACCTCCCCTTCAAGACCATCGGCTCCTACGAGCGCACCATCGAGGAGTGGCACAAGCTGCAGAACCGCATCAAAGCCGCCAAGTCCGTCGTCATCGCCGGCGCGGGGCCGACGGGCGTCGAGACCATGGGCGAGCTGGCGTACAAGTACGGCACCACCAAGAAGCTGACCCTCATAATCGACGGCGAACACGCGCTGCCTAGCCTCATGCCCTCGGTAGCCAAGACCGCCGAGGCGGAGCTGACCAAGATGAAGGTCGAGCTCCTCCGCAAGGTCCGCGTCGACGCCGTCGAGGAACTTGGCGGGGACAACGGAGGGACCAAACTCACCCTCTCCGACGGCAAGACGCTGGTGGCCGATGTCTTCCTCCCGCTCTACGGCGTGCGACCCAACTCCTCGTTCGTTCCCGCCCACCTCCTCGACGCGGGCGGCTGCGTGAAGGTGGAGCCCTCGCTGCGCGTCGCGGGTTGCGAGAACGTCTGGGCCGTCGGGGACGTGAATAACCTCGAGTTCAAGACGGCCATGAGGGCCGAGAGCCAGACGGTGCATCTGCACCCCAACCTCGAGGCGGTGCTGCTGGGGCGCGGACAGCAGGCGCTGGCGGCGTATAAACCGGGGACGACAACCATGATGATGGTGCCCGTGGGGAAGAAGAAGGGGACTGGCCAGATCGGGAGCTTCAAGGCGTTTAGCTTTATGGTTAATTTCTTCAAAGGGAAGACGCTGCTTGTGGAGAAGGCGCCGGCTATTGTGGATGGGAAGAGTCTGTTCCAGAATAAGATTTAGTGGGAATTATCCGGCTAAGGTTGTGCAGAATAATGGCAGGGGGAAATCTTCGAATCAAGATACCATTTCCTAGTTTGACAACTAATAGTATGTACACTTTCACAGCACTATACGTATGACCACGCGTATCTCCCAAGTCACGTCTGATGGCCTGTGCTGTCTTGGCTTGTCGCTCGTGCTGCAATCCGGTGCATCTGGTTGCTTGTGAGTACTGACATATACTTGGGATCTCACGAAGAAAGGCAAGCTAGCGTGTCTAGATGATCGGTATTGCTTCATTCTATGAGGAGGGATTAAGGAGAAACAGGATTGTTTCACGGTATGCTGACATGACAGACTGTTATGACATGGTTAGACCCGGTGTCCAACCCTTTGGCTGTTAAAGGCCCCCTAGGCGCCCAGACAACGGCGAACCCGAGCGACTAAGCGTCCATGCCCCAGCGAGGAGCATTGATGATGATGCCCATCAGACACCCAGAAATGATGCCGGCAGTGGGTAGAGTGATGACCCAGCCCATGTAGATCCACGCCACCATGCGCCAGTTGATCGTCCTCCATGTACCGGAGCAAAGGCCAACGCCGACAGTGGCACCCGTGATGCATTGCGTGGTGGATACAGGAAGCTCTGTGATGGTCGTCAGTCAGGCTTCAACTTACTGGACAAATAAGAGGAGCAACTTACTCAAACGAGTCGCGAGAATAACAGTGATCGCGGAGCCAAGCTCCATCGAGAACCCCCTGGACGGGGAATGAAGCGTGATCCGGTTGCCGAGGTTCCTCATGATATGGTACCCATACGTCCAGAGGCCGATGACGAGCGCGACACCGCCAAAGGCCAGGATCCAGAGCGGCACCTGGGCCTTGTCCTTGACTGGCAGCGCGCCGTCCGACCAGATCTGGTAGATGGTGGCGTACGGCCCGATGGCGTTAGAGATGTCGTTGGCGCCGTGGACGAACGAGGCGGTGGCGGCCGTCATGATCTGCAGGAAGCTGTACATGTACTCGGCCTTGTTGTCGTAGTGGGCGGCGTGGGCGTGGACGTCCTCGACGTCGCCCGTGAGGGCGTTCTTGCGGTTCTGCATGTTGACCACGTCCTGCTCCACGCCGCGGAAGATGGCGAACTTGAACCACCAGAAGAGGCCGGCGGCGGAGTACCAAGGACCCGCGGGTTTCGGACCGATGAGACTCTTCTTCTTGGCCTCGGGGACGTTGAACTCCGGATCGGAGTCGGTGCTGGACGCGGGCCTAGTGGTGTTGGTGGCGTCGCCTTTGGCCTCCACGTCGGTGTGAACGGAAGCAGCGGCGGCGCGCTTGGCCGCAAGCTGCTCCATGGTCAGGTGGCCGGCGTAGAAGTCCTGCACGGCGCCATCCCAGCCCTCAGGAGGGGGCGGGATCTCGCCGCGCCGAAGGAGCAGTGGGCCCTTGGGGATGTGCCACCAGCGGAGTTGCCAATCGTCGCAAAGTACTACGCGGTAGAGCCACGGCATCAGGAACGTGGCGACTAGAAGTGCCCAGCCGATGCCGACGCCGACAATGACTCCCGGGATCTGCGAGTTGGTGAGGTTCACCGTGTAGTTGCCTCCCTTCCAAAGCAAGAGCATGACGAGCAGCATGGCGGTGATGCCGAAATAGACGGGGACCAGGAATAGCGCCTTCCAGACAGGGTTCCGACGAAGCATGACTCCGTACTTGGTGATGAGGAAGATGATGGCGGCAAAGCAGCCGGCGAGACCGGGTGCGATGATCCAGGCGAGGAAGACCTGGACGACGCCACCATTAATCTTGCCGGTACCGCCACCGGACCCGACCCATTGAACACCACTGGCGCCGACAGAGGCAACGCCCATGCCGATGACGCCACCCATGATGGAGTGGGTGGTCGAGACGGGCAGACCGATCCTCGTCGCGATGGTCAGGTATGTCGACGAGGCAACCACAGCGCAGACCATGCCGAGCATGAGCATCGATGGGGTGCCGGCATAGAGCTTGGTGTTGACGACCTTTGTCCGAATGGTGTCTGCTACGCGGGCACCAACGCCAAGAGAGCCGGAGAACTCCATGATGGTGGCAAGGATCATGGCCTGCAGGTATGTCAAGGATCGAGAACCGACCGATGTGGCCCACGAGTTGGCGACATCGTTGGCACCTGGAGAGCATCAGCATTGTCGACGTTGCGGGAAGAGGGTTGGAGAGGCGTACCAATGTTCCAAGCGTCCAGGAAGGCGAAGATGGTGCCGATGGCAAAAAGGTAGTCATATTGACTGAGCTGCATCTTGGTGATTTTTCCCGTTGCCGGTAGAGTCTTGCAAAAAGCGTCACAGAGAATTGATGGCGGCAAGGGAGTGGAAGATGCCCTGATGGGTGGTTCCTAGGAGACCTTATAACAAGCACAGCTCTCAACACCTCCCACGTGGGTGTTCTGGCATCTGATGCCGAGAAAAGAGAACTCGCCCTTGCAAGCCCTGCAAGCTGAGCCTACGAGCCCTAGCCGTGTCTGGTCCTCCGAATCCAACACTGCTCCGAAGGCACTACTGTGGGGTTATGTACACCACTACCTTCCATGCGTACCACAACACAGCATCATATCCGGCGTACGAGGGGGGACACCACTTCCTTGGAAGGGTGAGCGGTTCTGCGCCAGGAACGCCGCCTCGGGTTCATGACCATATCAAGGGGGGGGTACACTGAGATACCAAGGAACGCCACCATCATAGTGCGTGGCCAGCCCGTTCCATTCCATGAAAACACAGACCGAGGACTCGGGCCATGACGCTCTGTTTCCACTGGGATGACAGGAGATCATCGATCCATAGGCACATCCCATAACGAACCTCATCGGGAACGAACACATTGCTGGAGAACAATCCCGAAGCGCAAGGCCCTGTACTCGGCACACTAACCGCAGAAGCACATCACATTGCCAGCTGCGATGTCGTATCCAGTCCGTCAAAGACCGAAGAATGGCGATATGGACGGCATCATTGGTCTGCCAGCGAGTTCATCGGCAGGATCGCAACACAAAAGCCAAGAGTCTGGGCAACGGATCGAGGGCTGGTTCAGGGACCGAGCAGCCCATTTATAACATGCCAAGCAGATAGAAGATCTGCCAAGGTGAGAAGAAGACTCGACGTCGGGTGAATGAGAAGGCCATGTCTTTGCACGTGCTGGCTGAATGGAACGGACGTCGTGGGTGATGGTGGTGCACAATTGGGCCAATCACAGAGCAGCAACATCCACGTGGAGTCGGTCCTCTGAAGCTCGGGCCACTGTTAACACAGCTCCTGACGCCGCAACGTCAGGTTTGAACCTGACACGGGGGCACTATCGCAACCATTTTCATCAGCTTCCAGAGAATCTAAACGATATAGAGGTATGTAGTAAAATGCCAGTTGATATCACGTGGAACATACGAAGTAGACAGCACTTCGAAGCACGTCTCTACTGCTCTTCCCCCGCATTCGTACCGTGACATATTCCCGGTCGCGGGACAGCACCAATCGGGAGTAATGGTACCGCGTCTCTAATGCAACATAGATTAACGATATATGAACCCGCCGGGTTGCCACCATGTTGTTCGTCTGTGTCGCCCAGTGACAATGCTGGGCCATTGTCAGTTCAATCTAACCCACTGCCGCGAGTGCATACGGTTCCATTGCACCAGGCGGAGAGAGTCCTTGTCGCCAGCTCTGTCAGGGAGTTCAGCCACCCCTGAAGCACTCGTTACAGCCTCGAGCTGCACTTGTATGCCACCACGTTCACAACACAGCAGCGCCTGGACCCTGACTTCACTTCTTGATGTCAATATGGCATGTGCCCTGGGAGAGGATCTTTTGTGTATTCAACTGCGCTTCGAGGGAGACTGGCGCGCTGGTGCTTCGGCCGAGCGAGCCACAGACGCGCCCATTTAACCGCCCGTCGAGCTGCCGTTGGCAATATAATATCATGGAGTTTAATCACCCAATTGCCCCGGATCAGAGGCTATATAGTCGAAACAGGTCGATCATCAAAGGTGCAATGGCTTCCTGATATTGGCCTGGGCCTGGTTGGGCCTTGCAACAAAACCAACCGCCTCCAGCAGCCCGCCTGCAAGCGCAGACTCTCCTACCTTACTCCCCCGTTTTGCCACTATCGTACTATACACTTGTCGTCTGTTGGTAATCTTGCAAGCTACACGTACAGAGAGGCAAGAGCACTCCCAGTTGTACACAAGGGTTCACCAACCGACCTTTCAGGGTCTTCGACGACACCTTGTCAACGATATAGACGCAATATGAGGGCCGCGATATAGCGAACAACGACATGCTCGACGCTTGCTTCTCTCCACGGCTCTCCCGCTCTGCGCCTGACCTGCTACGACAAGCATGTGGGCATCTATCCTCTGGATCCTGCTTTCGGTGACCGCCTGCCTCTGCAGTCCCATAGCGGACCTGGTACCAGCAACGAAGATCACGGATGCCGCTGCCCTACAAGCGAGAGACCGAAATGCGAGCTGGTGGAGGGCCAAGGAAACGCACTACCTGCGTATGCCGATAAACCGACACGTCTTCAATGGCACAGGGAGGAGACCTCACCGCAAGGGGCCCCATGTGGAGAGTCCGGTCAACCGGCGATGGGGCTGGGAGCACTTGGAGGACCTGGGAGGCATTGCCTATATCATTCAACGTGTGTTAACCCGCCGACCGTTGTCCAAAATGTGCGATTCTGACAACAAGCTTGACAGTCGATATCGGAACACCGCCGCAGTCGGTCAAGGTCTTCATCGACACCGGCTCCTACGAGTTATGGGTAAACCCAAGGTGTAAAACTTCGGCGGATCCAAACCTGTGCGACAGCTACGGCATCTACTACCCGAGGAAGTCCAACTCTGCTTCCTTTGTGGGCGGCAACTTTGACATTGCCTACGGCACAGGTGCTGTCAGAGGCCAGTACTGGTCCGACACCATGGGAATAGCGAGTAAGCGGTCACACAAGTTCTAGCCATGTGCCATTGCTGACCAGAGCCAAGTGTTCCAAGTGCCTGCCGTGCAGTTCGCCGTTGCTTCGGACAGCAACTACACTTTCTCTGGAATCCTAGGGCTCGGCTACACGTACCCGTACTCGATCCCCTATCCCAGCGTGCTCAACCTCATGGTGGCGCAGAAGCTCATCGGGGCGCCCATCTTCAGCTTGGGCCTAGGCGGGGAGATGGATGGATTCAGTGAGTAGGCTTCTAGGCAGTGGGCAACGTCATTCTAACCCTGCTATCAGGCGAGATCATCTTTGGCGGCGTCAACCGGTGGAAGTTTGCCGGCCCTCTCGTTCCGGTGCCTATATGGCCTCCCATAAGCAAGCAGGATCCTCACTGGATCCAGTCAGTCCTGCCCTCCCACCGTCAACACCGCAGTCAAACACCACCAGTGCTGACCCTCTCCCAGATACTGGGTCAATGTGACCTCGGTCGGCGTCACCAAGCCCGGGGAGAAACCGGTGATATACACCGACCGCAACATCTTCAACATGCCGGTGCTCATCGACACGGGCTCGACGCTGTCTTACTTCAGAGAGGATCTGGTCGCTCAAATAGGCCAGGTATTTGGGGCCGTTATCGATGCCGGCAATAACTACGTCGTCGACTGCAGGTACCGACAGCTGAAAGGATCGGTGGACTTTGGCTTCAACCGGGGCGGCATGATCATCAGCGTCAGCTACAAGGACTTCATCTACGAGCAGTACTCTGGGCATTGCATGCTCGGGGCCCAGCCGGCGGATGTGGGCAGTACGAATTATGTACTGGGGGACACGTTTATCAGGGGTGCATATCGTAAGTCGGGCTGATCTGGTCGCGCGAGTGCAAATGCTGACTCTGTGACAGTGGTCTTCGATCAGCAATCCGACATCGTCTGGATGAACCAGTACTACAACTGCGGTGACGGAGTCGTTTCGGTGGGCCAAACCGCCAACGACACCGGCCTCATCGTCGGAGCGTGCTAACACTTCGATCGGCACGAGGGCGCAACACGAACAGCATGCGGTGGGAGTCGAAGCATTTATACACCCGGCCTCCAATACCACTCACAGCATGGACAACCATGCCAGTCATCACAATACAAAGACCATTACACATCCCTCCCTCTAATCTCCTCGCTAACCGGCCCCTGCCTCGTCCAAATATTCATCCCAATCTTTCCCCCACTCGTCACAGGCAATCCCGCATGCAGCGTCCTATCGTCCCCCCTCCCGTCCTCCAGCAAATTCCGCCAAAACACCGCATTCCCCTCCACAGGCCGGAACGTCACGCCCTTGTCCCACTCCCCGTCGCAATCCACGTACCCCAGCTCGCACCACCTCTCGTCAACAGCCGACGCCTCGACCATGGGGAAATTCGTACCGCCTCCCGTCGTGCCGTTTTCCACTTTTACATACGCGAAGAAGCTCGACAGCCGGTTACCCCCGTACGCCGGGGCCGTGTGGGCCGGGGACGAGAACCAGTCCGTGTGGAAGTGGAAGTGCTCGCCGACGCCGTACTCGACGAGCTGCAGGGGCTCGAGGTGGGATCGGGGGTGGGAGAAGCCCTGGATGGAGAGGGCGCGGGCGGAGACGCAGCGGGCGACGGGGTCGCGGGGCGGGACGGTGGTGGAGCGGGAGGTGCGGATGCGGGAGTTACGGGAGGAGGGCCCGGTTACGGAGGAGGCGGAGAAGGTGCCTGCCGTTGCGGCTTGGAGGTGGGTGCGCTCTGAGGGGGTGAGGAAGTCGGTTATGTAGAGGAGGAGAGGGGAGGTGGAGATTAGGTGGACTTTGTAGGGGGGTTCTTCGCAGGTGTAGGCGTCTGATAAGGGTAACTGGGAGGTGTCGTCGGCGTAGGTGGTGGAGGTTGCGAGGGCCAGGAGGCCGGGTAGATAGAGGTGTAATCGCATTGTCTGCTTCGCTGGAAGGGAGTCACGATGGCTTTTTGGTAATGCTATGTTCTGGAAATAGAAGCTGGGGTGGTCGATCCCAGCATATTTATGACAAGAAACATCGTGAAGTCATCCGTCGCATTTAGCTGGGAGGTCCCCGAGTTCAGGGTGTATCACCCCTGCTTCCCGCTGTGGAGCATGGTTCGGTTTCGGGCCTGAGCGCGCCATCCGTGGAAGCTTGATTTACGGCTTTCAGGGGTTCGTGTCTCACGGTCTCACCAAACCCCCCGTCATAGCGCTGCTCCCCACCCGGCGCGTCGAGGCGATGAGAGTCCTATCTAGATTTCGCTTCCTCGCATTCATCCAGATCGCAAGAGGATGGAGCTTCTGAGTGTCGAGAAACGGGAAAAGTAGGCGAAAAATGAAGCTATCGACGACTTCAATACTCACCCTCGGCTTCGTCAGCCGAGCTATTGCTTGGCACCATGCGACCAGTGCCATGCTGCGGGAAGCTTTGCGGTCGCAGGACGGAGACTATATCCTTGTAGCATGTAAGCTTCTCCATGATCAATATCGTTGATAAACAAACAGACACTGATATCCTCCTGAACGGTCACAGTTGTCCTTGTAAGTGGCCCCGTCCAGAAGAGCGTGATTCTTGCTGACCATATAGTAGCCAGATCAGTGAGAACGGCCAAATAGGGTTGCACAACTCAGCATACTGACATTAAACAGTCAACCTAGTCAAGCACTTGAGCGCGAATGGCTTGCGATCCAGGAGACGGAGACAGACGGCCGTACAGTCAGCATTGACTGCTCAGCTGAGCCGAGTGTCTGCAAAGAACACGACGTAGCCTCCTTTCCGGCGATTCGCATGTACCATGACCAAGGCAAGCGAGTCGACAGATACCGCGGGCCACGCAGAGCCGCCCAGTACGTAGCTATTCTCTGTCTGCGACCAAGAAGCGGCCAGACCGTTAACACCCCGCAGCATCCGCTCTTTCGTGGCAAGGGCTCGTCGACCAGCACTCTCTATAGTCACGGAGAATAACCTTACTTCATTCCGGGCCATTGACGACGTCGTCTTCGTCTTCAAAATGAACCCGCAAGAGCGGGTCCCAGAAGCGCATGAGCAGAGCCTGGATGTACTGTTCTGGAGCGCCTTTGAAGCCCAGGCGAAGCGCTGCCGGGACAGGTATTCGTTCGGCCTGATGTTCCGTAAGGGTCAGAAGGCGACCGCAACCTGCTACAACAACGCTCATGGAGCGGAGATGACGCTGGATGACTTCGATACGGGCTCTATCAACACGCTCGTGAAGCGCTGTTCTGCCCCGCTGATCCCGGAGCTGACGAGGGGCAACGAGATGGAGTACGGCTCGGTAGGTGTCCCTTGTTGCCCATAACTCTCGGGGCGGTAAGCTGACTCTGGTATAATTACTGCAGAAAGGCAAGAGCTTTGTGCACTACTTCGTCGGCAGCCCGGAAGAGAGGGACGAGTACGTCAGGGACATGATGCCGCTGGCGAGGAAGTACCAGGAGTACCTCCAGTTCACGACCATCGACGTGAGCGAATATCCCGAGATGCTACCCGTGTACGGGCAGCGGTCGGGTTTGAGAGGCGTGTTATCGGTGTATCACCCCAGTAACGGGCAGGTCTTTCCGCACCCGGGAACGGGCAAGATTAGTGCTGCTGTGGTAGAGCAGTTCTTGCTCGACATCATTGACGGCAAAGTCAAGCCATGGTCGGGAGAGGTGCCACCAGAGGGTGATGGGGGTCACGAGGAATTGTAGTTAGCTTGTATCATAGTTGCCGATAGAAAGACAAGCCAGACTGCGCAATGACGCTTTAACCGCCTTGAGCACCTTAGACAAGATGACGGAGATCACGACGATGCACGGGCAGCCCGACGCTGCAATTGTCATCGAAAACGTGTATTCCCTTGGGTTCGGGAGTAACCCCCCTCAATATCTAGACCCCGAGAGTGCGTGGCAGATGTACGCCATATATCGGCGACTCGTGTTAAGTATAGAAGAACCTTGGCATCTTCGATGATTGAAGGGTGAAAAGGAGCACTCGGTGTGGTTGGTGATGAGGGAGTGTGGGGCAAGTTAACAACCACAACTTCACCGTCGCGACGTTGGGAAGAGGATGCGACATTCCCAGTACAATTGAAGACCACGAGCCACCAATGTCCGACGCCGCGGTCTTGCAAGCTGCAAAGCGTCGGCCGTCTTCGGCTCATCCTGCTCTTTCCAAGTCAAAAGAGCACACAATCAAGCCTTTGATCGACGAGTGTCGATGTGATCCCGAGCGTCTCATGAGCGATCAGTTTTGGCTGGATACCCTGAAGTGGCAGTGAAGGGTGGGATCGCCCCGCCGTCCTCAAACGCTGCAGGGCAAGGCTGACCGCCAATACAGGGGAGTCTTGGCGACTTGAGACACTACTGAGGATGCTAGCGCTCAACGAGACACGAGTTCTGAAACACCAGCAAGTGACGAGAGGCACCTTAAGACTCGGTCACGATGCTGCTCGCGTTTCCTGTTGTGTTCTCTAAGCTGGCTTCACTTTTCATTCTAACGTATCTTATTTTTCGCATTGTAATCCTGTCAGGCCAGCTCAGTCACCATGGAGTCTCACTCGCAACCTAAATACGACAACGTCCCGCTCGAGGACCAGGATGAAGCCGGATCCAGCACGGAGGTCGACGAGTCGCTGATGGGAGACGAGAAGAAATGGCACGAACATGACTTCCAGCCTCGGCGGAAGAGGTCGACGCGAAGCAGGATGATATCGGCTCTTCGATCTGGCGTCAACACGCTCCTTCTCCTCGCAACCCTTGGACTCCTGGTCCGGCAACAATTGCAGACGGCTCCGACCCTGGAAGTGGGCAGCGACTTCACGGGTTTTGCCCCGAAATTCTCGCCGAAGATTACGAAGTTCGACATGGAGTACAAGTACCAGCGGGAGAACACGTCCGAGTTCTTCACCGACGAGGTGATGCATGCGTGGAACGACCTCATGCCGAGTACGAGCTAAGCTCCGAGCCATATCGTTGACCGCGACGATGCTAATCCGTTCCGTAGGGGGGATGGGCTTCCAGAGTGTGAACGACACGACTCCCTACCACGACCTGCCGACTCCCATCGAGTGGCCGGACCAGACGGTCTTCACGACGTCCATGACGCACCAGCTGCACTGCCTAGTGAGCCTACCACTCGATGTCCCCAACTGTACGTGCACCCTACTGACCATGTGCAGTTCGCCATTGTGCGCGTGTATTCCGGCCTCAAGTCGGGCCATGAGCTGCCGTCGGACCACGAGTGGCACATGCTCCACTGCTTCTCCTATATGAGGCAGGCCATCATGTGCTCAGCGGACATGGCGCTTGAAGGCCACGAGACGACATTCCCGGACCACAACGGAGGCAGTGATGGTTGGGATTCGAAGCATGGTGAGTCTTGCCAGGTGCACTCGCCCACAGTCATCAAAGCTAACTCACCCTGTAGTGTGCAGAGATTATGACCAGGTCATCTCCTACTTGGAGTCGGTGCGGGCATATGACGACAAGTTAATATACTGAATCAAAAGATCGTATATTCCTCACGAGACTCTATTCTATTGGCTGTATGAAATGATTCTATGTCCAGGCTGTGAGCCCCCTCGCACCGTCCATGCTCTCTCAAGCATAGGTAAGACCCCCGTCAATGTTCAGCACCTGCCCCGTGACAAACGAGCTGCCCGGACCAGCAAGGAAGGCGATGGCCTCGGCAGCCTCCCTGGGCGTGCCGTTGCGTTTGATGGCCTGGTCCATCCGGAACCGCTTCGTGTAAGGGTCGTCCTCGGGGAAGACCATGTCCGTCTCGATCGGTCCCAGCAGCGCGACGTTGACCGTGATGCCCCTGGGCCCCAGCTCCTCCGCCCAGCCGCGGGTCATGGCGTGGAGCGCTGCCTTTGAGCCCTGTTTGTTCGTCAGCTTCCAACCAATTGTGCCGTGGAGTGCGTGAAAGAAGGGAAACTCACAGTATAAAACACCCCGGCAGCGACCCCGATCCTCGCACCGACGGAGCTGATGTTTACGATCCGCGCCCCGGGGCTGGTGAGGTGCGGCTCGGCGGCCTGGACCAGGAGGAAGACGCTCCGGACGTTGATGTTGAAGACGTCGGTGAAGGCCTCGACTTTCGTCTCGGCGATGCTGGGGAATGCGGCGAGGGTGCCGGCGTTATTGACGAGGATATCAATGGTGCGGCCCGGGAAGGCGGAGAGGGTCGCCGAGACGATGTCCGTCCCGAAGGTGAGGCCCGAGGCGTCGGCTTGCACGGCGATGGCGCGGACGCCGAGGGCGAGGAGGGCGGAGACGTTCTGCTTTGCGGTTGTGGCGGAGGAGTTGTAGTGTAGGACGATCTAAGGTGGTTTGTTAGAATCGGGGTTAGGTGCAGGGGAGACGGGGGAAAGGGAGACATACGTCGGCTCCTTGCTCGGCGAGCAGGGTGGCTGTTGCGAAGCCTACGCCGTTGGGTTTGCCGGCGCCTGTGACGATGGCTAGTTTTCCTTGGAGGGGCTTCGGGGAAGACATCTTTGATGACTTGAGTTGGCTGAGTGGTTGTTCAGTGTTGATGTTTGTGGTTGGTAGCTGTGTGCGCTTGGGATGGTGTTGCTTGTGTTCCGGACTTCTCCTCACGACGCAGAGACAGCCTGTATATATACTTAGACTCTCATCGTCTCAGTGTTGGCTATCGATCAGTACTACACTCACCGTGATATCGCGATACCCTCAAACCACGGGTTAAAGAGGTCCCTATGCATCACAAATGTAGATAAGTCAGCAGTCGAGAGAGGCTCCAAACACGCTATCGACGAGGTCGCATTTCGGTCGATTGCTTGCCCGGCCTACGCTAATGGAATCTCCCCTTCCATAACGGGACGTCTGCATGTGATTGATTGGCTGGAGGACCGAAGTGTCGCTGTTAATGACACATTGCTGACTGAGACTCCGTTGTGTGGAGATAGGACGGATACCAAGAAAGCTTACAAATGCGCTTGTAGGGTAGTCTGCCTCCCTTGCCGGAGTGACGTTAACTCGTTTCCACATACATGCA
>Ga0209127_100129_pt1 | contig 29795 bp, 35 predicted proteins | sample LakSupMetagenome_FD_187469 | JGI IMG/M metagenome (GOLD analysis project Ga0209127, IMG submission 187469) | Freshwater microbial communities from Lake Superior, Canada - Sta WM archaea (SPAdes) (version 2) | ecosystem: Environmental > Aquatic > Freshwater > Lake | place: Lake Superior, Canada... | reverse complement strand
AACCCACCTCCAATGTAACTAGAAATTGTTTTCAAGGTTTTGCCAAAGAAGTGGTGAGGCGATCCCAGATAGTTCGTCCCGTCTGTCGCTCGCCTCAGCCACTTACCCGGCCACTCAAAGCATTGCCTGCCAAACTGAGGGTCCAGTCAAGAATCTCGCACGAGATCTTCCTGTCTCGCGAGAGTCAAGCGGCTTTCCTGGAGCGGGTTTCCTTCACCCAGGCATGGAAGTCTTTCTCCTGCTCTGTGAAATTGCCTAGAAGCTGGGTATCCGACTACAATATTGACATGGTACTTGCTAGGTCGGCGAAAGCCTTGTCTCGCAGCTGTGAGGTGGTGGTCTTGGTCAGACGTGGACACGACAATCTCGGTTGTGGGAAAAGGATTATGCGAGACTGCCCTTAGGTAAGACGTGCTTCAACGCAACCTCGTACTTGCGCAGGGCATCTTCCGCGTTCTTGCCCGTGATGGGATTACGGCGTCCAAGAAGTCGTAGCTATCTCGGAATCCATGCATGAGACGCATCCCAAGGGTGATAGAACAAGCTGGCGGCTCGACCAGGGATTTCCTCCACCCTCCGGATATGTTGGTGATGTCCTGGTTGAGAGCGAGTTGCGGCGTATCAGAGAACAGGCTGCCGGTCAGGGCTTAGAAGCCGTCCTCAAGGCACTGCAGAGTACCGAACTGCCTTGATAGGCAATTTTCCGCTTTCAGTTCAAGCCAAACGACCTTACATCAAGTCCCTACATCAAGTCAAGGACGAGCATCTCTAGACACGTGCGCTTGCCTTGGCGTGCTGGGCGTAGGCAAAGATATTTCGTCAAACGACACATCTGTCAGCCGTCCACTTCGTCGTTTCGGCTTCCCCACGCGATGAGAGTATATCGATGATATAGGTTCAAGGTTGAAAAACCAACCAGATCCCGCATCAAGACCCCCCCAGACATTTTGACATGAGTCTTTCCACCTCTCGAGCTTCTTTGCCTCCCGAGCCACTGCCTAAACTAGCAAACTACCTGAACCTAACATTCAGATATGACATCCCTGGCTCCACCACATCCACACCGAGAGGCTCTGCCTCAGCATCTCCCGCCGCCCCGGCCGCCACAAGGAGAGGAGTAAAATGCTATTTAAAGGGTGAACAAGTTAACTTTCATCATTGTCATATGCACCGTAAAGGTCAAAAAGCCGAGTCTAAACTCACCTCAACTGTTGGATGCGAGCGTCTGAACTCGGGGAGGTTTCCTAGTTCGAGCAATGCTGCCTTTCGTTCGGCCGCGTCTCGCTTCGTAACGGCCTTACGAAGCTCAGTGTCGAATGTCCTTGATTCCGCCAGGACCTTCTCCGTAGCAGCCTGCTTTTCCTCATCTGATCTAGCTCGCTGAATCTCCCCTATCGAAGCGAAGGAATGGACGGCCATGCCAGAGGCAACAATGAGGTAGCCCTGATCTCTACAGGAAATTGCCGTTAGTCGAATATACGTAGGTGGACTGGTCAGAACCTACCGCAGAGCCCGAAAACTCTCTCCGAGGCGTATCTGACTTTCCAGGTCGTAGCCGTGGAACGTAGAAACTTGGACAATGGGTACGTCGAGCGGCTTCTCCGGCGGGAACATGACCTTGAACGGTACCCAGACACCGTGGTCTACGCCGCGCTCAACTCGCTTGGCTTTAAACCCTGCTTTCTGTAGGCGATTCCATACTTCCAATGCGAGCTCTGGAGCATCCAAATGAGGCCATTCATACTCGTAAACGGAAGGTCTCGAATCGTGGAAGTCGTTCACAAAGTCATGCTTATCGAATGCTGTCAGTTGTTGTCATTATGCCAGTGAGAAGCTTCACCACTCACCTGGATATATGTGCCTCTCTTTACGTTGACTAGAGTTGACTGTCAGCAGTGTTGGATGAATCCAAACTGGAAACAGCCAAATGTTCGCCAGCATACCTTCAATTACGCCAGGCCCGTGGATTTCCCCGGCCTCGAAGTGGCCGCTGAAGGTTATTATTGCCTTGGGTGGCGGAGAAATCGCACGGATTTCCTCGCCAATAGCCCTTAGGTTATTCTGCACAATGTGGTTGTTCTCGGTGTCACTGAATAGCAAGCTGACCCCAGCATGTCCAATGAAGTACACGGGCAGGGCTTGAGCTGGCTGAGTTGTCGAAGGCATATTAGCAGATGCGGGAAGAGATACGGTGATACGTGAGATAACGGAGCAAGCAGATTTTGAGTTCGGCCGGCTAGATTAGCAAGATATGTATCACAAAGCAATACACTGCTCGTCGGAGAAATCTCAACCGATCCAAGACCCTTTGGTCAATTGTCAGCTTGCGTGTACTTAGGTGGTTATGGTGTCATTGAATACGGATCAACTAAAGAGCATGGTCCTAATCCTGCGGCGGGGTCTCGGACGTTTATGATGGATGTCTTTTTCTCTCCTTTATCACCTATCACCGGATGGCAACACATGCAGGGTCTAAGACAACATCGCCCAAGGAGGACCCAGCACTCCCTAACCTCCCAAAGGTCTAAGAATCCGCCCACAAAAGAAGTTTAGCAGTTGAATAGCCGTGCCCAGCCAGCTAGAATGCTATATGAGGACTAGATCTAAGGGTTAAGGTTCTACCGCATCCATGGGCTCGGTACAATGTCGCCATCGACAGCGCCGATGACTGCAGCCACTAGGGTAGCGCCAGCATAATTCCCGTAGAATAAAGGGTAGACGTTTTGCAGCAGTTGCCAGTTCATAACTTAGTACACAGGACCAAGAGCGCCTCACCGACTTGCAGAAATGGCATCCCAGACCCCAGAGGTCGGCACTCTTGCTGGCCTCCGCGAATCAAAGTCCACTGGAACTGACGGGACAACGTTCGTCATTACGGCAGATGTCGCTGCCGGGACGGACTCGAACAGTGAGAAGCACGACGTCGAGAGCAATGAAGATGGCTGTTTCCATCAGTACATCGAGCGGAATGGTAAACAGGTCTTGGTCAGCTGGACTAAGGCGGAAGAGGCTCGTGTAGTGCGCAAGGCCGACTTCTTATTCCTCCCGCTCTTTACGGTACGTATCATACCAAGCCTCGAACTGTTGAGAGAGCAAAGGACGTCTTGTTTAGTATCTAACGGCGGCTAACATGCCACTTCGTTTGCAGTTGATGTTTACATGGATGGCGATAGATCGCACCAATGTCTCTGGTGTTTTGACTTCGACTTTCTTGAAAGACACCAAAATGACCAGGGACGAAGCCAACACGGGCGTGTCGCTCCTTTGGTTCGGGATCGTTTTGCTTGAGATCCCTTCCAACGTAAGGAGAACATTGGTTGACCCTCAAGTGGTTTTCTCGTTGCGCTAAACAAGCAATGTCTAGGTGGTTCTGCACCGCATCGGGGCACACTATTGGATACCTGGCCAAGTCGTCTTCTGGGGGCTGATCGAGGCCTTTCAGTCCTTCGTCAAGAACTCAGGCGGTTGGTACGCCGCACGCCTCTTCCTAGGCCTTGCGGAGAGCGGCTTCATACCCGGCGGACTCTACATACTTTCACGATGGTATACCCAAGACGAGCTCGCCAAACGCACAGTGATTTTCTTCTTCGGCCCCTCAATCTCAGCGTCTTTCGGTTCGCTTATCTCCGCCGGAGCACTGCGACTTGAAGGCAATCAAGGCTTGAAGGGCTGGCAATGGTTAGTAGTTCGGCATGTCGCATTTGGTTGAATGGAGATGCTGATATCATTGATATAGGATCTTTATTATCTGTGGCGTTTCAACGATTGGTGAGTATAAACATGTTGCTGGGTATCCGGGGGCCCGACACTGACATATCTCCTAGCCACTGGCATACTCGCCTTCATACTTCTCCCGAAGTCACCACATCACACCAACCGCTTGTGTGGCGGCCTTGTTCCTGTCCACGGATGGCTGTCAGAGCGAGAAGCCGACGTCTTTGTGGCTAGAATCCTGAGGCGTGACCCCAAGAAGGGCCAAGCAGCAACACTTAGCATCACGCTTAAAGACATGTAAGTCGAAACCCCGTCATTTGCCAGGAGCGCACCTTTTGACCCGACGCCCATCTGCAGCAAGGATGTCCTCCTCTCCTGGGAAACCTGGCCCTACTTGCTGGTCTGTCTTAGTGGTCTTCAGTGCGTTGGGGGCCTTTCGACATGGGGCGCGACAATTATCCAATCTCTTGGGTTCAGCAGGATCCGGGCTAATCTCCTTAATGTGCCGGGCCCGATATTGGCCTCAATAACTGGTCTTGCCGTGTCGTATCTGGTGGATCGGCATAAACGATTCGGATATGCAATTATCTTCTCCGCGGTCTGGACCTTGGCGGGCCTGATTGCGCTCTACGTGCGTATAAGCCACCCCCAAGGGCTCGAAGAAGTCTAACATCTGATACAGCGTTTGCCCGTAACTTCCAAGTCATCTTGGTCGTTTTATGCTGCGTATGTTGTTACGCAGGCCTCGCCGTAAGTTTGAATGATGAGAAGTCTGTGGGCTCTCAATGTTCTGACGCTTATCCCAGGTCCTGGCAGCCGCTTAACGTGACATGGCTTGCTCTCAACTTTGACACTCCTCAGAAGAGAGCCATTGCATATGCTGTATACAGTAAGGACACAAGAGTCGCAGACATAAGAGGAGTCTCTAATACGTCGAATAGTTGGATGCTCAAACCTGGGTGGAACCTATGGAAATCAGGTCTTCCGAGGGGTGCGTACAACTCCGTCTGCGCGACGAGAAATGCAACTGACAGCTGATATCAGAGCGACGCGCCATTGTACCGGAAAGCCTGGGCAGCATGCATATCCTTGGGGGCCGTGTGGCTCGGCATCCTCATCCTGCAGACGGCTGCTTTCAAGTGGCTTAATCGACGGTTCATTCAGAGAGTCAAAGAGCAACCAGAGCTGGAGTCCAAGGCGTTGTTCACCAACGGAAAGGGCCAGAAATTCCGGTACTACTGGTAATGCTAGAAAATATCTCAGCACTCATCTATGCGATAAGGTTAAAGCTTCAAGTTTTTCACGAGACTGTAATCATAAGCTGAGGTTACAGAATCTACCGGCTGGACTTGACCTCGCCCTTGTCCGCGACATGCGGATTCCGATTCGGCGTCTTTCCTATCCAAGGGCTCAGTCCTCCGCATAGCTCTCACCAGCGGCGGGTATACTTCTCTGCATCAACATACCTACTGAGTGTAGGCACGAGCGCCAGGACGAGAAATACCAGGGTAAGGATTGTGACCATTGTAATCGCGAACTCCTCGTCCGTTTCCGGGGAGTTCTCCCTGATAGCCCCCATACCTGGAAGTAGAAGGCAAGAAAAAAGATAATATTATCTACGTTGCCCGATACACGGCAAATCTGACCCTGATGCGGTCCTCGTTGCTCTCAATGATATCCATCTCGGTTCTCCAAGTCGTCCCCGTTGCCTCGCCCACGCCCTCCCACATTCCCCGCCACGAGTCCGCGTCAAGCACGTACTTCTCCCACCCCTCAATCTTGGGGCCTCCGTTCAACCCAAAGATCATGGCTCTCGGATTGCGCGGGTTCAAGAAGCGCACCATCCGCTTCGCCGCTTCTGCCTGGCCCTGGCGCTCGAACAGATGGAAGAATGCGGATGCATAGATGACATCGATCCTGCCATTCAACACGTCTAGCCGCGCGTCATCCTCCTTGAGCATGTCCCCCGCCACGAACGTGGCGCTGCTGCTCTCCCGGTCGCGGAACAGCTCATACCCCAGATCCAGGAAGCGCGGCTGCAGGTCCGTCCCGAACAGCCGCTCGCCGGGGACGCCTTCGGCGACGAGCTGTCGCACGACGGTGCCAAAAGCGCAGCCCACGTCGAGGAAGGTCTCGGTCGATCCCGGGGCTGTGAGACGCGCCGCCACCGCCTGGAACCGCGGATCCTGTAGTGCCGGGTTGAAGTTCAGGAAGGAGAAGGAGCCGATGCCGCCGTAGGGGAAGACGGCCCAGGCTTGGTCGCGCTATGTTCTTCTGATGAGTGTGCCCCTGGATATGAGATGGGGGAGAGGAGGGGCGAGCAGAGTAGGTGGTGGCTCACGATGTCACGTATGTGGGCGTCTACATCTACGGGGGCGATGCCGCTGTATTGTTCGAGCAGACGGCGCGCTGCGTCGGCCTCGGGAGGGATTTCGGTCAGATATAAGGCTGCGTTCTGCTGAGCAGCTGCAGCAATCTCCTCGGGCTTTTTCTCGGAGGCGCTCATTCTTCACTGTGATAATTTGGAGATATATAAGTACTTGGACTGTGGCCGCGCCTCGAGATAATGGTAGATAGAGTGGAGTGCAGAAAGTTGTACTTATGAATAGAGAGTTCCGAAAATTAAGTCTAGTGTTCGTAAAGACTTCAACTGTGGGCTAGGCGCCGTCAGCGTCTCGTTTTTGAGGTACCAAGATAGAAATAGACCTCGGTGTCTTGAACAGGCGGGAGTCTTCTCCGACTTGGGCCAGGTCGTTGCCGATTGTACGTAGCAGTATGTATGCCTTGTATGTAGCTGAGGGTCGGTACGTATACAGCGCAAGTCGCGGCGCCTACCCCACGATTTTAGCAGGCGGGTACGTCCCCCTGTTCGTACACTTTGCCCCGCATCTACAGCAATTGAATCGCGTCTGAAGTCAATTTACGCGTCTCCCGCGATGGGCCTCGTTTCTCACGACGTTACATAATTTCAAGGTATACCACGCCAAGTTCGATACCAGCATTGACAACAGTTGGCTTGACACAACCGGTACCCGAGTCTTGGCATTTCATCACTCTTCAACAGACGACTCGAACGGCAGCACACACCGAAAATGAGCGACAACGAAGACAGCCCCATGCCCGAAGGCGGCGGCGGCGGCGAGTCCGGCGCCCCGCCCGACAGCTACGACGACACCAACCGCGCCTTCCTGCAAGCCCTCATGTCGCGCGGCAGCCTGAACTTCGAAGAAGGGCAGGCCGTCCTAGCCGCCATACTCGGCGCGGCCCGGGGCCGGCCCGTCGCCCGGGACTCGGTCACGCGCGACGTCTTCAACGACTACCTGCACGCGGCGCACGAGATCCTCCTGCCGCTGGACCTCGACGTCAGGAGCGCCCGCCACCAGAAGACGAGGGAGAGGGTCTGGGCGCTGGTCAACGTGGAGAGCGACCCGGCGACGCAGCTCGCGACCGTGCACAGCTCCGACGAGATGGCGTACGTCAACCGCCTGCTGGACCTGATGTTTGAGAAGTTCAACACGCCGCGGATGGAGGTCATGGCGGTGGAGGAGAACGAGTGCTTCAAGATCTCCCGGCCGGCGCGGCCGCCTAGGCAGAGCAACGGCGCCGAGGAGGATGAGGCGCGGCAGCAGCAGGCGCAGGGGGGGGACAAGGCGCTGAAGCACTCGGAGATCCTGACGCTGCTGGCGAACCTGGTCGCTGAGGGGTGGCTGGAGAGGAGCAGGGCGGGGTATTACTCCCTCACGCCGAGGAGTCTGATGGAGCTCAAGAGCTGGCTGATCGAGACGTACAATGAGCCGAGAGAGGGGGAGGAAGGGGAGGTGTGGCAGCCGATCAAGTTCTGCGAGGCTTGCAAGGAGATTGTGACTGTGGGTCAGAGGTGCAGTGATCCGGAATGCTTGACGAGGATTCATGAGATTTGCGTCAGGGGATATTGGCAGTCGAGGCCCGACAAGAAGTGTCCGAGGTGTCAGAAGGAGTGGACGGAGAAGTTGTTCGTGGGGGAAAAGGCCGTTACGGCTACCGAGGCTTATGGGAGGAGTAAGCGGAAGAGCGGGGGCGGCAGGAGAAGGGCGAGCAGACAGGAGGAGGTAGATGATGAGAGGGGGGAAGAGGACGAGGATGGGGATGAGTAGGACTGTGAGAGCGAGTTTAGGAGTTCGTAATCCGCGCTCTTCCGGTACTGGCCTCTGGCGCATTCGGTTTTTTGGGGCGGTATTTCCAAAAGTTGTTATAGATACCCGGATAGGTTCAGGTTCAGCCACAGCGATGGGCACCACGCAGGTTGGGAGGGCTAACGGGACGGTATACAAGTGGTATCAAGGAGTTGAGCGAGTCTTCGGTCATAGATTTGCCTCGAAAAGTAACAAGATTCCTAAGAAACCGTGACTTGATTTCATTTACTTCGTTGCAAGCTGTTCGTGATTGGTCTGACTGAAGGAAAAGGGGTATTGTGATCGTCCGAACCATTCGTACTCATGAGTCGCTAACCATGCACATTGCTAGACAATCTCCAAGTCGCATCAACCCCCCAAGACAATATCAAACTCGGCGGCCGAATCCACTCAATCGCACCCACTAGGCCGACCTGCCAGCAGACGCAGGCTCGACAATGATTGGGTTGCCCGACGCAGACGGCGCAGGCAAGGCAGGGTCATCTGGGAGCTCCTCAATACGGTCACTCCCGTCCACCGCATTGGCGGCATCCTCCTTTTCCAGGCGGACCTCTCTGCCGCGCTTGTGGCAGTACCAGAGGACGAAAAGGAGCACTAGGTACAGCCGTTAGCACAATTGCCAGAGACTACCTCAAGGCGGAAAGGGAGGGAAAACACTTACAGAACAGCGCCACACTCCAAAGCACATTCGTCCCGATGAAGGCCGGCCACCTCAGCTTCAGCGCATTCATAATCCCCCTCAACATGCCCACAATCGCCCCCGGCTTCGTGACCATCTCGCTCAGGTTCTTGGGCAGGAAGAAGCGCTTAGCAGCCCCCTTAAGGCCGCCCTTGGCCTGCGCATCCGCCTTGCCCAGTCCCTGCGCCTCGGCCGCCACCGCCAGCAGCTCGGGTGCCAGCGTCTTCGACAACTTTTCCGGCAGCTGCGTGACGAGCTTCTTCAGGCTCTTGGGCAGCTTCTCGTAGTTCTTGGCGAGCTTGCCGTCCGGGTCGTCGAGGAGGGAGGTGAGGTCGTCGACGGCCGTCGGGACGCCGTTGACGAGGTCCTTGAGGATGAGGGTGAAGCGGCGCACGAGCTCGGTGGACTCGGCCGAGAGCGAGAAGGCGGTGTTGTTCTTGGCCGAGAGGTTGAGGTCGTCGAGGACGCGCGTGAGGTCGCGCTTCTCGCGGTCTGCCTCGGAGTCCGGGACGGAGAGGTTGGCGGGCGCCACCACCTCGGTGTTGGTCTTCTTGGAGCGGGCGAAGAGGGCGGAGAGGCGGTTGGGTTTCTTGCCGTCTGATTTGCTGCTCTCTGCTTCCTTCTCCAGGGTTGATTTGGGGCCCGGCTTGACGAAGGACTCCGAGTCGCTGTCCCAGGTCAACTCCGGAGTCGAGACGCGCGGTGGGAGCGGTGGCGCGGGGCCATCTTCCGAGTCGTCTGCCGTAGCGAGGCGCTCCAGGAAGCGCTCGTCGTCGTCTGTCAGGAGCGGTGTGAGGACTTCTTCCTCTTTCCCTTTCGAGGGTGACAGGACGGGTCCCTCTGCCAGTGGAGGGGATGAGACTACTTTAGTCTCATTGTCGTGCTGCGTCCTTGGACTGCTGGCCTTCTGTTCCTTCTCCTTCTGGTCCTTTTCCGTTCTGTTCTTTTTGAACTTCTTGTAGGTGAAGTACTCCAACATGGCAATTGACTGGGTCGCGTTGTCCTAGAAGGGAGAAATGTCTTAGGTGCGAAATAGGATTTGAGGGACGGGTGGAGGAGGCAGCGAGCAATGGATAATCGGGCGAAGACCTGTTTTAAGGCCTCTCGAAGAATGGTTATGCGACACGGGATGTCGTCGCTCGATGCTGTGCAGCTGTTGCCACAAACAAGCTTCAGCCACAGCTCGGTGACGTAGCGCCACACGTGACGTCACCGTGCACTGCGTTTCATGTGACGAGGGTTTGCGACGGGAGTGCAGCTTTTCGGAAGGGACTTCCAGGAGACCACGAGGAGGATCGAATATTCTTGAAGTAGGTCTAGAGAGTTTATCGCTCTTGATTTTATATGGTGAGGGTTGCACTAGACGATCTTTGGCACATAGTCTTGTCGTGTGGTCTGTCTGAGCAGCGCTCAAGCCATCAGGGGGCTAAGGTAACTTTGGCAAGCACCCCACGACGTGGGAAACTGTCAGGCTATGGAGCGTGTCTCGGAGGATATATTAGGCTCGCTGACTCTATAGATCTCTTCTAACCGGTCTAGCCATTACAATCGAACCAATTTCTATCAACTCTTGAAGGGGGTACAAGGGGGTATCACAAGCCATCTACAGCAGAAACTTGACCGCAACCACTCCCCACGCAATCGCAACCCCGATCGTGATCGCACTCGACACCGACAGCAGACTCATACCACTGACGCCGTGCCCACTCGTGCAGCCGCCCGCAATCCGGCTCCCCATAACCATCAGCGCGCCTCCCAACGCTGCCCTGGCCGGCGCAACCTCCACGCCGACAACCTCTGCTAGCTCCGGCACAAGGTAGGCCGTCAACCAGCTCCCCGCCACGACAGCAGCGGAGAACAGAATCGAGTTACACCCCGGCAGCCGCTGTCCCTTGACCAGACTCCAGAACGACTCCCCCACCTCCTCGAAGCACGTCGAGACCCCGACGAGACTTCCCCTGCTCAAGAGGCTTATCCCCTGGGTAACACCACCAATCAACAACCCGCCCAGAATAGGGTTAATCTTCGCCTCCGGCCCCAGAGTCGTCAACGCAGCGCTAGCTCCCACTACACTCAGCAAAACCACCTCGAGCCCGAGAAACCCAGCGGTCCTGCTCACACCCAACACCTCGTGTATCGCCAGCTTCTCACCCTTGGGCGCGGGGCCCTTCTTCTTCCCGGCCAGGTACGGCTTGACGAACCCGGCGTACACGATACCACCCGCCGCCGCGCCGGCGAGTGCGTAGTAGCCCGACTTGATCCCCACCGCGACCTGGGCCAGGACCGTACCGGGACAGGCGCCGGCCAGGGCGAGCCCCTGGCCCAGGAGCAGGCCGCCGACGATGTTGCCGTCGTAGTGGGAGAAGAAGCCGATGGGGCTGCAGGAGCGGGGCTTGACGGTCGCGTAGTTGAGGGATTGGGAAATGGTCACGATGACACTGTGGTAGGGTTGTTAGTTGACAGGAAAGGCTAAAAGGGGGAGAGAGGCACGAGGGCAGACGTACCCACTGGCGGCTGTTGCTGTCAGGAAGGCTTGGATCATGTGCCAGTTTGAGAGGTCGAGCTGGCCCAGGATGACCGAGGGCTGGTAGACGCCCGACGCCACGAGGGAGGCGCCGAAGGCGAGGCCTGTTAGGACTGTGGCCATGTTCTGTATGTGTGTGATACCTGGCTGATGAACGGGATACTGGAAATTTGTTCTTTGTGCAGTGATATGATGCGCTCAGGTGTCCAGGACTTTTCTTGATGGTCAAAAAATACGTGGGCCACGACGGAGACCAGAAGGCTCATCGGTCCCTTATATTAGAAGAACCAGGAGGCGAGGCAGGAAAAAGGCCCAGTAAAAAGAACGTGCACTAGACGGCGACCGGACACGCCCCCGGGTCGGGGCACCCGCCATCCATCTCGAAAATGACACAATCGCCGGCCCCTTCGTTAGCGCGGGTTAGCCATGTGCTTCGGCATCCAGCCGTGGAGCGCTCAGATTGTGCCGGAAACGTCGTGGACCTCTCAGTGAACTGCAACCCACTCGAAGAATTCGCCTATGGTTTGACAAATCAACGTTAAGATCGCCATTTCAGAAACCGATCCGAGTCTCGTGGGCGGCTTGCCTACCGTCTAAAACCCGCATGCCGGAGGAAGCTTGACATTTTGACTGCCCGAAAAAGACTTCAAAATGATCGTGATCCTTCTCTGTATGCTTTACGTCCATGTGACCACGATCCGAAAGCTGTTAGGCAGACGCACAATCGACCTGGCATTTCAAAATCACGAGATTGCAGGGCGAAGCTACAAGCGTCTACCTTCACCGGCGACCAAATCCGATTGTACATCAATGTTCGCCGCCCGGCCGTTGAGTTCGGCGACGTGCATGAGGTACGTACCTCTGCGGGTCCCGCTGCCGTCGCCGACTGAACCTGGTCCCCGGGATCTGATGCACGGGTGAGACGGACGGTGGGATCCCGGGGAGCCTGGTGGGGCATATTACAAACGACTACCGGTACGTACCCCAACCGTGTTCCCCGGATTTGAGGCTCTCGGTGACTGCCTCACCTCCAAAGCGATGTCTTCGCTGATGTCATCGGGACTCGCCGTGGGCTGATAGTGTATTGAAGAGCCCGAGAGTAAGAATGTGTGCGCCGGGAACTGTATATATGATGTGTGTTGTGGCGGTCATGCCACAAAGAACTCCTCTTCCGCTAGTAAAACTCTATACTGGAACACCTTGCATCACGAACAAGTCTCCTTCGAATAAACATTGCACCTCTACCGACGTTAAAGCCCCATTGCCACATCCACCATGTCTACCGAACCTGTCATTCACAACATCTTCGAGCCTAAGACCTCCACATGGCAGTACATCGTCGCCGACCCTTCCACATCCGCGGCCGTGGTGATAGACTCTGTTCTCGACTTTGATCCCAGCAAGTGCACAGTCAGCACCGAGTCGGCAGATGCCTTGCTCGCTCTGATCGACAAGAAGGGGTATCATATCGACAAAATCCTCGAGACACACGTTCACGCCGACCACCTGACCGCTGCCAAGTACATCCAACACAGGCTGGTACAGATGCAGGGCAGCAAGCCCGACATATGCATCGGCAAGCGAGTGAGCGAGGCCCAGGCGACGTTCGCGGCGCGGTACGGCGTACCCGAAGACGAGGTGAAGGGTGCTTTTGACAAGCTGTTCAACGACGACGAAGTGTTCAAGCTGGGAGAGCTGCAGGCCAAAGTCCTCCACCTTCCCGGCCATACGCACGATCATCTAGGGTATCAGATCGGATGTAGGTTAAGCCCCCCTTGATTTTTTGCTAGAGAAAACTCGAGATTTAGATGTTAACTTTTCCGAAATGCCTGCAGCCAACGTTTTCTGCGGCGACTCGCTCTTCAACGCCGACGTCGGTTCGGCAAGATGTGACTTCCCCGGAGGGAACTCGGACGAGCTCTATAACTCGGTCAACAAGCTGCTCGCCCTGCCAGAGGACTATAGGATCTGGACGGGCCACGACTACCCTCCGGGAGGAGAGGGCCGGACGGAACCGCTGCCGTACCAGACGGTCGCAGAGCAGGCAAACGCCAACAAGCACTTGAAGAAGGGCGTGCCCAAGGACGATTTCGTCAAGTGGCGGAACGACCGCGACGCAGACCTTGCCGAGCCCAAGCTCCTCCACTGGGCTTTGCAGTTCAACATCAGGGGTGGCCGCCTGCCAAAGCCTTCCAGATTTGGGGATAGACTGATGCATGTGCCCCTAAAGGTGGCCGGTGAAGGGTTGCAGTCCATGCTTTGAGTCACTTGCCGCAGGCCCCCAGATTGTTCGACAAACATGGTTTTGGTTGTTTGGTTAGCGTATACGATTGACTTGGGTCTCCTATTCCCGGCTGAGTAGTGTTCTCGACTTCCTCACGAAATATTTGGTAGCGATATTAGGTAGCTGAGCATGCAGTTCTTGTCTCTTACCGCACCGTGAACGACGGTGGTGACCTTAGGCGAACAAGTCAAACGTTGAGGCATTTCCCGCCGTCTGGCAAAAGGGCGTTGATGGCCACGGACCTCGGCATCCCGATTTACTGCTGATGGGTGCGAGAACGAGGGAGACGAGAGTAGGAGAAGCAGCATACGCACGAGTTCTGGGGTACGTATTGCGAGCCGCCTTGTGTACCTGACAGGTTGCTCAGAGATGCCGGTTTGTTTTCTCGATATGCATTGCCCCGCATGCGTTGCGGCAGTTAGGGGCTACTCCGGGGTCCCTCCTCGATCGAGGTTACCGTGTTGTAGGGCTGCTTCTGCTGTTAAGTTCGGTACGTAGGCCTAAGTCTAGATGTCGTGACAGAACCGGAAATTGTAGCGAAGGAGGCTGCAGAACGAATCCGATCCGTCGGCGATGTGCTTGTAGCACAACGACGGTAGAAACCGGGGCCCAGGCATGAAAGCTTCCACTTTCCCCAGATTCAGACCGCGCAGACACGGCGGGAACAAGGCCTGATCGAGTTTACCGTCGGGTGACTTGCCTGGAATTAACGTTTTTTGAGGCATCCCCAGAGGATCGGGTCCTTAGCCAGCTTTAACGGATCCTTGGCATTGATCCTTGCACCAAAAGCTGTGATTCAAGGTTTGTTGGAGCAGTCCGCACACATGTGATAATGAATTGCAAAAGGCCACCATCAACCACGAAGCGTGCCAGGATCCGCGTCGGGATCTGAGATACGTACGAAGTACGGAGTACAACACAGCCAGTAACCCCTCCCCCTGGTCGGAGTCGGATGAATCACGCTGCCCAAAATCTCAACCAAAAGTTCCCCGACTTGAGAGCATCATTGCGGCCATAAAAGACGTTCGACACGTTGCAGAATCGACAGTGAGAAGACGGCAGTGGAGGACTGTGACGCAGCGACACAAAACCGGGGTCCGCTTGTTTATTTTGAGTCGTTTTTTCTCAGGCACGCCGAAAGCAACTCGCCGCACCTCAAGCAGGCACGAGATTTCTAAGCCAAAGGTCCTGCGTGAGCCAATCATACGAGCCCAAATAGAACCTGTCCTCAGAGCAGGAACTCGACAAAATTAAACAGACGGCATCCAAGTGCTTTTTCCGAAGATATCATATATTGAACTATACGTTGCTGCAGAGCTCGACGCATCGCTTTCGAGGTCCAGCTATTCCGGAGAGCGGGAGCAAGAAGGAGGCGCAGTCTAGGACGACTGGACAAGCTGGAAGTTGCAGGGCGGTCAACGGTGGGGAAGCAGGCAAGAGCGCAGCGCGTGAGGCATCAGGTTGTGGCGGGGACCTTGTCGGTGTCGCAGTGTCGATTCCTACCTTAGTGTGCGTGTGTGTGCCTGGCAATCTGCGACAATCTTTCCACATTCCGTCCTTCCCGCTCCCGCGCAACGACAAACATCACAGAACAAACCTGCAATGGACGTCGCAATGTCGGCTTCCGGCGACCACAGTGGCATGTCGCAATCACCACCGCCAGGCCAACAGCAGCACCAGCAGTCGCAGCAGCAGCAGCAGCAGCAGCCAGGACAGGGCCCGCCATCCAGCACAACCGGACACTTGAGCTTCAGGAGGTACAGCCCGACAGAAACCCCCCTGACGACAACAGCAGCATTGCGACAAGGTCTTGCTAACTTTCGACCGACAAGACAACGGGCATCAAGAGCATGCGAGGTGAGTTTAAACGTCTCTTTAGTATCGTGCGACGGATTGCGGACCTTACTTATGTGAGGGTCGCCAAGGTGGCAGCCCGTCGTTTGGCCTTGATCCATATTCTGAGTTGTGCCTCGGCTCGTCGCACATTCGCATGCTGCTATCATCTAATCGAGCCGTTAACTGATTGCTGACCTGCGCCTACCTATCCAGACATGCCATGCGCGCAAGGTACGCACACACTCTCTACATCTGAACGAGCGATTCTCTTGCACCGTCATCTGCGACAATGCAATACCGACGTTTCCGCAGCTGCCGCTTAGCCTGACACTGTGGCCGTTCGCTTACGGATCTTGTGTGTCTCTCTAGGTCCGATGCGATGCCGCCAGCCTCGGCGTCCCATGCACCAACTGCGTCGCCTTCTCGATCGAGTGCCGCATACCGACTCCGAAGCGGAAGAAGGCCACAACCGGGGGATCACAACCAAAGGACTCGGATAGGTGCGACAAGTCTCCCTGTGCGCCCTCATTTCTTGCGTTCCTATAACTCTGTCCCCCCTATGCATCACCCTGCTCCTGCATTAACCCCCACTGTGGCGCCCTTCTTGACGGCGACAACTGCCCGTATACTGGCTCCTTCAGACCTGTTATGCTAACCAGCTTTTTTTTTTTTTTTTTCCTTAGCGAGAGGGGAGATGCTTCCGAGGAACGGTCACCAGTCCCTCCCAACTCTGCTACGCCGCTGACCGCCCGGCCGACTGCCCCCTATCACACCTCCGAGGGCACTCCGTCGAGCGTCATCACCGAAGCACAGGCTAAGAAGGAGGAGGCCGACAGCCACACGTATACTCATCTCGTTATGAAGCCCAAGTTCACAAGGGCGCCAATTACCGAAGCCGGCAGGGTTGCGTACCTGGGCGAATCGTCCAACCTCACCCTCTTGGTGCACGACCGGCAAGGGTCGGCCGATGTCGTTCACTATCCGCTACCAGAGAACGTACGGGGTTCCAGAGCGAGGCTGACGGAGCTGGACAACATCGAGATCGACATCCTACACCAGCGAGGCGCTTTCCTGCTGCCACCTAGGCAACTATGTGACGAGTTGATCGACGCCTACTTCAAATGGGTGCATCCCATCGTCCCCGTCATAAACCGCACAAGGTTCATGAGGCAGTACAGGGACCCTAAAAACCCACCGTCGTTACTCCTCCTACAAGCCATCCTGCTTGCCGGGTCGCGCGTCTGCGCAAACCCACAGCTTATGGATGCCAACGGATCGACAACCCCAGCTGCCCTTACCTTCTACAAGAGAGCGAAGGCCTTGTATGACGCCAACTACGAAGACGACCGGGTCACTATCGTGCAATCCCTGCTATTGATGGGCTGGTACTGGGAGGGGCCGGAAGACGTCACCAAGAACGTCTTCTACTGGAGCCGCGTGGCTACTATCGTTGCTCAGGGGTCCGGCATGCACCGCAGCGTGGAAAGTTCACAGCTCAGCACGGCCGACAAGAGGTTATGGAAACGCATCTGGTGGACCCTGTTTACAAGGGACCGGTCTGTGGCTGTGGCGCTGGGCCGTCCAGTGCACATAAACCTCGACGACTCAGACGTCGAAATGCTGACCGAGGACGACTTCATCGAGGATGACGACCCGAACACGCCAAGTGAATATCCTCCGGACCCGGTCCACGTCCAGTTTTTTCTGCAATACGTCAAACTCTGCGAGATCATGGGCCTCGTGCTCTCTCAGCAGTATTCGGTCGCTACCAAGGGGAATCGAAGGAACCCGATCGATCTGACGCACAGCGATATGGCGTTGGCTGACTGGCTCCAGAACTGTCCCAAGATCGTGTACTGGGAAATGCCACGGCACCACTTTTGGTCCGCGCTTCTACATGCCAACTATTACACCACGCTGTGCCTGCTCCATCGGGCGCACATGCCCCCTCAGGGATCTTCACGGTTCCCGGAAGACTCGGCCTATCCGTCACGCAACATTGCCTTCCAAGCTGCCGCCATGATCACTTCGATCATGGAGAATCTGTCTGCACACGAGGAACTACGATACTGTCCTGCATTCGTCGTCTACAGTCTATTCTCGGCCCTCATTATGCACGTATACCAGATGAAGTCTCCAGTGCCGACGGTACAGCAAGTCACGCAGGCTAGGATACGGACATGCATGGACGCTCTAAGAGAAGTCTCGCGTGTCTGGCTTGTGGGGAAGATGGTGTACACGTTGTTCGAGTCCATCCTGGGAAATAAGAGCCTGGAGGAGAGGTTACAGAAAGCTGCCGGAAAACGACATAGAAAAGCCGCGCAAGCACAGCAAACACTCGATGGGTTGGAGCAGCAACAGCAGCAACAGGCCCAGCACCAGCAGCAACAACAACAACAACAACAACAAGCTCAACAACTCCACCAGCAACAGATGCAACAACATATGCAGCAGCAACAGCAGCAGCAGCATCAACAGAACGTGCTGCAACGGAGTCTTCAAGACTCGAAACGCAAGTACGACGAGATGGCTATCGACTTCAGCGTCAACGCTCCCCAACCGCAAGAGTCGTACGAGCGCTCGAGGCCACAGACTCCGAGTATGGCGCTGAAAGCGGACCCGACGCAGACAGCGATGCCGCCACCAGTGACCTCACCGAACTCGAGGCAGAATGCCGACACGTTCATGGGTGGTACCGCCTCTCGGCCACATACGCGTCCCGCAACACCCTTCAACCCGTCATTCTCCGTGCCGACAACACCGCCAGACCTGTACCTTGTTACCAGGAACTCGCCTAACCTCTCACAAGCCATATGGGAGAACTTCCAGCCGGATCAGCTATTCCCAGAGAGCGCCGGCATGCCCGCATATCCGCAAATGTCGCCCCAGCCAGCAGACCAGAACCTCGATCCCAGCCTCATGGCACAGCTGCAGTCTCAAGGAATGCAGCCTCAAGGTGCTAATCCAGGAGTGAACCAATTCGGCCAGGGCATGGCGAATCACAAACGGAGCATGGCGGGCAGCCCTCAGCAAAACCACAACATGCTTCAACCAGGGCTAGGGGCATACCATAACCAGCAAGGGAATAACGTCTGGCAGGGCGGCTTCGACAACAACATGCCCGACGTCACCGGACAGAGTCCCAGTGACAGCTGGAGTACTGGATCGGCACAGGGACAGCCTGTGCCATCAACATTGAACGTGGAAGACTGGTAAGTTATCCATGACCTGACCAAGAGTTTAGTGAAGCGGTTTTACTAATGCGAACCACGCAGGTTCCAATTTTTCGGCATCAATGGAGAGGCTGCCAACGGGCTGGGCCTGGATTTGGCTGGGATGGACAGGCTAGGGTAAAATCGGGAAGGGGTATGTAGGATCATGATCATATACGGATATCCTTCTTCGTATGAGCACGTTAACAGGATTGGCGACATGGTGCCCGGAAACTGGTTGCTATTTCAAGTGTTTGCCGTATCGTCGCATGGTATGGCCGATTGATCGGGGCGCTTTGGAGTTGATTCGTTGTAGCATTAGACGGCGCTGGTTTCAGATCGGATTGAAAAACAGAGCAGGTTATCTCACTCCACAAAGCATGCTCAGATCGATGAGATCAAAGCAATGAGCCGCGTGCAATGGGCGTGTGCATATGCTAGTGTTATAAGTTAGGCTCCGAGCAGGGGCTAAGTCACGTGCCCGCCTCCACCAATGTGATGGAGCTCCAAAACAAGCTATCCCAATCGGGAGTATCAAAACAAAGCCAAACCAATCGAGGCTCGCTTCCTCCAAATGCAACAACCGAGCTCTTGGTCCCCGGTACTGACATCCCCCTCATACATCATTCCATATACTCGGCCAAAACACTAAACATTTGAGGCCCTTTTTGTTTTGTCTACCACGACATGCACCTGTAACTACGACGTCCCTCCGTTTTTGCATTGCTTTTTGCCTCCTTGCCGATCCCCCCCAGTCCGACCGTAAACAAGCGAGCATCCCGTCGCGATGGCGGCAATGAGGGGAGGACCGCGTCTGGCGGTCGGGTCGGCCGCTTGGATTGAGGAGCAGAGATCCTTCGCCAGACAGGTCGTGACCGATGTGGCAGACGAGTTCTCATACTCCGTTAAGAACGAGCTGGATTGGCTCAACGAACACATGGCCGACGTGTTCGATGAGAACAAGAAGTAAGTCGGGCCGGGGAGACTGGAAGCCACGTATAGCTGACCTCTCTTCCCCTATACAGGAACATTGGCGACTTGTTCAAGACCCCAGGAAAGCTGAGAGGCAAGACGCCGCGAACGGTGAAGAAGATCAACCTCGGCGAGGCGAGAGTCGTAAGCAGCAGACCGCGATCAGCAATTGCGGCGGCATCTATACTGACTCTTCCTTGTAGCCACTGTCCAACATATTCTCGGCGACACCCAAGGATGCCCCAAACCCATTCGCTGTCCCAAACCTAGGTCATGCACAGAAGTCGAAGATCACGATAGCCGAAGACGCGCCCGACGCGACAACGTCCAAAGCAGCGAGTCCTTATAAAACCCTTCCTCCACCACCAGAGCAGCAACAACAACTGCCTGTCTCTGTGCCTGTCGCCGACTCTGGTTACCATGGGAGCCAGACGCAAGACATCGATGATGTGGACATGGTTGCGGTGGACGAGCCTTTTCAAAGGCCAGAGACGGCAATGGACACCATAGCTGCAACAGACTTCGCGGCAAGCCCCACGAGGACAACAGCCGCTCCGTTGACCCAAGCTAGCCCAACAAGGGCCTCTATAACTGAGACGTTCGAGTCTGCCAGGGAAGACCAGACGCGTTGGGTGACTGCGAATATGACGGCAAAAGAAGCGCCCCATGAGCCAGAAATCGAGAAGCCTGCGACTAGACCCAAACCCACAACTCTGCCATCTCCGATTCGGAAACCTGTCCCATGTTCTCCCGTCAAGAGCTACACTCCTCAGGGATCCCCGATCAAGGCGTCACCGACGAAGGCTCCCGCGCAGACTTTGGTCCCACGACCAGTCGCGGCTGCTGATGAGGTGGACGCTACGGTGGACGACATCCGGTCACCATCTGATAGCTCGAGTCCTATCCGGCCAGTTGTCCGGAAGAGCAGCCTGAACTTCGCTTCGCTTCCCGCGCGGGAGCCCATAACGTCGAAGAAGAGTCTCGGGGCGAGGGTCTCCAGGGTTAGCCACCTCGACCACACACGGTCAAGCTACTATCACAGGCAGACCGGGGGCAAAAGCCTCGGTGCCAATGTTGCGAAGGATGTGGACGATGACGAGAACGATGACATGGAGGACGACCACGAGGCGATGGATATTGACAATGACCAAGTCAGAATGAAAGAGCAGGTCGATTCCCAGGTTGCAATCGCCGCCCATAACAAGACGTACACACAACGACTCCAGGACCAGATCAGCATGCTTGGCAAATCCCAGCCTACTCAACCGAGACCATCCAAGTCATTGGCAAATCTCCTACCTCCGCAGCAGCCTTCAGTTCCCCAACAGCCACAACAAGCACAGCCTCAACCAGCTCCCGAGGCCAAGCCTCACTCTCCAGCGAAACAGAAGCTCTCCGTTCCTGCTCCCGGTGCCTTCCCTGAGGACGATGACGATGACTGGATCGCACCGCCACCCACAGCAGCACCATCAACAAGCACAGCTAGCCTGCGCCCGGATTTGACTAAGAGTCACTCCACGGATGTGATGGAAGGCCTACACGGCACGGACACTATTGGAGGATCCGCGTTTGTGCTCCCTAAGAGCAGGCCGACGTCCCCCAAGAAAGTTCCTGCCGTTCCTGAGCGCACGACCAGCGCCCATGGCCACTCCAAGTCCGCATCCGTTCCCTCTTTTCCCACCATGGACAACTCCGCGACACCTAAGAAGACGATCTCGGTCTCAAACCCGACTCTGAACCCTGTTGCCGAGGACGGCGTGCTTGACAGTCCGCCAAAGTCGCCCTCCCGAAGCCTCCGCGAGAGTCCCCTTAAGCATGTGAAGAACAAGCTTTCGTCCATCCTGAAGACCTCCAAGGGCTTGCTTGCTAGCAGCGCTGCCCTGAGTGCCGAAGGGAAGGCCAGCCTCATGTCGCCGTCTACCGCGAGGCTCGGCATGCATGCTGGACCGTCTACCGACTCACTGAGGTCGGTCAAGGCCAGTGAGCCACTGTATCCCGAACTACCCCAGCGGATAGCCACTCCCCCAATTGCTACCAGCCCGGTTCGAAATACCGGCCGCAAGACCAGGGCTTCTGTCGAACGGGAGAAGAAGGAAGCGAAGGAGAAGGAGAGAGAGTCTAAGGAGAAGGAGAAGGAAGCCAAAGAGGCCAAGCGTGTGGCCGAGCAGATGGAGAAGCTCGAGAAGGAACGTGAGAAGGAGCGGGAGAAGGCACGTCTGTTTAACATGGAACGGGAGAAAATCACTGCCATGGAGAGGCAGATCAACGAGGCCAAGGCCCAGCAGAAAGCGGCCCAGGCTGATGTGGCCACGCCTGCTCGTCCCAAGAGCCCAGTCAAGGCCACGCGCACGAGCCCGCGGAAGATCAAGGCGCAGAAGGAAGCCGAGGCTGCGGCTGCGGCTGCGACTGCTCGACGGGCTGCTGATGACGACATGGAAATGGTCGATGCCTCTGCTGCCATGCCTCCGCCTCCGGTTCCTCGACCTACAACAACGCCTGCAGCGACGCGTGGCCAGGCGTTGAGAAGACCTACGAGGCCAACTCAGGAGGTTGCCTCGAAGACCAAGGCCGCACCGACACTCATCCGCGTCAAGCCCACGAGCGCTCAACAAGGGCAGTTCCATCCTTCTAACAGTGTTCTGGGGTCCACACTCCAGGACACCCTAGGTCAACCGGCACAGGAACCCAGGCGTCAACTGACGAGCAAGCCCAGCCATACGTCGCTGCACACCAAACCGTCGCTGCAGAGCCTGAAGAGCTCTGTCGGCTCGTCTGGCCGACCGAAAGCGTTGGAGTTGGCGGCCAAACGCAAGGAACAGGAAGAGCGCGAGGCGCAGCGCAAGAAGGAGGCCAAGCAGGAGATGGAACGGAAGCGGGCCGCCATGCAAGAGGAGGAGAGGCGGAAAGAACAGCAGCGCAAGCTCGAGATGGAGCGTCAGATGGAGGAGGAGAGGAAGCTTGCCGAGAAAGCCGCCCAATCCAAGAAGGACGCCCAACGACAGGCGGCCATAGAGCGTGCTAAGCAGACACGGGCACCCCCACCCGCTCCGCGCTCGCAGCCCGCTACCGAGTCCAACATGGCCGACAAGGGCATGTCTCGACCCCCATCCCGTCTGGGGTCTATGATCCCCCAGGAGAGCAGCCGGCCGGTCAACGCTTCGCTCCATACTTCGAAGATGGCACCCAAGCGGACGCTGCCGGTAGAGGAAGACGTGCGGCCGGCGATGCAGCACAGCGGACCGTCATACCAGGCCAAGGAAGCGAAGCGTATGCGCATGAGCGAGGAGTTCGACGAGGACATTGACACGGCGGACAGCCAGCGGAGCGTCATCAGAGGCCCACCTGTCCGCCCTTCCGGCGGCTTCAAGAAGGTAAGCCATCCCATCTTGCGCTTTGACAGGAGACCTCACATAGCTAACTCACCACAAAGGAGCTCCCTCCCAAGTCCCAGTTCGCCAACGGCTACACCACGGCTCCTCAAGGCGTCAGCCGCGACCTCTTCAAGACAATGGTCACCTCGCAGCACACCGTCCAAGCCAAGGCCGGCCACCCGCTCGACACGGCCCAATTCTCCAAGGGCGCCATCCCGTTCGCCTCCAACCCGAACCCGGCGGGTGCCTCCTCGACAGCCCACAAGACCCCCGCCCGGCAACTCGGCGTCGCGGCCGCCAAATCGACCGCCAAGTCGGCTCACCAGCGTTCGTCCCCCTTCGGCAAGCAAGGGGACAACATCTCCCTCCCGGACATCCAGACGGACGACGAGGACGAGGACAGCGACGACGACGGCAGGGGCAGCAACAAGATGCAGGTCGCGTCGTGGACGAACTCGCCGGACCTGCGGAAGATACTGGTCGGGCAGGAGACGGTGGACCCGATGCAGGTGTTCGGCCCGCCGCAGCCGATCAACATGGAGGAGATCTTCAGCAAGAACAAGGAGCGGTTCCACAAGTTCCGGGCGAGGACGAGCAGCGCCAACTGGAGCGGGAGCGACAGGTTGACCGAGGAGGATATCAGGAAGGACCTGCAGGCGAGGGACCGGATGAGGAGGGAGGGGGGTTGGAGTTATGAGCTAGCTAGGGATGGGCTGGCTTAGGGGGGAATTTGAACTGTTTTTGCGACCTGGTTTGGGATATGGGCGGCTGGAGTGCAGGGGTTGATACTCTTGTTGGCCACGAGGCTTTTCGATGGGTACTCGGTTGTACTTGGTATATCAAGAGGATACCGCGGCTTGGATGATGTCGAGTAGCTGGGTGGTGTTACTCATGCTTGGAGAGCAAATTTGGGCATGTGACTGGGTTGTTTAGTGTGCAAAGGGGGCGTATGTTTTTGGGCGTTTTTGGAGGCGCTCGGGTTAGCATAGGGAAATATTATTGCGGCTGCATATCACTATTTGCTGCTCTCGCTGGCTTGCGAGCATGGATAGGAGTCTGTCTCTGCATAATTGGCATACAATACACGCCGTTTCCTGTTCGAATTTTATGTGTGTGTTTCTGGTCACGACGTTGGCCTAGCCCTTGAGAAGGAGACGATCGAGCCATGAGAACAACGCCGAGATCAACGAGGCCATTCGTTTCTTGGTGCGAATGGTCCACGGACTTCTTGATGTTGCAGTCGAGCCGCCATTACTCCCCTAGACTTGACTTGTGGCCGGATCCGAGCATCACATCACATGTAGCAGCCGGTAAATAGCCTGGAAGGAATTAGTTGGGAGAGGTGCGAGGTTGATGCCAACTAGGGAGCGAGGATCTGCACGTCAACGTCGAGCATGGCAGTCAGACCTAGATAAGCGATCGACAAAAGATGTCAGGTCGTGGCGAGGGTGAATTCGTCTCCAAGACCCTGCTCAGCCGGGCACATCGTCTCCATGGCCTACCGCCAGCGTCTCATCCGCGACTTGGTCATCCTGCCCGCGGCGGTGCCCGAGTCCTCGAGGTCGGCCTCGGCCAAAGTGACCTCGCCATCTTCTACTCGACATGCCAGGTCGTCGCTATTGACCAGCTCCGCCGAATTACGGCACTCTCCTCTCTCTCTCTCTCTCTCTCTCTCTCTCTCTCTCTCTACTGAGGGTGGTATGAATGGCCTGAGCAATCCGGACGTGTGTGTGGACGGTAAAGTTGGGAGATCCAGCATGCGAAGGCCCGGTCAGGGTGAGCTCGTCTTGGCTTGTTGAGTATTCTTAGAGCTCGCCTTTCGCCGTTGACATGGCAGGCATGTCCAAGCATGCGGTTGAAATCCGCCCTTCTTCCGTTGAGCGAGGGCTTATCTCCGTTGTTGGCAACACTTGACCTCTTTGTTTACCCCTGACATCTCCGTCATGCGCAGCGGTTTCGCCTGGTTGGCTGTCTCGTGTATCTCCCAAGTCCATATGTCCCGGCGCGGTTACCTATATGTCTGGAATGCCACCTCTTCAACTCCGCGTTCGAGAAGCACGAGCGAAATCCAGAAATCCGTAGATCATCGACCGACACGTCAGCCATCACGGAGCCATGTGGGCTTTGGCAAGGGTCATAGGTGCCCTATCAACAACGGTACAGAGGGATTTAAAAAAGAGAGGCCACAAGGGACATGTTGGTTTCTTCATTGCACTATGCTCTCCGGGAGATAACACCTGGCTCCGGTGATTTACAATGTGTAGCCGTAAGACCTATCTTCCAAAAGTCGCAATGCCGATGTCCGCCCAGTGTGCGTCGCACTGATACTCTATAAACGCAGATGTCAAAAGGTCTTTGCATCGGGATGTTGTGCCATACCAACATCGTAACGTGAAGGGGGGTTGACGTCTGCGTCCTCGTGTACGTATTTGGCAGGTTTATCCAGGACGGACATGCCTAGTGTAAGTTCAGAACTAAATACGCCTATTTCGCATTAATTGTTCGGCCTTGCGAAGTAGCCAAAGCGTCAGAAGGCAACATTCCCAACTGTTCGAAGTTAAACAGATGATTTTACACGTGTACTACGTACGTAAGGTAAGGTAGCTTCAGGGAAGTCATGCAGGGCTCCCCGGTTCAATAGCCAATTTCGCAACTTCGCTTCGACCTTCGTGAAGGGCCTTGGCGTTTCCCATTTTACCACGTGGAAAATCGAAACCAAGTGCGGAGACGATCGCGATCGGAGGCATGCCCCGGCCCGCTGACCTTTCCTGAAATGGTATGATTCCGCGGGCGGGGCGGGGAGGGGGTTTGCCGAATGCGAAGAGGTCAAGGTATTGTCCATATTCGTAATGAAGCCTCCCAACAACAAGAACGCGGATACAATGAGCGTGGTTCTCATTTCGGCACGCTGCCCTTTGCGGAGTGCAATCAGTGATTTAGGCCGGCCGGTCATGAGGCAGTTGGCCTTCAGCAGCTAAGTCATCCCTGTTCACTAGGTCTAGCGGAAACTCCAGGTCACATGTGGAGTTATCACAGCCAAAATTGCAGCACACAGTGCTGATGAATGACGAGGCAGATAACCTTCAAGTAAAACGCAACGGGCTCGGGGACGAGCATCGATATGGGACCGGGGAGCCGAGGAGAGTTTCGGCTAATTCCTATCCGAACAAGCCGACACCGCTACTCGCAGTAACCAACGCGCATCTCTTGCAGGCGAAGTGTCGGTGAAGGAAGAGACATGTTCCTCGGACGAATTGTTGGAGTCGCGACCATGACGAGGAAATTGTGCCGCTTCTGTGCGTTTGAGACGGGCAGACAGCACCACCACCACCACCACCGACAACAACAACAACAAGAACTGAGATGATGCTCCTTTCCTTTCCCCCCACCCGCCCGCTTTGCTGCTGCACAGCGGCGTTGGTGGCTGGGCCGGGAAGCTTCCGGCTGCAGGCTCGTCGCTCGATTCAGGTTCAGATGTGGCTCCCTCGGTCGGCGAGTGGGGGTAACGGAGCGAAGTCCGCGTCTTGTCACCAACAAGACCCTCGCTGCGAACAAGAGGACGAAAAGCTCGGCGGCTGTTGGACCGCTCGTCCTGCATGACTTTTTGGATCCTGTTTTCAAAGGAGCACGCAATCCGGGGTGTCTGCATTTCAGGATGAACAGCGTTAAGTCTATGCTAGAGTCTAGACTTACTGAAGCTATCGATGGCCGGCAATCGTCTCGCGGCAGTCGCCAGCAAGCCGTGTTTCATCGTTAGGAATGTAGATCTGGCGATCCTACCTTAACTAGGAGACAAACGGCTCTAGTCAACGATCTCGTCATCTCACAGGAAGACAGATGAGATAGGGCTCATGCAGGCGAGGGTAATAAGGAAGCAGGTAAGCCGCAATCGCGACAAATGCGAGTGGCCGGTGCGGCTTGCGAGCGGATCCCTTTGCTTTCGCTGAGGTGCCATCGAATGGTAAGGTAGTCATGATATTGATGGAGCGTACTGCTATGTCTAATAGATTGAAGGGATTGAGTATGATACAATGCATCGGTAATCTCCGTGAGTGCCAAAATATTAACAGGTGAGACAAAGCACCAACTCTTGACAGATCCAAGACGGGCCAACCTGGTGAATCGTCAAATCACATATTCTCCGTTGCCGCCGCCAGTCATGCAAGATGCCCGTCGTCGACGCTGCAGACGCATTCCTGAGAGCGAACTGCAGCACCGTCAAGTGACACGCAGGATAGGCCAACCGACCAAAGATGATTTGTTGGCATTCACTGACCTAACTGGCAAGAACAAGATGTGATGGACATCGGGAGGTGTACGTGGACGTGCATCAAAGCAGTCGTATCAGCATGTCGACCTCGACGTGCTGCAGGTTAATGGGCGGTGTTAATGCGCCGGCACACGCCGCTCAAAGCGTTTATCTCCCCGCACACGACACCTCAATGTGTAGACGATACTTCGTGGTCATACGGCATGGGCAGCCGGTCCGATTCCACTTGAGAGATGGATGGAAAAAAGGTCCAAATACCCGACCTTATTATTCCGACGTTTGCGATTGTCGCATTGCTTCGTAGGGCGTCGATGCCGGTTTCTGGCTCGAATGACGACCGCTGATGAAGGTTCGATGGTGCGTGTCCGGCTGTCGCTAACAGCGATACACTACATACCTCAGCCAACAAACAGACTAAACCCCTTGCATGCACCGATGAAGGTTGACAGAACTGCCAGATACGCTCAATCTCAATGTAGACAGACATATTGAACTTATCACGCCAGCTAATGGTTGCAGCGTCAAATTTCGGGGGATACCGTAAATCTTCAAAGGACGGCCAGTCGGCGAGCATAACACAATCTCATTCGTGGTTTCGGCTCAGCGGCCATGTTCGTAGGGTGGTCCTTGAGGTCGTATGCGATTCTTAACAAGGGATATTATCAGCAAGGCCGAGGCGATTAATTTGTTGTTGGGCGATGTGGAACTTTGACAGAAGTTCGATGCGTCACCGGTGAAGCGCAACAATCAACAACAAGCTTGCTGTAATACAATACGTACACTAAACGACAAGTGGCATCTGACGTTTTCTACACATGTAGTTGCTCCCCACCGTTGAGCTAATAAGAAGGGAATGTAGATCTAGCGTGCACTAGCAGAGCTGTTTAGGGGCGGAGCTGTGACTGCGTTAGGAGCTCCAGGTCACCTCACCTTGTTGGAGTGCTATGTATGTATGTATGTATGTATGTATGTATGTATGTATGTATGTATGTATGTATGTATGTATGTATGTACTTGCGACATCCTCGACGTACGTACTCATTCTACACGTAGATGGGAGCTTCGAGAATAAACTGTTCCATCCCTGCTACCCCCGGCTCTCCATAACAGAGGCTTCCAAATCCTCTTGCCAGTCTAAGGTACTGTAGATCTAATCACTTTCCGCAATCGACTACATCACCTCGACTTCCCCGATTGCCCTGATCACCTGGTGCGTCCATCTTTCCTGCAGCCCACTTTGGTCCGTCGATCAAACTTAATTTATCCACTCAGTCTCCGGACGATCTCTCTGCCAGGACAATCATCTCCCCGTTCTCCAATCCCACGCTCCACTTCCGGTCAACGACAATCAAGAAGCGGCCGAGCTCTAGTTCCAAAAGTATTAGCACTCGTCCAAAGAGCTGCTAATGTCTAGTCTCGTGCAATTGGACGTGTGATGACGGTCATGTTCTCGTCTTCTTGGACGCGACCAAATCCCAGACCAACTCTGCCATCATATTCCACTCCGACTCCCGCCACGACTTCGAGCAACTGTTTGTCCCTTGTTCCCTAATCCTCCCGCCAAACATCAGCTCTTAGGCCAACCATACGCCTCCATTGACAGCTTCACTACTAGCCTCTCTCCTCGAAAGGCTTACCTTTCCCGACGCACCCAATTCTCCCAGTCTCCGAGGCGAAGCATCAGGGCAGTCGTCCTGACGCTGCCTTGCGCCGCGCTTCCCGATTCCGCCCACAACGGCTTTTTCTTCGATCGGAGGCTCCGAACTAGATGAGGAAACGAGTCTAGCCATGGACGCTCTCAGGCACCTCGTTGCCAACATTCCGGACTGGCTGAAGCGGCTGGACGAGCTCACCGGCCAGATCGAGCAGCGGCAGATCGAGCTCGCCAAGGCCTCCGAGGCCTCCGGTCACAAGCCAGCGGCGCGGTCAATCAGGAACCGTGGTTCGACCGAGTCGCTGAAACCCCAAGACGAGCCGGAAGCACATCCTCATGATCCCAACCCCGACCCGCCAGCAAGACCGCCCGGCCAGCATGCAACGACGACGCCGACTGGTGCCGCCGACGCGCCGCCGCCGTCCAGTCCGTCTAGCTCCGACACGCCGTCAGCGCTACAGCGGCAGACCAACCAGGTCAAGGCTCAGGCGCAGGCGCGCGCCCGTGCCACCCTCCGCAAACGACAACGGACCGATAGTGTCGCGTCCGCCGAGGGCGCGGCCCCCAAATTCCGATCACGCAACATGATCATAATCTACTATGACAGCTATGTCCAGAGCTTCTTCGAGGAACTGGTCAAGTTCGTGAGCGCCTCCCGCAACATGATGCGCAAGGCCAAAATGGCAGCCAAGGTAGCACAGATCAAGCGCCTGGCCGAGATGGAGATGGGCGATGACGAGGAGGACGACACGTCTGGCGCCACCCCGGCGGCTACTACTCCAGGGGGAATCGGAACTGGCCTCGAGGTCGACAGCGGTATGCTTGTAGTAGGTGGAGCCGTACCCAACACAGCTCTGGAGGTAGCATCGGGCGACGAGGAGCCGCAGACGCTGCGGTACGTCAGCACGCGGCGCATGCAACCCGTCAGCCGCACACCGCCCAACGCGTTCGTGCCAGCAACGGGCCGACCAATCTACCCCAGAGCCGCGGCATCGCGGCCGACCCACGACACGCCCGACAGGCAGCCGGACGTGTACGACGAGCTGGACAAGGGCCTGGAATACGTCCAGAGCATGTGCGAGCACGCCGCCCATCAGTTCCTTAGAG
>Ga0209127_100128_pt1 | contig 30244 bp, 37 predicted proteins | sample LakSupMetagenome_FD_187469 | JGI IMG/M metagenome (GOLD analysis project Ga0209127, IMG submission 187469) | Freshwater microbial communities from Lake Superior, Canada - Sta WM archaea (SPAdes) (version 2) | ecosystem: Environmental > Aquatic > Freshwater > Lake | place: Lake Superior, Canada... | reverse complement strand
CGTCCTTCGGCATCCACGACAGCATAGGCCACTGGTACCACGACTTTGCGCAGGGCGCCAACCCGGGCTTCGCCGGGCTCGTGTCAAAAAACTCTGAGGGCCCCGGCTCGTCGACCTCGACGACTCCTGCTACGGGTGGCAGCACCGGGAAGCCCACTAACACCACCACCGTCAAGCCACCCACACCGCCAACGTCCATTCCGACTACGTCCGCCCCGAGCGGTCATTCGTCCACTACCGGTACCAAGCCTTCGCTGCCGGTCACGCCGATCACGCCTGGGTCTAAGCCCACCGTGGCTCCGACGCCGCAGTGGCCCCCTAAGCCGACAAGGACCAAGACCCTGAAGCCAACTGCGACGGCCAAGCCTCCTCATTCACCCCCGTTCCCGTTTCCCGTTTGGACACCAAAGCCAAGCACAACGAAGAAGCCTTCTTTTTAGCCGCGCGACTTGGTAAACAACCGGGATGCGCTGACATTGTTGAAGCACTGGCGGAAATGGCCAGAGATTCGAGTGCAGGGCCGGATGGCTATGGCGGGCAGCGAATCACTGTAGATAGAATGAAATGAACATAATAGACCGTTCCAACATGCTGTCGAAGTCCGTATGCTCAGTGATGGGAGACGCCTCAGTACACACTGCGCGCCAACACAATTCATGGAGCAACCATGCCATAGCAGGTATTGATTCCACAGCCACGGCAACACAGCACTTGGGATGAAGAATCACGCCGAGTCCCCGCCACGAGCCAGCACACCGCTCCTCAAGTAAGGCACCTCCAGGCCCAAGACTTCCCCAGTCTCGGCATCCTTGACAAACACCACCCGATCCATCGGTTCGCCGCCATAGTAGAGCCAGTCGGCGAGCTGCCAGCTCGTACAGTCGTGCGCGCTGATCCCCTTCCCAGGCAACTCGCTGTCTATGTCCAACTTCACGTCGAACCACAGTCGCCAGTCCTCCCGCACAACCTCTCGGCCATCGAGCGTGCCGTTCCTGGTCTCCAGATCGGCCGGGTACAGGCGCCAGATACCAGCCGACTCAAGTGAAGAAGGCAAGAAGAGTTCGATCGTGACGGCGTAGACTTCTCTCAAAGCGACCAGCATGTCCGTGCCGTTGCGCAACATCTCCTTCAACACGAGGGAATTCCCGTCCAAAGCCATGGTAGCGTTGAAGGTGACAGACCCAGTGTCAGGTGAAGACTTCCCCACGAACGAACCGGGATATCCCATCACCACGGTCTCCTCCCTAGCCGCAGCGTCCACAGCCGGTACAAGCGTCGCGAGAACCGCGTCGACAACCACAGTCAGCGCGCTCGTGTCGCCCGCCGACAGCACCACGAACCCGACGCCAAACTCGTCCAGCACGCCGATCCGGCTGCGATACCCGTACGCCGCGCCGTCCTTGGCATACACCGTAACCGTGTGTCCGCCGCCGCCCGTCCCGGAGCTCTCGTCGTACCCGGGAAACAGCAGACCCGGCGGCGGGCGGAAGATCTCCCACGGCATCCCGACGAAGCTGGCGAAGCTGCCGGCGAAGGTCCGCGGCTGCAGCCACTCCCGCACGCGCGACCGAGGACCGCTGCCGCCGAGCACGGATCGGTCCAGGACGGCGGCCACGAAGGCGCTGACATCGGCTAGGGTGGAGACCAGGCCGCCTCCCGGGGCGGCGTCGCCGTAGTTGGTGCCCCAGCTGTTGGCCACTGGGGGGATCACGGCGAGGGAGTCGTTGCCTGGGGTGGCCAGGGTGTTGGGCATGTTTAGCGGGACTGTGATGAGGTCGTGGAGGAGTTCCGGGTAGGATTTCCCGGTGTGCGATTCGAGAGCGTAGGTGAAGAGGGTGAAGGCTACGTTGGAGTAGACTGGGCGGGACATAGGCGGGGCTACGGGGTGGAGAGTTTGCATGCCTTGCAGGAATTCTGAGATGGGGTGGTTAGACTGCTGCGTGAGATCATATGGGGTGGTTCAGGGGTAAGTCAAAGCTCATGGGCCACACGGGTACAGTCGTATTCTGTGACACTTACGATCTCTCGTGCAGCCGCCGTTGAGGCCAATAATGCCGCACTCTGAGTAGGCGCTGTCATTCAGATGGGGGTAGCCCAGATACTCGAAGTAGTCCTTGAGGTAGTAGTACTCTGAGAAACCATCTAACTTGGAACATTAGTGTCCGGCATAGCTGCCCGGATATGGGGACAGAGCTTACAGTTGGGAGGTATACCGGAGAGTTGCGATGCAAGGGCACGGAGCGTGATCGCGTCCCAGTCTATCGGGGAGAAGGCCGTGTTCAGAACGGGAATGTACTTGGTTACTGGATCATCTATGTCGATACCGCTGCGGAGCAAGATGGCATCCGAGATGACCTTGGATATCGACCCGATCAGATACTGAGAGTTCTTATCGATGGCCTTGGTACCATTGACGTTACCGGAGGCCAGGTGGTGGTACTCCCACGCAGGAGTCGCAGGATCGGGCTGGTCGAGGGTGACGACGCTGATGGACAGTGACACATTGCGGATTTCCCAGCCGGACTTGATCTTGTCTGTCACGGCTGCCTCCAGGGACTCAGTCAGATTTTGCAGAGCATCTTGGAAGACCTTCGACTTGGTGAGCCGGCGTGGCCGAGGAAGGATTGGTCCGTGCTGGTGACATTCGAGTGCGGAAACCACGGCAATGGCCACGAGACATAGACGAAGAAGCGTATAGCGGAGCATGACTGTGACACACGTTGGATGTACTGGCAGCCGAACTTTTTGGATTGGAAACAATGCGAGAGGGATGGGGTTCTACTCCTTTTATGCGTCTCGAGATGCCCATTTGTCCAACTCGACGAAGCCAGGAACATGAAGTAGTATCGTCTGCGAAAGGCTGATGATGACGCATTCAACCCGGCCATGGCGGATAAATGAGCCTCTCTCTTTGCCGCGCGGTTCTCATGAGCACACACATAGCTCGATGCTCGTCTCATTAGGTGTTGTCGATGGTGAAGGCTGTGCGGAGATGATGACCCGACTATTTCTGCAAACGAAGATTGCGAACATGCGTCGTGTGCATCCTTGTATTGCTGCGGTACCTCTGTTGATCCCGTTCTTAGTCTATGTCTAGGCCAACGCTTGGTGGTAGATGGTGTTGCCCCACAGTAAATGATACGAAATACGCGACACCAGCCACAAGTGCTTGACCCAGCATCTCCAAAGCCCACGGCCGATGTCAAAGAGGATTTCTCATTCGGGTTTCATTGTTAACCTCAAGAGGCCAACGGGGCCCCCAGACTCGAAACCCACCGACGGAATTCTGCTGTGGACCACCATGACTTATGGTAGGCGTCACTGTCAACCTGCCGGCTGCGCCTGTGATCAGTCAGTGCCACGACGCGCCAATATAGCGATCTCACTTGAGATCTGCAAGTACCGTTGGCTGTAGTTGATGGCAGTCGAGGAAGGGGCTGACGGTCATACTTCCACCACGATAGGCGGGTGTGTGAGCTCGTTCTTCGGGCCACTGACCACCGCCGCGTAGACGAACGTGGTTGCGGTTCGTCTCTGATGCCGAAGCCAAAGAAGAAGCCGCGTCAGCAGGGCCGTAGTACGAGAACCGCCATCCAAACTGACGTCTCCCAGCCGGAGCATCCGACCATCACCTCCTCGAACGCGTCATGTTCGTACTGGCATGTTGAAACACCGCCAGCCAAGGATATCTGTCGCTGGCCGAGTGGCTCGAAAGGCCTAATGATGGGTGGCTAGCCAGACATCTCGGCGGGGTTTAGTCTAAGCAATGTGAAAGAAAGCCATGGCAGTCAGGATCGGGAGTACAGAGCTACTGCCATCACGTGAAGTGAATGTGAGGAGTCCATAATAAAATGTTCTTGGATAGGAAGTCGGGATCAGCCCGACTGTCGTCTCTCCCCTCCAGGAGCTCGCCATTGTCCGTGGGGATGAGTAGCGTCTCCTTAAGCGCCGGGACTTTCTCAGTCCAATCGGGAACCTTCTCGTATTGTCGAAGATTCTCAGGAACATTCCGAGCTTCCTCGGCCTCTTCCGGTGTGAGCAAAGACGGCATGTTTCTGCTGAGCCCTAGCTTGACCCTCTGGTTGAAGGAGCGAGCGAGGAGATAGGTGCAACATGCAAGGAACGCATATCGTTCCGGGTCCTTATCCTCTGGATCCGGGATGTCATGGACGGGCCACGCTCTCTGCCTCCAGAATGATTCGAGGGCATTGCGGTAGCTGATGACTTTTGTCAAGGACAACAAACCCATAAAGACGGTGAAGAGCATAGAGAGGTGAGTCTTCGTACACTCCTTGTGGTGCGCCGTATCTTCTCCTGCACATCTTTGCCCAGGAGCCGTCCGGATCTCGGAGAATATCACGGCGAGCTAACGGGGGGAAGACGGGGTAGTCCTCTGGCTTCGGAACATACTGCTCCTCCGTATCCTCGGGCAGATCATACCTCTTGCTTCGCTTCAATAGCCGGGCGGGGTGCCACCAACTGCATAGGTCGATCATACTCTCTGCAAGTTTTGAGATCAGTAGGTGCCCCAGCATGCACCGTTGGGATGGTATCAGTCGCTCACCAGACGTGGGATTTTGTCTTCAATCTCCAAGTCCTGGGGAATCTCATCTGACAGGGACTACCTTAGCTAGGGGCTCTGGTCGACGGTACTTCACTGACGTTGATGCCGACGCTTCTTCATCAATGAGCCACTGCTAGAGGAGATTCCAAGCTGAAACAACGACGCTATTGGGCAGTGGGGCTGGGAATCGAGACGTGAGAGTGAAGCTTGAGCGGGTTCTTTGACGGGCATCATCAGCTGAAGCGGCTGCTGATTGTTGGCGGACAAGGCGGGTCAGCTTGATGCCCACACCTCGGTTCTGACTGGCTTGCTCGATCAGAGAGTGGAACAGGGCCTCGGTCAAGCTTTGCAGAAGCACCTTCTGCTTTTGGACACTGCGCGTCTTGGCTGCATTTCGGGGTTGTGGGAAGTCAATCTCACTGTCTGGTACATTTGTTGCACTGGAAGAATCCTGCAGGTCTTGGACGATTCCTTCCGACACGCTACCTACCTATCCATATTGCTGCGCTCCCTAGATTATGACAATAAAACGTCGACCGACCAAGCAAGCCAAGAATCATTGACAGTGCAGTGCGTAGGGCGCAGGCCCGCTACTTTGCCACAGTCCAAGGTATCTATCGTCGCACGACAAGCCCACAGCTCGGTGTTGGTTTAAGGTTAGATACATCCCCTGTAAGCCCTAAAGCTAAGGACGAGCCAGGCAGCCTCTAGAGCACTGTGGGGTCAAGCCACCGGCAATGAATGGCAAGGCTGGCACGGGTGGTGGTCGCGTGCTGAATCTGATGTCGTAAAATGCTCGTAATCACCGCCTTTCGACCCCTCGACCGAGTCTGCTTCTGTCTTGGGTCCAGATGTCTTCGTAACTGGTGGAGATATATTCGATATAGTCTGGAGTATCTGGACCTTTTTATCACGACTGACTCGAGGGCTAACAAGTGGTGGATTCAGGACCGCATGATGGGGCGTGATTCTTTCTGCCACCCACGCGGGGACACCGAGGCTCCCCAGCATGCCCCAACGTGGCACGATGAGGAGGATCGCGTCGATAGATAGCCTTTGCCCTTTGCAGAGTGTGATTCCGGCTGTCAACAAGACGCCAAGACAACCATGACATCTCGCACTGATACGGCGCACACACGAATCAAGCCATGTTCGGCGAGTTAGTGGGTAAACCCGTCAGCCAAGCATTGCAACCGTCTCTTGGGGACCAATCAGCGATGGCAGATACAACTTGATTGGTGAGGCTCGCCCTCAGCCAAGTCGGTCGTCGGTGATGCCCCGCGGTGATGATCGTTTTTGCCCTCGGTGTTGGGGACATGGAGCGTCCCTGAATGCCAACAACAACAAGGGGCGCGGTGGGCAGCAGTTGGGGGACAGCCAGGATCAATCCCTCCACAGCGATTGTTGTTGATCATTGAAGAAGTTGAGACGGTGGAGCGCAGTACAGGCCATGTGAGGATCAGAGGATTCCACACGACTGTCAGTGAATTGGATGGGGGGTCCATCTAGATTCAATACCTGGTGGGCATTTTCGATGAATTCTTTCTGCCCGCCAAGGCTTCCAACCATGCGCCAACCAGCCAATTCAACCCCCCGGCTGTTGTTCCACTGATAAGACCCTGTGCAACACTCGATGCTACCCTCCACACGTACCCCCTGGTGGCGGTTACCCTCGGTGGATGTGCAAAGGTATATTTAACCTGCACCACCCCGCCCCGTGCCTCGACTCCCTCCTTTGTCGACTTGTTGACGCACAGCTCTGAGTGACCACGGACTGGATCGACAGCAGATTCGCACCATGAGTGAGGTCAAGCGCACTTCCTCGTCCAACGAGGGCGGCAACGATGTCGAGAAGTCGCAGTATGTCGCCGACCAGTACGATGCCTCCGCAGCTGGCACGGCGCTGCGCATCCGCGGCCTGGAGACGGACCCGGACACAATGCTACACCGAGGCCTCCGTGCGCGACACATCACCATGATTGCCATCGGAGGAGCCATCGGCACGGGTCTCATCATCGGTACCGGAAAGGCCCTCGCTCAGGCCGGCCCCGGCTCCATCTTGATCTCCTACTCCATCGTCGGTTTCCTGGTCTTCATCGTCATGGCCGGCCTAGGGGAGATGGCTGCTTGGCTGCCAATGTCTGCTGGTTTCACTGGTTACGCCTCGCGATTCTGCGATCCGAGTTTGGGATTTGCTCTGGGTTGGACGTAAGTGTGCCCCTGAGCAGCTTATATACCTGGTTGACGTGGTTCTTGTGGTCATGGAGTTAGAGAGAACCGCCTTTGTTTGGGACATCGACACTAACAACATCGTAGTTATTGGTTCAAGTACATCATTGTGACACCGAACCAGCTTACTGCCGCCGCCTTGGTGATTCAGTACTGGGTCGCCCCCGAAAAGGTGAACCCGGGCGTCTTCATCGCCATCTTCCTCGTTGTCATCATCTGCATCAACTACTTCGGCGTCCGCTTCTTCGGCGAGTTCGAGTTCTGGCTGTCCAGTTTCAAGATTATCACCATCGTGGGAGTTATTCTCATGTCGTTGATTCTGGCCTGCGGAGGAGGACCGGACCATGATGCCAAAGGCTTCCGCTACTGGAGGGATCCTGGGTAAGTGTTGAAATATTGCGCCCTAGCGATCTGAAGAGCTCAGACTGACAAAGTACCGGAACAGTGCTTTCAAGCCCTATATCATGAAGGGGGCCGCGGGCAACTTCTTGGGTTTCTGGTCGACCATGGTCACGGCGACTTTCGCCTATCTCGGTACTGAGCTGGTCGGCGTGACAGTCGGCGAGGCACAGAACCCTCGCAAGGTCATTCCCCGTGCCATCAAGCTGACCTTCTTCCGGATCTTGTTCTTCTACGTCTTGTCCGTGTTCTTCATCGGCATGATCGTCCCCTACAACTCCAAGGCCCTCGCCTTCGCCACCAGCAAGCAGACTGGAGCTAGCGCGTCTCCCTTCGTTGTCGCCATCGACATCGCCGGTATCCGCGTCCTCCCGCATATCCTCAACGGCTGCATCCTGGTCTTCGTCTTTTCGGCTTCCAACTCGGATCTGTACATTGCCAGTCGTACTCTCTACGGCCTGGCGTCCGACGGCAACGCGCCTGCCATCTTCAAGCGCACAGACAAGAAGGGCGTTCCGGTTTATGCCCTGGGATTCTCCGCCTTGTTCGCTCTACTTGCTTTCATGAACGTCAGCAACGATTCCAAGAAGGTGTTTGGCTACTTCGTCAACCTGACCACTATCTTCGGTCTCTTGACCTGGATCTCCATCCTGACGACACACATCTGGTTCGTGCGCGCACGCAAGGCTCAGAACATCCCCAACACCGCTATGCCCTACGTCGCGCCGCTCGGTCTCTACGGCTCATACTTTGCTCTGGGCTTCTGCATCCTCATTGCCTTGACCAAGAACTTCGACGTCTTCGCCGTCGGCTACAAGAAGGGCTTCGACTACTCGACCTTCATCACCGCGTACCTGGGCATCCCTCTATACCTCATCATGATCGCCGGGCACAAGTTCTGGACCAAGAGCAAGGGTGTGAAGCCGCACGAGGCCGACTTCTACACGGGCAAGGACATCATCGACCGCGAAGAGGAGGAGTTCCTCGCACGGAAGGCGGCCAAGATGGAGTCGTCGGGCGCCAACAACGCCGGCTGGTTCTACAAGCACTTTGTTTCGTGGCTGTTCTAGGCATGGCGACCAGAGCGAAATGGAGATAGCGAGTCAATTGAAATTTTCAAGATTTATGATACAAGCATGCGCACATTTTCGTCAAGATAATCTTGCGGTACCCACCAAAGAAAGTCCTTGTCTCCTTTCCCCGATCAAGTGATCAGCGACTTGACTATCAGGAGCGTTCCAGCCATGCCGCTATGACAAACAGATTGCTTCACTGACCGAAGAGATTTTCCTCCAACCTGGAGAACTGTGTCGCGGCTAGCACAGGCTCTAGATTTGCGGTGACTGACTCGCCCGCTGCCATCAGGATGGGGAATGGGGAAATTGTCCAGTGCGCTGGCGACTAAGCGTTGCAAAGCGTCGAGCAGCGCGATCAGCGAAGTTCTCGACGTTTCCATATGATATCACTGGACACTGCGACTCTGTATCGCGACGGATCTACTGTGTAACGAACAAGCCATTGACGAATTCAAGCCTCATGACGTCGTTCGCGATCTTGGACGTCGTCAAGTTTGGACCGACGCCAAGCAGCTACTTCCCTGGCACCGGGCCGCTAACATCTTTCGTGCGTCTCGGCGGACAAAGCTAGCATCTCTTGGCCTCGCCTCCGCAGCTCTTGTTTCGAGCGGCGACGACGCCAATGCCGCGATGCAGTCTGTGGGGTGGTGAGAAACCCACTTCGGCATCGCTGCATGCGGCTCATGATATGACACACTGCGAGGCTTCCAGGCACCACTCGTCACTGGCCAGTTTATACTCTAGTCACGTCGAGGATACAAATACTAGACTATAGATGCCCCTGCATTCCAGTCTCATTGTCCATTCACGGAGACATGGTCTGCAGGAAACGAGATGGACTTCCAACACCTAAGTCTAGCCTAAGCGGCACTTCCCTCTCACCGTCCCGAGAATGAGCTGTGCCCGGCGAAACAAATGCCGCTTCTTGATCGACTATAGGTACCCACTCCATCTGGATAGAGTGAGCCGTGCTACGCCGCATACAAAACTCTGCTTTAGATAGCAAGGGGTGAGAAACACGCACCATCCATCGTCCCTCGCCTTAGTGACCTACCCTATTACTCCAACTTCAATCTCGATTGTCGCTCCCGGGTGCAACCGGAGCGCTCGTCAATCTAGTCCTGCCGCCCTTGTTCGCATCAACATTGTCAACCTCGCTGTAATCCCCCGCCGCAGCAGATACCTGCTTGGCACCAAACAGGACGTCCATGTCCTCGAGCGAGCGCGTCTTGGTCTCGGGATACAGGATCCAGATGATGGGTACGCAGACCAGGTTGACCGCCATGAAGAAGAAGTAGATGCGCGAGCCGATGCGGTCGATGCCGACGGGCCAGATCTGGGCCACCGCGATGGAGCCGATGGCGCCGCCGGACGCGGCGAAGTTGAGGCCGCGGGCGCGGACGGCGGTAGGGAATATCTGGGAGGCAGCAGGTCAGTAAACCGATCGCTATCATTGTGAAATCAGTGGGACGTACCTCGGAGCCGTATACCCATGCGGCGGGCCCAAAGCCCATGCTGTAACCGAGGGCGTATATGAAGATGAAGACCACGCAGACATAATCTGAGGCTCGGTTGACATTGCCGGGATATGCGAGCGGCAGAACCCCATTGATCTGTGACCGCCGTGTCAGTAACATGCCTCGAAACCACGGTCCGCAGATCAGTCCGGGCACCTACTAGCATCGCGAAAGCCATGACCGCGGCGCCCACGGTCAGAGTAACCCGCCTCCCTACCCTGTCGATGATGAGCATCTCAAGAATCGTGCAGCCGATCTTGAGCGTACTCTCGATCCCTCCTGCGAGCAGCGAGATCCGAGTGCTCAGACCCAGGGCTTTGAAGAGCGTGGGGAGATAGTATTTCATGGCGGTGGCACCACACATCTGGGCCATGAACTGGAGCAAGGCTGCGCGCCAGAGCCGGGCAAAGAGGCGTCGTTCCCTGAACAGGCATAGCCAATCCAGCCCGCTGGCCTTGAACTCGGCTACCGACTGCTGGATTTCCGCAAGCTCGGTCTCGGTCGCCTCGTGAGTGAAGCTGCCTTCACGGAAGTAGCTGAGCGACCTGCGCGCCCGGTCCATGTAGCCGTGTTCGACGAGCCATCTGGGTCTGGACAATCGGAGGGTCAGTCTTTGTTACAAGTGGCAAGATGTGCGGACCTACGTTTCCGGGAGGAAGGGTAGGCCGGCTGCGAAGACGGAAGCTGGGATGAACTGAACAGCTATCGAAAAGCGCCAGCCGACGTAAACACCGTGGGGACTGGTCCAAAAGGTCACTGCGTACCCGACCCTGTGACCTGTCAGACACCGTGCAAGCACTTCCGACGGACGTCATCGCTTACCAGAAGCCGACCGCTAGGCCCGCAACGAAGCCGATGTGGTTCATCACTACGAATCTCCCTCGCTGCTTCGCGGGAGCAATCTCGCTGCAATCAGGACGCAGGTTAGCTAGCTCCATGACTTTCTCTCCAGGAACAGGAAGGTAAATCCACCTCTGGTACAGCGGCACACTGGTCGAGACAATAGCAACCCCCATTCCGGCAATGATCCTGCCAGCAATGACCATGGCGTACGCGCCCGAACCCGTAGCACCGGCAATCAGCGCCGAGCCGAAGCACGTCACGACCGTGCCGACCAGGGCGGCGTAGCGGCGGCCGAGACGGTCGCTGGCCGGGTGCGACAGGAAGACATAGCTGGTCCACGTGCCTAGGTAGTAGATGGCCGTGATGACGCCTTTCTTGGCCGCGCTGGGGTGGTGGAGCTGGGCGACGAAGCCCGGGTGCACCAGGACGGAGGAGAGGATACCGACGTTATACCTGGGAAGCGACGGGAAGTCAGTCCACCTGAGGCTCTGCCGTCTACCCGACATGTCCGAGCCCCCGAGAGTGCTATATGCGCGCCAAGTCCGGGCAAGGCAGTAGGCTAAAGGGTCGTGATTAACGGACGATGCGAGTGCTTACCCCCAGACGAACGAGCCCAGTGCAAAGAAGATGCATAGCAGATGCAGGCGGAGAGCCGCCTTGCTGACAGGTGCCATGTTGGACGAGGATGTTACCGTCTCGGCAACGTCAAAGCGCGTCCTCTGTCAAGAGAATAGTCTAGATAGCAGGAGGAGATGCGAAGTTGAAGAAACCAGTCCCCGAATGCTCGCATGCCGACCCGATGCAGGACATGGGATAGCCAGCTGCTATGTATACAGCCTTGGTCCCCTGAATACCGCACTAAGTATATACGTCCAAGGCAGAGTGAGATTGTGACTGACAGCCGCGCTACACACCAAGAAAATGGTCAGATTCCTAGCCACAGCGACCTCCACGGGGTCCCTTCAACGTGGCTTTTCGGGTCGAGGGGTTTGAGTGGCAAGGTGCTTGATATCGAGCATGGTACCGGCCTGCCAACCATACCAGTAAGGGTGGTAAAGGACATTATGCACAGCGCGAGCGGCGGCACGGGACACTGCAGATCATCCCCAAGGACTTCGGGGGTGTCGGCAGTGGAAAATGCGGCCCCAAAACCGACACTTCGGGATCATGTCCTGCGCTAACTACCTACCATGATAGTTGGCCGAGTTTGTACTGCAGACGTGAAGTGAAGGTGTTTGCAAGTCAAGGTGAGATGTGTTTCAAGAGGCTTTGATAGGATAAGGGGACAAAGCTGCACTCCGTGACCAAAGGTGTTGTGGTCGTCGATACATCCCGAACTGCCAATGCAGGCCATGGACAGGCTGACTTGCAGCGACCAGAGGAGGACCTGATCAGTCAAATTTCAGCTCAGGACTTAAGTTATCCTGAACTCGGCTCGTGGTTGCCAAGTAGATCCATGGTGGTGAACTAGACGGCTGTTGGAACATCGTCTGTTCCTCTTTGTTGTTCCGGTGGCCTTGGCGCACGCGATAAGCGATGGGGTGGGCTGTTTTAGGCCCAATTGGGCAATGCTCGAGGCAATAGCGCCGGCACCAAGCGGAAGGGGATCGCTGGGAAATGCTCCGAGTCGACGCACGTCAATTGGCATCGATAGTGCCAAACTTTATCCCGATATTGCCCCTTTTTGCGCCGGGGCGTCCAACTCAGCTCGACCTTCAAAATGGCATTGGCGTCCTCGCCGATGGCCTGTCTGCTTCGACCAGCCATCATTGTACCGGAAGATGGCAGGTTGAGTGAATAATTCAACGGGCAACAATAGACCTCTTGAGGAACCGGATCGCGCCCGATCATGCACAGCATTCGTTGCTGAACCACGCCGTCGCACTGCCGCATCGGTGCTCCCACGCTCTTTCCGCCTCAGGCACGACCGCGGCGTCTCAACCTGAAGACGACATCTCACCATTGGACGCGGCCTCTTTCCTGGGTTTCCATAGCTTCACTCAGTGGTTGCGGCAGACGTTTGTCACGGCAGCTGCATCGGTGGCTGCAGGCGGGACGCGTCCGTCTGGTCGAGCCATGGCTACGGACCGCCAATTGCTCGACATGGGCGATGAGGGGAGGGGGTTGTTACCATATGGTAAGCTACACAATGGGGGTTGCAGATGAAAAATGGTGGTCGCAGACGTGGAAGTTGGCAAAACGTAATCGAGAGGGCCAACACTGACAGCACTTTACGCGATTAGATGTCCCACGCCAAGACCGTCGCGATGCCCGGCACTCGGGATCGACCAGCAGCAGCCCCGCAAGCTCCTCTACCGACAGCCCATACTCGCCCTCAACCCCTACCGAAGATGACAGGCCATCAGTCCAGCGTGCACGGGAAGGAGGACATGGACTGCTGGCTGTTAACAACAAGAAGCCGGAGGTGGTAGGCTGGCTCGATCTGCCCAACAAGGACCAGCTCTTCGTCCTGGCCGTCTGTCGCCTGTCCGAGCCGCTGTCAAACGTCTGTCTACTGCCGTACATCTTCTACCTTGTGCGCTCCGTCCTGGTCCATGGAGATACAGCCAGGGATGGGACGTCGGACAATGGCGTCGACTCCCGTCTCGCCGCCGAGGTATCGGCATACTCTGGTCTGCTGGTAGCTTCCTTCCCGCTGGCACAGTTCTTCGTCTCGCTGCCATGGGGTAGACTGTCCGACATGCACGGCCGGAAACTCTCCATCGTCATTGGGCTGGCCATCTCTGTCATATCCAATGCTGCCTTCGGGTTCAGTCGCTCATTCGGCTCCCTGCTGTTCTGGCGGACCCTCGCCGGCCTCGCTAACGGGAACGTCGGTATCATGCGCACCATGACCGCCGAGATCGTCAAGGAGAGGAAATACCAGACCAAGGCATTTCTCCTGCTGCCTCTCGTCTTCAACTCGGGCATGGTCTTCAGTCTGGCCCTGGGAGGGATCCTTGCCGAGCCGGCCGTGAGCCTGCCGTGGCTGTTTGGCCCACAGGGGCTGCTCAACTGGTGCGGCAGCGAGGCGGGCGTGCAGTGGGTTATCGACTTCCCCTACGCGCTGCCGGCGTTGATGAATGCCTGCATGTTGAGCGTGGCCTTTGTCCTGTCGGTGTTCTGGCTCCGCGAAACCTTGGCTGGCAGGGAGGACGAGCGTGACGTGGGCGTCTTGGTCGGCCAAGTTGCTGTCCGCTGGTTCAAGCGGGCAATCCTCCGCCGCAAGGGGGCGGCATACATGGCGCTCAAGGACGCAGAGGACGTCTTATTTGAGGCTGTCCCGGTGTCGGGTCACCGCCGGTCTCGCTCGCGCATTGAGCTGGAAGAGGTGAAGGAGCCGTACTCGGAGGCGACCATTTCCCTGGCAGCCGTGGCCGCGCCACCACCTCGTCCCGCCCCCAAGCGCCCGCCTTTCCGCTCGATCTTCACTGCGAAGACGGTTGCTGCGCTCGTCTCGTTCGGCTTGTTGCCCCTCCATAACTCGGCCTTCATGCACATCTTCCCCGTCTACCTCTCCACTCCGCACGCGCCGTCATCTTCCTACGCCAACCTCCTCTCCTTCACCGGCGGCCTGGGCCTCCGCTCCTCCACCATCGGCATCTGGCTGGGCGTCTTCGGCATAGCCGGTATCCTCCTGCAGCTGTTCATCTACCCGCGAATGCAGGCTCGGCTCGGCACTCTCGGCGTCTTCAAGGTCTCCCTGATGATCTTCCCCGCCGTCTACCTCCTCGCTCCCTATCTCTCTGTCCTACCGGAGGAAGGGCGCTGGGCGTGGACCCGCTGGCCTGCACTGGGCACCATCGTCTGGGGCCAGATCATGGCGAGGACGATGGCCATACCTAGCACCGTGATCCTGGTCACCGAGGCGGCGCCGGCGAAGAACGTGCTCGGCACCGTGCACGGCGCCGGGAACATGCTGGCCAGCTTGGCTAGGGCGGTAGGCCCCGCTGTTGGAGGAGCAGTGTACGCGGCCGGGGTCACCGAGGGCGTTATCGGGGCTGTCTGGTGGTTCTATCTTGTCGCTGTGGCGCTGATGGCGGCGGCGTGGTGCTGGGGTGTTCAATCGAGGAAGAACGCCGACGAGGAGTCGGAATGAAGTCGGGTCTTTGCGTCATATCTTCTTAGTTCACCGTCATTTCTCAAAAATCGGCGGTTGTGTTTATTGACTTAGAATGGTCGGGTTAAAGGTTAGAGCCAGGGCGACCGGCGTTGTGTTACAGGAGTGGTTGCACACTGAAGTGCAATGTCAGGAAATCACTCGCCTCCTATAGATGGGTACCAGTCATTAAACGATCTACCTAGAGGGAGGAATACAACTGGGGGCTTATACCACTAATATCCAAATCCGGGCTTTCGCCGTCCGCGGTCTGGCAGTAAGGACAAATTTGATGCTTGCTCAACCACTTTACAATGCACATTCAAGCCGACACCCGAGGCGTAACGCCTCGACAAGAACGGCTTTAGACGGAGCATCTGTCCCAGCCTGCAGCTTCGCCACTGTTACACGGAACTCATCGCTTACCAGAGCAATGCTGTGCTTCGCTTCTTCGGCCCATTGTCACATTCCTGTCAGCTTAACCCCGATACTGGGAGCAGCGCTTGACCGGATTAGGAGAAAACCTTGGCCAAGACTTTGTGATCGTCCTCTCGTTGGTCGGTCCGACAATCCCTGTCGAGCCGTTACGGGGCTGTGACTTACACGACGACATTCGCTTGAACACTGGCAACTTCTTCCCTGACATGCTGTTACCGAAGAACTTCCTCTTACTCAATGCAGTCTTCAATGTTTTCCCAGTCTCTTCCGTCTAAGACCCCTTCCTGAGATGGTCACTCAACATGGTGGATAAAGGTACCGACCTCGATAACAGCGAACTCGCACAGAAGCCCGACTCTAGCAGGTGGTGCTGGGAGTGTCGGCGACGTCGGCTTGTCTGCGACTGCACACGTCCAATATGCAACAAATGCAAGGCCACCGGTGTTGTATGTCCCGGATACGAGGACAAGAAGCCCTTGACATGGCTTGCTCCGGGAAGGGTGCTGTCTCGTACGCGAAAGCCGAGGGGTCGACCCGCCAACCAAAGGAGCGTAGCGAAGAAAGCGAATGATGACACGCCGTCGACTGCGGAATCAGCCATGAGCCCAAGCAAAGATGTGGCCCTGCGCTGGCGAGCAGCTCCCCCTCTCCACCTTGCTCAGCCGAGGCCAGAGATGTGCGACCTGGCGGAAGCGGCCATGTACTGTAAGACGGGTCCTCTACAGTTACCTCTCCTGTCGCTCTGGGCGCACACGAAGCACGAGGCGTTCTTTAGGCTCACAAAAGGGATCTCTTCAGACAACACGGCGGTATACCCTGACCTGAGTGCCAACCAGCTCGCGCCCAATCCGTTCGTCGTGCCTGTGCTGGAGCTGTACGACATCCCGTCGTCCATGCAGCACGCCTTGGTTGCAATGGCCCTGTGTCATCGCATTTACCGATCTCCCGGGCCCGTCGAGCTGAAACTAGACCTGTCCTCGGAGCCGGTACGGAAGGCCTGGTGGACACGCCTTCACCATCACCGCGGTCTTGCCATCCGCCTCATGAATGAGGACATCGGCAAAGAGGACACCAGAGCCAGCAACGAGACAATAACTACAGTGCTGGTGTTCCTGGTTGGCGAGGTGAGCATTGTCCTGGTTATCTGCGCCCGTCATCGTGATGTCAGTCCGCTGACCTCGCTGCAATGAGTATAGCTCCAACAATCGTTGGCACTCTCCCACGCATGGAGATACCACGTCAACGGACTGATGGCGCTGTTCAAGCTTCGCGGTGGCTTCGACAAACTGATCAGCACAACAGAGACCCTGAAACCGTCGATGCTGGCGTTTCTGCTGTAAGTTACGGCGCGCACCCCGCGGCAATGTCACAAGCTCATTGATCGAAACCAGGATCGTCGTCACCTCCAACACCACAAGCCCATCGGATGACCAGGTTGCGGTCACGTCATTCACACACGTCCCCGGTTTAATATCGGATCTGTACGGGCTGGGTATCTATCCCCCGTTTCCGTGCGCGCAGGACCTGTTCCTCGACATCGGCAACATCAACCATCTCCGCGCTAGAGCGGCGGCTTCCCATTTCGAGGAGGACTTTGAGTCCCAAGTATTAGAAGCTCATGATCTCCTCGAACATGTTGCCGCCTTTAACCCCGAAGAATGGGCGGCACGGCAATCGTCCGAGTTCCGGGACGAGTGGGTGCTGGCGGCTCGCATCTACCACGCCGCCGTAACGCTGTACTGCATCTCCTCACTGCAGAGCCTAGAGCTGCTCCCCTCGACGCCACAGTTGCAGACTCGCAGGGCGGCACAGCGGGATCGTCTAATGTGGCTCCTGGCCGAGGGCCTCGCGTCGCCGCTGCTGAAGAAAAGCGTGTTGTGGCCGCTGATCGTGGCGGGATTCGAGGCTTGCGAGGGGGCAAGCGTCGAGCGGAGATTTGTGGCGAGGCACCTGGAGGAGCAAAGCCGAGATCTGGGGACGTCGCAGCCGCTGGTGGCGAAATCAGTGTTCGAAAGGTTTTGGAGATCGGGGAAGACGAAATGGGATGACTGTTTTGACAGGCCTTATGCTTTCTTGGGCTAAGGTTCAACTCTGGTCTCGCACGCATGTTATCGGCTCTTAAGTGTTTCATTGAGACTCGGAGGCTTGATACAGTTCTTTAAGCCGAGACTTGTAACTCTGATGCTTACCATATACTACTTAAGGCGAGGAATGCTTCATTCCTGCACTCTCACACTCGAAGAACCTATTCTAAGCGTTCAAGAACCACCCACCAGCATCACAATGCGCTTCAGCACCTCAACGCTCCTGGCTCTGCTAGCGAGCTTAGCGGCAGCTGCCTCCCTAGATACACCTGAGGCTTCAAACCTCAATACAACCACAGCATCAGACCTAACCCCGGCTGTTGAGCGCGATAGCGACATTCTGGGCGGAGACGCCGTGGGATTGAGCCTCGAGGGTCTAGCCCCCTGCTACGTCAGTACCTCGGCCCGGCCTCCTCCCTCTCCTCCTTAATCGAGGAGCATCCTGACTGACCTGACTCCACGATCGTGTCATGCAGGCGCAATGCATGATCGACCAGAACACGTACTACCACACCAACCTCGCGCAGTTCACTTTTCGCCAAGCCTGCGGCTTCTACTGGGTCGGCTTCCACAGCTGGGAATGGGCCCGCGTCCGCGGCTGCGCTCTGCTGCACTGCATGGACTGGGTCTGCCCTGTCCAAACTAGGACCTGCAATGTGCCGAGGTGGATATACGAGGGTACAGTTTCCCTTATCTCCTGTGTCTGTGATTTGATACTGCTGGGATATGCTGAGGCTGACCGCTTACCTTTTTCTCCTAGCGCATCGGACTTGGCTGATTGAGCACTGCAAAGGAATACGGGACATTGCGAGGTATCCCGAGCGCCCGTCGTGGATGGATCCGTACTAGACATAGACACGCCGTGCAGAGCGTGATAAGGGGTGGGAAGGGTTATGGCACATTGTTATTTGGCACTAGATGCAAGAGGTGGTGGCCGCTACTATGAGGAATTATACAAGTGTAGCGATGGCAGCTGGTCGACTTTCTGGCTTAGCTATACAGGCATTACAAACCCCGTGCTTTGTCGCTTTGCACTGACATACGGTTTGGAAGGCCGTTGCTGCAGTGGCTTGAAGTCGTTGTTCAGACGCATATGTACACGTCCTGGGCGGACCGTTCTCAGCTTCGACAAGGATAATGTAGTGCATGGTCACCTCACGACCATGATCCCTGCGTACCCCAGATTTAGGCCGTGAAGAGCTCGACGCAGTCGAAGATCTAAGAGTGTCAGCATGCTTGCAACCGCGGAGTGCGACTGTTGGAACCTACGAAATTGGGACTTAAGAACGCGTCGCCACTGCTCCCGGAAAGCGAACTGATGGTGATGGTGTTGCTGCCCTTGACCAGCGTGCCGGAAGGGATGCTAACGTCGTACACCTCGCCATATCCACGGTAGGCTCCTCGCGTCACGCCTCGACTGTCGATCTTGGTCGGCGCGCTGGGTGCTGGGCCAGTCCAGCTGTTCACCACCGCTTGTGGCCGGCTGCCGGCAAAGCTCAGCGTCGTGGCGATGCGGAGCGTCGCGGCACCAGGAGCGTTGGACAGGGTAAACTTGATGGTAACCGGGTTGTTGACGCTCTTGAACACAGCCATGGGGAAGTCGCTGAGTGCCGAGCTCCCGACGGTATAGGTCAGCGGACCCCAGCTGCTCATGCGGGTGTCGGACGGGTGCATGCGGAGGAACTTGTCGGCGTTGCGGAAGCCTGTCGGCTGTCCATCGTACTCGCCAATCTTCCAGAGCGTAGTGTGTGCTGTGCTAAATGTGCTGGCGATGTTTGCTGTTGTGGTCTTTCCGGCAGAGACTGTGACAGAGCCGGTCGCTACCTTGAACTCGGTCTGGTAGAGCACCATTGTGTACGTACCCGGCTTCATCAGCGGCGAGGTGAAAGATCCCGAGGAGCTGGCCACGGTCCAGTACTGGGCCGCCGAGTTGTACCAGTGGACGACTGGTTGGAAGCCGCTAGCGACGCCACTGGCCGTGCCTTTGACGGTGCCGCGTCCGGAAGCGGCGACATAGCCGGTGACACCCAGCTCGCCAAACCATGACACGTCAACGTCCTTGACGCTGGGAATTCCTGACCGCGAGAACTGCATCACGTATGGGCCATGGAGACCAGTGCGGAAAGCTTCTGTCTGCACGTGGCCACTGTTCATGTAGTTGTAGAGGTTGGTCGATGCGCCAGCGTTGTTGGAGTCGATGTCACGGAAGAATGGGCCGCCGGAGGAGGACTCCTGCTGAGGCGTCATGATGCACACATGGATGACATCGCTTCCGCCATACACACAGTGGACATCCTCGTCAATGAAGCGCGTCGACGAGTAGAATTTGGAGCGCGTCTGGCCGCTGACGAGATATACATCCGACCCCTCGATAGCCGTGCCACCGTTCGTGTTGGAGGCAGTACCGTACGGGTACTCGTCGGGAAGCTGGCTTGGAAGCAGCCGTGCGATGAATCGCAGCTCGCCGACAGAGGGCTCAGCCGTGATATAGGTAGCCAGATAGATGGTGCTGTCGCCCTCCTTCACTACCATGTAGTGAGTCAAGGTCGATGTCACGCATGTCACCTTGATGTAGTTGTAGGTGCCGGAGAGCTTGGCGATGGAGACGGTGGCTGAGCCAAGTCCCGAGCTGATATGGGTTCCGGTGCTCGAGTACTGCAGCTCGGTGCCTCTGTACTTTATCGAGTTGATGTCACAGCTGGAGGAGCTAACGGAGAAGACGAGGGAGTTGGTAGAGCCGGCGTCTATGACATAGTTGCTCCCCGATGTCGTGTAGCCAAAGGCGGCGAGTACAGAAGAGGCAAAGGAAAGGAGAGAAAGGAGACTCAGCAGGGCAATCGACTGGAGTGCCATCTTGTCGTCGGTTGTCAGAGGCAACTTGAACACTTGTCCAAAGCCTGTGCTCGAACCCACCTGGCACCGACAGAGGTATATGTAGACAATTCGAGGATGATGCCCTTTCGACTATATCTATCCCGAAAACGCGGACAAGGAGACGGAGCACCACGCCTTGGAAATTGCTTCAGGGGGAGGATTGGCGGAATTGGAGCTTACAACCTGGTTTCTGCTGCGACATGCTAGAAAGGTATCCGGGATGAAACTCCGTCCGGAAGAGTCAAACGACCTGAAAGTCCAGATCTGTGCATCCAACGCGCGTTAATGAGCGGCAAGCTCTCCTGATCTCCGAGTGAGGGTCTTGATGATGCCAAGAGAGGAGAGAGGAGCAGTCCCGGCCTCTTGTGGTCCGTTGACGAAACTGGCATGGCGAGCGCCATGGATCGTCGCCCCGCTGCTGTGGACCAAGACAAGGCGCGGCCCGTCTCGGCCCCTCGGAGTACCTATCCTCAGCGTTTGGATCCAGCACAAAGCAACCGGCCTGGTTTTCCCCAAATCCTGATTTCTACGGCTTCAACAGGAATGCCCGATGTGTTCTTGCCTTGTACCTGCAATGGTGCTTCACGAGCCTGCATAGACGTTGGACAACGAGGTGGGCGTATGGCCCATGGCGTCCGTTACCTAGCGTGTTGCAGTGGGGGCGCGGATCAGTAGCAGGGGTTCGCGTGCCTCGAGACGAGGACGTGTCGTGTTGAATTAGAAGCAGCTCCGTGAACTCGCATCCACTGTAGGGCCGAACAATACAACCTACGATTGTCGAGTGGATTGATGGATCCGGACTTGTCTTTCAGTAGGGCCGTCGAAATGCCCCTGGCCGGCATTGCTGGCCTCGATCCTAACCCGGTCGAGCATCCTAACCCGGTCGAGCCTCCGACAGCAACTGAGGGTGACGGCGCTCCGCCACGTCTGGAAAGCCAGCAAACGGAGCCAGACGGTCAAGACACCGAGGATGAAGTTCGGCAGCGCTCTGTCGCGGAACAAGACCAAGATGCCCGAGATGACCAAGACAATCCAGGTGACGGTGACCACGACGACGAGTCCGTTACGAGTGAGCTCAGCCAGGACGGTTTCCGCGTGGATCTGCGCGTGGACTTGCAGGAGGACCTAGATTTTGTAAATTCAGCAGCAACATTTGCAAATGCTCACAAGCCTAAGACGCCGGTTCCTGGTCTATTCGTGCACGATGTCGGGGAGATAGACATGCCTCTCCAAGAGGTGCAAGCAAAGCAGCTTATTGCGAAAGCACGTCAAGCTCCTTTCGGAAAGGGCAGCGACACCATCGTCGACACATCCGTGCGCAACACATGGGAACTTGATCCGAGCGACTTCGAACTCAGGGACCCCGGATGGCCCGCCTTTATCTCCAAGATATGCGAGACAATCTCAGTTGAGGCGGGACTGGGCGGAGCCAAGATCCATGCCGACCTATACAAGATGTTGATCTACGAGAAAGGCGCCATGTTCAAGGCACACACCGAGTGAGTACCTCGGGTCACAAAGCCTAATGATCATGGGACTCACTGACTTGGGTGTCTAGCACGGAGAAGATACGAGGCATGTTCGGGACGTTGGTCATCTGTCTTCCTTCTCCCCACCGCGGCGGCAATGTTGTAGCAAAACATGGCGGCATGACCAAGACCTTCCAGACAGAGAACACGGTCCAGTCCTACATCTGGTGGTTCTCCGATGTCTCGCACGAAGTCCTGCCCGTAACCTGGGGCTACCGCTGGGTCTTGGCCTTCAATCTCGCTCTCGACCCATCTCATCCCCGACCATCGGCAGCTCTTGCTAATGAGGAGACGAGATCATTACGGCATACCCTGCAGCGATGGCTCTCCCAGCCAAAGGACCAAAGGGACGCCAACTACCTCTACTATGGGTTAGAATATCAATACACCGAGGCCAACATCTCTTACCGCTCACTCAAGGCCCGTGACTTGGCGGTCGTTGACGTCCTCCAGCAGCTATCCCAGAGAATGCCGTTTCACGTCTTTCTTGCTGTTCTTGAGAAGAGTGAAAGCGGCGAGTGCGAAGGGGACTGGGATGACCAGTATAACTCTTTTTATGAAGAGGAGCCCGAAGGAGAGGACGACGATGACGACGACGAAGAGAAGTCAGAGCCCCAAAACGAGTTCCACAGCTTCCAGGACTATGGTGCCGTAGAGACGGAGTACACGATCGTGAAGCTTGTGGACCTCGCCGGCGACTTCGTAGGGTCTGGCGGTTCCCTAGACGTCGAAAACATCCTCGGAGATGAAGATGAGCTCTTCGGAGATGTAGTGAAGGAAAGGGACTATGAGGGATACCTGGGAAACTCTGTAAGATGCGCATCAGACCGACATCCCCCAACCCCCCGACAAGCAAGACTAACCTTCGGCAGGGGCCTTCGACTACTCACTTCTACCGAAGCTCTGTATGTCTTACTCAATAATTTGGAAGCCCATTGCCCTACTGACACTGTTGACCCAGGCCCTTGTCATTGTTCCCAGGGATTACGTGGTTGACTACCTCGACGAAGCCAATAGTGGCCGCTATGTCGACGACATCACACAGTATTTCGCAAAATGCTGTCTCAAGATATTGAATGTTGACCGCAGCAGTGCTTTGGGTCTTTGGGCCGAATTCTATCAAGGTATCTTCAAACCGAGGTCTGAGAGGAAATGGGCGACCGCCCCCAGGTCCAGCACTATGGAACTCGTACTTTCAACCACATTGAAGATGAAAGACTGGGGTCTCTGGAACGATATCATCGCTTCCATGGTCAGTTGCAACCGCGTTGTCCAGGAATCATTCTTCTTCAATATCCGCCGGCAACTTCTCACCGGCGAGGTGACCTTCGACCAAATCGACGAAGGGTGAGTGCAACCATATTCATTATACTTCAGCTTTATTCTAACAGGACCCAGCATGACAAACTTGGCGTCACTTCTTCCGACGCTAGACGATCAATATAGGGCTATTAAAGCAATTACTGACCTTCAGCTCAATGGATCTGATGAGTCTAAGCTTGAGGACGAAAAGTATCTTGACTTATGCTCTCGGGTCCAGGCGTGGAGCCGGCTGATGTACCCCCGATTTATCACTCAGGACCGACCACTCAGGACAGGAGACGGCTCAGCAATGGTTGCGATTGCTTGGAAAATAGGGTTTGCCTTCCTCAAGGAGACGTATGTTCTTAACTCGCTCTGTGAAATACATCGACTGACCAAAGTACAGCACCGTCCCCATTTTCAAGACGAACATCCGTTCCTTCGGCTTCTCGTTAGAATACCTCTGCTGGTTCCACATGTATACCGGGTCCAACGATAAAGCCTGCAGCAACGACGAGACCAAGGCGCTGTATAAGAGCCTAGCCGCTTCTGTGGTCGATGTCATGGATGCGTCGGCCCTACACAGTCTGCAGGGTGCACCGGCTCGTGCTGCCTCCCCTGCTGATTTCAAAGCGGCACTCCGGAATACTGTCAGCCACGAGTGCCTCACAGATTTCGTCACGTCCATTCTGACCGAGGATCTTCCCTTACGCACAATTCAGAAGCTGTTCTTCAAGCTGACCACCCAAGTCGACCGGATCGACGTGTTGGAGTTTGAGCCTCTGTGGCTCCCCTTCTTGCGCGACCTGATGTCGTATCTGGTATCCAAGGCAATCCCCCTGACAATACCGAGATACCAGCACTTCTGCATTGCCATCCTCGAAGCTTATGTCAAGAAATTCGTGGGGAAAGAACCTCGCGAGAGTTCCAGCCTTGCACGCCGGGAGGTCGACTGTTCATGTCCTGACTGCGGAGCCCTGAATCGCTTCCTCCTGAGCCCCCGCCAAAAGGTTGAACGGTTCAAGATGGGCCAGGGCAGACGAGATCATTTACTCTCGCAACTTCAACGCGCCTCGATCGACTTTACGCATACCACGGACACATGGAACAACCCACACACTCTGATAGTTACCAAAAGCTTCAACCTGCAAGCCAAAGAGAAGGCGGCTTGGCAATCAAGGGCCGATGCCGCGAAGAAGCAGTTCGCAATGTTCAGGCAGGAGGATCTGGTGACGCTGCTTGGGCAGGACTATTCCAAGATTGTGGAACTGGAGAGCGCTCGCGTTAACCGGATCCCACAAGCTGGACCCGTGAATAATGCTCAAGCCGGGCGTCAAAGTGCGCAACCACCGCCGGTTCCACGATCCGGGCAGGTCATCCAACCCCAGCAACATCAATCACTGCAGTCGGCCTGCCGGCCACACCAAGGCCCCCTTCCGACCCCGGTTCCACAACCATATCGGAGCCCTTACCCGCAACCCGGCTTCACAGCACAGCAGCCGCTCGTGCCCGCTCCTCCGGCTCAACCAGCCGTTCAATCAGGGCAACTCCCAGGGATCAAGGAGATCGGAGTCTCGCCGGCTCCACAGCAGGCTCGTCCCAGCCCGGCGTCGAGTTTTGGGGTCATGACCCAGATCTCTGGCAACCAGACTCGTCCGGGACCTGAGCCGCTTCCTAAGGCTTTTGGAAACCCGAACCTGGTCCCTGATCATGAAGACAGTCGACGGAGCGGGCCGTTCCCGAAAGCGGAATCGCCACTGGGCATCGAGCAGGAGAGCGGAAGGAAGAGAAAGGCTAGTGAACCGCTGCGCATCAAGCAGGAGAGCGGAAAGAAGAGGAAGTCAGGTGGAATCGAACCTGAAGTCATCGACCTGACGGGTGACGACTAGCTTGAGATTCTTGGCGACCGTGGGTACAGTCTCGGCATTTGTGCTTGTGTTTCTGTCTGTCCTCGGTATGTTGGATCTGTGCGACTAAGTGTGCTTCTTATTAATGTATACCTGTACGCCTAGTGCGGTCTTGGTTCTTGCTAGGGTCTGGTTAGGGGAGCGAAATAGTCCTCTTGTATATCGACTGGTCTCATCGAATGCCACCCCTTTTCAACATCGCTGGGCATGTGTTAATCGCACCTTGCTCCCTGCATGTTCTTCCTTTGCTGGCGACTGATTACCACCCACGATGCGTAGTACTAATGCCTCGAGGGATATGACTAAAAGGAACTTGTGACTACCCTGCCCAGCCCTACATGAAGCTGAAGTGAGCAGAGGCAACAGTTCGGACTTGCATCGTTGGATCGGATCCCACAGCGTCAGCCGCAAGCCCGCTCCTGCGGAGAATGGGGGCGTTAGTGGGCCAGAATTAGCGCTCAGGCTTGGCCTGACAGCTGCGAGTTTACCTTATCTTGCCAAGCCACTCATCACCGCCGGTATTCAGGGCTTCAAACACCGATCTGAGGCCAACTTTAGCAACTTTCTCACCTTACCGCCCCTAATACCCAGTACTACCCTAACAAAACCTCAGGTAAGCCGAATGTTCCCCTCTCACCCTTCCAGTTCCAAGGTCAGAAGCCTGTCAAGCCCAGCTTGATCGTGGATATGCCGGTGCCTTGTTTTCACCAAACCAGTGGACCTTTAATGGTTTGCTGGGGCTCTCAAAACGCCATCTTGTGCATTCAGCCAGCCCGTCAGAGAGCGTGCGTGGGCAACTGCACCTTTCATTCGTCGCCTTCGAGGGTGAGATATCTTAACAACTTTGTTGTCCAGTGTCGGAAGACGCCACACCGCCTGCTCCATGCGTTCACCACCTCTCATAAGCGGACTCACCACCATCCGAGGCGTTCGTGGACCATAGACACAGGTCCTTGGACCATTTTGTTCGGTTTGACTGGTCCGGTTTGGGGACTGGCTGATGGCATCTTCCGGATGGGCTGTGGAAGTCACGATGGTTCAGTTCTGCACCGCCGCGGCCGCGCTTGCTGACGCTGAGGTGTGTGCAGACATCTATATAATAAGACCTTAAACAGGGCCGCTATGGGTATGTTTGAAGCAACTACAGTCCCCTACTTTACCTACCTACTTAAACTAGGTCTTTCCCCAGAACGTCACTTCAAGCGTCTCTTTTCCCGGCACAAGGATCCCCCCCAGGGAGAAGACACCATGTCTCGACAAGTATTTGCACATTATATGGTTGGTCTCCCTGGCCGGCAACATACCTGTGATATCTCTCTAACACAACCCGCAGGTCGGCATCTGCGATGGGCAAACCCAAGACCAATGGGCCCACGAGATCCAGACAGCCAAGGCAGCGGGCATCGACGGCTTCGCGCTCAACATCGGACCCTCGGACTACTGGACGCAGCCGCAGCTGCACAACGCGTACGCGGCCGCCGAGCAGGTTGGCGGGTTCGTGCTGTTCATCTCGTTCGACATGGCGGCGGGCAACTGGTCGGTGCAGCAGGTCGTCGACCTCGTCAACACGTACAAGAACTCGCGGGCGCAGCTGAAGGTCGACGGCGGGAAGCCGTTTGTGTCGACTTTTGAGGGCCCCGGGTGGGCGGATAACTGGAATGCCGTGCGACAGCAGACTGGTGGGATATTTTTGGTGCCGGACTGGTCGAGTCTGGGTGCGCATGGCGTGGCTGGGAAGCTGGGAATCATTGATGGTGCTTGTAAGTTTAATCTGTTACTTTGCCCGTCAGAAGTGCCGCTGACTGACACTATCTTAGTCTCTTGGGGCGCATGGCCTCAGGCGGGCCAGACCAAGATGAACACTGGAGAGGACATTGCCTACAAGCAGGCCTTGCAGGGGAAGAAGTATATGATGGGCGTCAGTCCCTACTTCTACACCAGTATGTCTTACCTCCTGTAGGCGGGAGGCCGATGCTAACACGCCCGTTAGACCTGCCGCAGTGGAGCAAGAACTGGTATTCATCTAGCGAATCGCTATGGTTCGACAGGTGGCAGCATGTGCTGGACATCATGCCTGATTTTGTCGAAATTATCACCTGTAAGCCATGTCGAACCTAATATTTCTGCGTCCTTCTTATTCAACTTGCTGTAGGGAATGACTACGGCGAGTCGAGCTACATCTGCGATACGAACCCGCGCCAGGTGGTGCAGGGCGCCGACAAGTACATCAATGGCTACGATCACTCCGGTTTCCGCGCCATCCTGCCGTACTTCATCCAAGCTTACAAGGCAGGCAACCGTAACCTGCCCCTGAACCACGAGGACAAGGCAGTGGCTTGGTACCGGACGACCCGCGCGCACTGCGGGAGCGACGGAGGTTAGTGACAGATCTTTGTCCATCCTGTACCACGGCATACAATGTACTGACACATTGCAAAGGCACCAAATGGGGCCAGGGAGGCAGCAACTCCGCTGCCAATGGAGCAAGGGACGTTATCTCCATCGTCGCGGCAACCAACGGCCAGAAATCGGTCACGGTCGACATCGGCGGCAACGCCCAGACGTTCACCACCCAGGGCGACCATCCTCTTTCGTACTTCGAGATGCCGTTTAATGACCGCCAGGGTCCGGTGACCATCAAGCTCAACGGCAAGGCGAAGACGGGGCCGGCTATCCAGAACAGCTGCCCCTCTTGCGGACATGTAAGTCGCACGCCTTGTGTGTCCTGGTTGGTTGAGGGCTTGCTAACATTATGCAGGTGATCTTCAATTCCGTTGTTATCAATGTTTGATGCAGATCGCATCGTTTGGTGTGTAGACTGGAAGCATTGCTGGCGCTCTGGGTATTGCCTTTAAAACTAAGGAGAATAAATCGGAATTCTTGACACTCTGAGCCCTCCATCATAATCCTCATCCTCAATTGATAGTGAAACTGCCCTGTCTGCCCTTGAAGGTGGCTTAGCGACGCTTGTGGCTGCCTGCCGTGTAAGTCTAGCCTATTACAGGCGTAGCTTGAAGCTGCAGCTGTGGGAGCTGAAACGCATCTCGAAGCGGCCTCAGCTGACCCAAGGTTATCTCTCACACCGAGATATAACCAGATAAGACCCAAATGCTCTTCTCACCACCGTAAACCCCTTCGGTGATTGACGCCCGCTATCCGGAGCCCGCCCCTCACCATGAGACTCGTGGACACGACGACCCTAGAAGTGGTCAGCTTCCCGGCCGCCGACCGGGTCCCGCCCTACGCCATCCTCTCGCACACCTGGGGCGCCGAGCAGGACGAGCCGACGCTGCAGCAGCTCCAGGAACTCACCGCGGCGGGCCGCCGCGACCCGGCGGCCTGGACCCGGCACCCCGTCGCCCTCAAGAAGGGCTACGCCAAGGTCCGCGGCGCGTGCGCCCTCGCGCTGTCGCGCGGGTACCGCCACGTGTGGGTGGACACGTGTTGCATCGACCGCGCCTCGAGCGCCGAGGTGTCGGAGGCGGTGAACGCCATGTACGGCTGGTACGCGGGCGCGGGGGCGTGCTACGTGTTTCTGGAGGATGTTGATGTCGGGCCCGGTATCGCGAACCCGGATATCTCGCGGTGTCGGTGGTTCGGGCGCGGGTGGACGTTGCTGGAGCTGGTGGCGCCGGCGGAGGTGCTGTTTTACGACTACAAGTGGGCGTACGCAGGGAGTAAGCGTGGCAGGGCGGATTTCAGGGAGCAGCTGAGTAGGACGACGGGGGTGGATGCGCGGGTGCTTGCGGGTGAGGTTAGGGTTGAAGAGATGAGTGTTGCGTGCAGGATGGCGTGGGCGGCGTCGAGGACGACGACAAGGCCGGAGGATGTGGCGTATTGTCTGATGGGCATATTTCAGGTGAACATGCCGCTGTTGTATGGTGAAGGGGGGGAGAGGGCGTTCATTCGGCTCCAGGAGGAGATATTGAGGTGTTAGTGGCCATACCCGTGAACCACTATGGCAAGGTGGGCAGGTTGTTGCTAACACATGAGCAGCTACCAATGACCACTCGCTGTTCGCCTGGAAATACCCGAGAGGCGATCCCTTGAGCTATAAGCTCTCTGGACTGCTTGCGTCGTCACCCAGCTATTTCCGACAAACAAGCCACATCAAGCCGTCCTTGCCTGATCTGTCGCGGGTGAGCGCTCCATCCAACGTTACCAATGCTGGATTACACGTGCAGCTGCATCTTCACCCCGTCGGTGCTAGCTCCAGAGCATCCACACTTACTCTCGACGCCTCCTCCGCGTCTCAGAGCGATACGCATACCGACTACGTGGCCGTTCTGGACTGCTGCACGGTGACGCTCAACAAGAAGGATTATCACCACGGGATCAGGCTCGTCGCTCTTGGCAGCGGACAGTTCGCCCGAATACAGAGCGACCACGTTCTCCTCGTTGACATTGTCGGGACCGATCCCCCAGCTGACCGGTTCCCCCCTGCGGCAGATCTCCAATACGTGTATGTGCAGCAGAAGCCGGCTTGGTTGCTCCCGGCAGTCGTGCTGGAGGACCCCAAGAAGGAAGAGAAGGACGAGCGGTACGCCCTTGTCGACGTGTATCCCTCGTCGCGTTGGGACAGTCATACGCGAACACTGAGGTCCCGCCACTCACAGCATGCAAACCTCCTCGGCGGCTTCAGGTATCGCGTCCCCCGGACCCGAGAGAAATTCGATCAAGTCGATGTCTTCGTCATTGTCAATCAGATCGAGGGGCAATTGGGTAACTGGCTTGCGGTCGCGTACTGCAAGGAAGTTCCAGATGGACAGACTCTGCAGCAGGCTTTCGCCCAGCTGTCGAATGAAGACGTCTCGGATGTTTCTGCGGCTCTCGCGAAGGGTGGCGTGAGGTCAGAACTGCCGCGGCTTGAAATGGTCCCGTTACTGGAGAAGGTAAGGAGAGGTAACCAGGTATGTTTCATGCTGAAGTGGTCCAGAAGCCAGTACGGCTCCGCGTTAATAAGCGAGCTCGACGGCAAAGAGGTGTTTGGGAGCGGACGGATCCAGACAACGGCAAATCTCCTGAAGAATCGGACAGAGATGGACCACCTTCTCGCGCTGACCCGACGGATGGCTTGCGAGGTTGTTTACGACACCCTTGACATGACCTTCCGCCAGAGCGTCAACATCGTCGCGACACTGCCTTCAAAGATTAGGACCGCTCCGATTGGGGGCTGGGATCGCAATGTGAGCGACGACCTGGCTGCGACCCTCCAGAGAATTAAGGAAGAGGCCCCTGGGATTCAAGTCACTGGAGAGGACGGAGGCAAGCTAGATGTCTTCGAGCAGTACTTCGCAAACAGGCTGGCAGTTGCTTGTATCCTCGGAGACACGGAAACGGTAAGAGAACTGATGCAGACCAAACTGGTCACAGTCTCTCTCGA
>Ga0209127_100127_pt1 | contig 30294 bp, 23 predicted proteins | sample LakSupMetagenome_FD_187469 | JGI IMG/M metagenome (GOLD analysis project Ga0209127, IMG submission 187469) | Freshwater microbial communities from Lake Superior, Canada - Sta WM archaea (SPAdes) (version 2) | ecosystem: Environmental > Aquatic > Freshwater > Lake | place: Lake Superior, Canada... | reverse complement strand
CCAGACAGCTTCCTGTCTCTTTCTCCCTCTCTCTCCCCCCTCTGTGAACCACGGCTCTGACGAAATAACCCAGGCAACGCCCGCCTCGCCGGTCTGGAGAAGGACCTCGGCCTCAAGGGAAACGACTACAACGCGGTCCTCTCCGTCTTCTACATCTCGTACATCCTCTTCGAGATCCCGTCCAACATCATGTGCAAGTGGGTCGGCCCCGGCTGGTTCCTGCCCGTCCTCTCCCTCGGCTTCGGCATCTCCTCCCTCGGCACCGCCTTCGTGCACACCAAGTCGCAGGTCATGGCCGTCCGCTTCCTCCTCGGCGTCTTCGAGGCCGGTCTGATGCCCGGCATCGCCTACTACCTGTCCCGGTGGTACCGCCGCTCCGAGCTGTCCTTCCGCCTGTCGCTGTACATCGTCATGGCGCCCCTGGCCGGCGCGTTCGGCGGCCTGCTCGCCTCGGGCATCCTGACGCTGTCCCACTTCGGCGGCCTGCACAGCTGGCGCATGATCTTCGCCGTCGAGGGCGTCATCTCCATCGGCCTCGCCATCCTCAGCTTCTTCACCCTGACCGACCGCCCCGCCAGCGCCCGGTGGCTGAGCGAGGCCGAGAAGGACATGGCCATCGCCCGCGTCAAGTCGGAGCGCGTCGCCCAGACCGAGGTGCTCGACGGCATCGACAAGAAGAAGATCGTGCGCGGCATCAAGAACCCCATCACCCTCTCGACCGCCGCCATCTTCCTGCTCAACAACGTGACCGTCCAGGGGCTGGCATTCTTCGCCCCGACCATCGTCCGCACCATCTACCCCAAGAAGACGACGGTCATGCAGCAGCTCTACACCGTTCCCCCCTACGTCGTCGGCGCCTTCTTCACCGTGCTGTTCCCCGCCATCTCGTGGTACACGGACCGCCGCCAGATCTTCATGATCCTCAGCGCCCCCATGGTCATGATCGGGTACATCATGTTCCTGGCCAGCAAGAACCCGCAGGTGCGCTACGGCGCCACGTTCCTCGTCGCCAGCTCGGCGTTTGCCCTGGGCCCCATCACCAACGCCCAGGTCGCCGCGAACGTCGTCAGCGACACGGCGAGGAGCAGCGCCATCGGGACAAATGGTATGATCCACCTAACCCCCATTATTCTACTCTCATCATGTGCTAATCCTTCTTGTTGCAGTCATGTTCGGCAACATTGGCGGCTTGATATCCACCTGGTCTTTTCTCAGCTGGGACGGGCCGGACTACCACATCGGCAACGGGCTCAACCTCGCGACCTCCAGCACGACGCTCGTCATCTCCACGCTGGCGCTCTTCTGGATGTGGCGGGACAACAAGCGCCGCGAGGCCATGAGCATCGAGGAGGAGCTGGCTGGTCTGGACCCGAACGATGTCAAGGATCTGGACTGGAAGCACCCTGCTTTCCGGTGGAGGCCGTGAAGGAAGCGCAATATCGTTTATTCAACGCAAGAAGGACGAGGGAAGGTCATGTTCGTCGACAAGGGTTGTACGCTGGCTGCCTTTGTCACATCTGCTCGGATCGACGCGGAAGAATGGTAAATTTCATATAATCGCCTATTTGACTAGCTATGAGCCGTCAGGTCTTCTAATCATTTGATATCTTTTTCGTTCAAGCGGGTTCGCTTCACGATACGGTTGAATGTCCGGGTCAGAATAGCGCGCGCTATGCCAAGGTGTCTGAAGAAGGCGATCAGCAATGAATACAGCTCACACCTTAGACGAAGTGTCGCAGGTCTCTGTGATAGGTACAGACTCTTGAGCTCCACCTCACCTTTAGACGTTGTCCCGTCCAGTTGGGACAGGTCAACTTGCCGATCGGCCTACCGTAAGTCACTGGGACCACGACATATCTGCCCCCTACTTCAGCCACAACACTTCAGATTCTGTCTCTACAGACACATTGCTTTGATAAATCGTTATTATTTCAAGTGCTAGCTACCGCACATCATCGTCATCAAATCATCACTATCATCAACCCCGACAACCGGGGAAAGTGCTACTTACCCACACAACCCGGCCCCGCTCCGGTGCTCCACACCCCGCGCCTCCTCATCTCGGACCCCCCCCGTGACCAAAAGCCCAACACACACATTCTCACACATACGTGCAAGTAACCGAGCTCCCGCTCGCGCTACAATCAGTAAGCACCGTGCTCCCCTGCTTGATATCTAGGATCTCCGCGCCGGACACGCCCAGCGTGCTTCCCCCCGTGGTCGTCACGCTGGCCGAGGTGAAGGTGACGGTGCCGAAGTTGGCGAACGGCACGAGCGAGCCGTTCTCCTCGAAGTCCTCGACGATCCACTCGGCGTTGGTCTCGCAGAGCTTGCCGCTCTCGCCCGAGAAGCTGTGCGTCACCGTCTTGCCCGTGCTGACGTTGGTGATGGTCACGGACCCGGCGGACGTGCTGCTCGCCGTGGCGGTGACCTTGATGGTGTTGCCGGCAGCGATGGAGAAGCCCGTGAAGGTATACGCGTACTCGGGGTACCACTCGTACCATGCGTCGTAGGACACCGTGGAGCCCTGTATGTTGAAGTCGACGCCCGTCTGGAGGATGGCGGTCTGGCACGTGTCGCCGTCGATGCCCACCCAGGCCGAGGCGGAGTAGGTGGTCGACGAGGAGCTGCCCGAGGGCCGCTTGGGCGTGGGCACGACGAAGGTCCCCGTCACGGACTTGTAGCCCGAGCCGACGAGGACGGCGCCCGCCCAGTTGGTGGAGTAGGAGACCTGGGTCTCGTTGGTGGCGGCCTCGGCGCCGAGGGCTCCTTCCTCGAGCGGGGCGGGGATCTTGGGGTTGGTCTTGCGGTGGGCGGCGCGGCGGGTGTCGGAGCGCGGGGCGCGACGGACGAGTTTGACGCCGTCGCCGAGATCGATGGACTCCGGGGCCGGGAAGGCGGCGGCGAGGCCGGCGAGGGCGAGTAGGGCGGCGGTGAACTTCATGTTGACGGGGAGTCTTGCAGGGAGAGACGGGACAGGCTTGACTAATATCAAGGCGCTGGCTTAGAGGGCTCGGATGAGGATGAGGCCGTCTCTGAGTTGATGGTCGACGAACCAAGCACGCTCTTTATATCCAACGAGGAGTTAGGTGCTACCATCTCTAGGCCACGCCATGGCGAGCGAGCTATACTGCCAAGAGCAGGTGTTATTGACAGGGAAGGTCTGCCAGCTTGCAACCTGCGGGACAAAATCGGCGGGTATTGACAACCCCCTGCCTGGTCCAGCGACCTTCCCCTTTCTCGATGTTAGTCCGTCTCGTGGCGCGACCAACGCGCAGTTTCAGCAACCAACTCCCGCATTGGGGCCGGCTGGTGGCCGGCCAGAGGTGCGTATACCTCCTCGAACATCGACGACCATGGTGCGATTAGGGGCAGAAGATCAGATAAGGCGAGCGAGTTACTATGGTGGCTGCGGTAACGTACCTAGTATGCTTGCACCCTAGCATACTAACGAGACGATGTCCCGTCGAGGTAGCAGATCATCTCTAGAACAAGAAAGATCACCGATAGCTGCGCGCCATCAGAGACACGGCTCAACGCCAAACGAGGGGACGCCGACGAGGTAAAGCACTAGACTTGGCTATTCTGGAAGGTCACATCTTGCGTCATGTCGCCTAGAACATCGAAGCTGGCGCTTGCCACGTACAAGGGTTGGTGTGTTGTTACATCGTCCAGGGCTGCAGACTCGGGTTGCCAAGATAAGTATGTCTTGAAGCAAGTAATGTCCCTGGGGACAATGGCAGGCGGAAAGGAACAACAAGCTAGGGCGCATGGGAGGGAATGGTAGGGGATGGAAGGGGTGGGGGAGCGAACAGCTTGATGGGATTGGCTTGTGAAGTGGCCGGATAGCCACGATAATACTACCCAGCGGTTGGTGCCTGGTTGACTGTGGTCCAGACAAGCCTTTGCTAAGACGGGAGGCGGACTGGGCACCGGCACTCGATGCACTCAACACTCCTTGGCGGCGTCTGTGCCGGGACTGAGTTCCAACGGTCGTTGGCTTCCATGAAAATACCAATGTCGATAGGGTTTAGCCTCATGTTTGAGCTCATCTATTCGGATCCGCGAACCCGGATATCATAGTAATCGCCAGCCGGCTAAAAGAGCTTAAGCATATTGATCCCAAGCGCTGGATGTTGCGGTGCCACAGCGGGACGATCGTCTGAAGACCGGACGAGCAGCCATTCTTGTGACTTCAGTGTAATCGACACTCGCAGCTTCGGTCAAGACACCCACCCATGCTTATCGGCGATCAGGCAAGTTCCGAGGCACACAGAAGCTGGCAGTACTGCCGACGAGGGACTTCTGGATGGAACCTAGCTCAGCAATTGGATCTAACGCTAAAGCCCGGCACTTCAACCGCAGACGGGAATCGCCCCGTCATTGGAGATCCGCAGGATGAATAGGTGCCGCAGCTAGGCTTCAATGGGAAGGTGTGCGGGATGTCAAGAGACGAAGAGTGTTGGGTCCTGAGTCCTCGCATCTGGCAACATAAGGTACCTTAGTTCTTATTTGTTTGCGGTCTCTCAAGTCGGGTTACCAGACAGGCACTGCTAAAACAAGGGTGAAGCGCATGACTTCCGATGTCAAGTGTGTAGCAAAACCGGGACAGCCATGATAATATCCGTCCTCATATTGCATCCACATCTCGGCGCGACACAACAACGTACCCGTGAACCTGGCTATCTCTCTGACAAACAGCTCGGGGTTAATGCTGGTGTTGATATCTATGGATAGGTTCTGTGCCAAGCGAAAGTGCAGGGGGCCCGTTGCGTCCCCCTCCAGGAAAACACCATGCCAAGACCGCTTGACAACTTGCTTGAGATCCTGGAGATGTTTCACCTAAATCGCTCGCAGATCAGTATGAGGTCACTTACGCATTCCGGTTGTGACGATGTTTCTATCTCTGAAGTTTACGAGAGCACCCTAAGCATCATTCACAGCCCGATGTGCTGAATGTAGTGATAGACGGAAATTCCAGCACCTCTGCTCTTCCTGACTAACCGAGCGCCGAAGAAGTCACGGCCCGGTCCATGTCGATATAATTACTGCATGCTAGATATGGAACCTGGCAAATCGCTACCTATCCTAAAAAGGCGCGTATTTGTAGCGATGCCGACGTACGGTTGTGGCTGACACCTGCAGACAGCCCTGCCGCATGTCGACCTTCTCGATTGAGGACACCCCACGGTTACACCAGGTGACTGGACTTGCAGGCTAGTATAGCTAGATAGGTACCTGATGTGGCAATCGTTCTACTTCTACTGACCTTCCTAGAACATATCTGCATGTAGTAGGCTACGGAGACTCTGCAACAGCTTCAAAATGTGCCAAGTGGGAATCTGGCTTGAAACTATCTCGCTTCCATGGCTGCTGCCCTGGGAATCCATCCGGCCGAAGAGGCTGCGCCTCCGATTCCCGTCGCAATGTCACCGCTGCGTCGACAACTTTCCGACCACACCCCACGCCATCACCTCATCGCATCATCATCGCCAGCATCGTCACTAGCACAGACATCCAAGCCCAAAATAATATCTCAAAAAAAAAAAAAAAAAAAAAAGGTAGTCATTCAGTTTAGAACAAAAAGCCCGCACCACACCCCCTTCTTACACCAACCTCCACCCATCAAGAGCAGCAACTCTTCCCATTAACCCCATCCGTCCCATTAACCCCCTGCACCGCCCCTGCCTCTCCCTCCCCGAAAGCCAACTTACTCACCCTATCCGTCGCGTCCAGCACCCCCTTCCCTCCAGCAGCGACCTGCGACGGCGTGCTGGCGAACGAGGGAGGGACGTCCATGACCGGGTTCGAGGTGAAGAAGTTCCGGGGCCGCAGCAGCAGCGTGATGGGCTCGGCGGGCATGACGGGGAAGTCTTCGGGGGCCGGGATGTGCGTCACGCCGAAGGTGTGCCAGAGCACGACGTCCTCGTTGTCGACGGATTCGGTGCCGTCGCCGATCCATTCCGGCAGGCCGCGCGAGGGCTCGCCCGAGGTCTGGGGGACGTGGCGGCCTGCGGGGAAGATCTGGTCGTCTGAGTCTGTACCGCGGGGCGGGCGTTTAGCAAGTCGATCCTGTGGGAAAGGGGAAGGGAAAGGGGGCCTTACACTTTGTGACGTGCACGGTGTGCCGAGCGAAACCGGCCCGCTTCCACACCAGGGAGTTCTCCTTGGGCAGCAGGCCCGGCGTCTCCCGGCTGACGAGCTTGTAGCTCACCGGCTTCTTGCTGTAGGGGTTCAGCTTGTTCGTGTTGCAGATGTCCCACGTCCGCGACGTGGAGCCGTCGTAGTCCGTCATGGCCTGGCCCGTGGTCGCGAGCTTGGTCCGCCGCGCGTAGAAGGCGTTGCCGTAGTAGTTCTCCGGGCTGCCGACGGGCGCGTCGCTGGGCACGGCGTCGACCATGAAGACGGTGTTCTTGGGCCCGTCGACGTTGGGGTCGATACGGAGGCAAAACAGGTGCTGGTGGTTGTGCGCGTTGACGCCCGGGTACACCTCGGTGCCCCAGCCGTGCGTGTCCTCGTCCTTGCCGATGCTGTAGGTCTGTAGGATGCCGGTCAGGCGGATGTCGGGCTGGATAGTGCCGTCCTGGTGGAACACCCACTGCACGGCGTACTCGTAGTTGGCGGCCTGAGTAGCAAGTTAGCTAACCTATAATGAACAGTATTGAGTTGGTAAGCTTCGTTACATACCGTGAAGACTTGTTGGATGATGAGCTTGCGCGCCCGCGTGACGATGGTGCTGTCGTCACGGAAGTCGGAGTGCTTGAAGAGGATGCCGTCGTCCTCCTCGTGGATGCAGATGGCGTTCTTGACCGTCTTGATGGAGCCGGCCCGCGTCGGGAAGTGCGCGTCCAGGTAGTGGATCGAACCCTTGCAGTCGCAGCCCAGCGACAGGCTGTTGGTCATGTAGCCGGCGCCGTACTCGCCTAGGTCGAAGGCGTGCTTACGCTGGTGAGGGTGCTCGGGGTTGCCGCTGCGATGCTGGTCAGTTCTCTGATCTTTTCCTCTGGAACACTTGTGTTGAGAGACTTACTATGGCACCACCATCTCCGCCAGACTGAGCCGGTAGAAGATGGGCCTCACATTCCCCTTGTCGTTGTAGGTGATGTTACTCATCACAATACCCTCCCGGTAGTTGAAGCCGATATGGAACTTCCAACTCTGCCACTCAATCTCCCGTCCGGTCAACTTAAACGACACACCCTCCGGCTGCGTGATGTTGATCGGCTTGAGATCCTTCCTATATCCACCGTACTTCTCCTCGACGAACGCCGGGGTGTAGTTGATCTGCGGCTCGAGCCGCAGCGGCCGCCGGATCTTGGGGATGTCGATATCCACAACCTTCTGCTGGTCCGCGTCCCAGATGGGGCAGAAATCCAGCGGGTACTGGTACTGGCAGTCGTCGACGTTGGGGCGGTAGTACATGAGCGCCTGCTGGAGGCGCACCAGGCTGCCGTGCCGCTCGTCGTAGCCGATCGTCCACGGGTCGCAGTAGACCTTGTGCATGTCCGACTCGGCGACGCCCGAGAGCACGCACTGCTCGATTACGCGGGGGTCCTTGCGGATCTCGTGCTCTACTAGCTGGAGTTCCTCCATTGTGATCTGTTCGGTGCTCCTGTCAGTACAAACACACACCCCTTTCTTTCAACAGACGGGCTTGTGTATAAGGGGCTTACGATAGGCTGCACGCCCTCGACGTGTTCCCACTTAATGATCTTGGCCGAGGCGATGTCGACCAGGCCGTCGTACACCTTGCTCCCGGGCGCGACGACGACGATGTCGGCGACACGGGCGGGCCGGGGAGCTCTGTCGGGCGCCTCGAGCCAAGCCGTCATCTCGGCCTTGCGCGGCTCGTGCAGCGAGACGACGTTGAACTTGACATCGCCGTGGGCCTTCCTGACGGCGCTGACGGCAGTCTGGATCTCCTCGAGGGAGAGCGGGTCGAAGGGGTGAGGGAGCGTGGTGTGTGCGAGGGAACCCATCTTAACTCGTGGTTGAGAGGAAGGTGTTCGGAACGATGAATTGGTGGATTGAACCATGGGAGATCAGGGCGTCATGACTGGGCTACTTATATCTACGAGCAGTGTTGTTGTGATAGCTAGCGTCTAGCACTATGACTGGATCGAAGTGAGACGGGCGATAGACGATAGACGCGATAATGGTCAGCTACAGTACGATACATAATGGGCTAATGGATATCGCTCAACATCAGCGATCAAAGCTTGGGATGCGGCATTGGCAATACCTACAGCTTGGCATCCCCAAGATGTCCAGGCTGGCGGGATGGTACTCTATCGGACATGTCCACCTTCAAGGTCGAAGCTGGTGATGTGAGGGGTTGTCGGGATGAGAGTGGTGCAAGATAAGGAGACCCTTTATCAATTGAAGCTGCTCAATGGACGATAAGGAGGCTTCCCCATGGAAATCAGCCAATAACCGTCGATGCAGGACTCAATAACCAAGTACGGAAACCTCCAAGCCCTCGCATCAAGCTACCCCGCGGCATCTGGGCTGTTCGGGCCACTCTCGGCTTCCCAGGAGACAGACCCCTTTTGGTCGCACGATGCCCATCGCATAAGAGGATGTAGTCACTCTACCTTTGCCGGAAGGAGAATGTCCAACCGAGCTGATATGATAATGTCGTGTACGTATATCCACCTTCTAGCCCCTCCGAAACCGGCCTTGGCTGGCACTAACAACCAACGGGACGGACGTTTCAGGGCGTCAGCTTGTTGTACAGGCTCTCAAAACTCAACGACCATGTTATCGTGGGCCCCCCTTGCTCCAGGAGCAGTGGTCCCATCAGGAGATATTCCAGGCAGGACTGTCGGATTAGGTTTGGCAGACAGAGTAGGGTAGCCCATGCTTGGCGGCTGCTGCGCCAAGGCAGGGTACTGCTGTTGACCCTTGGAAGAGGACGGATAAAAGCTCTGCACCGGGGCTTGCATCCCGACCTGCGCCGGGGCCGATTGCTGCCAGCCAGCCATCATGGGAGGCCCGGCGACGCCTGGTGCGTAGTTGGGAACCTACCCCGGGTAGGGGCAACCTCCGTAAGACTGCGGATTCGCCGGCAAGGGCGCTTGTGCTTGGTGAGGACTCATGTAGTATTGCTGCGACTGCATCTGCTGGGGCAGCCCCTGAACGCGCGTGCTGGGCGTCGGTGTCTGCGGCCTGCCTGTGCCGGCGCCGCGGCGAGACTCGCGCGCGGAGGAGGCCTGCCCCACCCGCCGGATCCGCGCCACAGGCTCGGGTTCATCTCCGGGTTCGTGAATGTCATGCCGGTCGGAGCGGTTGCGGGCCAACTCCGAGTCGAGGGCGTTGCGGGCCTGCGCCATGTACTTGTCGAAGGCAGTGACCGTGTTCGCGATGCCCTCGAAGTGTCGTTCGGTTAGGACAGCTGTTGGTCCCTCGCCTCTTTCGTTGCGCGCTAGCACCGCAGCGCTGATGAATGCGTTGCGGATCTGGCGGCCGTTTCCAGCGGCCAGCTCCTCGTGCTCATACTGCCTCCAGTGCTTTTCGGCGAAAGCCAATATGCCAGGCTTGTCCGCTTGTAGGTACACGTACCCGTGTGACAGGTCGAGCACCGCTTTTTCGCTGCTTTAAATCATCTGGTTTCTCTTGATGTCCAATCGAAAGATCTCTATTGCTTGTTCCTGACCGAGTGTCCTGTACAAGAGGGCAGTGTGGATGCGGGACTTGATGGCTTCATCAAGCTGCCCGGTTTGGTTTGTCGTTAAGAAGAGGATGCTGCTATAGTATTCTATGGCCCGCAAAAAGACTGGCAATGAACATAGCGAGCCCTCACCGCCAGGGACGACGTCGGGGTGACAAAGGCTTCACTTACCCGACAGGACGGTGCACGGGTTCGAGCCGAGATTTCTGGAGGTGGTAGCAAACATGGGTTTCCGGTACATCTGGGCCACCGCCTCAACGAAGTTGATGACGACATCCCTGTCGACGAACTCAGGCTCCTCGCCGGGTGGCCATTGTTTCTGTACACCTCACGGCCAATAGGATCGGTCGGAATTGTCCAGGCCTTATAAGAGACATGCTGCTGCTCGATACACTCGGTGAACTTCTGGCCCAAATCTCGACTTTCCTCGATCATAGCTTCACTCCCAGACACGAATCGCATGGTGTACACTTCCAGGCTTCGGATGTCCTTCTTGCCGTCAAAGTATTCCATATTGATGGTCATAGGGAGTGGCTTGTACTCGGAGCAATCGTGGTCGTTGAAAAACACGAACGCCTCGCCATCTGAGCCCTCAGTTTCTCCTCCACGCATTGGGAGTCCAGGGGCGCCGATGTGCGGTCGGTACACCGAGAGCCTGCAGATACTTTGGTGGACGTCGTTCTTTCGGAGATGGTCCTATTTTTGTGGTACTGTATACAGATCAGATCCCCTGGGCTGAACAAGTACTACAAGTCGTCATGTCGTATCTGCTGGGGGTTGGAGTGGCTGGCGTCAGCGAACTGATGGCAAAGTGGCAGTATGTGTTCTCCATCGACGAAAGAGACACAGCCGTGAGAGAATCGTTAGATATTTGCGATGAGGTCCTGGTTCGTAACATGTAATGTGAGAGTTATGTCGGGGACCTATTCCCCCCACTGTAGAACATCCTCCTGTAGTCAAGTCCCTTAGGGCAGCATCTGGCCATCCGAGGAGGATCAAAGGTTCAGTGGCTAGGTAAGCAGCAACTACATCAACGAAGAAGCCGTTACGTTATCTTTTATGACCTGCGGCAGCCAGCCGCCTTCGTAGTCTTCTCGTCCCTCTGATTCTGATGGATTCATCTGAGCTTGAGATTCGTTCCGAGCATCTCGACTATACAAGTAGGATCGTCTTGATTCCACTTCGGCCACTTGCGGTCCGAGCCTTTTACCCCGCTTGTGTCCTACAGCGGGGAGTGAGATCACCCTTGCTCCGGGCAATCAATGGCTCCCATCTGCTTCCACCCGTTTAGGTATAGCTTTTTAGGGGGTTAAGGTGGCTACAGAGAGGGTTGTCCTCCTTGCACCCGGCTTGCTACTAACAGGTTTGCGATGTGCAACAAAGTTCCTGGACTTATCCGACACCATGCCTTTACTGCGCAATCTGCAGGTCACTTACAATCGACCTGCTAAATGAGAACGATATTCTATTTCATCCAAACCTCGAATCCTTGAAGTTGAGCGCCGAGGGAACTTGCCAATTCTGCCTGTTATGTTGGACTCTCGTCCAGGATCGTTGGGGAGCCCAAGTTGTTAGCTCGTGCCTGGAAGGTAAACATCCGGTCCGCGAGGGTGCTCATTGGGAACCATCCATCTGGCTTCGTGGGCAATTCCACCATGGAAGGCTCACGGATCACCAGGCAGGAGCTCGCATCTGGATCAGTTGTGGAAGGATGCCGTCGTACCCTGGCGATCCGGGCACAAACTATCCTGACAGTATTTCATCGCACCTCGCAGTCTTCGCGTCAGTCATAACCCGATCCCGCCGGAAGCTGCATGTACGGATCGCTGACGTGGCTGGCGATGAAGCACACCCGGGACAGCAGTAGCGTCGACTTTTAGGGAGCGACTTATCACGGCGAAATGGAACCCCGAACTCTATCTGTCCAGAGCCTCAACCTGGCTCAAAAGATGTCGCGCTTCACACGATCTCTGCGTGACAGCAGCAGGGGGCGAGATGCCGACCAGAGTCATCGACGTCGGCGAACCACAAGAGGGTAGGCCGCCGCGGCTCATCATTACGCGCGGACTACGCCAGGGTTATCTCGCCCTATCATACTGCTGGGGTCCCGCGACAGAGACCTTCACACTCAATGAGAACACCATGGCGGACATGCTAGAGGCGGTCAGCGAGGCAGATCTGACGAGAACTCACCGCGAGGTGATCCAGCTTGCGCGCTCTCTCCGAATCCGGTTCGTATGGATCGATGCGCTGTGCATAATTCAGGGCAATTCTGCGGATTGGGAGCATGAATCCAGGCAGATGGCACGAGTCTACGGCAACGCCGAGTTGACTGTCATCGCCGGGAGATCTGCCGATGCCCGAGACGGTTTCATCAACAATGACCTCCGAGCCGCGGCCGACCCTTGTGCGATCCCTGTAGGAGCATCAATTCCTGAAGAATGCGTTTTTGCTAGCCTCCCAAGGTCACAAAAGTTCGGACCTGTCGAGACACGTGGCTGGTGCTTCCAGGAGAATCTTTTGAGTCCGCGAGCGCTGGTGTTCGGCAAGGAGCAGCTCATCTTTCAGTGCCGGACACATGTGGTTTACGAGGACGGGTCCGCCACTCCTCATGGTAGTGCGCCTACTTTCTTACAGCCCGTCCTATTCTCAAGCTTGGGCGACCGGACAAAACAGCGAGAGATGACGCTGAAACGATGGTACGAGCTTCTGGACCAGTTCACGATGCGAGCGCTTTCGAACCCCCACGATATCTTTGCGGCAATAGCTTCAATTGCAGAGCTGGCTCAAAGGATTCTAGGCTCACGATACTTGGCCGGCGTCTGGGAAGACGATATCGTCCGCGGCTTGCTGTGGAAACCGAGACATCACGTCCAACTCACCTTCGGACCCATCAAGCGACCCTACCCTACCAGACTAGCCACAGCGCCTGTGATTCGAGCCCCGTCGTGGTCTTGGGCTGCAGTTGAAGGGCCGCTCCTGCACAAAGAGCGCAAATCATACCAGTACACTTACAGCAGTTTCGCCAAGGTCAGACCGATTCTCCGGGATTCTGGTCGATGGTCAGCAAATCTAAACTGCGATGTCAGTACCCTACATATGCCTTCTTGCGAATTGCAATTCAAGGGCTATCTGGCAAGAGCAGCGGTATCCCTTAAACCTATCGCCGAATCTGTCTCTGTTCCAGAAAACTGGAAAAACTTCAAGGCTCACGGGGGGTATTCTGTGGCCAAACTGCGTCGACATGGATGTCTACTAGTACCACATGCTGGAGTGACAGGTGCGCTAACCACCGATTTAGACCGTGCTGTTGCAATAGGCTTGTTTGATATCGCAGATGAACGCTGTGATGACATCTGGTGCTTACTGTTGATACCAGACGAGGGCTTATTGCTTCGCAAGCGCCAGGATGGGTGCTTCCATCGTATGGGCTGGTTTCTCCTGATGGAAACAGGGTGGTTTGAGGGAAGGGAGGAAGTCGAGGTCACTTTAGCATAGTCATAGTCAGTACCAAGAGACGTTCAGAAGACGGTCCTTTCTGAACGAAAAGCGCGTACCCCGCAGTTAAACGCTCTCAAGAAGCAGACGTGGTGTCGGAAGCAATGTTAAGGCTACCCAGTACTCACGAAAAGGTACGCAACCAGGGTTTCCACTACCTTGGCAAACACCAACAGCTATTCTCTCACCGCGCCTGTTGACAGCGGCGCCGTTCATCCCGACCGGCCAGTACCATACGAACCCACATCCCCGATGACGCCGCTGTTGTCCCAATATCCTCTCGACAACTTGCTGAACGTCCTCAACGTGCCGACAACGCTGCGGAGATACACCAAGTGGCGTCGCGCGACGCGGCCACGACCCGGGGCTTGACGCAGGTACCCGTGCACAGCACCTCCTGGCGATGCACCGTTTCCAGGCCTGAATTGAGGCGCCATCCAGTGCCTCAGACCTCGTCATCGTCGACGGGCACTGCGGCAACGCCGTGGTGGACAGAGTGTCTCCCATGTCCGCTATCGCCGCATCTCTCGTCGAGGTGATCCGGAAGCGCCCGCCGGCCATTGTCCTCCACCACGTTTGCGGCCAGCACGTGCGGTCCGGAGCCCTAAGCGGACCTGGCGGCCTCATCCGAAGCCTCGTTTAGCAGCCCCTCGTACAGTGCTATCAGCATGACGACAGAGGTTACGCCGCACAATGGGCCCTGGGCTCTGTCGATGACGGGCTGGTTCAAGATGTGGAAGACCACAACATCCCCAGCCTGTGTCATCTCTTTTGCGAGCTTGTCGCTAGCCTGGAGTGCTCCCGTCCCGTGTTCTGCATCATTGACGATAGCTCCGAAATGGAGACGGTGCTCCGTGGATGGCAGGGCGACACCTGCCTCATCTTCGAGACATTGCTGGGCTTGGTCGACAACGATCAGAGGGTCGGTCCTGCGCTCAAGGTACTGCTCACCAGCCCGGAGCGGAGTATCAACCTGGCCGACACGGTGATCCCTTCCGATGGGCGCGTGTCACTGCTGGCAGCCCGCATGATGGGCGGGCAGACGTCCCTTTCGAAATTTCGGAGGGAGGTCGGTGGCATGCTGATGGCTGATGACGTAGATGAACTTTCATCTTCCGAGACACTGGATATGGCTGGTAGCGACGATATCTCTCTCCGTAGCTCGCTTCCTCAAGTTCTTGATGGTTCTGCCGTCTAGAAGCGCAGAGTCGAGTGCGGGGATATTCAGTGTTATCTGCGACCAAGTCTGATGCTCAGCATTAAATTCTCTAGCCGACGTGACAACATATCATGACCCAAGCCGCGTGCAAGGACATAAGTTCGTCCAGGATCCTGAATCCACCTCCATGTTCCCATCAGAGCTGGCGCTGGGTACATAGCAGCCAAGATTCCAGACTTCCATCTCATAGAGCATGAAGCACATAGGTAATGTCGAAGTAACGGAATTGAACTGCACTTCTCGGACGGGTGATCATGGTTCGAATTCTTGGCCATGCCGCGGGTATTCCGCCTCGAGTGTTCCACCGACCGGGGCAGAGCCCTCTTCACCTGACGACCAAGTCGCTGGCCGTCCATAACCACGGAAACCCTGCGTCGCCTTCTCTTGCTAGACCTGGGTATCGGCCCAAGGGTTATGTGAGAGTTCGTCGTGTACGGGCGTAGGCGCGCGGGTAACGTCCTGGGAATAGATTTCGCAGGGTGTCCCCTCGTCGGAGTTGCCGAGGCCTGATGGGTGTCCTTCCCAGGGCTGCTGACTTCCACTTCCGTCGGTGCTCGCTGGAGAGTGAACGTGATCCTGCAGTTGGTCTTCGCCATGTCCGCACGTGCTACCTTCTTCGCTGCTAGAGTCGTAGTCACGCGTAGCAGAGTCACGCCAACAGCGAGGATTGTATTTCGAAGCTCCGTCCTCGGCTACAGACCACCGCAGACAGACGCAAATCGTGCCTCGTTGGACTCCATGGTTGTCATCGTCCCGGTCATCATCAGGACTGTGCCACTCCACATCGTCCCAATACGGACAGCGGTCTTTGTGGCCTCCCCATAGGTTCTCAAAGTCTGCTCGCGAGTAGCGCTTAGTGTACGCAGCCCTTCGAGGGAACCCCTTTCTAAATTGTGAGATGCTATAGCCGCACATGTCAAGTACCACGTCCCAGAGATCTCCGAGATAGCTTCCAAGTTTGATAGCTTTGCTCCGACAGGTTTCTGAGTAGGCAAGTTGCGAGACGGTCCTCCCGAGAGAGTCTGTTCCGTAGATATCTGCACCCTTATTAATGATCCACACGAGCGGATCGCGCATGGCAACTTTGGATGGCTGAACAGGGCGACTGAAGAAGACGTGAAGACAGTCGAAGCCCTGCGCATCTGTGTCGTTGACCTGGGATCCATTGCTCAACAAAAGCGACAGGCGACGGATAAACAGCTGAGGATCAAATACAGCTTCTAATTGACCAACGGGCGAAAACGCGTTCAGGAACGGACTACGACCATGGTGGTCACGACAAGTTGAGATCCCAAAGTGGTGGGCGTGTCTGTACATGAGCTCCAACAAAATGGTCTGGTGGTCATCGGTGGCCGGCTGGTCCGCATCCAGATAACCCCAGAGGGCTATTGAGTTAAGACGAGATATGACATGTAACGCAGAGACATGGCCGATCCCGCGGAGGGTAGGATCTGCGCCGGCCTCCAATAGCACTTTCGTACTGGATTTGTGATTTCTTGAAAGGTGCAAAGGCGTACTGATAGTCATTCAGAGAGGTAGGTTAGCCTTGACGTATATCCATGACAGGAAAGTGAAGTCCTGAAACACTCACCCCCAATAGGCGCTCCAATCTTTGTAACGGCAGATCGCGTCAATGTCCAGTCCATTCTGGACGAGGTATCTGGCCATGGGGACGTTGTCTGCGTCGACCGCAAACTGATAGAGGTCAGTCACCATAGACCACCCACCCCGGGGAGACTCACGTGCAATAACGACCAACCGTCTGGATCGTGGTCATGCAGGCTCGCATTCCCTTGCGTAAGCAGACTGACCAAATCCTCCACATTACCCTTGGCGGCTGTGCTAAAGACCTGGGAATCGGTTGGGATGATGTTGCCATGTAATACCCTCGGGATGGTCGAGACCGAGCCGTGAAGGACCTGCCCTTGGCTCACGGATATCGAGAGCAGGGAATTGGATATACTCGATGTGAAGAAAATCTGTGCCATGAAGTCCTTCCCCCCGCGGTTTCCAGTAGTGGCGGAGTCATCTTGCCGATCATAAACTCTCCGCCGATTGTTTGTCACCACAGTCAGGGTCCCACTGCCAGTGTCAATGACCTTGCGTTTCCGCTTCTGCTGGAGCACGAAGCCCTGGGGACTTGGAACCATGAGCTTCGCAGGGCCCCTGCCATTGATGGCTATGGACGGGGCTGAGAAGATCAAGCTGCTGGCAAGCTTGAGTTCTTTCAAGACAGTTGATTGGTGATTGTCGGCCCTCGCTAAGTCGACAGTCGTCTCGAGAGGTGTAGAGGACGATTCCTTTTCTTGGGCAGACTCAAGCAGGACCTGCAGATCTGATATAAGCTGTTCGGCGTCATCGGAATCAACCGTGCACTCCTTCCCCTTGACCAGCTGTATCAGCCGATCTATACTCTGCTCGAGTATTGCGTCGGCCTGACAGGGAGCGGAAGCATTGCCGTGCGTTGGAGCCTCCAAGGACGGTCCTGCGACATGCGGCTCGGTGTTACTGACCGACGAGGTGCGAACTTCGATCCGTAATTGTCTCAGAAGGTCGAGTATCTCGCAAGACTGCGTCGTCGAGAGAGACAAATGGGCTGTAGACAGGAGCGTGAGCCGGATATTGAGCGTCCTGATGTAGTCCCGGATGGTATCCCGCATGCGCTCCAACTCCTTCTCATTGAACGCAGCCTTTAGTCTCTTCCACGCGCGGCCGATCCTCCTCTCATGCGGGGTCAGATTGAGCCGCCCGAGCTTCGAAGCGAACGCCGCGAGATCTGTCTTACACCGGGTTGACAAGCTAGCAAGCTCAGCTAAGTCTGTGCTGTGCATTGGACCGACGACAAGGTCCTTTATCCGCGCTAGTACATCCTCGAGCTGTTTCACATCGTCGGCGAGATGCTGGACGTTCTGTGGTCCGTCCTTGACGGCGGAGAGGATCTCGTGAATGACCAGGCTACGCCGAGAAACGCCACCACACTGGCGCCGGTACTGAGCGGATCCGCCATGTCAGCTAGGAGATGTATGACGATGAATGTCTGCTGCGTGCTGCTTGTCGTGGCAAAGCAGAGCAGAAAAGGAACAGGTCAAGTCATAGCAGATCGCGGACGGCGTGGACAATAACAGGACGACACCATCCAGCGCACAAACCCCTCGTGGGGACCAGGGCTGCGGCGGCAAGGAACAAGACCGCATAGGCGCCTCACGCACGTGGTAACGTGGGAATCCTGCCGCAGCACTTCGTTCAGAGAGCGCCCAATGGCTCAAGGCAAGGGGAATCTCATATCCAGCGCCGGCAGCCAATCACATTCGGATTGGTGCATTAAATCTACTGCCTGCATGGAAACAGGGCGCAGCGGGGCCAAATGGCTAGCTCGTGTGCCCAGGCAGACGAGTAGGCGGACCGGGAGGCTGGACATGAGGAAAATGCCAGCTCAAGCCAAGATCAGGCAACAAAACGCCCAAGCCAAGCCTGCCGCAGACGACCAGACCAAGATGGATGCATTGCGCCTTTTCTGGCCGGACAAAGTCCTGATCCGAAAAATGTGTGAAGCGATAACAGGATACCCCACTGATTATGTGAGACCTTACCTTAGCTAGCAACTGAACGGTGCCCGAAGTGACCTGGAAGCTATGAAGCCGGCGACAATACTATGTAAATTCACCGCGGTTTACTGCCTGTTAATTATCGAGATCTCCTGTCATGCGGTGAACGGAGGTGGGTCACTCGGCGTCCGATGGAGGTGGGCCGCGCCGTATATATTCTCCGCCGCTACCGGCCATTAAACTCGTCGACGTTGTGACTCCGGACCACAAAGTAAACCTCGGAATTTGTGATCGTCACCATCACAGGCACATCAAAGATCACGCCGGCCGAGCCATCTACGTTACTCGCCGCAATGCCAGCAGAAGACACATATCTCTTCGCGGCGGCGACGGCTCCGTCAGAGGCTGTGATAGCGTGCGGAGGCGGGCGCTTATACCTAGGGTATGTCTGGGCTGTTGCCGGGCCGGCGCACGGCGTCCCGCTGGTCGGCGGCGCGGTGACGGAGGTTTGGAGGTGGAGGTGGTGTTTTTGATTCACTGTGTCTAGATGGGGGCAGCACGGTGAAGTCGGAAGTGCGCTGTTAGGCAAGCAAACTGCACGCTGCGCTTCAGGGTTCTACATGTACTTGTTGATTATCGCAACATCACGGGTTGTCGCACTTGAGCACACAACAAAACAAAACAAAACTTATCCGCGCGAAGGGATGCTTCTTGACCTGGTTGTTGCCGTCTCACCCCAAGCCATCGGCATGTTGACGGGATGTTGTCAGGATTGACGCAAAAGCCAAATTAAGAAAACAGCCCCCCCGCGTTTCATCGCGCGTTCTTGGCAAGCCACCAGACTCGAGGCGTTCTCTGGCGTCCAGCGGATTTCTGGTGGTGCCAAGATTGTTCCCAACGGCTGCGCCAACCGTCTGGCCCAGTAAGATTGCGATAGCCCGGGGTAGAGACCAACGACGGCAGGACGTTGCACCGTTCTTACATGCCACTGTATGAAGCCCTATAAGGCAGCCAGACGGCGAGAACGACAGACATCCTCATGAGCGCGTCGTTCTTGCTCTGCTCTGGTTCGACTCGGCGGAGCGCGGGAGTCAAGTGAACATGGCGTACCTGGATTCAGAAACAGTGGTCTGGGACATCGTCAACGTCGTCCTCACCGGACTATTTATCAAGCCCTTGTTTGTCATCTGGTTGGTGAGCCTGTGTCTCGCCCGGCGCAAGAATGACCATGCACGGGTCGGCTTCACATGGTTGAAGCTTGTCTTTCCGTTCTATATCCTGTGAGTAACGCAATCTCAGGTGGACAAAATTCGCCAAACTTACGTCTCTGCCTCACACAGCGCCCTCATTCTCTATGTCGTTGCTGGCGGCCTGTACATAATCCTCGTGCCGTGGTTCGAGGACCAGTATTCGAGCTACTCGGACTATGATGACGACACTTACAACACCCTGTATAACATCGCCATACGCGTCGGCACCGTCGGCCAGCTCTTCGACGACATGGCCACGGCGATGCTGCTCATCGCGCTGGTGGAGATCGGCAACGGCTTCCTGTACGTGCTGGCCCAGGCGCGGACCGAGCTGCAGCGGGGGCTTCGCTGGGCCACCATCTCGGTAGCTGGGGTGATCGTCGTGCTCGCGATTGCCCGACTGGGACAGGCGAACTCGGCGTGGACCAAGTACTTTGACTACCAGGCCGGGAATCTTGGTGGCGAGTATTTCGCCTTTGGCTACTTCGACAGGGATCTGAAGACGTCCCGTCAGCTGCTCGCTGCGGTGGTTATCTTGTTCTGGGTCATGACGCTGCCCATGATTGCGTATGCGAGCTGTGTGGTGCACAGGGTCAAGGGAATTCCTCTACTTCGCAGTGTGAGTTCGACCTTCCCAAAGGTTCCACTGTCCGCACGGATGTACTGACCTGTACCCGTACCCATAGTCCGCCATCATCTTCCTGATCGCAACGATCCTGCTCTTCATCAGATATACCTGGAACCTCGCGTCCGTGGCCGCATGGACTCTTCCAGACACATCGGACGGCACGCCCGTAGCATTCAATGCGGTCGATCCTATCCTCAACGCCTGGGTGATGTTTGTTATCCTGGTACTCCTGTTTGTCATCGGCGTCCGGAAGAAGAAGGGCCTCTGGAGTACTTGCCAGCCGTGGATGGACAACATGAACCAGGCACCGCCCGTGCAGGCCGTACCTGGCCCAGGTGGCTGGGTCCAGGGTGGCGGCTACCCTCCGCAGCTGCAGCCGGCGTATCAGCAGTATCCCCCCCAGCAGTATGTGTACGCCGTCCCACAACAGCAGCAGCAGCAGCAGCAGCAGCAGCAGCAGCAGCAGCAGCAGGGTTGGGTCCAGCAACAGCCCATTCAGCATTACTCGCAAGAATTGCATGGACACCATAGCCCACAAGGCAGCTCGCCTCCGTACGTGCCGCGAGAGTCACCTGCACAGGAGCTGCCGAACGGAGAACAGCGGGAGAAATGAGGTCTTCTCGGTGCGGGATATAACAAAGGTGGCGCCTCAAGACTTGGGCCTAGATAGCATTTCCCTTGCGCACACGATATCAACCTAATCTACATCATCAATCTCTGCCCCTTCTGGAGGTGTGTAGGAGGGATGAGCGCTCCATGCTTGGGTGACATATCTGCCAGGTATTAGTTTGGTTTCAATCACGAGCACCCAGTAGGGACGAAGACCTACTTCGTGTGGCTTCCCCTTGCGGTGAGTTCGCCCTTGCCATTCCGGAACGTGATGCTGGTAAAGGCGAGAGTCTTGCCGACTACATCCAGACCGGTCAGCCACGTTAGCTAGGAGGTGTCAATGCCGGGATGCACCTACTCTTGTCGCAAACGGCGGTTGCATGGAGCTTGTCGCCGACTTTGCCGCCACTGCTGAGATAGGTGACTATGTATACCATGTTAGGCTGGCCTCGTACTGAGGGTGAGACGAATCAAGCATAGCTAGCTCACCGTTCAGGTCCGTCGAGACACCGGTCGCATAGAGGCCCTTGGAAGCCACAGCGAGGGACCCCCCGAGGTCGACCATGCTGGCTATTGTCCCGCCATGGATGATGTTGAGCCGGTTCTACACATGCTGGTAAGTAGATATTGTGGTGCTGAGACGACTGAGACTTAGGAACATACCGTGTGCTCTTTCTGGATGTCGAGTTCAAACTCCACCTTGCCGTCATGCGCGTTTGTGATCCGCATCTGCAATGATTGTCAACTCTGTCTTCGCCTTGCGAAATCCGGCGCGGGATACATACGTGAGGACCAAATAACCTGGAAGACAGGACGTGGTCGAGTTTAGCAACAGAGACAGCAGTGCCGTTCAGGGGCTGTCCAACCTCGGCTCGAGACCGGACTCGGCCATGAAAGACTTCAAGACCTGCGACAGTTATTAGGACACTTCAGTCGTGCAATTTTTTCCCTTTGACAAGGCAACACTTACCGATCTCACAAACTTCCCATGGGGCAGTTTTCTCGACATCTTGCTACCTTACGACCGAATTCCGAATATCAATCCCAACTGTAACTTCCCGAATGTTTTCGACGATTGACGGGACGCAACGTGCAGTGACGTCGCGATAGGCAAAACAACGCTGGGTGGAGTGCCAAGAACGGAGACCCCTGTCAACCCACCACTAGCGCGGTTCCTCAGCTTTTAGCGCAGGCTTCATTTCAGCTCAGTTGAGCCGTTGACCAGTCCATCCACCATCACGACTCTGTCCTTTGCCGCTCTGGTGAAGCTGCGCTCTTGCGGGTGATCGGCTCGACATAACCCCCGGACCATGATATAACAGCCACCCAGCCGCCAACATGTCGGTTCTGTCGGTCGGCGCGCAGTCGTACCAGCTCTCGGACTACCTCGAGAAGCTGCCCGGCACCACGTTCCGGCGGCTCTACCAGCAGCCCTCGACGGCCTTTGCCATCTTCCGTCGCATGCTGCCTCACCTGGCCAAGACGTTCGTGATGGCGCTGCTCTACATGCCCGGTCCCATGCTCCTCTCAGAGCTGGACATCTGGGTCAGGCCCGACTCCAAGCTGCACCGCGACCGCGCCCTGTCCATCCTGCGCTCGCTGCACATCGTCCAGATCACGCCGCCCTCCAAAGACAAGCCGCAGGAGATGTCTCTCACCACCAACTTCAAGAACAGCCTGCGCATGGCCCTCGAGGGCGGCGGCAACCACAACAGCTTCGGCGTGCCCAGCAGCCTGCCCGTCGACCCGGCCATCGACATCGCCTTCCTCGACCGCTACGCCCGCAAGAAGTGGGACGACATCCTGCACTTCGTCGTCGACAGCGTCGCAGAGAACAGATCCACCGCCGCCTCCTCCGGCCCCAAGGCGAGCGTCAAAGACCTCCTCCTCGCGGGCCGCCTCGTCGAGCGCCGGTCCCTAAAGGGCCCCGTGGCCATCACCCAAGCAGGCTTCGCCTTCCTGCTCCAAGAAGCCAACGCCCAGGTCTGGACGCTGCTCCTCCTCTGGCTCGAAGCCGCCTCCGCCCCCGGCTCCCAGCTCGAGGTAGTCGACATGCTCTCCTTCCTCTTCATGCTCGCCTCGCTCGAACTCGGGCGCGCCTACGACACCGACGCCCTGACCGAGCCGCGGCGCAACATGCTCCCTTCCCTCGTCGACTTCGGGCTCATCTACGTCCCGCGCGACACCCCGAGACAATACTTCCCCACCCGCCTCGCGACGACCCTCACCAGCACCGCCTCGGCCCTGCGCTCCGTCGGCGCCGGCTTCGACGCCGCCTCCAGCGCCACGGCGGAAGCCGACGTGGCGGGCCTCGGCGAGCCGGCCGACGAGAAGGGCTCCATCATCGTCGAGACCAACTACCGCCTCTACGCCTACACCAACTCGCCGCTCCAGATCGCCGTGCTCTCCCTCTTCACCCAGCTGCAGATCCGCTTCGCCGGCATGGTGACGGGCCGCCTCACGCGCGACTCGATCCGCGGCGCCATTGACCACGGCATCACGGCCGACCAGATCATCGCCTACCTCGCCGCCCACGCGCACGAGCAGATGGCGCGCGCCGCCGCCGTCGCGGGCCGGCCCGTGCTGCCGCCCACCGTGGTGGACCAAATCCGCCTGTGGCAGCTCGAGAACGAGCGCATGGCCGCGACGAGGGGGTACCTGTTCAAGGACTTCGACAGCGAGGAGGAGTACGCCGCGCTGAGCGGGTACGCGGACGAGGTCGGGGTGCTGGTGTGGAAGAGCGATGCGAGGAAGATGTTCTTTGCGAGCAAGGTCGAGCAGTTGAGGGATTTCATGAAGAGTCGGAAGAAGATCGAGGGGTGATTTTTGTGGTGTCTGATGCATTGCTGGGCGTTCGGAGTTGGATGGGATTACATGGGACAACTTGGTTAGGCTGTGTACTATGAAGCTGATTCAATGCGATGACTTGGACATGGCCAGTCTTTCATTCGGTAATTATTGCTTATGCTGAACAGAGAACCAGGTTTTGAAGCTACATGATCTAAATAATACAGAATACCTCCGCGATATGTCTCCCACCCCAACTCCGTACCGTGTCCGGACAGCAACTCGTGTCTACCCGCGTCCCCCAACCATCCACAACTCCCGAAACCTCCCCCCCTCCCTCTCAACCAGCACCCTCGGATCCCCCTCCTCCACCACCCTCCCCGCATCCATAACCACCACCTTGTCAAAATCCATCACCATATCCAGTCGATGCGAGACCATAACAATCGTATACCCCTCAAACTCCCTCTTAATAATCCCCTGCATCACCCTGTCCGTGTCGACGTCCACGCTACTACTCACCTCATCCAGCAACAACACCCCTCCCTCCCTTTCCCCTCCTTTCTCCCCTTCCTGTCTTCCCCCATCCACGGCACGTCCTCTCACCCTCCTCCTCAACATCGCCCTGGCAAGACTGAACAGCTGCTTCTGCCCCTGGCTAAGGCTATCCCCCACCAACCCGGCCTCCAGCCCGCCCTTATCCTCCACGAAACCCCAGAGGTCGACGGCTTCCAGCACCGCGCGGCAGTCCTCGGGGGTACCGGCCGAGTAGGGGTCGAGGTTGGCGGCGAAGGAGGTCCCGTCGGGCAGGAAGACGGCGTCTTGCGGGACGGCGATGAGGCGCCGCCGGAGGGCGGGGCGGGAGACGGTTGAGAGGGGGAGGGAGTCGATTGATAGACATGGGGATGAGGAGGATGATGGGGAAGAGGGGGATGGGGGAATGGTGGGGTCCAGGAGGCGGAGGAGGAGGAGGATGGTGGAGGATTTGCCGCTGCCGGAGCGCCCGCAGATGGCGACTTTCTCGCCGGGGCGGATGGTGAGGGTTAGGTTGCTGAGGGCGAGGGTTGGGGATGGGTCGGGCGTGCCGGGGCGAGAAGAACGGGGTTTCTCGGGGTCGGGGGTGCTGGAGTTGTCGTTGTTGTCGTCTGTGTCCTCGGGGCTGGACTGCGACTGGGTGTCGTCGTAGGAGGCGGAGATGTTCCGGATCTCGATCAGGCCCGTCTCCGGCCAGGACTCGGGGGGCACGACGTCTTCGCCCGGCAGGTCTTCCGGGTGGGTGGTGTCGCTGAAGGTCTTGAGGCGGCTGACGGCGCCGATGGAGGTCTCGAGCAGGGTGTAGCAGCGGATGATGTTGGCCAGGGTGTCGCCGAAGCCCATGATGGTGACGAGGCTGGCGCCCGTGAACCCTTCGTTGGCGCGCATCTGGGTGGCGAGGGCGACGACCACGACGGCCACGACGGCCACGACGGCGTTGAGCACGAAGAGCAGCCAGCGCTGGATCATGGCCAGCAGGTAGGCGGGCCGCTGCGACGTGTCGAGGTAGCCGTTGTTCTCGGCTATGCTGGCGGCCGTCCAGCCGAAGGCGCGGAAGGTGGCCACGCCTTTAATGGTGTCGAGGAAGTGCGTGTACAGCGGGCTCTTGGCCTCGAGGTCCAGCAGCCGGAGCTGCCGCGAGGTGCGGAGGTAGAACTTCTGGATGCCGAAGACGGCGCCCATCATGAAGGGGTAGGCGACGAGCACGTAGGGCGACGACGTGGCGACGATGGCCGCCATGCCGAGCGCGATGAAGACGTCGATGCACAGGTTGATCAGGGACATGGGCAGCTCGCCGTCGATGATGGTGATATCCTGCGAGAAGAGGTTGGTGACGATGCCCGAGTCGGTCGTGGTGAAGAAGCGGAGCGGCGCCCGGATCACGGTTCCGAGGGCTGTCTTGTGGAGAGCCGCGCCGGATATCTCGATTAGGGTCTTGAGCGCGATGATCAGCACGGCGATGAACAAGAGCAGGCAGAGGATCTGCCACAGCGCGTAGAGTCCGATATAGTAGCCGTTCGAGTGAGAAGGGTTGGGGCTGACCACGTCGGCGGACCAGTACTTCAGCCAGATGGTCGGCCAGTTGTAGAAGAAGCCGCACAGGACGCCGCATCCGAGAAAGGTGAAGGCCCAGAAGGCGCCGATGCTGCTGTAGTAGTACTTGTACACCGTGGCGTCACCTAGCTGTCGTGTCAGATCGAGCGGGCCCTTTTTGGCGGCCAGTTCCTTGGTCTTGGCACGGAACAGCTGCTGGGCTGCTTCGTCGTCCATTTCTGTCGGTGTCTGTCGGCCCGAGCTGTCCCCCGAGGTCGAGTCCTTGGATGACTTGACGCCGAGGCTGTGGACGTACTTCTTGTTGGCGACCAGGTCGTCGAAGTTGCCTTCTTCGACCAGAGTGCCCTCGGACCCAAGAGCGATGATGTGGTCGGCTGAAGGCAAGTGTCGGATGGAGTGTGTGCAGAGGACCACTGTTGCTCCTCGCTGCTTGAGCAAGCCCGCGGGACCAAAGACTCGGTTGAAGACCAGCTCTTCTGTATCTGCATCTAAGCCGCTCAAGATATCGTCGAAGATGAGCAAGTCGGACTCCACATACAGCGCGCGGGCGATGGACACTCTCTGCTTCTGGCCTCCGCTGAGCGTGATGCCGTTGCTGCCAATCTTGATGCGGTCACCTTGCGGGAACAGAAGGAGGTCCCTCGTCAGCTGCGTCGCCTCGATGACTTCCTTGTACCGCGTCTCGTCGTAGGGAGAGAAGCCGACGATGTTGGCCCTGAGCGTGGAGTTCGTCAGGAACGGCGTCTGGTCGCAGTATCCGATCTTGCGGAAGTTGGACCCCATGATGACCCTGCCTTGAGACACCGGAGTCTCGCCCAGCAGCGCCTTGCAGAGCGTCGACTTGCCCGAGGCGATGGGCCCGACAACCATGGTCAGGCCACCTGATGGAACCGTAGCAGTGACATCCTTCAGGTTGAAGACGCCGTCGCTCCAGCCAAAGCTGCCCTTCGCGATCCTGATAGCTGGCGTCGGCTTGTCGGATCCAAGCGTGGCGTCCTCCTTCTCCGCGAGTATCGGCTGGGCAATCTCACGGAAGTCGTCGCGAGGCTCCTTCTCCAGGAAGGCTTGGATGCGGTTCAGACAGGCTAGAGCGCTGATGACCTGGGGCAGCATCTGAAAGACGTACGAAAGCGGGTTACACAGGAGGTTGAGATACGATAGCGACGTGAAGATGGTGGTCACATTCAGGGAGCGTGATGTGATGGCAAACGTCATCACCGGGGCAAACCACATCGGTATGGTGGCGAGCGTCGCGGCCGCCACCTGTACCATCCGGAATTTGCTTCCCGTCTTCAGCTCGTCCATGCGCAGGCCCTGGATAGCCTCTTCGACTGGAGCCGTGAGACCGGATATCTTGAGGTGCTTCATGTTCGCGATGACATTGGACGTCAGGCCAACTCTCTTCTGGATCTTGGACATCCAGGTCTTCTGCCTCGGTCCGGCCACCCTGGCTAACAGCGACAGCAGGACGACGCAGATCGCTATCACCACGAGAGCGGCAGCAAACGCGGCGCCAATCTGACTATACAGCAAGTAGGCGGCAACGGCGCCTTGGATGGTGTTCGCCCAGAACTCGTGGATGAAGAGGAACCCCATCCGGATGCGTTCGACGTCGGTGCTCATCAGGGTCACCGCAGCCGAGTCATCAGCAGCGTCGAGCCTGGCCTGCGTGGTCTTCTTGTACACGGCCGCGGCAAGACACCCTCGTGCCATGAACATGGCACGCTCCTGGTAGTACCAGTAGAAGGCGGTCGAGAAGGCGATGCCGAGGTACACCAGGACGGCCGCCCCGATCAAGCCCTTGCCGATGTTGCCGGCGTCAGCGGCATCCGGCTCTTGCAGATAGGTGAGTAAGGCCTCAATCAGGAACGGTTGGCAAAGCTGGAAGCCGATCAGGGCGACTCGTGGTCCGACTGGCAGGAGGAAGGGCACAGCTAGTGTCTTGAAGAGAGCCTTGGTGAGGGCGTTCTTCTGGCCGTGAAAGTTGCCTGCCTCGATCCGGCCTTGGAGAGCAGCTTCGAGTTTCTCGGACGACATGTTTTGGTCCAGCGGAAAGAGGTCGGCAATCGCTAGAACTTGTTTGTATCCGCGGAGGAAGAGCGAGTTGAGCCAGGAGAACACTCCGAGACCGTAGAGACCAGCCGTCTCCTCGGGGCTGTGGTCCTTACGATCCCAACCGAGCCATCGTTCCTTGCGCATTGACTCGAGAATGATCGCAGCAGCCTTCACTGCTATTGAAGCCGTCAAGATGCCGGTATAAGACTTCTCGCTGCTGGTGGTCGCTGACATCCATAGTGACCTTGCCTGTGCGATATCGAAGAGTGTGGTGAGGAACAGGAACGCGTTCAGCAGCATGGACGGCCGGGGTGACCGTGAGTGCTCCAAGAACGACATCCACGACATGCAGAAAGAAGCGACCAGCCCCAGGGCCGCGGATGCCACGAAGACAGCAGTGAGCCTAGCGGCTCTTGTGGCGCTCAGTACCAGTAGCACGAGCTGCAAGACGGCGTACACCCCGAGAATAATCTGGTGTACTGGGGGTCAGCTGCTTGCTGGCCGTCCCAGTGGGTGTCCTCAGAGCACGACGCACCTGTTTCGCAATCTGCCATACCAGTCCTCTGGCGATCTTTGGCCGGCCGACCAGGTAGACGATCCGAGGAATGGAAAGCGCGACGAATACGGCAGCCGGTAGTATCGAGAGGAAGATCTTCTCGAACCTGAGAGTGAAGTCGAAGTCGTTGCGGCACCCCTGAACCGCAGGTCCGAGGTCCGCGTCGTTGAGACATCCCGAGAATTCCATCTCGAACATGCTGGGCGGTGTTAGCACGGGGGTTCGCGCGTGGACGGGGGGGGGGCAGACGGTCGTGAGAGACGAGAAAGTCGAGCGCACCATGTCTTGGGGATACCCTGCTGCCTCAGGAAAAGAGGCTCCTATAAGTTCTTGGTACCAGTCGGTGATAATCTGTCCGCGTAGACTCTAGCCTAGTGTAACCTTGAATAATAGCCCCCAGGTCCTAGTGGGATGCTGGATCAGGCAGAGAAGAGGCGCTTAGGACGACTCGATCAAGGAAATGCAACGACGGGAAGACGAAGGTTGGAGGCTTCAGGCGTCATAATACGCATGCCTGGGAGTCGGTGTGAGTCTTCACAAATGAACGCCGCTAGGCATCCTACGTAGAGGGATGACGACCGCTGTGTCCGGGCCAGACCATCAAGATCTGGAGCATCGGCCACCAGAACAGGAAGGTCGCTGCGACCCTCGTTCGGGGGAAGAGCCGAAAGAACTGGCCAATCATTGCCCCAATTGGCTGCAGTATATGGCTGGCCCCCTTCCCCCCAGTATCGAAGCTCTCTGTCGATGCAACAGCCTTCTGTGCCGTAGGGCTGCGCGTGCCTGAAATGACTTGATTAAGCGGAGAGTGACGGACGGGTTACGTGTAAGTCGGTGCCTGCTTGACACGGCAACTGAGGACCTCAGCACAACGCAAGTGCGAGAGGCTCAAGTTATTGGAACTCTAGCACTTGCTAGGGACAAGGAGAGTGCTGTGCTGCCGGCAAATCCATCCACCATGTGGGCAGTAGTAGCACGAACATCTCCCGCACGCATCTAACATTCGCTTGAGAATGACACACGTAGCTCCAGACTCACGATGCGGCTCAACTTGCGACATGGATTACGACGCCAGTGACCGAGTCAATTCCAACGGCGTGGAAGCGGTGTGCAGTGGTGTCGCTCAACCAGTCCAGCTTTGGAAAGTGCAAGCACCGAACGCCAAGAGTAGATGAGTCCGACCTGCAGGGGCCACGCATGCACCATCACGTGATCCATCGTGCTCTTTCGCTGGCGGGGGACACAGAAACAGTGATTGCGGGTTTGTTTGCCAGGGAATATAAAATGGTAAAATCCCCTGCTTCATTTGCCTTCGGTGAGTCAAGTTGTCTTCGTATCAGTGGAGTCAGACAGAGCTCTCCGTCTTGTTGACTGGACATTAGTTCTTTCAAACAAATCGGATTGTTGAGAGTCACGCCTGCATGCATACGGTCATGAAAGCTCCTCCTCCTCATGTGCCCGTGTCCGGTGACGGCGGCCCAAGATCAACTCTGAGAGGAATAGGTAATTTCCCATACGGCTGTTTAAACTCCGCTTCTCATCGCAGGACTGCCCCATGCCAGATACCTTAGGCGACGACCCTTTATTTAGGCGTCTCGTGTCATTGCAGTGGTTTGGACAACATTTGCTTCACACGTGTTATCGCTTATCGCCCCGCCGCCAGTAATGTGGTGGGGTCGGGTGCGCTGTCTTTCGCTCCGGCTTCTGCCCCGCCACCTTTCGTACCGATCCCGGCCGAGGGAATCAGAGTTCACAAGCTGGGGAAGCCCGCACGGGAGGAGGGTCGTGTACCTGCCGGCAGCAGTGAGCCGAGCTCAGGGACCCGACAAAAAACTACTGTAACAGGCGGTGGAGCCCAACGTCAACGTCATGAAGACACACTGAGGAATCAGGCCATCTGCTCTGTTCGCCTCACAGACGCTGTTTGGTGGTACGATAGCGCACCAAAGCCCGGGTTTGTTGCACATATTTAGAGCCTAGACCGCCCATCACATGGTTGCCAAGCTTGTTGTTTGAGAGTCGAACAAGTGCCTAACACCGGAGTTGACTTCTTGGTATTTTGATAAAAAGGGAGGTCGTTCCGACACCCGACGAAGGGGAGACAAGACCAACGTTCGCCAAGTCCGCGGGGGTGCATCTTAAGAATCTCACTACACTTTTTACTTATCTGAACCCCAACACCACAACATTCGACGGCTGCCTCACGACTAGGGGCATCGCAAAAAAGGAAAACAATGTGTATCGTACTACTCACGACGGCGCATCCGAACTACGCGCTCATAGTCATCGACAACCGCGATGAATTCATCCTCCGGCCAACAAGTCGGCCCCACTGGTGGACGTCGGAGCCGGAAAAGGTGCCCTATGTGGAGAAGTCCGCCAATGGGCA
>Ga0209127_100126_pt1 | contig 30444 bp, 22 predicted proteins | sample LakSupMetagenome_FD_187469 | JGI IMG/M metagenome (GOLD analysis project Ga0209127, IMG submission 187469) | Freshwater microbial communities from Lake Superior, Canada - Sta WM archaea (SPAdes) (version 2) | ecosystem: Environmental > Aquatic > Freshwater > Lake | place: Lake Superior, Canada... | reverse complement strand
GGGGGGGCAGCGTCAAGGGACTCTTTCGGGTCTACAGCTGATGCTGCGGAGACTCGGGTGTCTCTTGAGGCTTGGCAGACTCCCAAGTTAAGTCAACATCTAAGAGAAGGAAAAAGGAAAGGCAATGTGAGGGACTGGCTAGACCGGCGGTGGCATGGAGGTGGCTGAACTATTCGGCTTATATGTGAGTGCAGCGAGAGGAAATGGGACGGCTACTGGACCTGGTAGACATGCAAATGGGCTGCATGTGAGACCGAACGAACTGGTGGACTGTCCGACACAATCGCTATCGTTACACCCATCTAAAGGCACGGGAGACTGGCCGAAGGTAACATGCAATGCAATGATGTGGCTGTTAGTAGGAAGGCTGTCCGAGGTCATGATTGACGGTATATTGGGCCCCACAAACGGAGCGACGATGGACCTCGAGGTGGCCCGCCCTGGGGCTCTTTCAAGAATGATATGCGCGGCTGTATGCTGTTCTGGCACTGCTCAGGTACTAGGACAGCCGTCACCGGCGGAAGGGCTGGAACAGTCTCCGGGGAAAGGCAAGCCCTCTCCCTGCCGACCTTTACGTCACGCACGTCGCATGCAGGGAGCTCTTAGCGGTTCCATCTGGCCACCTGAAGACTCAAGCTCCGTGTGGACAGATGGGTCGAGTCTATCGCCCTGATGACGAATGCCTGGCTAGGAAAGGTAATGAAGAGATAAAGGTATCTTGATGCGAAAGGGCCAACGGGAAGGCCCTGGACTGAACGGACGGTGGGGCCGTTTCCTTCGGGATAGAAGCTCGGCACCAGCCATAGCCCGGCGTTACCTTGAACAAAGGCTTGAACAAAGAGTGTGTATGGTTACCTTGGCTAGCTTGGGACGTCGGCCCAGGGTGATCCTGGGCTAAGGGAAAGGCCAAAGGCTAGAGGCGTATAGGAAGCCATGACATGAAGCCTGGGCCGCTGGGCGACGTTGAAGGTGGGTCCCAGCGGTGGACCCATGGGCATTTCCATTTCCATCATGTCCGCGTCGGGCTTCCACAAAGCCCGCGGCTAATTATGTCTTTCCATAGTGCAATGCGTGTGGATGCTGGTGCTGCAGTCGCTCGTTGCAGCACTTCAATATTCGGTTCTACCTACCACAGGCAGCGTGCGTAGAGGAAAGAGGGAGAGAGAGAGAGTGTGTGTGACCACGACGACGGGTATTTCAGTCGATGTGCACACTGTAGTAGTAATTGCTCGAGGTAGTTGTCGTCCGGAAAAAGTGGCCATGCGTGGTATCGATAGCAGTCCGAGGCCGTTACCGATGGCGGGTAATTGAGGCCTATCGGTACTTGAAACAGCGGCAGACACATCGTCAATGCTACTTCGACTCTTCGAGCCGACGGTACCTGCACCGACCCGCACTCTTCGCAAGGTACCCGACCGTTAAGGGTGGCCTGCACCCTTATCTGATGCGCACATATGCGCACATGGGGGTATCTTGGCAAAGCCACGGGACTTCGCACAGCAAAGAGGGTTACGCCACCCTGTGGGGAAAGTGTTTGAACGGCAAATATTCTCCCAATCTATCTTAAATGAAGGCAGGTGAGTCCCAGATCTGGCCTCTCCGACAAGTTAAGCTTTTCCTGCATGCATGGTGTTAACCTCCCTTAGGCTAACTTGCCCAGGATGTCGCTGAGACAGACAGACAGACACACAGACAGATAGACAAGGTGGATAGCAGTGACCTGAGCTGACGTTGCGGACAACTCATGGACAACCAACTGTCATGCTACCCGTCTCTGCTCCCTTGCAGGACGGTGACTTCCTGCGGTTAGAGTAAGGTTCTGTTCCAGTGAGACGATAGCTTCGTCGGCCCGGACCGGCTGTTTCTACATGCAGCATCGTCCAGGATGTCCCTCTCAATGTCTTCTCCCAGGTGCCATCATTCCCACAGGCCACAGGGTGCTACACTCTCACCCACTTGCAGTCCCCGCGTAAATGCCGACCCCTCACGGTGGAATGGGCTTTATCGCGGACTGTTACCGTCTGTCAGGCTGTTACCCTACCAGGTTAGCGCTGCTTTCTCTCATCCGTGCCCGTGATTGCTAGTTGCTAGCTTGCCATTCCCTTAGGTCAGGAATGATCGTTGAAGATGGTTGTAGATCGTCATCCAATGTTACGGGTCTGATTGCCTATCATCAATCCCAGACGTGTAGTACAGCCGATCTAGTGCATCATAGGGCGAAGAGAAGCAGGCACTATGCAGATTCCCTCCGGACCATGGCGGGGCCAGTCCTTTTGGAGAAGCTGCAGTGTCAGTGTTCTCTTACTTTACTTCTTCAAGGGGGACTCTTTCCTAGTTCGGGGTGTCCCACAGGGTTCAGCGGAACTTGGATCCGGATAAAGGCCGCATGACACAGAGGAACCTCTGCGCGTTATGCACGGCGGTTTTCGAGTCCTCGTGTCCTTTTTACTTGATATTTCTTTCCCAGACGAGTGGATGGGGGTTGAACCTTGGAGCGCGTAGCTCTATCTGGGCTTGAGCATCATTTGTGATGCCAAGACCTCTATATATCCTACCCGGTCGTCGCAATATGCCCCCATCATTTGCCAGGTCGCTTAAAGCTTGAGTGACGCGGCCACCCATTACTCGCTCTCGTCTCTCCTGTCTTTGGACGTCTGAGACGGAGCGATGTCGACGTCGTCACAGCCGACACTACATGCCAACACTTGTCTAGCTCGACATACGTTGCAGCCCAGTGAGCTGGGTGCGGATAGGTCTTCGATATTGCGTCAACTACCGAGGCTACTGCCGCCAAGGAACAACAGAGCCGCAGTGGACTGACACAGCTCTTCTTTAATTGGAGCTCCTACACCGGCCTCGCCTTTCGCGTTCACCAGTCACAACAGACTCCCAGCTGGGGCTTTTCATCAGCGGCTATCGACAGTATACCGACACACTGTCTCAGTCGACTGCCAGTCTGCAAAATCACTACAAACCAGTCAGTATGACTATGAGGTTCCTCTGTCTGCCGGGTGCCTATGGAAGCTCTGATGTGAGTATCACGCTCTGTCACCTTTTCCACATCGCGACTGAAACATCGTTTTCTGGTCGCTTTACACGAAAAGAAATGCTGACCTGCCGTAGAAATTTCAGGTTCAGCTGGGTGAGTGACAACATGCCTGCTACCGAGTGTCTGCTGTGACGAGTTTGTGCTAACGGTGACGGCAGCTCCAATCGTGAAGGAGTTGACTGAAGATGGCACAGCCACCTTCCATTTCATCCACGGCCCTTGCAAAGCTGTGCCACCCGAAGGTTTTGAAGAATATTTTGGAAACCCTCCATATTTCCGCTTCATGGAGCCCGATCAAGACGTTGAAAAGACGGAAGACGACGATGTGTTGGCACGTATCCGAGACTTCCCGGATTGCGAGACACCCGAGGACACTATGCGCGAACTGATGAGAGAGGGAATTGCCAGCGCTCATCGCAGCACGGACAATGCACTGAAATACCTTGTCAAGATCATGGAGGAGCGCGGTCCCTTTGACGGCATCATCGGCTACTCGGAGGGAGCAACGGTTGCAGCCACTCTTCTACTTCACGAACAGAGACGGTTCAAGAAAAGGGGAATCAAGCCAATGTTCAAGTATGCCATTTTCTTTGCTGGCTGGCCTCCTCTCGATCCGGATACACACGCCATGATCCTGAGCGACGAGTCAGATTTGATGATTGAGGTGCCAACCTGCCATATCAGTGAGTTTTCCGAGAGACTAAGCCGACGGCTTCTACGGTGCAAACTGACTGCTGAACAGTCGGCTCGCTGGACCCCTACGTTCATGGCTCACTTGCGCTCTTCAATGTCTGCGACCCAGACACGGCCTATCTCTTCGATCATGCCAAGGGGCACACGCTTCCACGTGACAGGGATACCGTGAAGGAACTGGGTGACGTGGTCCGGGAAGCCATTTCGACTTATGGGATTGTATGAACTTGACTTGAGCCTCAACTCTAGGCTTTCAGGTCCTCCCCACTGAAAGCAGGACTTGAGATTATCGTCGTTCGCTTCGAAACAACATGGCGCACACTCCAGAGAGGCATGGAACTTGGCTGGTCGCCAGAGGAGTTTGGTACTCGTTGTGAATCATGATGCGAGACTAGAATACCTGTTACTGCTAAATGTGCCCATGTACGTATTGGAACAGTAGCCATAATCCCTCGCGGTCCCTGAAACACTAGGCCAAGCTACATCTCTACCGCAAATGCGACTCGCGTTGGGGGTTACGTTACTGTCTAACTTCAGCCGCGAATATCAGCAGAGAGAGGCGCACCATGGCAATAGGACGATTGAATAACTTGCACACACGCATGCAGTCAACACCGGGAAAGCTGCAGATCGCATCTAGGTAATGGGTAGTCTGGGCCTTGGGCAATCTGGAAAACCGGGCAAATTGTCCAGTATGCGAGTCGTTCAAGACGGATTCTCAGGCTTGATCTGGACCCGAGATTCTGACACGATTGGGTGGCAGATGGCACCTGGATGCGGCCTGCGAATGTAATAAATGTACGTACTTCAAGACAGGTCAACCCACGTGCAGCTTCGTTTGTGAGAGATGCGAGTCACTTTGAGCGACCTAGGCCTCTGTCACAGCCTATGGTATCCGTCCTCTACGCACATGTCAGATCCCGCGACGAGTCCACACCTGCGCTTGCCCGATACAGTGTCACTATGAGGAGACCGGGCGGCTGGAAGATAAGGCATGTGGGCGCTTCCCGCAGTACAAGTTGAGCCGCATACATCGCTCCCAGGTTCTGTGAGCAGACGCGTCACCTGCAACCACTTAAGGCAAGCCCTTGATAGACTGACAGCTAAGTTGCAGCTGCGAGGATGGCCAAAAGATAACAGTTGAGAGGATACAGACTGGCTCAGACGCACGAAGACCAGTGCAACCCCACGAGCTCCCGACAAGCGGCCTGAAACTGTGCTTTGCGCTCTGAGCTGCTTGTCGTCGTCAGCGGCGTCAAGATTTACGTGCAATCCCGGTAAATGGCCGAGAAACCCTAGATCAAATGTAACCTTGTAGCAAAGGAAGCACTGCGGAGATGACAGGCTAACAGCTACGTGAGATCAGGCAGGTCGAGTGTGTATTTTCGATGGAACAGTCGAGGATTCGGACACGGCTATCTGGGCTTTGTAGAGCAGAAGATCCCGCCGGGCAATATCCAGCATGTAGTGACCGTAAACTGGCAAGGCGAATGAATGCGTCGGTAGGGTATTTCGGAAAAATGCCGTCCTTGACGAGTCCAGCCCATGCCCATTCAGCCTACATCGGACAACTCTGCGGCCCCACTGCTTTCATGCCCACCACATTCCGACTTCCTGCTTCTGTGGTCTTTCTTCGTCGAGTCCCTGGAACCATTGGACTACCTTATGTCGCAGTACAAACCGGTAATTGTATGTCCCTGGCCAAAAACATACCCTGCATGACTACTATTGTCATCCGTTGCAATCGTGGACTGTCCGTTGCTCCCGTGATATCGAGACCTCGGTTGTAGTTTAGGATGTTACCGGACTGTAACCGGAATGCAGGACCGGGGGTTTGGCACCTTTATTACGAATCTTGATCTTCCAGAATCAGTCGTCGAAGCATACGACGGGTCTTATCAATTACTCGACTTCTGATAGGCACACCGGGACTTCATCCAACTCTAGGAACAGACATTACCCGAGACCTAGTAGTAAGGTTCACACCCAGCTAGATTGCATGTAGATTACCAATTTAACTGCCGTCATCGTGGTTATCAAAGCCCTTTGAGACACCGGATTTCGCGTGGACTCTGGTGCCACGCTGGGTTCCAATGTGGACAACAAGTGAAGCGATAAGTGCCCCTTCACCACACAACCGCTGTATCATCGCTTTCTTCGGGGCATCTACGCGTTGACCCTTGACTGCATCATAATCCTAGTGTGCGTACCAGAGATACTTGTAAGTCGACTAGTGGGCATCCAGGATACTCCTCAGAACACAATCACAGCTTCAATCCTGTGTAGGGTTGTTTGCAACGATTGGTTACATCGGTGGATCATTATATGTCTTTCTCTTTGGCCAGCTCGACTACTGCAACATGTCTGGCATCCCGAAAGTGTCATGTTAGTCCTGCCCATAAGCCACGGTGACTAGGCCACATGCACTTATTGAGGATAGTTTGATCCAGGCTCGCCCAGCATCACTTGGCCCTGAAGTCATCGTTCTTCTGTCAACCAAGGCGGACAGGCCAAATCCTATCTACTAGTCATGCATTCCTGGCGTGAAGACACGGAAAAGGCCATTCGCGAACAAATCAGTACCATCACACTGGTAAATGATGACTCCAAGCCCGAATCGTTCCAGTCCTCAAGAGCGGGCACGCCGACCACTTTGATTGCCCATCAACCAAAGGCCGAGGAGGACAAGACGGTCGGCATCAAGACGCAATCCCTACCTACCTCAGATGGCCAGGAATCGTTACCAAACCCTGGCAAAGCCACTGAAAAGAATCCTTTCGGTCTCAAGCCTCAGTACAAGACTGCCATACGAGACTTCTTCGTATGTTTGACGCAGATATATACCATTACTTCGTCTCTGACTCTTTGATAGAGAATCTTCAGCTACTCAACATGGATGGACCGACTACTTGTCATCGCCGCTGTGGTCGCCTCCATGGGCGCTGGTGTGACCATGCCGGTGATGAATATTATATTTGGTTAGTAGAACAGAGTGATACATAAGCCCCGAAGCTAATCTTGTACATGCAACAGGAAGAATGGTTGGCTCCTTCACAGGATACTATAGTTATGATGCTGCGACAACGGCGGAGATGTTCAAACACAACATTAGCCAGTGTGCGTAAGTGTTCCTATTCCCATGCCATCCCTGTTGAGCTTGACGGAAACATACTCACTCAAGATTAGACTGTACCTGGTATACCTGTTCCTAATTAGGCTAGTCCTCGACTACATAGCTTATGTATGTTGGGATATTCTGTTACATTGACTAGTCGGAACCAGTCGTTGCTAATATGATCTAGTTTGGCTTCCGGATGGCCAGTTTGCGCATATCGGCCGCTGTGAGACTCGAATACATGAGATGTCTGTTTCGACAGCCAATCTCCACGTTGGATGCCCTCCCACCAGGTCAGACCGCTGCGATCATAACCATCACTGCGAGCGTCTTGCAGGTCGGCATCTCTGAGAAACTCTCCCAGTTCCTCCAGTCTTCATCCCTTGTCATCACAGCTGTAGTCATCGCCTTCGCATACAGTTGGACCTTGACACTGGTGACAAGCAGTGGTCTCGTTCTTATTATCGCCGTGTATGGTATCACAACACCTTTCATGGTCAAACTGCTTGGGGAGGTCCAGCATGCGGACATACAAGCCTCAACAGTTGCAAACGAGATCTTCGGCTCAATCAGAATGGTCGCCGCCTGTGGAGCTGAGTCTAAGATGGCCAAGAGATACGCCGGCTGGGTTGACGAGTCGCGACGCAGGGGGTTGAGAATGTCTCCTATTGTAGCTTTGCAACAAGCACCAGGTAAGCAGATTATCCTCACAAGACGAAAAGCCAACTGCTATAGAAACTTGCTAACCTGCCAAGTGTTCTTTGCCATCTATGCGTGAGTGTTACTGTTCGTTTCGGGTTATCGAAGCTAACACGAGGGTCAGGACCTTTGGACTCTCATTCTGGTACTCGCTCAAGATGTACATGAGCTTCCAAATCTCAAGCCCGGAGACTCTTATAGTGTAAGCAGACTGTGGCAGACCGATTGGAAAGGCTTACCCGGGCTAACCGAAGTCTTCAAAGGGTTCTCATGTCTGTCATGTTGATGACAAGTTCCATTGGAGGAATCACTGCGCCACTAACCGCTGCTGCACGCGCAGCCGGTGCAGCTACAATTTTCTACACCATCATTGATGCTCCGAAACCGGACACTGGGGGCATCAAAGCGCCTGACGTGGCTGCGACCGAGGATATTGTTCTTGACCATGTCAATTTCGCCTACCCAACTCGTCCCCATATCAAGGTCCTCGACGACTTGAGTCTAAGGTTTCCCGCCGGAAAGATAACGGCCATTGTGGGACCGTCGGGCTCTGGAAAGAGCACCATCGTTGGACTTCTCGAGCGGTGGTATGAACTCGATGGCGACCCTGCCCAGAACCTTGCCGTAAGTTGACTCGGAGATCAATCCCAGAACCCAAACTAAAGAACTTGTGACAGACCCTCTGGCTGCGAAATGGTGCTATTACCACAGGAGGACGTTCACTCAAAGAGATAGATCTTAAATGGTGGAGGTCTCAGATTGGGCTGGTACAGCAGGAGCCTTTCCTGTTCAACGACAGCATATATTCAAACGTTGCGCACGGCCTTGTCGGCACTGAGTGGGAAGACGCGCCGCTGGAAACCAAGTCTAGACTCGTCAAACAGGCCTGTGCTGAAGCATTTGCGGACGAGTTCATCGACCGACTCCCAGAGGTTGGTATTGTCATACTCGGCCATAAGAGCACGGACGCCGAAGGTATTCTTGCTGACCTGCATCACAGGGATACTCAACCATTGTTGGAGAATCGGGGATCAAGCTAAGCGGTGGCCAGCGTCAAAGGCTAGCCATAGCCCGAAGTATTGTCAAGAGACCCAAGATCCTCATACTTGATGAGGCGACCAGCAGCATTGATGTCCGAAGCGAGCTCATGGTCCAGGCTGCTTTGGATAGGGTGTCAAAGGACAGAACAACGATAACTATTGCTCATCGACTAGCAACAGTTAAAAAGGCAGACAACATCATCGTCATGCGGAAGGGGAAGCTAGTCCAGCAGGGCACGCATGAAGAACTTATGGCTAACGAAGGCGGCGCCTACTGGACGCTTGCCACTGCCCAGCAACTCATTATGTCAGGTGACGATGAAGATGAGGATACGCCAGTTCTTTCGGAAATGCCGGAGAAGCGAAGCCTTGACGATCTTGCGAAAGACCATGGACACTGCCCCCACGGGGAAGCCATGCCAGCGGCGATGCCAGAACCATTGCAGCAGTCAACAGGGTTTGCTGGAAGTTTCGGACTTCTTCTGCATGAGCAAAGGAACCGTTGGGGGCTGTATATTGTGTTGCTTATCGGCGCTATTGGTGGCGGAGGTAAGTCTACGCCGACCACTTGTTGTCATGTCCGGTTGGGGAAAAGGGCAATTCAACTAACTTTGCAACAGCCAGTGCACCTCTTCAAGCGTACCTCTTCGCTTCCCTTCTCAGCCTATTCCAGCTATGGGGAGAATATCTACGAGAATTGACCAACTTCTGGTGCCTTATGACGGTGATGTTAGCCATCCTGGTCGGCATCAGCCACTTTGCTATGGGTTGGTCTGCAACAACACTCGCTTTTGTACGTCACCCAAAGGCAGGAACCATGATAAAACAAAGAGATAACTAACATGAGAAGCACATCACCCATCGATATCGCGGCGAATACTTCCACAACATTCTGTCCAAGTCTGTCGCCTTCTTTGACTCGGACGAGCACTCTGTGGGTGCCCTGACAGCAAGACTAGCAACAGACCCAACCCAGCTACAGCAATTGCTTGGGATGAACATGGCATTCGTCATCATCTCAGTTTTCAACGTCGTTGGCTGTCTAATCATTTCCTTTTACTTTGGCTGGAAGCTGACCGTCGTTACTCTGTGTTCGTCAATGCCTCTTATCATCGCCTCGGCATTTTTCCGCATCAGGTACGAGACCCAGTTTGAGAAGACGAACAATGAAGTGTTTGCGGAAAGTGCAAAGTTTGCCACGGAGTCCATTGGCGCCTGCCGGACCGTTACGGCGCTTACTCTCGAAAACACCATCTGCGATCGATACGATACCCTCCTCCAGACACACATCCGGGGTGCGTTCTACAAATCTAGCTTGTCAACCCTCATCTTCGCTCTGAGCGACAGCGTTGCATTGCTGTGTATGGCGTTTGTCCTATGGTGAGTGGGCTGATCCAAAAAGTCATGCTGGCGGACATGACAACTCAAATGGATGGCCTACCTGCTGACAGGCTTAGGTACGGGGGAAACCTCATGTTGAAGCACGAGTACATACCCTTTCAATATGTGGTCGTCTACATTGCGGTACTTCAGGTAAGTCCCGAATACTACGTGAGGCCGTTGCGGAACGTTCGTCTAACACATGGCCCAAATAGGGTGGCATGGGTGCTGGACAGTGGTTGAGCTACGGACCAAGTAAGCTGATTTCAGTCCTGCTTTGCTTCCTACAGCTCTAACAGACTTGAAGATATCGCCAAAGCAAAGGTTGCGGCAAACAGGATAATAGACATGAGAGCTCGGGACTATGACGATGGACGCCTAAAGTCCCTCGACGTGGGCAATCTCGGGGATAACGACAAGGGAGTCAAAATACAATTGCAGAATGTGTGGTTCCGATACCCGACACGGGACGTTTCGATTCTCAATGGGCTGGACATGACAGTATGTCGTCAGAATCGTGCAGCGATATGTGCGAGAGTTGAGCATTTGGCTGATAACCAGCACCCAGATCGAGAAGGGCCAGTTTGCAGCTGTTGTCGGCCCATCAGGTATGGTAATCCATGTCTCAGATCTATCGAGGCTGGGGGCTAAAGTGCTACTCCAGGTTCCGGAAAGACCACGATAATATCCCTGCTTGAGAGGTGAATAGAATGATGGGACACGCTACACTGGCTGAGTCCAAGCTGATTTGTCCCAACAGGTTCTACGACCCCAACAAGGGCAGAATACTGTACAACGGATCCGACATCTCGTGGCTTAGTCTAGAGCATTACCGCAAAGAAGTCTCGCTCGTTGCACAGGAACCCAGCCTTTTCAATGGAACGATCAGAGAGAACATCCTCCTAGGGGTGGACGAAGATGTTATCACGGACGACGATGTTCACCAAGCTTGCCGTGACGCGGAGATACACGACTTTATAATCTCCCTCCCAGAAGGTTACAATACTGCGGTGGGAACAAAGGGCGTCGCTCTGTCAGGTGGGCAGAAGCAACGACTTTCCATTGCCAGAGCCTTGATCCGGAAGCCTCGTCTCCTGCTGCTCGACGAGGCAACGTCAAACTTGGATGCTGAGACGGAAAAAGCAGTTCAAGCCGTGTTTGAGAAGAACCGGACCGATAGGACCATGATTGTTGTTGCTCACCGCTTGGCTACTGTTCAGAATGCCGATGTCATCTTTGTGCTTGCGGACGGACGGGTTGTGGAAAAAGGAGACCACACCGCCTTGGTGAAGAAGAGAGGCTTATACTATCGAATGGTAAGTTCCAGCGAGTTTCCAGTACCTGTGTACGTTGGACTAACATTCACGCAGTGTCAGTCACAGGCATTGGACAGGTAACGGGGCTACTCTCCATGGGAAGCAACGGTACGCTAAGACAAAACATAGATGAACATACACCATCAACAACCGCGAGTTTGATGCATACAGCCCTCCGCTGCAAATTACGGTGCAAATGTTATTCCCGTGAACAAGTGGTCGTCACCTGTTTGTGTTCGCCTGTTATAGCGGCGAGTATGAAGCGGGGGTCGCAGAGGGGAAACTGACAGAGCAAACGAAAACAAAGGCGCAGTCGAAGGCAGGCCACAATCAGTTTTCGCGAATAAGATGTCGCGGACGGAGCTTTGAAGGGTTGGTTTCGAACGTGACGAGTTCTGACGACTGATAAGCTGCGGCGACTGGAACCAAGGAGGGCCCAAACGAGAAGCGAAGCAAAAGCACTCAGCTGAAGGCACAAGCTGTCCTCACATCGCATTCATTGCCTTTCCAAGTTAGGTCCTCGCAAGCTGACCGTCTCCTTACGGCCAAAGAGTAAACCTTAATACCGGCTGCACGAGACTAACACCTACAACAGTTCACCCAATGCACAGCTTTCTATTGGATATAGTGACCCCACGGGGTCGTAGGGAGGTTCAGTTTCTTGTCAGGTCGGGCCGTCATCATGGCCAGCTCAACCCCCTTTTCAGCTTGTCACCATGAGCTTACTAAGAACGAGATCACTCGCGGGAGTCGCCGATTTAAAATGTTTCAGGTTCCCTCGCACCATCGATATCCTGCAGGATAGTTCAATGACTCCTTCGAACTTCAACCGAGCCTAGCCTCCAACCTTTCGCATCGTACGAAGTTTTCACGTTGTATGATAAGAAGAGGAATGATATTATCATATTGTGGGCTCTAGACGCTAGACAGGGATGTGCAGGGCCGCTCCTGAGCGGCCCTGAGCGCCTGCGAGGTACTGTGAGCACCTTATTTAGTAAGAAACCCGCAAGGTACGCCTTACATACTGCATCCTTGTATGTAGTTGACAGTTAACTGCAATGTCGGGTCTCGCGAAGATTGCCCACCGTCATCTCGAGTCCACGATTGAATAAAGTTACAAGTCTAGCCAGCGGAGGACAGGAGACCCATACATACAGAGCTGGTTATGCAGGTACGTGTTTGGTTGGTGAGCGTAGTCTCACGCGGCGCCGAGCGGCGCAAGATCTTGCGCGTTTAAATAGGATCGGTGTCTGAGTCGAACAGCATTCAGGGGTTACGCACGATGGAATCCGTACCTTGCATTGTCAGCCTTTTCGCTAAGACGCTGCGGTCCGTCTCCCAGCTATGGTCGGTCCTGATAGGCTCGGTGTTTCGTTTCATCTGCAAGCGTGCCGCACCCAGGGGTTAGGGGGAACGTCCCGTTGGGCTAAAAATCGACCAAAGCCGCCTATCATTCCGAGTCCTCGGAACCTTGCCGACGACTGCAAGGCAACCTGAAACTTTTCTTATCACAGCGGATCAGCTAGCACGCTTTTAGCACTTAAGGCAGGCGGGGTACCCTACTTTAGTTCGCTGATGTGGGATCGCGGGCTGACATTCCAGAGCAGAGCGACAAGATAACTGGGGGAATCGTTCTCTCGATGCAACCCACCCACCTTGTTATCGAACGAACCTTGCCGTTGACGTACGGCCAGCAGGTGATGGCCCAAACTGGAAACAGAATGATCAGACTACGGTCCCGGTTACGGGCCCCTTTCCCTTACCCATTCCTTCAAAGCAACGCCAGGATTGTTGGCGGGGCTTCAGTTTGGCCCAAGAATGCTTGAGCAGTGGCCCAGTGACAAGATTAGCCTCCCCTGCCCCCTCGTTGGCGATCGCAGGCACGCCGGCCACGTTGATGAATGACCACCCAGCCTCTCAGCAGGTCTGCAGGTCTGCAATCGGCAGGAGAATGGAACCGTGCCATAGACAAGGTAGGATGCATACACGCCACCAGAGGGCGAGGGGATTTGTGCGTGCAATAAGATGGCGCCAGAAGAACCTTTGTTGTCGCGCGGATAGCGTTTTTGTTTCATTCACGATACCTTCCTTTCGTCTTTCTATGCACCATTGGTCATCCGCTGGATGACCCAGTTGCCATTCCTTCCCTCGAAGCTCTTGGAGGCCCTACCAGCCCCTACTTACATTCCACTCCTTTATTCCTGTCACACTCGCATATACAAGACCTGTTCTGCCCACCTCTAGGCCCCTGCCGTCACTCCTTCTTCGCAACGCAATTGTCAAGAACAGTCCTTTCCTCTTTTTACCATGTCTTTTCTTCTGCTTGCCCGCTGGCTCGGTGCCCTTTGCCTCCTGGCGGGGTCTTTAACAAATGCAGCTCCTACTCGCGCCGGGTCGCAGAAGAGAGCAGCGAATGGCACAGACACAGGACGCTTGGTCTTCTGCCATTACATGGTGTGTGGCCTTGAATGGCGTTTTTGTTAGATAACTTCGCTGACGTGGTAGCAGATAGGGATCGTGGGCCAGAGAACTAGCGCCGCAGACTACGATCTGGATATGCAACTTGCAAAGGATGCCGGGATCGATGCTTTTGCCCTCAATATCGGCGTTGACCCTTACACCGACACTCAGTTGGGTTACGCCTATGACTCGGCTGCCGCCAACGATATGAAAGTCTTCATATCTTTCGACTTCAACTGGTTCTCGACGTCAGATGCTGGAAAGGTTGGCCAGATGATCGCCAAGTACGGAGTAAAGCCGGCGCAGCTTGTGGTCGATGGGAAGATCTTTGCTTCTTCCTTTGCCGGAGACGGTCTCGATGTCGCAGCGCTGAGGGCAGCTGCCGGGGTGGAAGTTTTCTTCGCCCCCAACTTCCATCCCGAACTCTCACCGGACCCAAAGAGCATTGATGCGGCCCTCAACTGGATGGGATGGGACAACAACGGCAACAACAAGGCACCCAACGGCGCTGGCAATGTTACGGTTGCGGACGGAGATGCAAACTACCTCAAGTGGCTAGGTGACAAGCCGTACATTGCTCCAGTGACAGCTTGGTTCAGCACCCATTTCGGGCCGGAGGTCTCGTATAGCAAGAACTGGGTCTTCCCAGGCGATACACTGTGGTACAACCGATGGAACGAGATCCTGACTCTGCAGCCCCGGTTCGTTGAGATCATCACATGGAACGACTACGGCGAATCCCACTACATCGGCCCGCTCTCGTCGACGCATTATGATGACGGGAACTCCAAGTGGGTGAACGACATGACTCATGACGGATGGCTCGACATGGCCAAGCCTTACATTGCCGCCTACAAAGCTGGATCAACCGCCGTCGCCGACTACATCACCGACGATCAGGTTATCTATTGGTATCGCCCCAACCACAAGTCTGTGGACTGCGATGCTACTGACACCACAATGGTGGCTGCTAATAACGGCAGCGGCAACTATTTCCAGGGTCGTCCGGATGGCTTCGACACTTTGAAGGACCATGTGTTTGTCGTATCTCTCCTCACGGAACCGGGTACCGTCACTGTCAGCTCCGGCAACAACACCCAGACCTTCGACGCCCCTGCCGGAGCGAGCCTTTTCGAGGTTGCTATGGCCGTTGGACAGCAACAGTTCGCCCTCAGGCGCAACGAGAAGGAAATCCTCAGTGGAGTTTCGTTGAAAGATGTCACCGACGAGTGCATCTGCGGGCTATACAACTTCAACGCGTACGTCGGTACACTGCCGGACAAGCCTTACGAGCCACTGAACAAGGACGGACTTGCCTCTCTGACGGCCGGCCTCCATGTCACAACGTGCTCTGCCGCGCCTTCCTTGGGCAACGGTACCGCCCCTACGGCAGCTCCCACAGTGACCGGAGGGTCTGGAACCAAGCCCACAACGTCGTCCGCGGCAGGTGGGGCCTCCGGCTCCAGGACCACCTCCGTGACCGCTGGACCGACCAAGACCGCCGCCCCCTCTGGCAACTACACCACGACCCGCACCACAAGCAACACCACCCCAGCCGTGGGCACGCTCACATCAGGCCCAACTGCGATATCCTCCAGCGCAGCGTCCCTGCCCCAGACTTCTGCAGCCTCAAGCCCGTCAAACTCCTCGGGGGCCTGCAACGCGGGCACAACGGCACCGGGGTTATCGCACAACTACGATGGGCTGTGTGCCTTTGCCTGCTCGCAGGGGTACTGCCCTCCCGGCCAGTGCGTATGTACGGCTTACGGGCCCCCTCCCCTGGTGGCTGAGAATGTCGGGGCGGTAGGGTGTCCTCTGGCCGGAGAGGGCGACAGTTATCTCGGCTTGTGTCAGTTCAGTTGCCAAAGAGGTTACTGTCCCGAGACAGCCTGCAGCACGGACTGTCCATGACTTGAGGATATGCTTTCTTGCGGTAGCACGCGTGGGCGCCGCTTTCGTTTTACTCCTTGCTTCCTTCTTCGCTTCAAGTCCACCATTTACTTCATCTTCTTGCGCGTTAAGTGAGACCACCACCGCCGCACAGAATTTACCTGCGATGGATTGTCGTCCCAGACGCAAGTGTACTTTTCAGGCGTTTCTTATCCCTTTGCGGTTGTGGCCAGAGATGCACCGGTATTATAGCGCTGCACTTCCTGTGCATTGGACTCCTCTGGCGTTTGTCCTGTATGGGAACCGTCTTATACCCTTCAGTTTTTGTATTCTCTTTACTTTCCGCTTCCTAGAATTTTGGTGTACATGTTAGAATGCATCGGAATGGATTGACGTTGGGACGTTTTTATTCACACAGCGGTTTTCGGACTTTGTTAGACCTAGGCAAGCTCGCAGCTCGCACTTCGGAATGATACTTATCCATGCCGCTTTGGTGACAATTTCAGGCTGTATTTGACCAAATGAGCCCAAGAGGCCCCATCCAAGTCGTAGAGGACAGCCCGCATATCTAGACAGTGTCGTACACGCCCATGAGCCTCGGACTTTGCAGGTCCTGCAGGAGCTGTATGCTCTACTCGTGTCGTTGATGCTGATTCCCATGCACTTACAGAAGTCATGGGACGATGGGACCAGATGCAGCGTGATAGGGAAGTCCTGATTTTGAGTTGGGTATTTATAGTTACAACTTAAGACAGATGGTCGGTAGTATCCAGGGCGTCATGTTCAACACAGGCTTTCAAAGGGGAGCTCGGGGGCTAGAGGAAGTTGATGCCCACACCAACCTGGAGCCCCTTTCTCCCCTCTTCGCCTCTCCGCGAAACAAGCGGCAGGCTGAAGTTGAGTTCGAAGCGAGCTACTGGATGCGCGTAGACCAAGCCGACGCCAGCAGCGATGCTGGGAAGGCCGTTGCCCAGCTCGCCTATCGCCGACGACATGCCGTGCACGACGTTGCTGGAGTCCATGGCTACTCCGGCGCGCGTGTCTCCTTTACCTGCGGCGGTGTTTTGGAGCGCCACCAGACGTCCACCGTTGGCGAACAGCTGGAGGCGCAACGGGGAGGTCGGACCAACACGCGGTAGGGGCAGCAGCATGTTCAGTCCGCCAGCGGCATACACGTCTCCGCCCACAGCGTCGGGACCATGTCGTGGTCCGAGGCCGCCCTGTGTGAAACCGCGCACGTCGGTTGGTCCACCGAGCTGGAACCGGTCGTTGATCCTGCTCGGCAAGGTCTTGCCACTCAAGCTGTAGCCCGAGGGAAGGGGGTAGAGAAGGCCGAGTCGGAGGCCGGCACCGACTGAGACGCCGCTGGGCCCGCCGCGCCCACCCACGGCCGCCAAGGAGACAGGAGTCGCCCCGGATACTTCGACTTCCGACTTGGCGAAGGACACATCACCCCTGAGCGGTCCCCACCCTGCCAGCTCCGATGTCGTCCGGATGAGGTAGCCGCTCTGCGGCAGCATGGGGTTATCCCTGCGGTCGCGCGTGAAGGTGTGTGCGATGGAGCTCTTGAGAGAGTCGCCGGCATCGGCGCGGACGGTGGGCGATGCGACGTCGGCCAGGCCCGTCAGCTGCCTCCAGACATGGGAGTAGGAGAGGGTGTGCGTGTCGACGGGACTGCCGTACGAGCTGCCGGCCGGCCTCGCCAGCCACGCGAGACGGGCTGTGGCGCCCTTCAGGACCTCTTCGTGGGATGCCCACGGTTTCTGGGTGGACGAGGCCACCCCCTCGAGGCTGAGGCGCAAGTCTGGGTTGCTGTTCACCGGCGTGGTAAAGGCGGCGCTGTACGCCGACCTCGTGCGGGTGCCTGCGCTGGCATTGATGGACAGCGTCTCGGCGCCGCCAAACATGTTGCGCCACAGGGCGTTTGTGTAGGCCGACCCCTCGGCATTGCCAACGTCGGTGCCGGCCTTGAAGATGAGGCGCGACTTCTCCTTGACACTGATGGCGATGTCCAGGTCGGTGCCAGCGGCGTTCTGGTCCGACGAGCGGGCGTCGGAGAGTCGGACCAAGGGTTCCTGGTGGAAGATATCTGTACGAGGCGCCAGGCAAAAGGGCGTTAGGACAGGATCTTAACGCGAGACAGAGCGGGGGAAATTCTAAAGGTATGATGGCCCACCGAAACGCTGCAGCTTTTCTGTCGCTTCCCTCAGACCCTCTAGCACGTTGCCTAGGGTTGTGCCGGCATTGCGGCTGTCTTCCACCAACGGCCGGAAGATGGGGTCGAGGAAGGCCTTCCTGGTGTTCTTTGCGCCGTGGACTTCGAGCGAGTTGATGGTGGCTGGTCGCTGGAGATGCTCGAACAGCTGAAGACCGCCCTCAGTGTTAGCAAGACGCATGCATTGTGGTGGCTAGTGGTAGATCTGGGCCTCAAACAGAGAGAGGACGAGTGTGTGTGAAAGACGGGGCCGGAGGGGGTGAAGCCATACCAGAGCCGCCGCAACCTGCTGGGACTCCTCCTCCTGAGCCTTCGCGATGTGGTCCCTGTGTGCCTCGGCTTGCACGACCTCGGCCTCCTTTTGTATCTTGCCAATCGGGTCCAGCTCCTACAAGCACGGCTGGTCAATGACACGGCGTTCTCGACCATGGCGGCGGCGCAAACACCGAGGGAGCTCCGGGAGATGGATGGCTCCCAAGGGGATTTGGAACACGGCAAACGTACCTTCGGCTGGTCGCCACCGCTGTTGTGAGCCGCCATGTCAGCTCGCTGCAGCCCGCAATGGTGCCGCTAGCTAGTGCTGAAGGTTTTCCAGTCTGGTCGCGTCACGTCGATCTTTGCAGCTCGCAGCCACTGTTGCAATACCTAAGTTCAACCTCTACTAGGTAACACTTGAGCTGATCACCCGGACCTACGGGTCGTCGGCCAATCGGCTTCGAGGTAAACTTGTGGGTGTGATTATGTAATGGTGTGGCTGAAACTCACAGTCGAACTGCTCACGTGCCGGCTTTCCTCTTGCTGGCTGAGGCGGGCTCATATGATTTGTGCAACGACTGTATCGTATTCGTACAGTAATCCGTCATCATCGCATCGACCTTTTGCGTCGTATCCAGGTGGTGCATCTTCCAACTGTTCCGACTCCTCAGCGCAAAGCCGCCCATTCATTCGTAACCTTCACCTACCCAAGTCCTAATCATCTCTGTTTCTTGCTTAGTAGATCGACTCCTTCCCGTTTCTCTAATAAATCTCATCCGCTCACTTCGCGGATCCTCTCGTTGGACCTCGTAATCCAGCCAGCTGTGTCTGTCTGTCCCCCCTGTTCGCCACCCCAGACCGGCCTGACACCTACACCTTTCCATTTCTACCCGGATTGTCGACAGTCTTGCGACAGCCGACAGACACGTTCTACACTATCGCACCTGGGCTTCACTTTCCAGAAAAGGAGTTCGTTCCACCCTTCCGACTGGTGTATCTCTGCTCGGGCTCGTCCTCGGCAGGCCGAGTGAAGAAATGGCCAGCAAAGCGGCGCACAAGCGCGTAAGTTGTCGACCACTCCTGGCCGGCCCTGTTGTCTGAGCTGGACGACAAGATATATATACCTACTAACTCTCTGTCTGTCGGTGGCTAGTTGACGCGCGAGTACAAGACCATCTCGGAGAACCCGCCCCCTTACATCACGGCCCATCCGTCGGAAGCGAACATCCTCGAGTGGCATTACATCATCACCGGGCCCGAGAACACGCCCTACCACGGCGGGCAGTACTGGGGCACCCTGATCTTCCCGCCCAACTACCCCTTCGCTCCTCCGGCAATACGCATGCACACGCCTTCGGGCCGCTTCCAGCCCTCGACCCGCCTCTGCCTGTCCATCTCCGACTTCCACCCGCGGTCCTTCAACCCCGCCTGGGAGGTGTCCACCATCCTCATCGGCCTGCTGTCGTTTATGACGTCGGAAGAGATGACGACGGGATCCGTCGCTGCCACCGAGGCGGAGAGGAGATACCATGCCGCCCGGTCCCGCTGGTGGAACTCGACTGGCGGCGGATCCAACGCCCGCGCCGGTGGTCCCGCCCAGAAAGGCAACATCAAGGCCGGCGACGGCGGCGCCAAGTTCAGGGCCGAGTGGCCCGAAGTCGACAAGGAGAACTGGGAATGGATGAAGGAGCACAAGGTCGACCCCGCCACCGGCTGCAGGGCCGGCAGCGGCGGCCCTTCTTGCGGTCCCCAGCTCGGCATCGCCGCCGGCAGTGGCGGCCAGGCACACGCCGTCGTGGACGCCGTCATGCAGCAGCGCGACGCCGGGAGGGGGTGGCTGTTCAGGAACAAGCTCGCCCTGGCCGGCATGGCCGTGTTCATCTACGTCCTGATTGCGCGGCTCTTGGGAGAGGGCAAATCAGCCGGGTCCTGAACCGGGCCCTGTACAACCATTTCTGGCCTTTTCTCAGCGTCTGTACTTGGAAATCGCCACTGGCGGGATCACAGCGTTTTAGCGTTGGCGTTATGGGAACTCTACACCGTCTTGGGGGCGACTCTCCTCCTCCCCTTGGCCGCTCTGCTGTGGGCTACGGAAAAAGTCTACTTGACTGGATGGACCCTTGGTTGACCTCGTGAGCGAAGCGTCGGGGCTCTCGCCGGCCAAGGCTTTGCGTTGATTCGACAGTCCTGGCCAAGTCTAGGTATCTGGATCTTTTGGACGCGACTAGTCTAGATCATAAAGGCAGATCTAAGTCAGTCTCGGTATCCTATTCCCGCATTTGGCGTGCTTTGCTGCACCTCGCATCACGTGTCACGCCTGTATGTTGCGAATGTTTGGACAAGAGTTTGACGCTGTTGCGGGTATGACGGCATCTCTTTTTATGCTGGAGTCCTTTATCCTGCAACAATACCAAAACTTCATAACACCTAACGCCATCCATTAACACCGGTGCATACACACCAGCGGGATGCAAACCCCGCACCCAGACATTGATATGCATTTCAACGGCGTCTTTGGGGGTCATTGTCATCATCCATTTATCATCATCAACCCCCAGTCTCGCCCCTTCTCCGATCTTCCTTCCATCTTCTCAACTGCGTATCCGCCTGTTCGCTGTGTCAAAGTGACAAGCTTCCCATCATGTCAATCCCGGCTAGTCTTGAAGAATCCCTCAAGAACACAAAATGCGAGTACCGTCAACTCGGCAAGAGCGGTCTGCGCATCTCGGTGCCCATCTTTGGATGCATGAGTCTCGGCGACCCCAGGGCAATCGACTGGGCGATCGCCGAAGACGAAGCCCTTCCTCTCCTCAAGGCTGCCTACGACAGGGGGCTCAACACCTGGGATACAGCCAACGTCTACTCGCAGGGCGTTTCTGAGGAGATCGTCGGCAAGGCCATCAAGAAGTACAACATCCCGCGCGAGAAGGTGGTCGTCATGACCAAGTGCTTCTGGGCCGTCGGCGAATCTCCGGATGTCCGCCACTTCCAGCAGCGCCAGTGGGTGGACGTGTCCAAGGACTATCAGAATCAGTATGGTCTGAGCAGACAGTCCATATTCAACCAGGTCGAGGCATCCCTGAAGCGCCTGGATACGCCCTATATCGACCTCCTACAGATTCACCGCTTCGACACTGCAACCCCGGTCGAGGAGACAATGAAGGCCCTCCACGACCTGGTCGAGTCCGGTAAAGTGCGCTACATCGGCGCGAGCAGCATGTGGGCCACGCAGTTCGCGCGCATGCAGTTCGTCGCCGAGAAGAACGGCTGGACCAAGTTCGTCAGTATGCAGAACCACTACAACCTCCTGTACCGGGAAGAAGAGCGCGAGATGAATCGCTTCTGCAACGACACCGGTGTGGGCCTGATCCCCTGGGCGCCCCTGTGTCGCGGGCATTTAGCCCGTCCGCCATCCGCATTCGGGACTACCGCGAGGAGCAAGGGCGAGAAGGAGGCCATGCCCGGGCACCATGGCACCGTCGAACCGGACCTGACCATCATCAAACGTGTGCAGGAGATTGCCGACAAGCATGGCTGGCCCATGAGTCACGTGGCGCTGGCGTGGATCAACAAGCGAGTCAGTAGTCCCATTATCGGCTTCAGCTCGACCCAGAGAATTGATGAGGCTATTGAAGCTAAGGGCAAGGTCCTCACGGATGAAGAGGAGAAGTATCTCGAGGAACTCTACACGCCCAAGGCTATCACAGGTCATGCTTAGGCGCATCTGATCCCTATTCGGACTTTAGCATTGATGCCCAAACGCAGTGCACCAACACTATATACACTCATTACTCTCTCACTTACTCAAGAGACTCTTCATCTGCTGCATCATTTGGTCATCTGATCTCTGTTGTGTTGTTCTGATCTGTTTAAAACTTCCGAATGGACAATTCTTGTCATGGCTTGTCGTCTACGCCCTGAGACTCGCTTTTCCCGCTGCCTTGTGCTTCGTAATCGGCCACTTGGCCGTTCCAGTGGACTGCTGTGGCGAAGTCCTTGAGAAACCTCCATCGAGTCTGAAGATTCCACCCTTTCTTCATGAAGTCGTTGGCTTGTTTGGGGAAGAAGTCAACCACCCCCAGCAGGGATTTGTCATGGGCCAGAGCCACGAGGACATTCTCGGCTATGTCCGCCTCCTGGATCTTTTCCATGGTCCGGATGGTTTCGTCCACGTCGTAATGTGCCTGGCCCGTCTCCAGCCTCGCGGGCTCGTAAAACGGCTTCTTGTCTCCCTTAGGGAGCAGGCTGGCAAACATGGCGCCTGGGCAGATCTCCGAGGCGGAGTCGGTGAAAGGATGCGGGCTGATGGAATCGGGTAACGGCATGTACGGACTGGGTCTGATCTCCCCGCAGTGATGCGCCGCGTCGCCACCCATGAGGATAAAACTGTCGGGGTTGGAGGTGACACGGGCGAAGCCGCACATATGGTCAGGCGTATGACCCGGGCTGGCCAACAGATAGAAAGATCCATCCCCGAAGTAGTCCATGGCGCTGAGCCTGCCGATTTTGGCACTCCCGTCGAACGACACCTCGCGCAGCTCCCTGCCGGCATAGTCGGACTCGAGAACCGCCGTATACGGATTCTCCGCAGCTCCCGGAAGCTGAGACTCATTGAACCCGGGTCCTACCACGAGAGCCGTACTGCTGTCAAAGGTCGAAGGATCTCCTGTATGGTCGAAATGAGGGTGGCTCCAAATGACTGCCTCGATGGCGCTTGTGTTGACGCCATGCTCGTCGAGGATCTCACGCACGCCCTTGTCCACATGGAGTTTCATGTTAATCTTTGCGAAACTTTCTGTCAACTTGGGGCTGAGATTCCACCAATCCTTCCTGATGCCCAAATCGAAAACAACGGTGCGGTTTTGGGCCGGGTTGTGCACGAGGAAGCAAAAGCACGGCACGTCCAGGTAGTCGTGGCCAGGAATAGAGGGCGACATGAACTTCCAGGCGTGAAGGCCGGCGATGGTGGCGGTGGTGTGGATGATGGACACCTCGACCGTGGCGGTCGAGTGTGGGATCTTCAAGTCCGGCGGTGGTAGAGCCATTGCTTTGTCGTTGTTATCCTAAGGTTTCAGATGGTAATGGAGGAGAATTGAAGCAAGACATGAGATTCCGGCACATCCTATTGATATACACCCCTTTGACGGCGGCACCGGCAACTGAGGCAATTCCTAGCGCATCCGAGGCACCTTCAACCAATCAGACCCACTTATCGAGTCTGCTGTGCCGAAACGAGTCAACCGACAACAACGTATTGCCTGCGTTTGCGGACCCGCCCTCGAATGGGAAATATGGTCGTTACAATGTCACGTCCGTCAGGATGGGATATGGCGGCATGCACGGGCAAGGAGGTCACGTACACAGTGTCGTGGGCTGGAGTGGGCCCAGCCGCCCCAGCGGACCAGTGGTGGTCGACAGCTCATTCCTCTTCTGAACAAGTTCATGACACTGACATGCCATGCATGAAAGGGGCAACTTGGCTACAGCGAAATGTCCATCATTCAGGGCCAGTCGAAGACCGCACGGTAACATGCTCTTTTCTGTTTGTATGGTCATGACCTTCGATGGGCAAACTGGTTGTCCCACTAGACTTAGGCATCGCAATCTTGGCCCAATGATGCTCGACTTATACGTACTTAGCGTCTAGTTAACGATAGGGAGAGACCACTCTGCACCCCTACTGTGGGAGGGAACTGCAGAAGGATGGCTTATGAGTTGACAATGACTCTATGCATTGAACCTTCGAGGAAGACACAGCAGGTATGTATGGAGATCTCATCGAATCGTACCGCTGAACAAAACTAAACTCCAACTACACTAAAGGGAAGGGCCGCAAAGCAGCAGTGTCAAGGTTAGGCGCTGTTGCGAACGTTATCATGGTCATCCTAATGACTAGACGCTACGAAAAGCGTAGAGGTGTTGCCTTGAGGGAAACCTAGCTGTACGTGTCATCTCCGCAATGTTGGAAATGGCCACCAGTGTATCTACCCGTCAGCATAGCCGGGTTTCTACAGTTTCAGAGGAGTCGAGACGACGTCAAACCGCCTGAGACGCTGTAAGTCAAAATGAACAGCCTAAGCCATAGGTGGACTTTCAATGTGAGTGATTTTGCAGACAACAAGGGCTCCATGGCACAAGGCGCGGAAGATGCTGTGGACTTCCACCATCACAATCTCTAGACCTACACACTAGGACCGCTGTTGGGAGCTGAGTGTAAGAATGAGAAAGTCCGTTATGGATTCGGGGCGCCACTTAGATATCCTCGTACCGAGGGCGATGATGATAATGCAGACTGCAAGCATTCACACCGTGATCTCCCTTCAAGGCAGACGCGTCCTCCATTCTACCTCAAAAATGTGGTAATAACTGTAGAGGCTTGAAGGACAGTCTGTAGAGTTCTAGGGCCAGGTCCCATGCGCAAGGATCTCGTTGCTTGTTAGTCAGGCTATATAGGTCAACTGAGCCTGTAATTGTTTGTATGCGATGTATGACTTTCGCTGGCGTAATCAGTTCCCGGCTCCTGTACCCGATGGCAACACTTACACAAGATCAATGACGAGCGATTCAATGACCGGCCCCTGGTTGAGGAGCTATCCAAATACCGAGCTGCACTCTCTTGGGCGTGCTCGACGCAAGTCTACCCTGAACTCCCCAAGAGTCAAATGTGCACGTCAACAAAACATGCGGCAGTGGCGCACTGCGCTTGTTTGGGCTTGGCCTTTTGATGTACGTTGGCCCGCATATATATGCATTAACCCACCAACAACGACCGCCGCAAAGTCCCAATGTTCTGTCCCTTCATACCCTCTGGCTCGTCAACGGTCAGCTTGCATTCGTGCATCTGCCGATTGGGTCCACCATCCAGAATAGGTTGCCATCGTGTTCTCTGGGTCACCATATGCAGTTGTACTGCAGCAATGCAGCAACACTGTCAAAATCTATCCTTGAAGTCGGCAGGTTGCCAACATGAACTAAAATACCAACTTAGGTTCAAGGAATACCAAGCCGCATGGAACCCCCAAGATGCGAAAAACCAAGCTTGAAGGCGGGCGCATCGCGCGTTTACCGTCCCAAGCAACTGTGGCCTATCACTTGGGTGCCTGCTGGACTGGGACCCACGCCACCGTGTGCATGTTCGGAAACTCCAGAAAACGCCGATGCAGTCATTGTACCATACGTAGTTCGTCCATTGTTCCGGTCGGGGCGCAGCCCACCTCCCCTTCGCATTTCCGGCGGCCTCGCTGCAGGTGCTCAATAGTCTGCACGAGAGTGCCAGGGGCATACGATCCGCCAAGGTGGCCAGGCTCACCATCTTCGGGCAATCGTCCCAATCAGCCGCGGCTAGCTCCCCGGTCCCTCAGAGTCATGTCCCGCCGTATCTTGGATATCAACTTATTTACCTGTCTACTCATTGCTCGAGCAATGTTACTCAGCGGTCATGAGGACGTAAACCATCCCCTTCTAGTCTAGATGCCCCCTGGTCTGTGGGGTAAAGACGGCTTGCACCCGACTGCCTACATGGACCTTGCGCATACACTTATACCTGCCGCGGGGGCAACGATGATACAGATACCGGCTGATGTAACCTCTGCAACCCTTACCGGATTCCCGAGGGTGACTGCTTGGCGGCTGTGAATCCCAACCAGGAGTTGGTCTTTGCCCCCCAGGGTCGATGTCCTTGTGCTAACATATGCCCCGATGGGCCCGATCGCCAAATGCAGAACGATATTGGAGCCCACATGGTCGCAATTTGTACCTGACTTCACTTGCTGGGTCCAGCCTCGCACGTTGTCTCCTCAATACCCACCTACGTCGGCTCGTCCCGCTCAGAGAAAAGACTTCCGTCACAGTCCGTGCTCGGTAAGAGAGAGTCACATACCACTGCGATAAGTAGTCCACAAGAGCTGCCTGATGACTTCGGGGGTTGTCAGCCCTCGAAATAGTCAGCTGCACCATGACCCCCTTGTCCGTACCACACCTTGAACCACACGGAAAACCGGTGTAGTCGTGGCGATGTCCCGCCACCTCACGTTCACTGCGTTATGGTACTCTGCCATGCGCCCGGCGTCGATATTTGAGTCATGCTTGACGCCAACAACTGATACGACAACCACTAAGACTTGCCATCAGTCACACCGGGCAACATCAGTGTTTCCCTCTGAGGTATGAGGGTGTGAATGACGAGCAGCTGGCCCTCAAAAGGGGAAATATGGCTTGAAGATCGAAGCTGGCTGTTTGCTCAGCTCGCAACTAACGCCCTCAATGGGGTGGTACTGGGCACACCAGCTCGCGATGATCTTGATAGCTCGGTGACAGGCAGCCGAGTCGGGGTAGGGAAACAGCTCGGTGGTCTCGAGGCACATTGATCAGCACTCGAGGACAGACCAGAGTTGACTTCGATAAATAAGAGGATATCATCCGCCCTTGCTGAGGGCTGCTCTCAGATGAACCACAGTCAAGTGCCGGAGTCAACTATCTTCGTACCGTGACTTCTCTTTAAAGGATTACACTCTCTCTATACTCGACTTTTGTGATCTTCCAGGTTTCAAACGCCAAAATGAAGTGTATCCATGCTTATTCTCTGCTGCTTGCACTTGCTGCCGGGTTCGCCTTTGCCGAGTTCACTTACACCGTCACTGCGACGAAAGATGGAAAGCCCATCCAAAGGTCTGATATTTTGTTCGAGCAGGTTGAACCAAGTCTCTACCGCCTTAACACAACAACGACAGAACTGGCCAAGCCCAGAGATAGGGGTCGCAGGGTGAAGCGAGTACCGAACTCCATCTACTACAGTTCGAACTGGTGCGGTGCGGTGCAAAACAGCGCTCCGACAAACAAGATAACCAGCGTTCACGCGTACTTCCAAGTCCCTACCTTGTCTGCCCGACCGGGAGTTACGTCTTTTCCGCAGTATGTTGCTACCTGGGTTGGCATCGACGGAGCTACCTCTGGGTCCGCGCTCCTTCAGTCCGGCATCACTAGCAAGGTATGTATATATGCTAAGACACAATTTGAAGGACTATTGCAGAGCATGAAGCTAAAAGTGGTTCTAGATCACTTCGACAGGCGTGCAGACCAACTGGGCCTGGCTTGAATGGATTCCAGACGCGGCATATAACATTCCCTCGTTTCCAGGTTAGTAATTTTTGTATGATAATATGAAAAACAACGAGCTATGCCTAACATACACCTTTCGAGTACAAGCTAACTTCTTTACTAGTGGCTACGGGTGACTGGATAGAAGTGACAGTATCCGCCTCTTCCTCCACTGCGGGATCTATGTAGGTTGATGCACTAGACGGAAAATGTCTCAAGCATAGACAATATGGACGCTAACGAAGCCTACTTAGTACCATCAACAATCTCGATCAGTCACTCAACTATTACATCCCGCTCAACAACGGCTCGCCACTGGCAAGGGTTGACGCCGACTGGATCATCGAAGACCCGGCCACTAGCGGCGGTCTGGTGCCTCTGGCTCGCTTTACCGACACCTGGTTTGAGGACTGCACGGTCACTACTGCTAATGGCTCTATCAAGAACATTGATGCCGCTACCATGTACTTCTTGTCTGGTAGCAAGTGCACGTCAACTCAATACGATAGCACCAACTTCTGGGCTTCGTCGTCGTAATGTTGGTTGGGCGGTGTTTTTCTTTGAGTATGCGCTTTCCCATAAGGAGTTTGGCGATCATGTGAAAGAAAATTGCTAGAATGCTGAAGAGCGTTACTGGGCTGGACCTGGACAGCTACTTGCTGAAGGGAACGAGTCTGTTGCACTGGTTTGGCTATTACGGGGGATTGCTGCACATAGTTTGGCTTCTCTCAACAAGCATAACCACAAGTTTCACGTGCATATGACAATTCAAAGGGTTGTGACCCTCAATACACCTACCGTATGGTGACCCGGCGAGATCTTACCGTATGTTCTTGCTACATTGGTGCCCCTCTGTCTGTTCATGATTACCGGAGCACAACTGAAAACGAGCGTACAGATACTACGGGATGCAGCGGATTAACAACTTGTCAAGCTATATTGTTGATATCACCAGGTGTGGTGATACCTTTGTAGTCAACTACCGGTATTAGGAAACAAAGCAAACAAAGCAACGCAAACAATGGTGGTTCAGTGGTCTCTGTTCTGTTGTGTGGAAGCTGGAAGGAAGCTGGGTTCAGAAGTTCCGCAACAGGGGGGAACGAGGGTCACGTGACTCCCTCCTGCGATCCGAGCGGTGTCGTGTACGTCCCTACACCCGCAGGGGCACCAGCCTCCCTTCAACGCTACTTGCGTAGATGTTCCACCATACATATTTCCATTTAACTAGAAATATCAAACATTCTGGATCAATAGAACCCGTGAAACAACTCAGACCCTCTCGTCGCTCGCTCTCTTCTCTTCCAAATGCGTAGCGGCGCCCATAGTAGCCTCAGCTTCAGCCTGCTTCTCGTTATACGCAGCATCTTGCTCGGCGGCATCCCTGTTGCCGTACCTCCCGATCTTGTACCACGGTAGAGTGAAGAGGCGGTCCATGCTCTCGAGGCTCCTGCCGGCTGTCTCGGGGATGAAGAACCATACCCACAGTGCCCCGAGAATGGTCACGGCGCCAAAAAGCCAGAAAGTGCCCTTGGGCGAGATACCACCCGAAGACACTGGTAACAGCATGTTGGGCACGGCCCTTGAGTTACCGTACTGGTTGGCGAAGTGGAAGGTCATAGCTAGCGACGTGCTGAGGGCTCGGATACGAAGAGGGAACAGCTCCGCAGTGAGGAGGTACTGCATGCTGTTCCACCCCAACGCCCAGCCAAAGCCAGACACGTAGATCATGGCTATAGCACCCTTCGATGGCCCAAGCTCCGCAGTGGCCAATTTGTAGTCCGTTTCCACGCCTAGCTCGGGCACGGCGGTCAAGAAGCCGGCGACATAGATCATCGCCAGCGCCTGCAGACCGATGCCAATGAGCAATGCGCGCTTGCGGCCAATTACATCGACGAGGAACAGGGCACAGAGGATGGCAGCGATGAGCTTGACGATGCCAAAAACAGCTGTCACTAGGAGACTCTCGTTGCTGCCGGTTATACCCAGGAGGCTGAACAGATCGGGTGCGTAGAGCGTGATAGACCCTGCTCCAGACCATTGCGACATTATTTGAGCCCCGAGGGTCAGGTACAGTCGATAGAGGTTGCTGGGAACGAGGAAGAGCTCCTTGACGACTCCCAACCAACCGGCACCGCGCGTGGCTTCCATCTCAGCTTGGTGGCTGACGGTGATGGCGTTGATCTCCCGGACAACGTATTCATGATCCTCGGGCAGCTTGCGGAGGCGCGACATGACGCGTGTGGCCTTGTCAGGCCGTCCCTTCTTGACGAGGAAGCGAGGTGACTCGTACTGGAAGAAGGTAAGGAAGAAGATGATGCTCGCAAACATGATGTGCAGCGAAGTCGGGACCAGCCAGCGGGCGTGGGTCGTGTCGCCCATGTTGACTTGGCAGCCGTAATTGGTGAAGTAGGCGAGCACGATGCCGAGGTAGACGAAGCCGGTGAATATGCAGGTGCACAGCCCGCGCACACTTGCCGGCGCAATCTCTGCGATATAGACGGGGCCGACGACGGGTGTCTGGCCGACACCCAGGCCAGCAATGAAGCGTCCAGCGTAGACTGCACCGAGGTTGCCATTGGCGCCCATGAAGATGGCAATACCGACGATCCATACCAGGCATAGCTGCCGGGTCGCCCATATACGGCCGATGCGATCACAAATCAGGAATGCACTGACGATAGGAGCGTCATGTGAGTGACTATCAACTTCACTCAGATGCGGATGTACATTACTTACAACAAGGCTCCTCCGACACTTCCAATCTGCACCATGGCCGAGACATTGGCCTTGATGTTGGCCTGCTCAACTTTGCTGTATGAGCTGTAATGGATGGTTCTTTGGAAGTCTTTGGAGTTAAAGGCTCCGGAGATCAGACCTTCGTCGACTCCACGAGCCGCGCCGAGGAGCCCGAATGAAAAGACGGCGAACCATAGCTTCCAGTTGAAGACCTCTTTAGGCTCCCCCAAGTTCTTCAGCTTGAAAACATTTACAGGTTTCTTAACTCCGCCGGCCATGATTGCTGCTGTCGAAGATCGAGAGATTTAATGACAGGGGTCGGAGACTGAAGACAGATGTCGAAGGCAGGGCAATTGGAAGCATGTGACGGGTCCAGGACTTTATATAGGTGGCACGCAGGATGTTGATCGATCTTCTGTTCTTTTGAGAAGCCGATCCTTCGGGTGGGAGATCCCTGAACGACTCAAGTGACATGTCCTACAGCCAAACTGTCGGAGTTG
>Ga0209127_100125_pt1 | contig 30446 bp, 19 predicted proteins | sample LakSupMetagenome_FD_187469 | JGI IMG/M metagenome (GOLD analysis project Ga0209127, IMG submission 187469) | Freshwater microbial communities from Lake Superior, Canada - Sta WM archaea (SPAdes) (version 2) | ecosystem: Environmental > Aquatic > Freshwater > Lake | place: Lake Superior, Canada... | reverse complement strand
CATTGCACATTGCACATTGCGGAGAAAGGTGGCGGTTTCGCGAGGCTGTGCGCTTTATCCACTGCTGTGCCGCTGGACTTGATCCAACGTCTGGCGACTCCCAACTGTGAGTGCCTGATACGAGAACATGAGTCTATGGTCCAGTTGATCATCTGCGTCTCTTCCCTCGTTTACGCTCGTCGTTCTGTCCAATTGATTTACCTTACTGCTTGTCGGCGGTGAATCCTTTGACCGTCTCGATCAACCCGTGCAGGTGACACCACTCACGGCACAAAAAGATTGATAACACCCGCCCTCCACCGTTCGTCTTGGTGGCCTGCAAGTAGAACGGCAGGGCGTCGAATCGAAGCAGGTTAACCACTCTCTCTTTCCTGAATCTTCAACAATCTTTCCAGCAACTCAATTTTCAGCACATCCCGCAGCCATGGCGGAAGTCGAAGAACCACGATTCACTACCCTGGCCGAGAGGATAGCAGCCCTCAATCAGCAGACGAACTTCCAGGCGCCCCCGCCCGGCGCAGGGAGACGAGTGCCGCCGCCCCGGCCGTCAATACCTCCCAGTCCAGCGAGGGCCGTCACAGCTGCATTAGAGAACGCCCCGCCGTTGCCGCGACGGACCACGGGTCTTCAGGAGGGAACCAACACATCGTCACCACCGCTCCCCGGTCGGAAATTCGCACCACCTCCCCTACCGAGTAGATCATCCACGGCCCAAGTATCGCCCGCTCTGCCCCCGCGGAGACCGTCCGCTCAGACACTGCCGCAGCGAAGAGGCTCGAATGCGTCGGATATATCTCACATGTCGACTCTTTCGAGTGCGTCGTTGAACAATACTGTGTCTTCGGCCACGAGCATCGGTTCCGATCAACCGACCCGGCGTCTGCCTCCGATGCTGGACCAGGCCAAGCTACCGCCTCTACCACCCACACGCCGTGAGCTCGAAGCGAAAGCGAAGGAGGAGGCAGCGTCACGAGCACCCCTGCACTCTATCAAGTCGGCACCGGTCGTACCATCCCTGCCTCCGCGCCTTCCCAGCAGGCCGGCCCGCTCGCCCGCAGCCGACCATGCAGAGGAACAAGCTCCCGCGTTACCAGCGCGGCGGATGCCCCCTCCGCCAACAGCCTGGAACAGGGCCAAGTCCGCGGTAGACACACCACGAGACCGCCGGGACGAGGCACCGCCCCCGGTACCCCTAAGCTCGCGGCCGACCTTCGCCCAGATCGACGCCGTCGCGACCCGCTCAAAGTCGGCGGCTCCCGCAAGCGACGCATCCTGTCTCGTTTGCCGAGACTTCTCCGGGCCGGACGCCGTGGCCGAAAAGTACCCGTACTGGGAGCTCCCCCGCGACGATCCCGTCGGCTACCTGGCGCACCACCTCTGCTCGCCCTTCTCCTCCCCGACGGACAAGGCGCGGGCTATCTTCGCCTGGTGCCACCACAACATCGCCTACGACGTGCACGGCTTCTTCAACAAGTGCATCCCCCGCGGCCAGACGCTCGACCAGACCATCTTCAGCGGCAAGGCCGTCTGCGAAGGGTACGCCAAGGTGTTCGAGGGCGTCGCCCGGCGGGCGGGGCTGGAGTGCGTTGTGGTCGGCGGCCACGGCAAGGGCTACGGGCACGTGGCGCTCGCGCCGGGCCAGCGGCCGCCGCCGCGCGACGCGACGGGCCACGCGTGGAACGCGGTGCGGATCGACGGCGGGGAGTGGAAGCTCATCGACGCCTGCTGGGGCGCCGGCGCGCTGGGCGACGACCGGCAGTACAACAAGCGGTTCGAGCCGCAGATGTTCACTCTGTCGAACGAGCTGTTTGGGCTGAAGCATTTCCCCGAGGATCCGAGGTACTTCTACCGCAGCGACGGCAGGATACCCACGTGGGAGGAGTACATCGTCGGCCCGCTGCAGGGGGAGCAGGCCATGTGGTACTGCCACGCCAACAAGGAGGGGCTCAACGAGTTTACCTTCAGCCCTCGCGAGAGGCAGATCCCGGTTCGCAGCGGGGAGGTTGTGAGGTTCCAGTTCGGCAAGTTGTGCCCGCACTGGGACGGCGAGAAGCACGGCCGGGGCAAACCGCTGCTGCTCATGATCAAGATCACCGGACCGGACGGGAGGGGGGTCAAGGGGCGCAAGGACGACATGGTCGTGCTCGACAACGACGGGTTCTGGTGGTGGGTCGACATCCCTGCGCGTGATTTGGGCGCTCCGGGCGAGAAGCTCCAGCTGCTCGGCCTTACGATGCTGAACAACGAGGATGCGAGGGGTATGTCGAAGGAGAAGTTTCTGGGGATAATGGGGAGCAACGGTATGCGTTCCATGAGCTGGGACTGCGTCGTGGGCTGGGAGCTGGTCTAATCGGGGCTTATTACTGTGATATCCCTTGCATTTGAGGCTGTAACTAATGAGTGACGATTTCCTTTTATTTTTCTCATCTGATCGAGACGTTTTTATGGTACATAGACGTCCAATTCAAGTGGTCTCATTGCATCAAGGAGCGTGCAAGATTGATTCTGTTCAATGTGCCGTACTGCTTGATTATTTCGTGCGTGGATGAGAGGACAGAGGGATGAGAACACTAATAACCGCACCAAGAGTAAGTAGTGTACAGCATGTAAGGACCGTAAATTGAGAGAACAGATGAGACTTAGGCGAAGGTTGGATTGATGCTCGCGATATTTACATGGTCTGACAAAACGCGTACGAAGTCGACCACAACAAGAAAACAGCCGCGAAATTGAAACGGAGGACCGACTTTTCAAAATAAAAGTAGGAGGAGGGATGCAAGAGTAAAAAGCAAGAAGCGATGGTGTTATGCATCTGCGGTGATGATATCACTGGAAGAGGTAAAAGAAATCGTCAAGGACAGGATTCGAACCTGCGCGTCCTAAGACACGGCCTGGACTGCGAAGGATAGCAGGGCCGCCCGTTAACCACTCCGGCACCTTGACTGGAGAGATCGCTACCTTGAACAGGTTGCGAAGGTGGGGTGATTTGTTGGTATTGGATGCGATAAAGAATATTATGTTGGGAGCTACAGTTCACCGCTTGTGGCTGGCATTTCGTGGCTCATTTGTGGGGAGACATCATGCGTGGTTCCGACCGGACCGGCCGTCCGAGACTCAAGAGTGAACTCTTGACCTAAGCCGCGGACCGCAACGCCAAGTACCAGAACGAAATCATATAGGTCTGTGGTTGAACAGGCGGTATCTTTAATCACGTATTCGAGCTATCGTTCACTTATAAACGGTCATATGGACTCCCAGCAACCCTTCAGGACGCCGATATGTACGGCAAAACCCGAGTTAGACCGCAGGCCTCGAACAAGCTGAGAGTCGGGGACGCGCCAGACATCAAACTGTCGGGCAAAGCGAGTCAACCACGCCTCAAATACATCCGAGTCCCGGAGCTGCTGGGCTACGATACAGACGCAGGGGACTGCTTCCTCGTCGCGACCGTCACCTGCCCGTAAACTGCAGATGTCGGCGCAGGTCTGTACAAGAGGCTCCACTAGTGCTTCGTTGTAGATGCAGTCGCAGCAGAGGACGGCATCGAAGCTGCGCAGCGTCTCGCTGCCGGTCAGAGACGAGGTGACGGTGTCTGTTTCCCAGTCCAACGGCCGGAAACTCAGTCCTCCGGAAGATGGCGGAGTTCTGCTCGCCTCAGAAACGCCCCCTCTGACTCTCCGGCTGCTACGGCTGCTACGGCTGCTCTTCGCTCCCTTGCCTGCTCCTACATGCTTCCGAGTGAGCGCGTCTCTGTTCTCTTCGATATTCTGCGCCACGAGCCTCGAGACATATGGCTGGTCAGTCAGGACATAACTGGATATCTTTGGCGCCAGCAGCAGGCCGACCACGGCAGAGATTCCGCATCCTAGCTCGACAACTGCAGACTGTGGCGTGAGAATGCCATTACGGAAGAGGATGTTGTCCGGACGGCCTATCCAGTCGGCAAAGACTGGGGTGATCTTCCACACGACTACACGACGTGATGCTGCTAATTAGTTATGCCGGGGCAAGTGTCGAGAGACCAATGTCGGGCACTTGCCTGCTCCTGTTGTCCCTCCCGAACGGTTGGACGAGAGAATGGCGGGCGACTGGTGGATAGTAAGATCGTGGCCAGCAACAGTGATCTCGAGTGTCTGGGATTTCGGGTCGATGAAGCCCAAGTTTTGCGATGGAATATCCTGCGAGAATAGGTCGAATGTCTCTGTTGCTGGAGTCAGTCTTGCCAACTGCCTGCCGCATCAGCGCTGTTATGGCGCAGACAAACCTTCTTCTACTGAGCTGACTCTGTCCCCGAGACATTGGATCAGCCCCTCCAGAATCATGTCAACGGTATGTTCCGCCCGTTTCGCGGCGGACTTGGCCCAGGCTGATTATTACCAGATGTTGGGCTGACAAGGCGCTCTCGGACTCGGGCTGATCGGAACGCTTGACAACGGGTCAGATCCGGTCAGATTTTGGAGGGGATTATCCAACCCCCCAACTCTCCGAAGCGAGCGTTGATGTGTTTCGATGCAGCCAAGAAGCAGGATCTCGGGGCTGCACTCCGGTGAAAGTGGGTGTCTGTCGCCTTTCAACCGTCGCTGAGCTGTCGCAGCGCACACTCCCCAGGGTACAGCTGCGGTGAAGCCAGATTGTCCTGGATCTGGCGACTTCTGCCCTCAACTCCTCAGCCAACGGTCAAGTCAAGTGATAGCAGCCGCTCCTTGGCATGCTGGGCAGAGTCTTGGGGCTCTGTGGTTGTTGGGGATTTCCCAGAAGCCCCGCATCACTTTGTCTGCAAAGCCAACACGCGCGTTTCCCAAGTCAGCCTAGAATGTTCCTTCCCGGAGCCTGGGGTTTGCGGTTTTAGCGCCTTTCTCCTGCAGCTCCCTGACAACAGGCCCACTTCGAGTCCAAGGTTTCGTCATGGGTCTGTTGGGTCGTGAAGCTCGAGCCATTTTCTCCGTGCTTTGGCACTTGGCACTGGAGAAGAGAAATTGACCTTGATCTGAACGCTCCTCTTCTCCTCCTTCTTCGAGCCTGAAAGTGGCTAGTGCACAGTGGCTCAAGTTAGCTGAGGTAGCAGTAGCAAACAGCCAAGCAAAAGCCTTGCTTGCCTCCTCATCAACACAGAGGCGCACGCTCCCCGACCCTTTCTTGCCGATCTTCTTTTTTTCCGCCCTCTTTCCCTCCTCTGCCTCACGATCATTTGTTTGCGTCACCTTCCCTTCATCTCCCCTACAGTATCGTGCAGACCGTTGTGGTGTATTAGTCACAAACGACAGAGTGCTAGCACCAGCGTTTTCCCAGCCTTCAGCCTTGAATCTGTGTTGAGATAGCTTGCCTGCAGATATAGCCAGAGCTTCCTCAACAAAGGGGATAGTTCGAGCTTTGTCGTCGCTGCAGCGCTTCCTCCATCTTCGAGATAAACCCCAACAGCCAAAATAACAAGCCGTCCAACATGACTCAACAAACCATCTTGCCGCGGCTTTCGAACAAGCCTCCTTACACTGTCGAAGTGCCTGGCCAGCAGCCCGTCCCGGGCGAGACGCCGGTTCGCCGCCACCCGGCCGCTGTCAAGGAGCTCCCCACGAAGCCCCAAGGCACCGACATCACTACCGTCTACGAGCTGGTCCGCAAAAGCGCGGCCAAGTATGGCAATGCGAAGTGCATGGGGTCGCGCAAGCTGCTGCGCACCCACCAGGAGACCAAGAAGGTCAAGAAGATGATCGACGGCGAGGAGCGCGAGGTCGACAAGAACTGGACATACTTCGAGCTGAGCCCGTACGAATACCTCACATACACCGAATACGAGCGCCTTGTTCTTCAGCTCGGCGCCGGTCTGCGCAAGCTCGGCCTCGAGGCCCAGGACCGAGTGCACATCTTCGCCGCGACGAGCCAGTACTGGCTTGCTATGGGCCATGCCGCTGCCTCGCAGAGCATGGCCATCGTCACGGCCTACGACACCCTGGGCGAGGAAGGCCTCCGTCACTCCATGGTCGCTACCGGCGCCAAGGCCATCTTCCTCGATCCGCACCTCCTGCCTACCTTGGGCAACGTGCTCAAGGACGCCACCGCCGTCAGGCATGTCATATACAACAACCAGAACCAGGTCAAGCAGGACCACATTGACAAGCTCAAGGCGGCCTTCCCCCATGTCAGCATCTGCAACGTCGAGGAGCTTCGGAAACTTGGCGAGGAGAACCCGGTCGACCCTGTCCCTCCGTCGCCAGAAGATCTGTGCTGTATCATGTACACCTCGGGCTCCACTGGTACGCCCAAGGGTGTGCCTCTGACGCATAAGAATGTGGTGGCATCTGGTAAGCTGACTCGCTTTCTTGGATCGATCCCTGTCTGCTGTCAGAACCCTTTTGGCTAATTGTTGGGAATCTTGCAGTCGGGAGTGTGAGCGTTGTGGTGCAGCCTTTCATTGGGCCCGGCGACGGCTTGCTGACATACCTACCCCTGGCACATATTCTCGAGTACGTCTTCGAGAATGCCTCCATTTTGTGGGGCTCGACCATGGGCTACAGCAATCCCAAGACCCTGTCAGACACGTCGGTTCGTAACTGCAAAGGCGATATCAGGGAGTTCAGGCCGAGTGTCATGGTTGGTGTCCCAGCAGTGTGGGAGACGGTCAAGAAAGGCATCATTGCCAAGGTCAACGAGGGGAGCCCTGTGGTTCAGAAGCTGTTCTGGGGGGCTCTGTGGGCGAAGAGCGCATTGATGAGCGCCGGGCTCCCTGGTTCAGGGGCCTTGGACGCCATCGTGTTCAAGAAGATCAAGGAGGCCACGGGCGGTCGCCTGAAGCTGTGCATGAACGGCGGAGGCCCCGTCTCGAAGGAGACGCAGCGCTTCATCAGCATGGCCATCTGCCCCATGATCATCGGCTACGGACTCACCGAGACGACGGCCAACGGCACGCTGCAGAACCCGAACGAGTGGACTGCCGAGTCCATCGGCGCCATGCCCGCCGCTGTCGAGGCCAAGCTCGTCGACTTCCCCGACGCCGGCTACTTCGCAACCAACAAGCCCAACCCGCAGGGCGAGATCTGGCTGCGCGGGCCTACGGTCATGTCGGGCTACTACCAGAACGACAAGGAGACGGCCGAGGCCATGACCGAGGACGGCTGGTTCAAGACGGGCGACATCGGCGAGTGGGACAAGAACGGCCACCTCAAGATCATCGACCGCAAGAAGAACCTGGTCAAGACGCAGAACGGCGAGTACATCGCTCTCGAGAAGCTCGAGTCCATCTACCGCTCCGCGCACGTGGTGGCCAACATTTGCGTGTACGCCGACGACTCCAAGTCCCGGCCCGTCGCCATCATTGTCCCCGCCGAACCGGCGCTGAAAAAGCTGGCCGCGTCGATCGGGGTGCAGGGCAATACCATTGAGGAGCTGGTGCACAACAAGAAGCTGCAGAATGCCGTGCTCAAGGAGCTGCAGAACGCGGGCCGCGCCGGTGGCTTGTCCGGTATCGAGATCATCGAGGGCGTGGTCATGTCCGACGAGGAGTGGACGCCGCAAAACGTAAGCCGACCCCTTAACTTTTCTATGTGTTATACCGGATGTTGTGTATGGTAACTAACTCCTCCTGCAGAGCCTAGTCACGGCTGCTCAGAAGCTGAACCGCAAGGGCATCCTCAACAAGTTCCGCAAAGAAGTTGACGCGGCCTACGCTGCGGCGGGGTCAAGCTGAGCGGGATGTGATGTGGACCGGGTTATGTCCGTATAGGGCATTACCTGGCTGTTAAACTCAATTCTTGAAGATCTCAGAGGAGGAAAGATCGTAAAGATTTGAGTCCGGGGTTGTTTTAGCCGGAAATGCTCGTCCTGCTTCAGTGCTGAATGGGCAAATGGCTCGGGGCGCCTAGGCAACGGGTTGACTTCGGGAAAATGTACCTCTTGTGGTTATCATGGCTCTCTTCGTTTGTCTTTTAGCTCCCGGCCCTGCGTGAGCGCAGGATGGGATGTGTGTATGATACCTCTCCTCTGCTGTAATTCCCTTTCAAGGGCCGTCTCTGTTTAACGTTATCACCTTGAAGAAGTGCCTCTTCTTGGTGTCGACATGGTCGCCAGTCCCGGTGGCATGTCACTGACGAACCTTACCGACGTCTTTCGGCAACGCCCTGTGCAGTTCAAGGGTTACGTGTCAAAGTGCTCGCTAGTCAGGGACGAGAAAGTAGCTCTTCATTTATGGCACATGCCAAAACTCCTCGCTCGCCCTCGCGGAGTTGCTTCCCCCCTACTCCTTGCTGCCCTTAATCCCGGCACAGTATCAGGTTCCATCCAGGCTTCTCAGCTCGCCAAGTCCCAAAACCCCAGTGAACTCGGTCCCGCATCCCGTCCGCAACAACCCTGTTTCCCGCTGGGACAGAGACACGGCTCCATGCAAAACTACCCGGATCCCGTGGAAGCAAAAAAAGCGGTCTCGCAAACACCACCCGAGTCTAGACCACTCGTTGTCCATTGTGCTCAGTTCTCGTGTACTCATCAAAGACATTAATTTCTCTCTTCTCTCTCTCTTCTTCTTCTCTGCTCAGACTAGTCCGTCGTAGAGAGACAGGGCTGACACGATGGTCTCGTCGCGCTTGCTGCCCTCCTTGAACTCCTCCATGTCTAGGCTGCCGTTCTCGTCCTTGTCCATCATCTTGAAGATCTTCTTTACGCGCTTCTCGGGGGTGTCCTCGTCGTCTGGGAGCTTGACCATGGAGCCGACCTGTTCGTAAAGTCACTGTTAGAATCGCTCTTCCATCCCGGGGTTTTGGTGCAAGGGTGTCCGTCACTCCGGAGATACGCACCATCTTGTAAATCGCCTCGACAATCTTCAGCATCTCGTCGTAGCTTATCTTGCCGTCGCCGTCGATGTCGTACAGCTGGAAGGCCCAGTCGAGCTTGTCCTCCATCTTGCCGCGGCTGGTGACGCTCAGGGCGCAGATGAACTCCTTGAAGTCGATGGACCCGGACTTGTCGGCGTCGAAGACGCGGAAGATGTAGTCGGCGAAGGACGACGGGTCGCCGAACGGGAAGAACTGCCGGTAGATCTTCTGGAACTCCTCCTTGGTGAGCATGCCCGACGGGCAGTCCTTGATGAAGCCCTTGTACCACTGCTGCAGCTCCTTCTTGTCGAAGTGCGTCGACTTCTGCAGCTCGGCCAGCTGGTCTGTGCTGAGCTTGGACTGTCTTTGGGCGGGTTTTGTGTTAGCCTTGCTTCCTCTTTTCCTTGCGCCTGCCGCATTTGTTGTTGTCGTTGAGTGAGTCCCGGGGATGCCGAGCTGAGCGCGAAAGCCATGGCTCTCTGGCCGCCCTGTTGCGCGCGCGTGCCGCTAAGAGTCGCACACAGGGATGGGCATGATAAAAGCGACTCACTTTGCACCCATCTTTACCGAAGTTACGCTCTCGTACTGGGGGCGTGTGCTTGTTCTTTATGCGGGGACTGTATGCGTTTTGCTAGGCTAGAAAGTCGAGGCTATTCGTAGTCGATGTGTTGTTATCAATGCGCAGAACAGATGCGTCAAGTGGTGTCACAGATCAGTCTTCCGGATTCGGAGGGTTGGTCAGCGAGGATCGGGTCAAGCAAAGTCAGTAAATAATTGTTGGCAGTGAGAGGTTTGTCGGATGGTCTACGTCTTGTTGTTGTGTTGGTCCCGAGTGGGTGGGCTTGGTTCCAAGTTTGGTGGAGCGAGGCAGCGGACAGTGCAAGTGACGAGTGACGACGGCGGCAAAGGGGAAGGTGCCTTGAAAAGAGGGGCACAACCGCCATCCCGTCCGCTGCTGAGACGAGGGGACCGAAAGTACCGTAGTACCTCCTATCAGCGACGGCCATCATGTGTTCCAGCGCCGACAGGCAGTCCACCGAAGCTCTGCTATATTCCAGTGGCTGAGTTCCATCTTGCCTGCTTGGCCTGGAGAAAATTTCTTGTCCGGCGCGATTACATCCAAAGGGACCAACAGCGAGCAGCTCCAAGTCTCAGGTACCGGAACTTGGCGACGAGGCTGAAGTGGGTTCGAATACAGTGGAGGCTGCAGGTACATTGACGTGCTCTAGACTTAGCAGTACGAATACGGCATCTGCATGCGCTTATCGAATTTGAATACATCACCATCTCAACTCTTTCTAACAGACGAAAAGAATCGTAGGGGCTCTAAAACTGGGGCTATCATCAGCATGTTGAACAGTGAGAGCCTTGAATCGCTCTCCAGCGTCGAGTCTCAGGATAGGGTCCGACCGTGGCCAATCAAAGACGCAATTTGCATAAAGGAAGGGGGCTGTGCTAAGGCGCCAAGGCTTCGTCAAGATCTGCCCAGACTCCAGTGGGAACTAGGAGGTTTCTTGCGCGTTACGTAAGGCGGATATCAAGATCGAGCCAAGACCCTCGAGACGTGAAACCGTTCAACGGCGCCATACTGTGATAGACAGCAAAGTTGCACACTATGACATTAACTGCCAGGGTGCACAACGGCGTGATCACCTAGCTACCTGGGGTAGCATATATACACAATGAAACCCTATGCCATGCCATCATCTCGATCGTGACTCTCTGCAAAAGGGCAGACCTCCCAGACTGTCCGCTCGTTCCCTGGACCACGAAGAACGCCCAACACCAGTAATGACCGTAGAGCGCTCTCGGTATGCTTTTACACGCCTCCAAATCATCCAACGACAGCCTTCATGCTCAAGCTCTCCAAGAAGCCCCCTAGATCCTCCTTCTTGACCTCCACAACGCAGTGCTCGAAACTGTCGATGCGCACCCGTGCATTGGTCTCGGCCACAACGTCTTGGAACGCCACGCCGAACTTGTTCAGGCCATAGCCTTTCTCCTTGCGAGCGTCTTCGTCCTCGTCGTCTTCTGACTCGGAGATATCCGATGCGTCGGACTCGCTGTCGTCGTCCTCCTCCTCCTCCTCGCCATCAGCGTCGTCCTCACCCCGCGCTGCCCGCTTCGCAGCTTTCTTCTCAGCCCGTATCTTCTCCTTGGCCCGCCTGCTCTCCTCCTTAGCTTTAGCCTTGGCCTCCCTCTCCGCCTTTCTCTTCGCCGCCGCCTGCCGGTCGACAAACACCCCGTCCGGTCCGCCACCACCGCCGCCGGTACCGACGACGATGTACACCCCGCGCTTCTCGTCCAGGCTCGCCACAACAAGCGGCGTGCCGCGGCCGCCGTGCGCGAGCCGGCCGGTGGCCTCCTTCTCCTGCTCCGCCAGCGCCTCGCCGATCCAGAGCGCCAGTTTCGTCAGCGCGCCCGGGTGGTTGAACAGCGCCGACTCGGGCGAGTCCTTGACGATGCACATGCGGAAGGCGCGCAGGTGGGATATCTGCTTCTTCTTTAGGACGATAGTGCCCGTCGTGAAGATGGATTTGTGCAGATACTGTGCGGTCGGGAGACCGGCTTTTAGGGATTCGATGCTGCACATGTGTCAGTACGGGATGGTGCTCGAAAAGAAGCCAGGGAAGGGAAGATCTTACTTTTCGAGTGCATCATATGCGTCCCAAAATCGCGGGACCCATTCCTCACCCATTGTCTGGAGCTGTTCCTCGTCATTGGGATCGACCACCTGCGACTGGCTTACCGCAGCACTGTCGGACGCCGCAGTAGCATGTTTTCCCACCTCCAACAGTGCGCCGATGACGACACCGACGTCCTGCGCACTCAGGGTCGCTCTCCACCCCCAGCTGCGAACGAACCCCCACCCGTCCTTCGCGCCGGCCCGATCCTTGCCGTCCGTGTCTATTGCGGGCACCATCTCGTCGAGGTTGTACAGGGACGCGTACTTGAGCAGCTTGGTACGCAGTTCACGCTTGAGCACCATGTCCATGTGCGTGTAGCTCTGCTTGCACTGCACCAAGCTGACACCCATCTTGGCAAGAAGCTTGTGCAGTCTCTTGAGCCCTGTCTCGCTCCACGTCTTGAGGCGTGAGAACAGGTAGGGAGAGTGCAGCATGCTGTCGTATAGGCTCCAGTGCCGGACCATGAGAAACTTGGGTTCTGGCGATAATCGGATACTGGTGTCTTCAGGGCTGCGGGCTGTGGTCGGTATAATACCGATCGCTTCTGGCAGTGGTCTCCCCGTTGGAGGCGTTATGTCTGGCGGATTCAACCGCCTGACTTCGTCCCGCAATAACTGTCGTATCCGGGCGCCGCGCAACCCGAGCCAGCCCGAGACGGCACGGGAGTCGGAGTTTAGCACCGTGACCGCCACGCCTGCCGATGACCTGCCGTAGAGCTCCATGGACGAAACGCCGACAATGGCCAGCCATAGCAAATCGTTGTCTTCTCTGCCCAGCTCTGACGCCAGAGCATAAAGCATCGAGGATATCGGCTCAGAGTATGATGTGCCCATTCGGTAGTATTTCTGCAGAACGGCTTCGTTTTCCCGCCGTATGCGAAGCAGACGCCGTCTCATCGTCCGGGCAGAGAGCGCTTTAGGTGGTTGTGCTGCTGTGGGTGGATCCGCCGAATCACTGGATGAGAAGACGGCGTCGTCTCTCATTGAGATTAAGCCACGTTGAGCTGGCCGTCTCGGAGAGTCTGCTATGGGAGTGGACTGACAGACGATTAGACTTGAGATAAAGTAAGCGTCAATTGCCACTTACCGAGTTGCTCCTCCTCCTCTGATGCGGCCTGTCATCATCCTCGCTGTCCTCATCCTCGTCCTGATCCGACCACGACTTTCGCTTCTGACCAGCGCGTGAAACGGCAAGCGCATCCTCGCCTTCTTCGTCATCATCGCTCTCGCCATCACTGTCGTCCAGATCCTCGCCATTGTCCTCGATATCGGGCATGTCAACAAGCTTGAGATACGCGTCCTTCTCCGCGTCAAGCTCGTCCTCGATATCGCCGTCGTCAAACACCACAATCCCTCCCTTGCCAGGCTTATACCCGTTCTCGATGCGTCCAGCGACAACCCCAGGCGGAGACCTCGCCATGTAGGTAGTCGCCTCCTCCGTCTCGGGCTCGAGGGGAAACCCGCCAAATACATTGGCCAAGTTCCACGGCCGGTGCGAGTCGACAACCCACACCTCGACACCACCAAACGTGTTCTCCTCCCCTTCCGGCTCCAGTCCCAGCATCTGCCCCAAATCGACCATGCCGCCCACCCCGAGACAGACCACCACGCCGCCGGCGCCCCCGCGCGTCTCCATCATGGGCGCGACGAGGTCCCGGCCGACGCGCTCGAGGTCGGTGTAGCCGGCCACGGGCTGGATCTTGTGCGGTATGTAGTCATGCTTGAGCATGCGCGTCAGGATGCGGCAGGCGCAGAGTGCGTCGGGCTCGAGGGCGACGAGAACGAGGACGGGCGGCGACAAGGGGTGGCGCGTCTGCTCGAGGTGGAGGTACAGTTTGGAGAGGATGGTGCGCGGCAGATACATGGCTTCGATGGATCTAGACGCGTCTTTGGAGTGTTTGGGCACGCATAGGAGCTGCCGTCTGCTGTGTCGTCAGAGATATCCTGTGTGTCGTGTGTAAGGAGGCTGTCAAAACGGCATGGACGCGTCCGAGTCCCCTTGGTCCCGTAATCAGGCTAAAGAATAGGATGCTGAGGGAATTGCACGTTTTCCAAGAGTGTTGCTGTAAGGACGTATGATGCTGAGAATCTATGAACATAGGAATACGAGCTCAGGCTTTGATTGTACAGTTATGGGTTGAGTTTGGTACAAGAGTTAAGGAATTGGCTGTTATGGGCCTGCACGACGCGCTTTCTTGCTGGAGAGACGCGCTGCCAGCCACAGTGCACTTTCCTGGTCCGTCCTTGCGGGATACCCCACAGCGCTTGGAACACTGGCCGCCAGCTGCCAGAGCGGCGAGATCCGCGAGGTCCACAGTTGGCGTCCCCTTGATTCTTACAAGCAGCTTTGCAGTGGTGATGCAGCTTGTTGGTTGCACTTACTTTATCGACGCTCTTAATCAATGGCATTACGTACTGTAAAGCATGTCTTAGCCAAGGCTTGAGGCGTAGCCAACCTAAGCAGTGTTTGTTTTCAATCGAGCATGGCGTATTGAATTGACCCGAGGCCAACAATGGGTGCATTATGTTAGGGATATTCCAAGCAAGGTACATGTACCTTGGGTACGTAGGTATGTAGTGCTAACACAGTAAGATGTCTCTCCAGCGTATACGCTTCCCTCACCTTGCTTCACATATAGAAAGTGGAGACTTGAGAGCCGCCTATGAAGACAGAAAAAAGAAGAGCTTTAGATGTTGCATTCTACCAGTCCACATCATATCTCGACGATGATGAGATACCTATCAAAGGATACCTAGACCTAGCATGCAACTGTCAAACGGCGAATCCCGCCATTGCAGCATGAGATGTCATGCTTTCAATTCCGTACGCCTGGAACCTCCACATTTTATTCCCGAGGACGGGGCACTGGTTGCTCCAACCATCGAATGACGCTAGTGGTGATCCAGATTGAGATCTCTCGGCGGTCAGGAGTGAACCCATGTCGATTCCATTATCAAATCGACTCTGCTTGGAATACCTTACTGCAGCGGTATTCCACTTTGTCGCGAGAGGCCGAGCTTCCCCTCGTCATTGGTCTGACCTTTTCTTTCTTCTCTGTGTCTGGAAAACTCGATGATCTCTCGGGAGAGCTGAGCTGCCGCCCATGGGTAACAGGGCATCTCCCAAGTCCAAGAGTTTGTTTTCTTCTACTCGTCCATGGCTGGCATAGCTCCCGCGTCAACCTTGCTTCTTCCTGAGTCTATACATCATACATGCGATATCCCTTGTTAGGTACTTTGCAACGCTACCAGGGCTAGTACGAGTCGACCCCTCAAAGGGACTCTACTTGGATTCTGCCGGAGAGGAGGGCCGCGGACCATCCTACTAGACTCGCTGCCACCCGTGTGTCCCGACAGTCTGGGTCAGGTCATCCTTCTCATTCCCTTCGCACTGTAGGACCCATTGGCACAACCCCCCATCGTTTCTGTGTCCAGCCCGGCTCATTGCACTCTGGCAACCAAGGACATCTGCAAACAGTCTTCACCAAAGTGTGAATTGTCTCGTTGGTTCCCATGATCCCTGCCTGAGGCGTTGTTGTGGCCGCTGTCGTCTTTGGATTGTAAGTACAAGTATGATCTATTAATCATGCCCCTACCCGTCTGTGCTTCCCTCACGGCTACCCCACGCCGTACATCCCCATCTATATCCAGACCATTGTTCGTCTCACTGGCTTCTCGGAACTGTTGCTGTCAAATCTCCTGTTTTTCAGTCATAACGGTAACACAACGCTCACATGGGTTCCTGCGGCCCCTTCACAGCTCTCTTCAGTCGCCACTTCGGGAGACGCCCGGACCGTTGGGCGCTGGACAAGGACCAGCGTGGTTCCAGCGATACCTATGTTATGGAAAACAGTAGCACCATTGAACCTCTCCCTGATGACGACGACCATGCCTCACAAAACACGATGACGGCAGCTACCTCGGACTATGACCCCAGCATCGCGGCCTCATCCTTTTGCTCAGTGAGCTCCAGCGTCAATGGTCATGTCTGGGAGTATGGGAGGTATGCGACAGTTACCACTTGCAGCTACGGTGGACATTAATGCTGAATGCCTGCTACGCAGACGATACCAGATCTTTCGCTATGGCCGATACCCGATGCCCAACGATGAAGAGGAGTTCAAGAGGGAATCACTCAGGCACGCCATGTTCAAGGAGGTCCTGTATGGAGAGCTCTTTCTGGCTCCCATAGGACCCAATACTCAGAAGATCGTCGATTTGGGAACTGGCTTCGGTGACTGGGCGATCGAAGGTATGTACATGATCTGCCCCGGCCACTCTTTCCCTGTCTATTCCACTGACCCCAGCTGTGAAGTTGGCGATGCTATGCCGAGTGCCAAGATCACCGGTATCGACTTGTCTCCGATCCAGCCTGTTTGGCTTCCTCCAAACGTCGAGTTCGTCGTGGACGACATCGAGGACGAGTGGACAGATGCCTCTGACTTCGACTACGTGCACTCACGCGTCGTATTTTCTTGCCTCAGAGACCCTCACAAGGTCATCAACACGGCCTTCCGGTTAGCCAGACTCGCTCGTTTTCTCGATATAACATCAGCTGACTCGACCATACAGGAACCTCAAACCGGGTGGCTGGATCGAGTTTTGCGAGTTTCTTCCTGTCATCGGTTGCGATGATGGGAGTGTCGGCCCTGACAACCCTCTGATGAAATTTTACGACATCATGAGACAAGTCTTCCTCCAGCAGTATGGCATGGACGTCTGCTACATTGAGAAAGTGCCCTCACAGCTGGAGCAGACAGGCTTTGTCAACATCCAGCGCAAGATATTCCATCTTCCCCTGGGAGACTGGCCGAGAGACAGGCATCTGAGGACGGTGGGCGTCTACATGCGGATGATTATTGACGATATGCTCGGAGCCATGGCGGCCAAACCCTTCACGGAAGCCGGCATGGACAAAGCCGAAGTCAACGAGCTGCTGCACGGCGTGAGAGCGGTGCTCCAGAACAAGAGAATGCACGCCTACCTGCCAGCTCACATTGTCTGGGCTCAGAAACCGGCCTTGGCCTAGAAAGTCCGTCCTCAACTACTCATTCTCGAGAACAGGGAGGTCATGATTCATGATGGTCTGTTGGTGCCAAGCGAGGCCCAACTAGAGTTATTGTGGCGCTTTGTCTCCGTCCTGCCGTCGTGCAGCGACACCCAGGGCCCATCTCACCGACCGTCTCGGGGACCAACCCTTCTGCTGGGTAAACTGCCCGACCCACCGGTTCCGGGAGTTGTTTGCGCACATGCACAGCGATGATACAGGATGTAGTCGCACCAATAGTGCCACCCACGGCGTTGCGTCACAACCCCAATTATACGACACCCCGCCCTGCAAGCTCAGTTGGGGCACCTCTTTGGTAGTGGGGTGATGGACAAGCCGGTCAACAAATCTTCTTGCATGTGCCGTCCAACAGTACACCTTCCCAATCAATTTTCCCCCGTCGGAAACGCTCCTGTTTCGCTGGACGGTGTTGGATCGGCATCCCCTAGATCGGCAACACGACGTCTCCGGTGAAATGTCTGTCCCCGGTCAAGACAGAAGCTTATGGGCGCGGGCCGGTGTGCGGGCTCATCTTTCTGGGTCTCCGGCAACTGTTTGTCTCCTCAGGGATCGGTTCCTATTCGCCAGCTATGGTGTTGCTTGCTCGCTGGCAGGCACATCACTGCCTGATACGACAGTACTTGCAGCATTGACGTACCTCGGCCAATGGTCTCTCGAGTCTTGAGGTTTGGATGGCATAACATTTGGCAGTGTTTTTAGTTGACAAACGTCTTGATTCGCGGCTATCGCTGCCCGCGCTTCACCCATGGATGGCACAGGGTTCGGGCAGGCTCGATTAAACGCCCGGACTCGGACACCGTGCGAGAAACAGTCGCACATCGACCAGTCTGCTGTGTCCCCGAGGTTGGAGCCGAGAGACGGGATGCCGAGGACTCACTGCCTCAAAGTCTAAGGTCGAGTTTGAACGATATCATCGCCCTTGTTATGAATAACCAGAATATGAAGCCGATTCTACTCATGTAAATCACAGCAAATTCGCGGAATACCTGAGTGCATCGCCGTTGTAGTACCCCCTAGGTCACTGAAGACAGGTCAAGGATGTGCACTGTCGTCTCGGCGACCATGAATTGTCCGACTTGTTCGAGTGGAAGTCAGGCCTGCAACCTTATAACGCACCGCGGATGTCGGCCTAATGACATCTCCGTGCTGAACACATGTCGGACCCCGTGAGCCACGCGAGTGTTCCAGAATGAGACGCGCCATGTGCGGATACGTGCATATACTCACGAGCCACTCGTACTCATCCGACAGAGACTTGAGAAGGGTTTTTGTAGGTCTTGTTGCTGTCCGGTCACAATCACAACTTACAATGAAAACAGTACGGAGCCGGCTAGTCTACGGCCTCTTGTTGCCCGTCAGTGCCCTTTCTCAGATGTCACAGATCCCGGGCGCCTACGGCTCTCTACCTTCCCGGACTTGCCTCCAGATACCTGGCGCCCCCTACCATAAGGCTGGAACAACGTCTGTGAATACCATGGCTCTTGACTCTTCCCGCCATCGCCGCGTAAAATACGAGTGTGCAGCCATGTGGTTCAATCTACTCTGATGCTAACAAAAATGGACCCCACCGCTGCCGAGCTTTGTTAGCACTCCAAAATATCCCAGCACTCCGCGTGGCGAGCTCAGCATCGAAGGACACGACGGCCAACATCGTATAGCCAACTTCAAAGCTGGGTTCAAAGGTCACACACACACTAATCCTATCAATTTTGTATGAGCTCGCTTGGTTCCAGTCTGCAGTTCGTAAGGGCGGCTTCATGACTTGCCCCATGTCGACGTCACCCTTGGGATCCTTCCGTCGACTGGAGGAGCACTGTCGCCAAGCTGTAAAGGACATCTATGTCGGGTGCGAGCCCGATAAGCATCCTGGTGAACTGGGATCCCTCCCAGACTACGACTATGCCCTAGTCCAACTGCTGCAGAGACAGGCATCGGTTCTCATGAAGCTGTCCTCCAACAGTGAACCTAGCACTCGCCCGGACCCCGGACTGCATATTGGCCAAAGGACGTTGCTGCAGAAGAGACTGGAAGACATCTTGTCGATATCCTACTCCAAGTTCTACCACTACACATTTAGTGACGTCCCGCTATGGCTGCGACAGCTCTACACCGATACCAGCATCCTGAAGCTCTGCGAACAGTTCACTTCTCTATCACTCTCGCAACGCAGTATCCTCGCGGGCCAGAGTAGTACCACTGGCAATCTAGACGCGGAGCTCACGCACATGGTCAAGACGTTGGATCTCGCTATAATCATAGCCGGGGCAGCAGGTGGCAAGAGAGGTCGAGCATGGATTGACAAAGCACTGGAAATGCTCGAGCAATGCTGCGCTGAACTCGCCGTCCGAGAAGGTAACGAAGAACTCCGGAAGACATTCAATCTGGAACAAGAGTTCGGATCCACCTCGGCTTGGGACGATCTCCCCTCTTTCTCTACGTTCGAGCCGGTCCCTATACCGGTCACAGAGCCTATCAGGCGCACCAGCTGTCTCACTCACGATGCCTTCCAAAGCTACTTGGACCGTCCCGGACACCGAGCCACAGGAGCACAGCCGCTCGTCATAGCAGGGCTGGTCGACGACTGGCCTGCAAGAACCACTCGGCCCTGGTGCAAGCCGTCGTACCTCCTCTCCCGCACCTTCGGGGGCCGCCGTCTCGTGCCTGTCGAGATAGGTCGGAGCTACGTGGACGAGGGCTGGGGACAACAGCTCATCACCTTCCGGGAGTTCATCTCATCATTTTGCGACCCTGCGTCCTCCTCATACTCTGCTCCCACCCGACAACCCACCCAGAGGAAAGACCTCGCCTACCTAGCCCAGCACCCACTCCTCGCTCAAATACCCTCCCTCCGCGCAGACATCAGCATCCCAGACCTATGCTACACATCCCCCCCACCAAATCCCTTCCACAGAGGCCCGCCAGCAGAAGAAGTCGACGAACCGAAGCTGAACGCCTGGTTCGGGCCTGCCGGGACCATCACGCCGCTGCACACGGATCCGTACCACAACCTGCTCGTCCAAGTGGTCGGGCGCAAGTACGTGCGCCTCTACGGGCCGTGGGAGGGGAAGAGGATGAGGCCGAGGGGTGTGGAGGAAGGGATTGACATGAGTAATACCAGCCATTGGGATGTCGGGGTCGAGGAGGGGTGGGATGAGCGGCCTTTGGATGGGGATGCTGAGGCACAGATGGGCGACGGAGAGGGGAGCGGGAGCGGGAGCGGGGAGGAGGGAAGGACGACGCCGTTGAGGGATATACCGTATGTTGATTGTATACTGGAGCCGGGGGATACCCTGTACATACCCGTAGGGTGGTGGCATTATGTGAGGAGTCTGAGTGTTAGCTTTAGCGTGAGCTTTTGGTGGAATTAAGATGTGTGTGTTGGAAGGAGCACGAGATGAGGAGAATTCACCTCCAAACAGACGGCAGGACAAGACGGGAAATCATGGCAGAAGCAAAGCCCGACAGAGTATCTAATCAAGGTAGGTAATTCTGGTATAGATTGGTCGACTATACTACCTGAAAAACTGAAAAACCGAACTAAAACCCCAGTGAGGAGATTATCCCTCCAACGCCGTATGCGATGCCAAACTCACTATTTGCACATACGTCACCTGTACAACTATCACCATTCCGCAGCACCTATCCACCCGTTACTCCTTCTTAGGCAGTCCTGCAGGCTCAGCCTTTGCCTCACCAGGAACCTCGGGAGGAGCCGGGCCCTTCGCAGCAGCCGGACCTCCAGGACCGCCATGCCCTCCGGGGGGCCCCTGCTTCCCCTTCTTGATACTCCTCCACTCCACGCCGAAAGCGCTCAACAGCGCCGCGAACGTCAGTCCCAGCCCGCACAAGAAGATGCGAGTGCAGGCGTAGTTGTACGCCTCGATTACGAGCTGCATGTACTGCGGCGGCACGACCTTTCCCAGCTCCGTCGCGCCGGACCCGACGATCTCGGCCGGGTCCAGGCCGGACACGCCCGCCAGCCGGTGGACGAGGAGGTTGCTGAGGATGGTCTGCCCCACGCTCACGAAGACGGCGCCGCCGAGCTGCTGCGCGAAGAAGTTGATGGCGAGGCCGATGGAGACGTCTTCCCGGGGCAGCACGGTCTGCATGGCGAGCCCGGCCGTCTGCATGCCGAAGCCGAGGCCGAAGCCGGTGAGGAACTGGTAGGCTATCCACTTGGACGAGGGGGTGGACTGGGAGAAAGTTGAGAGGAGGCCCTCGCCTATGGCCATGATGGCCGGGGAGACGAGCATGGCGGGGACGTAGTAGCCGATCTTGGTGGTGAGGAAGCCCGAGATCATGGAGGAGGCTACGAGGGAGAGGACGATGGGGATGGTGTAGATGCCGGATTTGAGGGGGTCGACGAGTTTTACGGTTTGGACTGGGCACATGTGTCAGTGAGAACAGTAGGGGGGACAAGAAGGGCCACTACTTACACCAGATGGGGAGGTAGGAGACCGAGATCAACATCGCTCCGGCGATGAAGAAGGTGAACAGCGACGCGAAGAAGACGCTCCGCTGGGTGATGATCTTTGGCGGGATGGTGGCGGTGTCGGGCTTTAAGATCTGGACGGCCGCGTAGCCACAGATGAGGACCGCGAAGACGACGAAGAGGGCGATTATACGGCGGTCGTTCCAGGCGAAGGTCGAGCCGCCCCACTGCAGCGCGAGGAGGAGAGACACGATGCTGGGGAGGAAGAAGAGCATGCCGATGGGATCCAAGCGCTTGATGTGCGTAAGGACAGGAACTGATCCGTGCTTTTGCGGTGGTGGGTTCCAGAGGAAGACCATGACCACGATGGTCACCGCTCCGATAGGAAGGTTTATGTAGAAGCACCACCTGATGATGTCTTAGTGTTATACTCTGGACTTATATCTAGCTGACGAACTTACCTCCAGCTGACCGATCCAGTAAATCCACCTCCAATCAGAGGGCCCAATACGGACGCCAGACCGAAGACCAGACCGAACAAGCCCTGGAACATGGGTCGTTTGTGGAGAGGCACCATGGGAATCATGATCATCATGCATCCGGTGAAGATACCGGCGGATGCTGCTCCAGCAATGGCACGTCCAGCGATCAAGCTCTGTGAGTTCGGAGCCGCGCCGCAGATGGCAGAGCCGATCTCGAAGACGACAATGCTGATGAGGAACGTCCACTTCATGTTGTAGTGCTTGTAGATCCTGCCGAAGACCAGCTGGGAGCACGACGTCGTGAGCATGTAAGCCGAACCGTACCAGCCTATGTCTCCCAAGCTCTTGAAGTCGTCGGTTATGCGCGGTATGGCGGTCGCTATGATAGTGCGGTCAAGGGCGACGAGGAACAGGGCGAGGAAGTTGGAGAACATGATGGACCAGAACTTGAAGGTCTTTGGCTTGTACAGGGCGTCCTCTCCATCAGGACCGCCGCCCCCTGGGCCTCCGAGTGTTGGTCCATCCGTCTTGGTAGGAGAGAGTGCTTGCTTCTCGATATCCGGTGTATCTGACGACTCGACGGGTTTTTCTTTGCTCCCAGGTCGTTCACTGGCCAGAGATGTTGTAGATCGCGACATGTCGTCCGAGCACTGACCAGACGGAATACGGCAGGAGATTTGATATTACACAGATCAGATCAGACGAAAGGAGGACTGTGATGGACTTGGGGGGTTCAACGTCTGAAAAGACACGAGGTGAATGCTGCCGAGAGTAGACCTAGTGGATTCCAACAGCTTGGAGTCCGGACTCAACCATGCAGAACAACATGATATATATGAACGTCCGGCTACGCGAAATCCTTCCTTACCTGGTGATGGAGCCAATGGAGCGACGACCTCGTCACCGTCACCATGGGTGTGGTTCAATCTCTGACCCAATGCTCACCCGCCGCCCCGATTTAGCACCTTTGACATCAGTTATGCCGGGGTGAGGAGACATCTGGAGGACCCAGGAGATTAGATTCAGGGCCAGAATCTAGTTCTGAAGAGAGGATCTCGCATATGTCGGGCTCCAATGGCCATGTCCGCAGTAAATTGCAAAGGCTTTGCCGAGAGGCAGCGAGCGACAGAGTCGAGAAATGCTATCAGGAACTTCCCCACCGGAGCCGGCTCATGTGGGTTTGACACCCGGGGAGGCTTCTGCCGGACAGCAACGGACAAGCCAGGGAGCCGGCCAGGACCCCGGGCTTAGTCATCTACCCTGTTGGGCTTAGCTGGGGAATGCTATATCTCTAGTTCGGTCGCGAAGTTCAACCTTCGGGACCGAGAGGAACTGGAAAGCTGTCATCCCCCCGCTTGTGCCTGGAGGGTTGTTGGACGACAACTGCCTCTGGCAGTGGTTGTCCTATTCGTACTGTGGTAAGGGTAGGTGATACCTAGTGCTAGACCTGGTCCACATGTCTGCTGTCGATCGATTCGACTGGGTCTCAGGTACCATTTGTAGCGTTTACATACTGCAGGTACTTCGCACAATAATCCATTGGGTCTCGACGGCTTCTGGAACCAACAGACCTTCACCCTTTCAAAGCGACGACAAGGTAGAAGGATCTTGGCTAGATCTGTCTTGCATGCCAGCAGCTTGCATCCCTTCTTTGTTCCATCAAGCCTTGTCCCCCGCCGCCCCCTCGCTTCCAACAACCTGTCGTCGTCATCATCCTTCGTCTTGTCCATGACCAGTGTCTCGGACATTTCGAGTTTATTTTGCTACAGCACCTGGTCGCCACGAGCACCATTGACAGAGGCTCCCCGGCATTGTATTGTATTGAACTGAAGCGCGCGGACACTCGGGTTGGGGTGCTCAATGCAGAAGAACCTTTTAACGGTAGCGCACTCAATCTAATCTGACCAAGCCGGCCACTACCCGCTCTAGCTGGCAGCGGGAACCAGCAGCCAACCCTCATCCCTCTGAGCTGGACTACCTATGCGCGGCTCTGCGGCGTGAGGCATTACCACATTTGATCGACGCCAGGAAACGGAGGAGAAGGCATCTTCCAATTACCCTATCGGAGCTTTACTGGACCTCGCTTGTTGGCGCTTTTCCAGAAGCTTAAATCGACTCCTCGCAATACTACCTACATGGTAATTGTGGCCTTCGTCTGTCTGGCCTCGGAACCGAACAGACACGCCAGATATCCGCATACGTGGGCGGCGCCCCGTAACGAGGTCCGGACCACACACGACACAGCCAGCAAAGGGACTTTCCGAGGTACTATCTGTATACATAAGCTAGCAGCACCTGCTGCAACGCTTTGCGTACGAAATGGATCCCGGGTCTGATCCAGCTGGTTCTGCTGGCAATGCTGGGCCTCGTTCAAATGACAGGCTCCCAGCGGTCCCGCAACAAGGCCAGAACCAGAACCAGATCCCCGATCATTTGGTGATGAAGTTGACCAGAGGCCACTCGTGTGTTCTATGCCAGCAACGCAAGGTCCGCTGTGATAAGCAAAAGCCCTGTGCGAACTGCGTCAAGGCCCAGGTTGAATGCAGAGTCGTGCCTCCGCAGCCCCCACGGCGCCGGAGAAAGAAGCCGCATGAGCGGGACCTCATCGAGCGGCTCAAGAAATACGAGTCCCTGCTGGCCCAGCACGGGGTCAACTTCGAGCCCATCGCCGACGACTTCAAGGCCTCGGACCCTTCCGAAGATGTCGCCGACCTGGGCCAAGACCTCAGCGGACTGAAGACCTCGCCCGAGTCTAGCGCTCCCACAGACTATAACCAGGGTGACGGCGATGAAAAGTCAGGCGACCGTCTTCTCCTCGATAAGCTTGCCCGCTTAAATCCCTCGCCCACTTCTCTAACCCTTGACAGCAGAAGTCTCAAGTATTTCCCATACTTCAACGGGGTTCGTGTGCCTTCCTTACTTTGTGTTCATCCACCCCTATATACCTCTCGTATGCCTCACCCCTCCACTCTGTCTTTTCGTTCGTGTGCGACGGTGACACGGCGTTACCTTCTACGCAAGGGTCGCGTGACTCGGAACGCCGTACACATCATCATCATCATCATCATCATCATCATCATCATCATCATCATCATCACCCTATCACCCGAGACCCCGGCCCCGAGATACAACATCCATACCCGTCCGTGTCTGACTTGACAATATAGTATCGGCACACCGATGCCATCGACTCTTCGGACGATGAGTATGAAGGCCCGACCATTCACCATGCCTTCGACGCCATGTTCAGCGACGGTGATGCCTTCCCCTTCACCGTCGGCGGCACGCCGGCGAGCGTGACTAACTCACACCCGTCGGCTATCCAGATCCTGCAACTCTGGCAGATCTATATCAGCAACGTGAACCCGCTGCTGAAGATCAGCCATGTGCCTACGCTCCAGAGCCAGATCATCGGGGCAGGTGCTAACCCGGCCAAGATCCCGAAGCCTCTGGAAGCCCTGATGTTCGCTATCTACCTGATAGCCGTGACCTCGATGAAGGAGGAGGAGGTCCAGAGCACGTTCGGCGAGGACAGAAATGTCCTCTTGACCAAGTATCAGACGGCCGCGCAACAGGCTCTTGTGAATGCTGGGTTTATGCGATCGACGGAGCTCATGGTGCTCCAAGCCTACACCTTATATCTTGTAAGTATCATTGATCACAGCTTGGGAGCCAAACCTTGGGTATATACCTCTCCTTTGTGTTTCGGACGCAGTAAAAGTAAGCTGACACTGTCATAGTTGGCCATTCGGCAGTATACGGACCCCCGGACCCTCTTTTGTCTCATTGGCATTGCCGTGCGGATCGCCACGCGGCTCGGCCTACACCGGGACGGAGCTCAGTTCGGCATAGCCCCGTTTGACACGGAGATGCGCCGACGGCTATGGTGGCAGATCGTCATGTTCGACAAGCGGATAGCCGAGATCACGGGCTCGGGCATTACCGCGCTCTCCTCGTGCGGAGGGGACTGCAGGCTCCCGCTCAACATCAACGACACAGACCTGAGCACGCATGCAAAGACTCCGCCAGCACCCTACCAGGCTCCAACCGAGATGCTCTTTGCTCTCACCCGCATCGAAATGACCGTCGCCGCAGCACCAAACGGCATTCGGCCGGCAAGAACGACTAGTGCCCCAATGGGCGACAAGCCGCGCGTGCACTACAGCCCATCTCCCTCGTCGCCCGACCTCGTAACCCACGTGGCCAACGTCAACCTGCCCCAAGACCTGGAGGGCTACTGCAATTACATCGAAAACGTCTACCTCAAGCACTGCGACCCCAAGATCCCCCTGCACTTCTTCACCCTCATGATGACGCGCCAGGCCCTCTGCAAGCTGCGCGTCATCGACTTCATGTGCCGCGGCATCCCGACCGAGTCGCTCGAGCAGCAGGAGCGCGACACACTGTTCGCCGACGCCATCCGCACCATCGAGTACGACAACGAGCTGCTGTCCAACGACGCCATCTCGGGCCTGTCGTGGTACATGCACATGCACTTCCCCTTCCCGGCCTACATCTTCCTCCTGTCGGAGCTGCGGTCGCGCAAGACCGGGGCAATGTGCGACCGCGCGTGGGACGTCATGCTCGAGAACCACGATCGGAGGGGCCTGATACGCAACCTGCGGAGCCCGATGCACATCACCTTTGGGAACATGTTTGTCAAGGCATGGGATGCGAGGGAGGCGGCCGAGGCGGGGTTGGGCAACCAGCTGCAGACGCCCAAGCTGGTGAGTATGCTGAGGCAGCACTTGTCCAGGCTCAATCCTAAGAGAGGGGGAGCACCGGGCGCTGGAGGGCCTGGGCCGAAAGATGGTGGGCAGGGTGGGCCTATGGGTGCTGGGGGACAGCAACAACAACAACAACAGCAGCATCAGCAGCAGCAGCAGCAACAGCAACAGCAACAAGTGTACGGACAGCAACCCGTGTCCCAGGGCTCGGCGTCAACGTCCGATGCGAGTCCCAGTGTGGGTATAGCGTCGTCAGCGGCCGGCTACGCGAACGCCAAGGCCATGTCCGAGGCACCGATGGGGACGGACGCTATGGACGGAGGTATGCCACTGAACGACGACAATATGATGTTTGGCGGTTTCGACGGTATGAACCCCTTCTTGGGCGGCGGCGGCGGCGGCGGCGGGGGGCCGATGGCGGACGCCGACTTTGGGCAGATGGACTGGTCGCACTACATGGTCCAGTTCAATAATTTTGGGGGCGGCTATGGCGGCGTGGGAGGCGGTTGGCCTATTCCTCCGTCGAACCAACATCCCGGTGGCCCTGGCGCGTAGGAAACTCTTGACTGGAAAAGGACCGAGACGGAGTTGATGGCGTCTACCCCAGGAGCTGGGGGCTGGGGCCTTTTCGAATGCTTTTCTCAAAACGGATGTTAGATACCACTCAACTTTGTTAGCAATTAGAGTCACCTGTACTGGGTTAGAGTGTGCGTCATGTCATACATCTTCTGTCCGAACGTCTGCAAGGCTGAATACATGTAAAGATGAGCCACCGGCGATCTGTTTGCCCTTCTTTGCGAGCTCTTGATTTTCGCTTCTTTTTGCTAAGTCGTTATTCTGCCACGTATGTTTACTATTAAAGCATTATAATCTATTATCTGGCACTGGAGTGACGAAATGACGATTAGGTATAGATCCCAATGATGCCCTTGGTGCTGGAATGCACCCAGTTAGCAATCACAGCCATCCTGGGACCCCCAACCTCGACTAAACCAGCATGTTCACACCCTAGCACGCGCCACTACTCCCCGTCTCCCCAGTCCACGCATCATCCGTTGTCTCCCTCACACTCTCATCCCCCTCGACACAAGCAGGCACCGCGACCGTGCGGTTAACACTCTCGTATATCCACCCCTGCCCGCAGTCCTCCTGCCTGACGTACACATAGCTCACCGTCTCCCCGGCGGGGAGCGGCGCGGCGAGGAACCACAGCGGCCGCTCGGCCGTGTAGTTGCTCGCCAGCAGCGGCAGGGCGTCGCCCACGTCCCACCCGCCCAGGTCGGAGGTGTTGCCGACGAGGTAGACGTTCTCGCCGTAGTAGGTCGTGGCGTTGACCTCGAAGAGGACGGTGGAGGTGCAGCCCGCCGTCACGTTGGGGGCGCCGGCGGCGGTGGCCGGGGCGTAGACGCCCCTTGTCGAGCCGGGCTGGCAGGAGGAATTGGGGGTGGAGAGGGAGGGACCTGACGGTACCCAGCTGGGCGGGAACTGGCCTGCGCGGCGCTCGGCCATGGTTACAAAGGAGGCGAAGGACCAGGTCAGGGCGCTGGCGGAGAGGGGGGTGCCGGGGGGTGTCTTGAGGAATTGTTCCGAGAGCGAGCCGTTGGTTGGGGTGTACCGCTGGGCGACGGAGACGAAGGAGTCGGCGTAGGTTGTGGCGGCGGTGAGGATCTGGCGGAATGGGTCGGACTTCTTGCACTGCTTGTAGGTGGTGGTCGTGGCGTTGGGGTAGAGGGATTGGAAGAAGGGGAGGGAGACGGCGTCGACTGTGATGGACTTCTGGGCGGACCATTGGGCGACGGCGTCGTAGAGGAACTCGGCGGCGCCGAGGGTGATGAGGTACCACGGGTTGCCGTTGTAGTAGATGTCCTCCGGGTAGCGGCCGAGGGCGACGCCCTGAGCGGAGGGAATGCCGGCGTTGATGGGGTAGAGGTCCGGGTTGCGGAAGGTATCGACGAAGACCTTGAAGCTGGCGAGGGACTGACTGTGGCAGGGCTGGTAGGTCGGGCTGTCGCAGGGGGCGCTGACGTCGAAGGCGGAGATGGCGCCGAGCATGGTGTTGGCGTCGATGCTGGTGCGCCCGTTGTCGACGTTGGTGTTGGCCGTGATGTATTTGCCGTTCCAGTAGGACTGCAGGAAGCAGAGGACGTTGGGGGCTTGGTCGCAACCGGCGCAGGTCACGCCTAGGGTGGATGCGAGCTTGGCGCCCTCCACCAAAGCCCGGTACTGGTTTTGGGTGGTGAAGAAGCTGGACCCCGAGACCTCCTCCCAGAGATCGAAGCCGGTTGAGTTCCTGCAATCGCGTCAGTAGTGAAACCTCGCTGTGTCCTGGGCTTGTGGTGGACATACCAGTACTGCCCAGTGTACGACAAGTCGTTGGAGATGATGGGCCAGATGACCTCCCTCACCCTCTTCGAGTCTCCCTGAGCAACGAGATAGTTGCTGTAGGTGACGATGGCAATGGACCTTAGAGCCGGGCCGTCCCTCTGCGGACGTCCCCAGTTGCCGTTGAACTTGGTCCCGTCGACGTTGAACTTGGGCTCTCCCAAGCCGAGCCCTGACGGCAGCAGCGAGCCGGACGGGTTCTTGACTGTCTGCAAGACTGCTTGGGCGGTGATGTAGTCTTCGATGTATGGCCTGAGCTCAGTCTTGCCGAACAAAAACTCGTCCACGATCATCTTGAGCGTCAGGGCGGAGTCTCGAGTCCATGTGTAGAAGTCTACCACAGTGTCAGCGGTGCTAGCAGCGGTCTCCAACGAATTGTTCTGGTAACTAACAGTCTGGGTTGACCTTGGATGGACTGGCGACCACCAAGCCGGCGGCAGCACCAGGCACGAGGCTACCATTGGGTCCGATGTTGGCGAGGACTCCTTCGAGAGCTATACCTCTCTCAGTACCAATGTACGAGTCGACATCGACATTCTGAGGCCACTGAGCAGCGCCAGCTCCAGCGGCGACAGCGAGGATGCTGCTTAATAGACCGCGGGACGTCAGGGGCGCCATTGTAGGTATCAGAACCGCGAAGCACCACAAGAAAGCGACGATCGCAGCCAGAGAAAGAAAATTGAGATTATCCATCCCGATATATATGTAGATCAGCCGGCCCAGCATGCCATGATCATCTCGATCCACCATGCGCAACCCGGTAGCCGGCACTGGGCCGAATCCATGATCGCGTCCGAATCCGACACACAGGCGATGACACTCTGCGGCGCTACAGCACTCTGGAACCGAGAGACAGTTCTGAAGGAGCGAGCCCACATGGGGTTTAACGCCGTTAAGCGGTCCGATTCGCTGTGGGGATTGGGGTGCGGAGAGAAAAGTAGGACGCTTTGTCGTCTTGCGGGGGGCTTAATTAAACATCGAGCTTGTTGGAGATGAAGAGATCCATTTTTCGTATCTCGTGGTCAAACAGGTTATGGCAGTCCATACGAAGTATATCTAGGTAGCTTCGCATCTGAGATGTGCCAAATCCATCACGGTTTATGTTATCGATTCGGGCTATATGATGTCCTTGCAAGATGTGTGTTGAAATCAAGCGCCTCGGAGCCAAGCGTTGAGGCTCGGACTTTCTTCGACTTCACTGCATCATAGAATCTAATAGTCCAGCCGAGTAAATGTCCGGGTCCAGACATGAAGCCAGCTTTCACATGAAATTGCTGTCCCCAAGCCTTCGATGGACAAGCGAAAGGGGCTAACCGGGAGACACAGCCATGAGAGTGGTCTTGTTCTTTTAAATCTGCACATGCTATGGTGCCCTTATGATACAAGCGAATTATCCAAACAACATGCAGTCCTCTGTTCAAGTAGGGTAAAGGATGCGAACGCCAGTAGAGACAGCCTCCAAACACCGTCCATGCAGCCATCTCCATCTATATAATCCTATACACCAACACATTATTAAGTTTAGAATGGTCAGTATAGTACACTCTATCGTTCTCACCCGGAGCCAGAGCCAGAGTCTTTCTTGTGCTCATCGTCCGACTTCGGTTTCTCGTCCTTCGTTGTCGCGCTGTCTTCGGATTTCGGCTGGTGGGCAGGGTGATTCGTGATGTTATGCCACAGCGACTTCAGAAAGCCCTCGTTCTCGTGCGACTCTCCTCCGGCAGTACGGGTGGTGTTATTAGACCTAAAGAGCACACACGTTTAGCGTTCACCCCTACTTGTCAACTTGCGATAACGGGACGGGGGGGGCCTCTCACGTCGACGATGTTGACGATGATGATTTGCCGACGTTCATCACCCGTCTCGCC
>Ga0209127_100124_pt1 | contig 30968 bp, 40 predicted proteins | sample LakSupMetagenome_FD_187469 | JGI IMG/M metagenome (GOLD analysis project Ga0209127, IMG submission 187469) | Freshwater microbial communities from Lake Superior, Canada - Sta WM archaea (SPAdes) (version 2) | ecosystem: Environmental > Aquatic > Freshwater > Lake | place: Lake Superior, Canada... | reverse complement strand
GCAGCAGTCAGTTACACTTAATCAGCTACTTCAAGTACAAAGAAAACAATCAATAAGCAACCAGCAATGGGGCCCGCATGATCATTATGAGCTCATGTGTCCGTAGAAGCAGTACCTAAAGGGCCTGAATTGTTTACCAGCATGATGCCTCTGTCTTGTGTTACTGGATTGGCGTTATTGAGCGAAAGGGGGAGCCGTCGCATCATATCTTGAAAATCTCCACTCGCCATGACAACATCAACGTCGAAATCCACTCACCTCCATTTTAACACATGTTGCGAAGTCGAGTCATCAGTGGCACAGAGCCTAACCCGCCACAATGAGAAAAGAAGACGTGGATTACACACTTTACCTCGTCACTGACTCTACGCCAGCCATACTTCGTGACAAAAACATCTACGAAGTCGTCGAGGCAGCGCTGAAAGGTGGCGTCACCTGCGTCCAGTTCAGGGACAAGACCAGCGATACCGGGGAGCTCGTCCGGACCGCGAGGGAGCTGCATAAGCTCACCAGGCAATACAATGTCCCGCTTCTCATCAACGATAGGGTCGATGTAGCTCTGGCAGTAGGCTGCGAAGGCTGCCATGTCGGACAGGATGACATGAGTAGGTGCAAACGATGAGTCGAAGCAGCGCCGAACGTGTTGCTGATGGAGACATAGAACTTCAGGATGCCCGACGACTGCTCGGCCCGGATGCCATTATTGGTGTCAGCGCCAACACGTTGGAAGAGGCCATCGAGGCCTGCGAAGGTGGTGCCGATTACCTGGGCATCGGTGCTGTTTATGCGACAACTACGTGAGACTCGTTATATTCCGATGATGAGTTGCTGTCCGTACGCTGACACCTTCACAGGAAGACCAACACCAAGAATATCCTTGGACCGGAGGGGGTCCGACACATTCTTCAAGGGCTTGCAGACCGTGGCTACGTAATTCCCAGTGTGTGCATTGGCGGCATCAACGCCGGGAACGCCCAGTCCGTCATCATGGAGTCCAGAGCTCCGAACCGCAGCTTAGACGGGATTGCCGTCGTCAGCGTCATCATGGGCTCGGACGACCCCGAACACTCGGCAAGCCGGCTGCTGGAGCTGGTGAGGGATGCGCTGCCCGCGAAGACGCGAGCTGCAGACGAAGACCAGCTCAGCCCCGAGAGCGCGGCTCTATATGCCAACATCGTCAAGTCTGTCCATGATGCTACGCCGCTCTCCCACAATATGACGAACCTGGTGAGCTCATTCGAGCAGTGACTGTCTTCGCCACCGGATGGCTCCCTTGCTGATGCTCGTGTGTGTGTGTGTCCAGGTGGTGCAAAACTTTGCAGCGAATGTTGCCCTCGCTGTGGGCGCTTCGCCTATCATGTCCAACAACGGCGAGGAGGCGCCCGACCTGGCTAAACTGGGTGGCGCGCTCGTGATCAACATGGGCACGGTCACGCCGGAGAGCTTGAGGAATTACGTGAAAGCACTACACGCTTATAACAACGCCGACCGCCCGGTTGTTTTTGATCCTGTCGGGTACGGCTCTTCCTCCCGACGTGCATCTTGACCTGTAGCTAACACAACGTCCAGGGCCGGAGCGAGTGCCGTCCGGCGCTCGGCGCTCAAGACCATCATGGACAGCGGTTACATAACCGTGATCAAAGGTAACGAGGGCGAGATTGCCACAGTCTACAGGGAGACCAGCCAGACCGCCGGACAAGGAGAACACGTCCAGCAGCGCGGCGTAGACAGCACGAGCGTCCTGTCCCCGGAGGAGAAGGCCGCCATGGTGACGCGCCTGGCGGACCGGCACAACAACATAGTCGTGATGACGGGCAAGACGGACTTTGTCAGCGACGGCAGCAACACGTTTGCCATAGACAACGGCCACGAGTATCTGGGCATGGTGACGGGCACGGGCTGCGTCCTGGGCACCACCATCTCGGCCATGGCGGCGGCCTCCAGCGCCGCGGGCCAGGAGCTCTTCGCCGTGATAGCGGGCATCCTGCTGTTCGAGATCGCGGCGGAGGTGGCGGCTCAGAGATCCGATGTGCGAGGCCCGGGCACGTTCGTGCCGGCCTTCATTGACGAGCTGGCCAGGTTGCGGAGACTGGCTGCCAGGGGCGACTCGTCGTGGCTGCAGAGGGCGAAGCTGCGGGATATATCTCAGGATATCTAGCACCCCCATCTGAATGATAGACTTTGAGGAATTGAGGTATAGAGACATAGCACACTGGCCCCTCTCACTCTTGACTCCGCCGTAGCTTGTTCCGGTCCGGCGGGACGAGGTCGTCGGCATCTGTGCCGGCTACTCCCCCCCACATCTCGGCTTCCCCGCATTCTCTCACCCGCTAACACACTCATCGACATAACGGACAACCTCAGTGATTCACCATACATCAACTGGACTTATCCCACTCTGTTTCTGTCGTAGGCCCTGGCATCCAAGGTATCGGAGGCGTCACATTCATCCACCTACTTCCTCTTCTCCGTGTTGATATCCCAGCTGCCCACCATGGCCGCAATTCCCCGGCGAATGCGTGAGTTCTCTCTCCCTCAGCGCCTCGTATTATCTGAGATATTCTTCAAGGCCGATGATCCCTTATAGTACCAGCTGGCTAACCAACCTGACGTACTTCAGAGAACCCGGTTATCTTGTCAGTATCCCGCTGTGAAAGTGCAGGACTCACATCATGAACCCCCTAACTCACATATACACCATAGCGTCTGCGACCTCCAAGAGAAATTCCGCAGTGCAATCTGGCAGTTCGACAAGGTGTAAGTCCCTAACCTCCCCTATCCCCCCTTTTCCCATACCTATACTAAGCCAACCCCAGCATCCTCACAACAACCAAGCTCCTAAAAGCAGCCCACGCCCTCTCCCTCCCCATCTACGTGACGACCCAGAACCGCTCCCGCCTGGGCGACACCGTGCCCGAGCTGAAGCCCTACCTGACCTCCACCCCCTTGCTCAAGGCGGACGAGGACAAGACCCGCTTCAGCATGTGGCTTCCCTCCCTGGCCTCCCAGTTCTCGCCCACGTCCCCCTCTCACCAAAAGGCGCAGATCGCCATCGTGGGCATAGAGTCCCACATCTGCGTCACGCAGACGGCGCTCGACGCCCTGGCCGCGGGCCACGAGGTGTACGTCATCGCCGACGGGGTGAGCAGCTGTAACAGGGAGGAGGTCCCCGTCGCGCTGGCGAGGTTGAGGGCCGCGGGCGCGATCGTGACGACGAGCGAGAGCTGGATTTATGAGTGCATGGGGGATGCCGGGGTGGGAGAGTTCAAAGATATTGTGAAGTTGGTCAAGGAGACGGGGAATGGGACGAAGGATGCGCTACAGGGGTTGTTGGGGAGCAAGATTTGAAAAGAGTTTACATGTGTCACTTATTGCTATCCACGGGTATGCGAGGTTCAAGGGGGTGAGGGACAAAGCTCTGTTTTGTATGGATACTTCTTATTAGGACACATCATCTCAGTTTTGTACGCCATTCCTCCCCGTGATTACACCCGCGCCAGCCAAAATGCCTCACCGTCGACCACCACCCACCCCCTCCCCGGAAAGATCAGCCCTCATCACCAGATCCTCCCCGGAGTCCTCCCTCATGTGCAGCGTGATCGTGAGCCCCTTGATAAGAACTAGCGTCCCGTCAGTCTGGATGCCCTCCTCGCGGCCCCGCGCGGCGTCCGACGGAGGAGGAAGAGCCCCGTCGTCGCGATCGCCACCAACCTTGCTCTCCACCGCGTCCCGCCTACTCGTCATCTCCGCCTTCGGCCCGGCGATCTCGTCCGCGAGGCGGCGGCCGCCGCCCTGTCGCGCTGCTTCCTAGTCACGGTCACGGTCAGATTGCTGGTTCTTCTGCTGGGCGGCGCTGGTGGGGGGCTGTTGTTGGGGAGACGCGCCGGGTGAGTTGCTCGGGAAGGAGTCCTGGCGTGGAGCAGGGGGTGCGATCGCCGAGGGTGTGATTGTCTGTGTGCTTGACGGTGCTAGTGAGCGAACAGCGGTGGTAGCCTGAGAACTCCGCACGCGGGTCGAGGAGGAGCGGCGGAGGTTGGCGATGCTATTGCTTGTGCGGCGCAGGGGTTTGGGGCTCGCGTAGGGCTCGGCTGTGTGGTATGACAGGGCTGGGGAACCGTTGCGGCTTGGCGCGTCTTCCGGGATGGCAACCCGCGAGATAGGAGCGTGTCTCTGCGGCTCCCCTGGCTCGCAGTAGCCGCAGTCGTCCGGGAGGTTGGGCGACCTGTGCCTGCTGTGGTCTCTGGCGAGTGGAGGAGCTTTCCGTAATAGGGCTGGGCTCGATGCCATGTGCTTGAGGGTCCTCGGGGCGCTTGAGCCAGGGTGCTTCATGCCTGCTCGGTAGTCGACCTGTGGGGTCTTCGGCTGGTGGGATGTGCCCTGGCGCTGAAAAGCAGCATATCGTATGCGAGGGCGGTGGTCCGCACTGGCGGTGTCATAGCTGTAATCGGGGGCATAGTCGTGGCCTGTTTCGCGCCCCTGGCCGGGCTGGGCGAAATAAGAAGATCTCGATGTAGCGACCTGCGTCAGCCTGTCATCCAGGCCGCTGAGCACCGCAGCCTGTTGCTCCTGTCGCCAGGCGTGAATGGGACTGACCGTGCGGCTGGCATGAACGACCTGGCCACCATTTGCGTAAAAGGCGGCACTGCCCTTTCTCCTTAGTTGCTTCGTAGTTGACTCGCGCCTGAATCCTTCTGTTGCCTGCACTGCCGGCGAGGACTGCTTCCTGCTGGGTCTCCTGAATGGAATGTCCCTCTCAGAAGGGGTATTTTGCTCCCCTGCCTGCCGTATATCGTGGTGATAAGCGCGCATAGGCTCCATATCTGCGGCTATCTTGTCTCTCAGGTGCCGTGCGCCGGGCAACTCATAAGCATGTTGATACGCCTGTGCCATAGCCAGGTCTTCGATTCGCCTCCGGCTTTCTGCCGCATCTGCTTGCGACCTCCTCTCGTTGAATGGCGGCTGCGAGAGACCGCCGCGATCGAACGCCGACTCCATTCTGAGTCTCTTGTCTGGCGCAGCACCCGGTTGACCAACAGGAACAGCGCCCTTTGAGTCTCGTCGGTCAGGATGATCCAGATCGAGCCACACATCCTCATGGTTGGGGAGACACTGTGACATGCGAGAGTACCGTTTGGTCGGCTCGAAGTCTTCCATGTTGGTGCGCCGCTGCCCAGCCTTTGTCCCTGTGAGACGGTCTGCGATGACAAACGGGTTCATGTCAAGCTTGGAAGGCTGCCGTTTGAGCGTACGCGAAGTGGCAGTTGACGAAGCAGGACGAGGGTCGCCATCTACGGGCCTGGCTGTTTCCAAGGTGCGGCCATCCGGACGAGCATACCCCGTAAGCTCACAGGTACAAGTTGGGCAGAGCGCATGTCCGCAATCAGGGCAGGTCTTCTGAGGCCGAACCTTTGCCAAGCAAGCATGGCAAGGCCTCCAGTCTTCTTGCGTATGCTTACCGCCGTCATCGCCAGCATGCAACTCCGCCTCGTCAACCGACAACTAGCCGAGGGGTAACGAGATTTTATGTTCTTGGAGTATCTGCCGCGCGTCTTCAAGGCGGCTGCTCGAGGTCGACGGCGGTGACTCAGCCGATAAGTCGGAAGCCATCCTCGACAGTCGTTGGCCCGCAGAGGCAGAAGGTCTGTGGTGGACAGCTGGATCCGAGTTCGTTTCCGGTATGGCCAGTAGGTTACTAGATCGCCGAAGGTAGCTCGAGACAAGCCGCCTCGGAACACGGTCGCCCAGTTCGATCGAGTTGACATGGGATGCCGGCTGCACTAGACGGACTTCTCCTTCGACGCGACGTCCCCAGCCGGAGCTTTCACCGTCACGGTCACGCTCCGGCAAGGGCAGGAGTGCGGCATCCGGATCTCGGGCAGCCAGGTGTTGGAGTCGCAGCACGCGAGAAGCAACCGTGCCTTCCGGGACGCGGTCGGCATCCAGCTCCTGGATTGAAGAGAGCGTCGTTCGGCGAGAAAGACGCGGAGCGTACTCGGACGTCATGGAAGGTCCCAATGATTATAAGACATAGGACTAAGAGAGCTGCTTGAGAATAACTGACATGCAAATTGTCCTGACCGGAGTATGTCTAGGAGGGTGAATACCGATGAAGCATCGGATTTAGGGGCGAAGAAGATCAGAGGGATGAAGCTGGAGAGAACACTGACAGAAAACAACGTCCAAAGGCAGAGGCAGCGTACCTTCTTTGATGTTGCAGTTCCAGAGAAGGGGCAACCGAACACTTCAATATTGGGTAGCAGTCAGCCAACGACACTCATACACCTACCATGTCCACACGGAGCTTGATGCTCCTGCCCAACATGTATTGAGTCGTTCTTTCATGTACTCACACCTACGGCTATCTCCCATCGCGTCTCATGCGCAATAGCAGCTCGTATGATGAGGTAGTCTGGAAAAGAGCCGTAGCAAGCAGGCTCAAAGTCTCATGTCTTATTGTGCGTCTGCAATGATATCTGCTAAGACAGGGAGGTATCGGAGGGAGTATTCTACAAGGTCGGTGGGTGCTATACATCTATTTCAGGACAGCCTGGAGGCTCTCAAGGACCTGAATTTCAAGGGTCAGTACAACGATGCGCAACAAGACTCGGGGAACAGGGCCATACCTCCAGCTCAATCTTGGCCTCAGCAATGTCCTGCTCGCTGCCGTTACCGTTTGCCACCTTCTGTGCCTCCGAAATCTGAGCCCGGACGTTATCGGCGCTGAAGTCCTCGAGCGAGTAACCCTCGACGGCGTTGATGCTCAGCACCGAGTTGGGCTGGACAATGGCGAACCCTCCGGAGACTGCCGATGTCGCAGTAGGTCAGCATATATACAGTCGCCTAGTTGTCCCGCCTCGGAAAGTAAACATACGGAAGAACTGCTTGCTGCTGCCGCCCTCCTCAATGACCTCCACAAGGCCGGGCTTCAGCTGCTCAATCGAGGGGACGTGGTTGGCGAGGACACCCATCTCTCCGGACTCGGCGGGGATGTTGACCTGGACAACATCTGCCGACTTGAAAATGGCCTGCGGTGTTGCGCGAATTAGCATGTCCTTGTTCCGTTCTCGAGCGTAGTTGTATTCTCCGCGATCAACGCCTCGTAGTGGCTCGGTTCGTATCTCGATTCGATCTCGCATACCTGATGTGGGAGGGACAAGCTCAGCTTGATCTAGTGCCGTAAGTTAGCAAGAAGGCCGTCCAGTCGAGGCTGTGATTTATGTTACGACAAACATGCCTTGTCGGAAACGGCCTCGGCATAGCCACGGCGCTGCAGAGGAGCCCGGATAGCTGAGGGGCGAGCTCGAAGAGCCGCACGAGCGACACGGAGGGAGTTCATGGTGTTGTGCGTGGACAATGGACGGGGAATGCGATGAAACAGCTCGTAGACGTCGTCGACAGGAATTGCTTCAACCTCGACTTCCCGCTAGCCGCAGAGCCGAGCGGGGGTCACGTGGCAGGCTTCAATTGCATTGGCCGGATGATCGTTTGTGCGGGTATTCGAGACTCCACCTGAGCTTACCTTTATCCTCCATTGTGCTTGTAACTTCAACAGAGCATTGTCAGCCTTGGACGATTCAACGATATACGGCAACGAGCCATTGCGATGCACTTGTTCGATCTCCCTGCCGAGATTCGGCTCAAGATTTACTCAGAGCTGCTGGTTCTCGAGGAATCAATACCTCTGGTACTAGAGTACAGCACTCCGCCGCTGCGGGCAGTCCGTCGGCGGCAAAAGGGCGACGGACTGTGTCCAGCAGTCCTCCGCCTCAACAAGCAGGTCCATGATGAAGCCAGCCCCGTCTTGTACTCGCAAAATGTCTTTCGGTTTCCCAGCTTTATGAAGAACCTTGGTAGCAGAGACATTGTCCATACGGGCGTCTTCCTCGGCCAGATCGGTCACAACGCGAGCCTCATCCGTCACATCACCTTGCCTTGTCCTCCCACTGCCGTCGAAAGGGACGCCTCTGGCTTCTTCCAGCTTCCAGAGGGCTTTATCAGGAACTTGGAGCTCATGCGAGACGCGTGCACCTCTCTCAGCACCCTCCAGCTCACAATGCCCATGTACCTGAACATTGTCTTCTCACAATGGCCTGTCGCGGCAAACCTCCTGGATGCCCTCGAGCCGCACCTCAAAGCTATCTCGTCACTGGAAACCGTCCTTATCGATCTTCTCCTATTTGATAAGGCTAGGAATCCGAGTGTCGACGTGGACAAAGCATCTTTGCTGAAGAATATCCGCGCTCGCGGATGGAAGGTTCGTGTCACATACGCACCCTCTCCGCATGGCTGAGCTTCCATGTCGGATGATTATAAGGGGGATGTTGCGTACAAGAGACAGGTATTCTTTTCCTTCGAATGCCCAACAGAGTGTTAGCAGACACGACAGGAACGTCCCATATGACACCGCAGAGGTCCGGATGATGAGGTGGCTTGATGGAATGATGCTGCTTGGGCATGGTTCACGTCACCACGCCGTTACCGTTCGAATGCCTTACACCATTATACCTCGTGTGAACTCCTGGTCTCTTTTTGAATTCATCTGAGAGAGAAGTCACTGTCCTACTAAGACGTTGGGACAATTGTCGCTGCGCTGCAGGTGCCTTTGCCGTTTGTTATATTTGCTACTGGGCTACCTTATAAACGAGGCTTGTCTTCACATCTTTCTTCGACGGCAGCGACAACTCTGACGGGACTTTTACTACATCCAGGAATGATGGACTTCTTCGACTTTCCGGCCGAAATCCGGAACGCCATCTATTCAGAGCTTCTCATCTCGCAGGAACCTGTTATTCTTTCTTTACGCCCCAGCCCGAAGCTTCCAGTTTCCAGCCCCCGAGGATGCGGACCTCATACGACAATCCTAAGAACGAACAAGCAGGTGTACGCGGAGGCTAAGGTAGCCCGCTACTATACACGAGAAACGCATTCCAGATCCCCAACCCGTACCTCCCTTTTGTAGACACCTTTTCGACCGGCCTGTCTCTGAGATTATCCGTGGATCGCCTCGGACCTCAGGCGAACCTGATCCGCCACATTCGCCTCCCGATTCCTGCTTCCCCCTTCATTTGGAGCTCGATGCCTGGCCACGGGATAGTCACAGCACTGCAAACCCTTGAGGCTTCCTGCGTCAATCTCCAGGTTCTGGTATTGATGTTCCAGGACGACAGCGAGATAATATTGACCGCAGCCCCATGGGTCGATCTGCTCGACCAGAAGCTCAAAGCTACGGCGTCGCTGCAGAAGGTCATTATAGAGATTCACCCTAGGGCACATGCTCACGTCGCGGAGCAGTTCAAGGTCTTACGCACGGCTAAGCCCAAGACTACACGCGCCGCTCTACATGCTGCCACTCAACGCGCCAGTGGCATCGAGGAGGGCAATGTAGGCGAGGACGTCAGCTACGATGGGGCAGGCAGTTCTACCGAGGAGAACGACCGGGATTATGAAGACGGCCTGAGTGACGAGTTGGTGCGCAAAGTCCCCGAGCGCGGTTGGACGGTCAAGGCCAGATGGAGTTGGATATGTCCAGAGCATCGGCTCAAATTCTATCGTGCACGGGACTGCGAGGATCATGTTCTGCGCCGGAACTTGAGGCAAATGGGAGAATAAGAGCTGGAACAGGCCATGAAGATGCCAGGCAGGGGGACTTTGGCAGAGATTGACGAAGAGAGCAGTGCGGATGTCAAAGAAATTGCGAAGCTGCGTGTACCCCGTTACGATCTCTAGGATCGGTCCGGAACAAATGAAGGCGGAGATATCAAGCTCCGGGGCGCCATTTGGCCACGCAGTTTCCGCAAGTTCAAGAATATGCAAAACCTCAACCAATCTGAATCTCCGGTGCTCGCAGTTGCTGCCAGTTATCAATGACTTCGGTCGGTTCATCATAGGAAAGGTCCATTCCTTTATCTTCGCTCCGGCCATGTCACGAACAATTACCTGCCACATCGTCTATTTTACCTCCTGGCGTCCCAAGAGACGTCTCGACGATAACCGTTCTTATGCCGCCCAGCGGTAACTGGTGCCTGGACCGGAACATCATTAACGCGCTGCCTGTCACGCAGCTCGTCCCTCGGAATGGCAAGCACCCTTGAACTTCCTCCCCTTCCTCTTCCATCCAGTGCCGCTCCTCTGAGATATCTGCCTTAATTTCTCACTGTGAGCCTCTACTTCCCTTGGTCAGTGGCCGACATTTCCCTGCACGTGTACCGCCGGCATTGATCGCAATGCACTTCTTCGATCTTCCAGCCGAGATCCGGCTGCTTGTCTATTCAGAACTCCTCGTCTTCCCGCCGTACGTTGTCTTACGTTACCACTGCGACGAGCCAGGGAAGCCGGTGCTTTACCATTGGAGAGGAGGCAACAGAATCTACGCGGAAATCCTCCGCGTTAATAGGCAGGCCTTCACAGAAGGTAGCCCGTTGCTCTACTCCAGCAACAGATTCCACTTTCCTCCCATCTACGGGAATCTTATCCACGAGTGGACTGGGCGGATCATTAGAGAGTACTACGAAGCCCCTCTCGTCGCCCCGTTCATCGCTCAAATCCGCTCTCAGGCGAGTCTGATCACCCACGTACGCATCAATCTCGACGCTTTCCTCATGAATGAAGACGTGCCGGCCGGCTGCTCGGAAGGTGTCGTTCTCCTCCGCCAGAACTGTCCGAACCTGGCCAGTCTGGAGTTAGCCTTCCTCATTAGATACGACCATCTCGGCGAGAAGTGGCGCGTTCCGGTCCTGCCCGAAAGTCGCCTGGATACCCTCGACGGCCAGTTCCGGAGCCTGCCTTCACTGCGCGACATAATTGTCGACATCTGCTCCGAAGTGAACCAAGAAGCCGAGCCCGATTACGGTAGCCCCAAGTTCTCGGACATGTTCGAAAGCTTTCGAAGGGTTGGTTGGAGGGCTAAGCCCACGCGGGACTGCCCATGCCCGAGGTGTGCACTTTGGTTCGAGAGTGAATCGGCCGTGAGGAAACATTTGTCTCACGAGGTGTGTGATCTTGTTTATGACTCGGACTCTGAAGCTTGCCAGTTCGATTTATACGATTAAGGGGGTGGGGAAAGGACGCGCCCGCGCGCTGGACAACGCACGAGAGCATTTCCGCTGACGGTCAAGACCAACCGGGTCTGGTATTGTGCTGGCGGAGGTGGCCTTCAGTGTAGCGATGAGAGGAGTCCTTGGACGATGCGGCTCACTACTGTGAGAAGGATCATTCGTGTCGGCAGAGGATGGAAGGCTATACCTGAGAAAAGCGCATTGACGACGTCACGACCGTATCATGGGTCGCCTCACTCGGAGTCATCAGCTTGACGCTCTGCTTGACCTGGCCAGCGACGAGTTCAATAGTGCGAGGTTCAGCTCTGCCCGCTTCGACATTTCCCACACTGCAATACGCCCAGAATAGAAAGCTCACCAACCAACCTTTGATGACTTTGATTGCAAGGTTTGTGCCATGTGGGTGTGTCGCAGAGCGTTAGCGCGGTATACCGCCTCGCATCTCAATTGCTGGCATATTCTAGCCCTCCGATGCGACCTTGCTTCTTCCTACAACCACCAAGATCTCTAACCTAATGTGTATTCGCATATTCACCGGAACCCGCTCTATGACGACAGCTCTTTGACCTCGCGGACTCGTATACAATGAAATTCTTCGACCTCCCGGTCGAGATCCGGCTCATGATATACTCAGAACTCCTCGCGCGCCCCGACTCCTTAACCTTGGATCACAAGCGCAGGTGCGACGACCCAGAACATGCACACAACGAGTCCTGCTGCGTACCGCACTTCTTCCTCTCGAGCGCAGACCCGGAACACCCGAGGCTCTACCCGCAGATCCTCCGCGCGTGCAAGCAGGCGCACAGCGAAGCCAGCCCAATCCCCTACTCCAGAATATCCTGCCTAAAAACCTTCCACCAGCGCGGTGGTTACACCGGGGAGGAGGCGCGGTCAACCCCGACCGTCCTCCCCTGGTTCTTCGAGCAGATCGGATCCAAGCAAGCGAGCATGATCCGCCGCCTCCGCATCGACTTTCCCGTCGACGCGTGGATGATGGACGACTTCGACGACCTCCTGGGCACCTACGAGACCCTCGAGGCCGTCCGGGAGAGCTGCACTGGCCTCGCCGCCCTGACGCTGGAGATGGAGAACTACGCGCACGAGGAGATGGCCTACCCGGGCGTGGCGGCGGACATGTTCGCGCTGCTGGACGAGCACTTCCGGGAAATGCCGGCGCTGCGCGAGGTCGTTGTCGTTACGGATTGGGATCCGGATGTCGATACCGAGTCCTACGTGGAGCGCATCCGCGCTATGCGGGAGCACATGGTCGGGTGGACCGTGAAGGTTAACCGGGTGTGGAGGTGTGTTGACGGGGGGATGTGTTATAGGGATGCACGGGCGTTCCGGGAACACGTCTGTGAACATAGTGTCGAGTGTAGGGAGAGGAGGAGGTGTGCGCCTCCTGCTGCGTCAGACTCATGACTGAACGAGCCACTGCTGTATGACTACACTGCAGCTAGACTGACGATCCAGTCTTTGTTTACGCCACTAGTAACTCTCGAGGGCGGCTTCGGAACGGCAACAACTCCTGACCGTCGATCCCGGGTTGTAGATGGCTTTCTCATCTACACGTGTAGATTCGCCGGGGGAGGAACCGAATCGTCAACAAATCCTACGTGGCGGAATGGCAGTGCGCGGCTATCGGTGGGACGAAATGCGCCTCCCGCGAAGATCAGTGCCTGATCAACGGTCATCAACACGACAGAGCGACCATTTCAACCCCCAAAGTAGAAATGGGGGTTGCTCATCATGTGCGTCCAGTGATGACCGGGTGGTGGCCAAGTGAGACACCATGTCTGAGGTCGACCTGGACAACTCCCACGACCCATTTCTATTCCGGTCTGTATCTGGTTCCTCCGGGGGCTTCAGTTTCACGAAACGCCTATTGCACGTTCCGAATCACGTTTAGAGATTGTGCTGTGCCATCGGTGCCAGGACAGCTGACGGCGACCCCTCCCTCACATGGCTGCGTCAGAATGCATCCTGCATGGTTCCTTGGGAGAGGACACGCTAGTGGTCCTCGTCGGCTCAATATAACCGGCCTAAAGGCACAGCACTACGCGCATACGATATGTTATTTCCTGCTGTCTTCTAAGACACCTGCTTTCTGGCCGGTGAGCTCGCGTGGGATGAGGTTGTGGTCCTGGCGGAGGTGGTGATTGATTCATGGCCGAACCTCACCGCCAAGTGCCATGGGATAGTCAGATGGAGGATGGGCCGAAAGGGGAGGGGCTGATGGCACTGGCGAGTCGAATAGCGAGAACTGACCGCCAGATGCAGGCCACAAGCTAAATAACCTGGAGGAACAGTACTAGTGGAATGCAATTCGTGGTCACGATGCCCCCGATCAGAGGCCATCGAAACGCAAGACTGCTTGGTGACGAGACTTGTAATTATAGATACGCGCCAGTTCCGCGGCGAGGTCGGCATGACCCGCCGCATCTCAGTTGCTAACCTCGAGGACTGGCTGGACAACGGTGAATACGATCTGCGCTATTGCGATTGGCGACCTGCAGGATGAGCAGGATGAGCAGGAGATGCGGGGTTGTTTCGTTTCAGCCATCAAAATCCATGTCCGTCAACGGTCGGTCATATTGGCCGCGGGGTCCATGCCACAGCTTTGCGAGATGTTTGTTGCTGGCTCGTGAGAGTCCGACAACTGCCTAGCTCGTACACGTACGAAGTACCTAGGCGCGATAGCGGGAGCAAGGCAAGCACTTCGCTAAAAGAGTGTTTATGGCTGGTGGGAGCTCGACAGTAGTTGGCCCGCGGATTCGCACCTGCACACGATATGACACGTCGTTTCGTAACAAGAAGCAGACCTTCTCAAATTTCAGTCTTGCGGTCAGCGGGTGGAGGCTCGCTCGAGAGCAACTAACTCCCAAGAGAAATGACTCCGGATAGGAGGTCCGCAATTGTCCAAGTCCATGACCATTCACGTGCCCACACTGGTCAGCGAACTGAGAGTCGAGAAGTACTGTACCTGCGAGAATGTGCCGAAGACCGGCAGGCGAGGCTCACCAGTTGATACCGAGGCAGAGAAATAAAGCCATTCATTATAATAAGATGGAAGTCGTCGACACACTCAAAAGCGCCATGAAGAATGCCGTGATATCGACGTCAGTCAGCACTCAGCGGACTGCCGAGAGCTCTCCGGTTGTGCGGTGGGAGAAATCAGGCCACCGCCGTGAATTGGTTCCTTGTTCTCCAGCTCTTTGATGTCAGTGCCTCTCCATCAGACCCCGAACGTCCGGTTTTAGCTGCCGATTTTAGCTCGATAGGAACATTCCGGGATCTCGTTTGGAGGCACGACAAGCACGAACCAGTGGGAACTGCACGTTTCTGTCATGCAGGGTCGGAGCCAGAAGCGCAGTAATAACCGCACCGTTTATTGTTGCAGCAGCTGCATGACATTCCAGCTTCTTTCAACTTCGGCCCATTGGCTGATTGGCTTGTGGACGATTTAGACTCTACTATCGTGTTGTACGTACCAGCTTCTAGAAGAACCCGAAGCCGCTTCCCGCTTCGTGGTTCCAGTTCACATCCAATATCAGAGACAAAGGTCAGTACTTGCAGCTGGGCAGCGTGCGGAATGAAGCCCGTCACAGCAAAAGGACCTCTCGGCCGCCTCGGTTGCCAGGAGATGTGTTCTCCTGGTGCATGAAAATCACTCGTGTGGATGACCGGACGCGACTAACAGACTGCGAAAAGAGGGACAGTACTGGACCTAGGGGGAGCGGGATTGCTTCCAACTGGAAGTGGTATTTGACTTCGAGGTTCCATTACGTGAAGCCGCCGGAGCGACCACGAGAATGGCCGACGAAAGATCCTGTGGTTGAGGTATTCTCGCACCGTATTTCAATACTGGCAGCAGCAGCGCAACACCGTGCTCACAAGCCAGTCCAGGGTTAATCACACTGTACCAGTCCATGTCCGTTTTGTGGCCGGCTGGGATTTGCCATTGCGGAAGTCGCGCAGGATGGAATCCAAATTTTCCTGCCCTGAACTACGAATTCGGCGCTGGAAGGCGACTGGCTGGCGGCACGCTTAGATCCACAAAACACACTTGTACCTCTCACAGACCGCCGCAAAAGCCCTGCCTGGTCCGTTGGCCTCCCGCCGTTTTGTTGGCGATCTTCCCAGCACAGGCCGAAAGCTGCGTCCCACCTTGGACCCTCTCAATCACCAGTCTCAATAACAACCCGCTTCAACCCCATCGTCATTCGCACAAAACTTGAAAGCACCCCCTGAACTACCTGCTGTTTGCCTCTACTTTGCAAAGGCCATTGCGCTTTTGGCCTCTCTGTGTATTGCTTTGCCTCGAGCTGAGCAAGCACAGGCTGCGCCGCTCTTGGTTCAAAGTTTATTCTTCTTTGTCGTACACCGAGAGGCGCGGCGTTGCTGACCGATCGGCTGCGGCTGTACAAGGCTCGGCATCTTCAAGCACTCACCACGGGTGGCCTGCTCTAGGTCGCTGTCGACTGCCTCGCTCTTGAGGCAAAACACGCTCTCAGACACAAGCTTCTTGCTCTCAACCCTCGCAACCACACGCGATGGCCCTCCGCTTATAGCAATACGGTCCCTAGGGACACGACCGAACAGCCAAACCAATCGCGGGTGTGCAAGTTACGCTCGCGCAACATCTCTCTCGTCTAGGAGGATACCCGCCGTTCACATCACTACGCAACCTGGGCGTTGGCGATTTACCTCACTACTTTCCCAAGCATCACGATCCCGACAACGTCAGAGATCTCGCCACAATGGACGACCGTGCCTACAGATACTCTACGACGTCCAACGTCCTGGCGTGGACGGCACATACGGCCAAGCTGGAGCCATCAATAGAAGAGGAGGCTGCAGACACTGACGAGCCACCCGATTCTTATGAGACAATGTCTCCCTTGTCGGATCAGTTCAGACGTACCTCCCTCCGACGAGGTAGCGAACAGCATGAGTCGCTGTTGACCAAGGCTCTCCAGAGCCATTCGGACGACGACCAACCTGAGACTACGTCGGCTCTCAACTGCAGACGGCGTTCTATGACGAGCACTACCAGTTTTGCCTCGACGACGGACATGACCTGCGATACTGGAATCACTACTCCCGCTCGGACCAGCACGCCCAGTCCCCGTCTGGTCGATGCCCCGTTTACCCATCATGTCGTCAAACACACTACTGTGCAGACGGCAGGCACAAACCCTGGAGAGAAAGACCCGGCTGTGCAGGCATTGGAGAAGAAACGGTGTATCTCTTTCGCTTGCGCCGCGAAGCCGAGATCGGACGCCAAACCTGAGCTTCCGAAACCAACAGTCACTGTCACGAAGCCGGCAGAACAGGCACCGCCGAGGCGGACTTGCATCAAATTCGCCTGCCCGACCTCGAAACCGGCGAAATGCACGCCGCCGGAACATGTTGAGGAAGCGGTAGCAGCGACTCCCATTGCCACGCCAGCGCAGAGAAAGGAGACCCCCTCGACCGCCGTAAAGCACCGTTCGCCATCTACGCCCCGGCTTACTCCTCGGCCGCTCAACCCGCGCCGGTCCTCCAGGAGCCCAGCTGCCGTTCGCACGTCGAAGAGATGGCTTACTGCCGACTCTATGGACCTCGACAGCGAGTGCTCACGTTACCATGCCTTCGCCAGTGAGGAGGTTGAAGAGGATGATTGGATCCGCCGCGATCAGAAATCCGGTAGTGGAAGGATAACTATCGACGACACTCTGAAGAAGGAGAACGCCATCCGGAAGCTGGGAGAGGAGGTGGAGGAAGAGGAAGAGTTGGAGGAGCAACTCGATGACGAAGCAGACATCCAGGATGAGGACGACCAGGGCGAGGATGATGAAGATGATGCTGATGAAGACGGACCAGATGCAGAGTATGACGACGACCAGTCTGCTGACGGCACCACAGCTGATGGCGGGTCGGACGGGTACAACACCGACAACGAGGTGGGCTTTGCTGAGTCGGATGAGTCGGACGATGACCTGGACCTCTGGACTACGGGACTCGTCGTCAACCAGTTGACTCTCTCGGGTGCAACGCCGGTCCGGCGCCGCTCATCCTTGGTTGGCGAGATCCACTCAGACTCTTCAGTGTATGGCAACAACAACAAGCGGCGCACGAGGGCAAGGCGCGTGCCTCGTGCCGACACCCCGGAACTGCCCGACAGTACCGACTTTGTCTGCGGTACTCTGGACGAGGATAAGCCGTTGGAGGAGGCTTACGTGTCTCGCGTGATGGCGCGGAGGAAGGAGAAGCTTCACCCTATCCCTCAGGATATCGATCCGAGCTTCCCTACCTCTGAGCCGGAAGATGAAGCGGAAGACCTGTACAACCACGGCCATCATGGCAGCGATGATCAGATGTTTGGCGAAATGGAGGAGCTTTCCGATGGTGTCGATCGCAAGAAGCGTCATCACAAGAACGTCTCGCCCAAGAGATACCACTCGCCGCCACCTAAGCGCCAGCATTCGCCAGCTCCCAAACGTCATCACTCGCCGGCACCCAAGGCACGGGGCCGATCGCCTCGCCGCTTGTTTGACGGACAGTCACCGAGGCGGCTCAGGTCACCGCCACCTCAGGTGGTGTCAAGGTCTCCGGCTGCATCTCCAGTTGTGGCGGGACAGGGCATCGGGTTCAAGCCTCTGGCTGCTCGTCCCGGGTTGGTCTTCACCAAGTCATTGCCGAGGACGCCCGCTGTGTTTGGTGCAGTCAAGGCCCGTCGTGGCCGCTCGGGCACCATCACGCAGGAGAACCACGTCCGCGGCGCCATCGACATCGTCAAGGGCCTGGAGCAGAAGAGGCAGCGGAGAAAGGAGAAGTTCTACCAGAAGTACTGTACACGAGCGCGGAAGAATCCGGCTCAGACCAAACGACCCGTGCCAGGCCAAGGTGCGCAGCGCATGAGGGAGGTCGGATTGACCATGGCTGGAAAGATGGGCCAGGGCAACTTTGTTCTTTCTGTCTAGGGGACCAGGGCGGCATTTTTCTCGAGGCATCAACAACGGTTCAAGGGTTCGGACATCATTCATGGTTCAGGCACGGCGGTTACCATTGCGGGAGCATCATGACGACTGAATGATCCTGGCGTTTTTCTATCATCGTCCTTGGCCAAGGCTTACCCGACGCAAGCTTGACTTTTTATCCATACTATATTTTCTTCTTATTGTTCGCTTCTATAGAGGTTGGCTGGCGGTGTGCTGGAACCTTTCGTTGGGTGTATATTGCCCGTTCAGTACATACTTACTACTTTCGCTCAAATGAAGCCAGTCAGTGGCGTCCTCATACGCTCAAAACATTTGGTTCAAATAAAGCTGGTTTCATTGAATCGTGATATATCGAGCATCTGGAGTCCGGGGTCTCGATGGCGACGTGTCGTGATCAGGTTGACGGCCTCAAATCAGCACATCTGACCTCTGCTACATAGAAGAGTTCACATAAATGTTCATACTCACCCCGACTTGAATCTCGATCCTCTTATTGTTGTCTGCAGTGTGAAGTCTAATTGTGAGCGTGGCCAAGTGCTTGCGTCCATCAATGCAATAGGAAGGGTCAGGTGATCTGCGATCTTGATCCGAGGTTCTGCCGCCCCGGAGCTTGCGCCAAAAAGCACCCGTGCGACCTTCTGGCCAGCCTGGATTGTCGCCGGACCTCGATAATATATCCACCACGACCTCTCGGCTCCAAGACTTCGCACCACGACATCAGAGCCCAGTCAAACCACAAACCAAAGCCATTCCGGTTGCAAGCCAGCTAAGGCCAAGATTTACGATCTCCTACTAGATCACGACCCGTCACGACCTTTACAATGTGGATCATCAACTGGTGTACGGCCTCTCTCCCCAACTTCGTCATCACTGATAGCCCATCACATGTGTACTGATCCGACTCTTTCGACAATGTAGTCTACGATGTCCTTTCGAGCCTCGGCCTCCTGAACAAGCACGCCAAGCTGCTCTTTCTCGGCCTCGACAATGCGGGCAAGACGACTCTGCTACACATGCTGAAGAATGACCGCGTTGCCATTCTCCAACCTACACTCCACCCTAGTCAGTGAACCCGCCAGTAGTCCAAGCCTACGAGATGCATGCGTGGCTACGACAGGTCGAGAGAATAAAAAACTGACAGCCGATAGCTTCTGAGGAGCTGGCAATTGGTAATGTGCGATTCACGACGTTCGATCTCGGCGGCCATCAGCAAGGTACGCTAGCCTCCTCCTGGGCCTCTCCCTCCGCCCTTCCAATGATCGATCTACTAATCCCCCGTGCTTCTTCCCAGCCCGCCGTCTCTGGAAAGACTACTTCCCCGAAGTGAACGGCATCGTCTTCCTCGTCGACGCCAAGGACCACGAGCGCTTCCCGGAGGCCAAGGCCGAGCTCGACGCGCTGCTCTCGATGGAGGAGCTGGCCAAGGTGCCCATGCTCATCCTCGGCAACAAGATCGACCACCCGGACGCCGTGTCCGAGGACGAGCTCCGCCACCAGCTCGGCATGTACCAGACCACGGGCAAGGGCAAGGTTCCTTTGGAGGGGATCCGGCCGATCGAGGTGTTCATGTGCAGCGTTGTCATGAGGCAGGGGTATGGAGAGGGCATTCGGTGGCTGAGTCAGTATGTCTAGACTTCGCGTGTGTCTGGTACGAGGGACAGTCATAGGAGATGGGTAATGAACCTGCCGGGGGGGGGGGGGTGTTTTTGAAAGGAGGACAGCGCGTGCGTGTGTATTGCTTGGTTTAGAAAGATCAATGGCTAGCTGTTGCGCTTGGTGAGAGCAGCTTGATGGACTTTGCATGGTGGGTATTCATCTGCTAGTCCTAGCTACGCAGGGTGAGGAGCTGCTTCTCTTTGCCCTGCTGCCTTCCTTGCCACTGGTGTTTGGAAGACTTTGGTTTCATGACAATATACTACAGACGAGACGAGCCTCTATGACACTTATACCTCAGTAAATGCTGCTTCCTAACATGCGCACTGTCGAGTATCACAAATAGCAACAATGCCTTTCCCCTATTGTTTGTACTCTGCAGAGACAGGTACAATACCACAGTACACTCTCCTGATTCTGGGGCACGCAGCTGCCAGGTCCGCCCAAGACTGCGGGAAGGTTCCATCGGTGTGGGGGCGTCTTCCCGCGCTACCTAACGCCAAGCGGCTCCAACGAGCCTGAGCACATGCCACTCAGCGACGTCATCCGCTGGTGGTCTGAACATCTCCAGCAGATATCACCTCACGTTTTACACTAAGTCTAGGGGAACGCTGCGGGCAAGACGCGTCACGGTACATTTCACGAAGTTTTGGTACCGAGTATACACCCACCTCGTGATCCCGCTTGTCTATTACCTCGGGAGCGCAACTCACCATATTCCCGTCCATCTCAACCACACTCACCGCAACACAACACGACATACCACAACCAACGAACAAGCGATGCCCCCAACCTCCACAAGACCAAAATGTCAGAGTCGCACCCAATAGACATCCCCTCCAAAACCTACGGCTTCCCACCCACCGCCTTCGACCCCTCCCGCCTGCCCGACGTCGACACCGACTTCCTGCCCCCCGAACACCTCGAAGCCTTCGTCCAAGCCCTCTCGGCGCCCGACCCCGTCCAGGCCGCGACGACCGAAGATGGAGGCGGCGCCACATCCCCGGGCAGCGCGACGGGCCCAAACTCGCTCTCGCGCTCCTCCCTCGAGACCACGAAGCGCAACGGTCATGGGCAGCAGGGAGACGGAGAGGAAGACGACGCGCAGGCGGTAGCGGCCCAGGCCGCTGCAGCGGCGGCGGACGTGACCGCGCCGGGCGCGCCGCGGCCGCAGGGCCCGCAGCGGGGGACGAGTAGCGGGCAGGGAACGTTCATCACGGCCGCCAACGACTGGGCGCCCGTGCACGAGCGGGTGAAGGGGAAGAGAGGTGGGAGGAAGAGGAGGGGAGGAGGCGGGGAGAGGGCGAGGAAGACGGTCGAGGCCGTGGTGGGGAAGCGGTCCAAGGACGAGACGAGGGAGGGGTACCTGTACGGCTTGCTGAAGTGGCCTTTTCTCCTGATCGTGGGGGCCTGGATATTGGGCTTGGGCCTCGCGTATATGGCTACTAGGTTGTATATCTGGCTGTACGAGCACTTTATCGCGTGGAGGGGGCAGAGGGACCAGCTGCGGCGGGCGATGAGGGCTACGAGTAATTACGACGAATGGGTCGCCGCTGCGAGGAGGATGGATGGGTTTCTGGGGAACGAGGAGTGGAAGGAGGAGAACGAGTTCGCTTACTACGACAGCGTGACGGTGAGGAGGGTGTGGGAGCAGATGAGGAAGTGTAGGGCCAAGGCGGAGAGGGTGGAGGAGAAGCTCGGGGTGGCAAATGGCGAGGATAATGGGAGGGACAGGAAGGATGTGGAGGATCTCAAGGCGCTCATCGAGGCGTGTGTCAAGAATAACTTTGTGGGCGTCGAGAATCCGAGGCTGTACAGCCAGACGTACTATGGGACGAAGAATCTGGTGCAGAATTTTGTGGACGAGGGTAAGTGCACACAGAGAGTACTGGGTTTGGGGGATGAAGATGGCTAACCAATTCGTTACAGTCGAGAAGAGCGTCAGGTTCCTGATGACCACGAAGCAGCTTACCCAGGACGAGAAGCGGCCGCTCTTCAAGGGCATCTACGCCAACTTCGGTCGAACAGCCCTGTGCTTATCCGGCGGAGCGTCTTTTGCCTACTACCACTTCGGCGTCGTCAAGGCGCTTCTCGAAGCCAACCTCCTACCGGACGTCATCACTGGCACCAGCGGTGGCGCACTGGTAGCGGCGCTGGTCGCTACACGCACAAACGACGAGCTGAAGGAGCTCTTGGTGCCCGCCCTATCGTACAAGATAACAGCCTGTCACGAGCCCATAACCGTCTGGTTCTGGCGCTGGTGGAAGACGGGCGCGCGCTTTGACTCGGTCGACTGGGCCAAGAAATGCAGCTGGTTTACGCGGGGCTCCATGACCTTCCGGGAGGCCTACGAGCGGACGGGCCGGATCCTTAACGTATCCTGCGTCCCGGCAGACCCGCACTCGCCAACCATCCTCTGCAACTACCTCACCAGCCCGGACTGCGTCATCTGGTCCGCCGTGCTGGCGTCCGCGGCCGTGCCGGGTATACTCAATCCGGTCGTGCTGATGATGAAGACGCGCAGCGGCCAGCTCGTGCCCTACTCGTTCGGGCACAAGTGGAAGGACGGTAGCCTCCGCACGGACATCCCCATCCGCGCCCTGAACCTCCACTTCAACGTCAACTTCACCATCGTCAGCCAGGTCAACCCGCACATCAACCTCTTCTTCTTCTCGTCGCGCGGCAGCGTCGGCTCGCCCGTGACCCACCGCCGCGGCCGCGGCTGGCGCGGCGGCTACCTCGGCTCGGCGACGGAGCAGTACCTCAAGCTCGACCTCAACAAGTGGCTCAAGGTGCTGCGCCACCTCGAGCTCCTGCCCCGGCCGCTGGGCCAGGACTGGAGCCAGATCTGGCTGCAGCAGTTCGTCGGCACCATCACCATCTGGCCGCGCAGCGTGCCGTCGGACTTTGTGCACATCCTCGACGACCCGGACAACGCGCGGCTCGCGCGCATGATCCACGAGGGCCAGCAGAGCGCGTTCCCGAAGCTCAAGTTTGTGGCTAACCGGCTCAAGGTGGAGAGGGCGGTCGAGCAGGGCAGGCGGGAGACGAGGCCGTTTGTGAGGAGGGGCAGCATCGAGACTATTATTAGCGAGGATGACTTGAAGAATCTGCTGAGGGGACAGGGCGTGGAGGGGAGTGCCACGGAGACCGGGGACGACAGTACTGATGGTGAGCACGACAGGCATGAGAGCGAGAATGCGGTGCTTGACGGGGAGCATAGTGGTGTTGAAGGTTTGAGGTTGAGGATGCCTGTCAAAGAAAGGGAGTCTGAGGAGCTCTAGACGCTGTGTGCTGGTTGTCTGGAGTACTCCGGCGTTCCGTGTCGGTCTGGCGTTATTACTAGCGTTCATTTGCGCACATTGGCAGCGCTTAGCATGCATGCACTGAGATGGTCGAGGTCATTCGTATGTACTCCTAAGCATAGCTGCCTTAGATTTTTCTACATGAGCATCCTGTAACATTCTCGCCCTGGTATCTATCGCGACGGTTCATAACAACAAAGGAATCCAAAACACGGCCTCCCCTGGCCTAAAATTCCTCGCCTCGGTCTACCTATCCTCGCCCTGTCACCAAGGTTCACTTTCCCTCCCTCAACGCCTTGACCTCGACCCTCTCCGCATCACTCACAACCTCCTTCTCATAATACTTCCTAAACCCAAACCCGGGATGTCCCACGCACAGCAAGAAAGTCGCGAGCACAATCAACACCCCCTCGAGCCCGATGAACAAGCTCTCATTCCTGACCAACGGCCCGCCGTACCCTTCACTCAGCTCGTCGACCCTGAACGCGCACCGCGCCAGGATCAGGAGGATGGCAAGCCCCAGCCCCGACAAGAAAGTCTTCATCCTCCGGTCGAGCTTGGTCTTGGCCTCCTCCGTCTTGGCGAACCGGACGAGGTAGTCCACCATCAGCCCCGAGAAGATGAGCAAGGTGGCGACCTGCAGCGACAGGCCCGCCAGGGCGAGGTCGACGGCCGTCTGGGAGGTGCCGGAGGAGGAGGTGGACAGGGCGCCGCCGATGGCCTGGAAGACGAGCGAGACGAGGTCCGAGGCTATGAAGACGTAGTAGAGGAGGGAGGGCCGGAAGCGGGCGGTCGAGGCGGAGAGGTTGCGGATGCTGGAGACGAGTGTTAATTTACGGAACAGGTTGGTGAGACGGAGGAAGGTTGCGGAAGAGGAGAGGGGATGCGATGAAGCAAGGGGGTAACGAACGTCAAAGCCAGGGTGACGTAAATCGCCGCGCAGAAGAAGACCGGTGCCGTCGTCACGCAAACTATTTCTCTCTCGTCAGCCCCTTTCCTGCCCTCTTTCTGTCGTCCCTTATTTCCCCCCCTTGTCACCGAGAGGAAGGAGAAGGACCTACCAATCTGGATCATAAATGCGGTAAACTTGAACGGGTTGTACCACATCATCACCCTCCCCGCGTAGCCGATGATCTCGCTCGCGCAGCCCACGATCATGCACCACATGAACCACCACGTCTTCCACCTGAATCCCAGCAGGACGTGGACGGCCATGGCCGCGGCGTAGAGGGCTATGAACGTGGCGTTGGCGGCCAGGGAGGGGCGGTACCGGTAGACGCTGTGCTCGGGGGAGCACAGCGCCAGCGTGCAGTTGGCGTCCGGGCCGAAGCCGACGAGGTGGCCTTGGCCTTGGGACATTGCGAGTTGTAGAAGGGGAGGATGGTCAGTGCAGTGCCTCAGGCAGTAAGGAAGAAGATGGCCACAGGGGATATATTACTTGTGGGAAAAAGGGGAAGGCAAGTTGGAAGGGTAGTCTAGTGATAAGCTTGGGTTGGGCGTCGTGGATGACCGAGCAAACAGCAGTTGCAGAGGAGAAGAAGCATCATCTTATATCCACAACTCCCCAGATACTTCAACCGTCATAGTAACGAGATCCCATCCGACGAACCAACTTGATCTCGCCCAAATCATCCGTCCTTCTTCTCGTCCATCGCATTCGTTCTCGGTTGACGTTTCCTCCTATATCGTCCCACAGGCGAGATGACGTCTCCCTTCTTATCCAGGCCCAAGCCACAACCCACCCCCGATCGGAGAAAAGAGCCCATGCACCCCGGCGGTAGCATACCATCGGCGAGTCTTTGTTTGGGTCAGGCACGCTTGTTGAGGTTTTGCGGACGTATGGCGCTGTTTGTAGAGGCTGCAGAAGCCGTAGGCTTCCTTGGGGCAGTGCGAGACGCTGTCTTACTGGGGCGCGGCGCAAGCTCGCACTCGCTTAGATTTCCTAATTGGGATCAGTGATGTGATTGACTTTGGGAAGAGTGGTTAATGTGTACACAGAGCTCCCAGGGCTGAGCCTCAAATTTGGGTCTAGAATTCCTTGGGTGCTTCCCCCCCCCGGTTGATGTCCCGCGGATATGTAAGGGGTTTTGATATAAGTCCATTGATATGGGCAGGCTCTGTTGTTCGATGGTCTGTGTACATGAGAGAAGGCGACGTTCTTGACGAAAAGGCACAGGGCTTGTTTCTATTCAGCTGAGCATGCGAATGCGAATGCCGCACAGGAAGCTGGAGTTAACTAAATTAGGCTCCAGTCCTTGAAAATGGAGTGACTGTTTGCACCTCAAGACAAGGGGTCCATAGACACTCGCATCGGCCAGCAGTCCTCACCAACATCGCAATACTGCCAAGGTGACCAAGGAAGTAAGACTGCATGCGGCAAAGCAGATCCTCAATCTCGACACCACCCGACCATAAGTGAAAGGATACTCTCATTGCATATCCATTGTGCTGATAGGCAGCTTTCTACCTGCCAGCCTTCCATATAGGGGCAGAACACAGGTCTCGTTTGCTGTCCATGCACATCCGTCTATGGTCATTTGTCTCGGTTCATGTGCCCCCTTGATGCAGTCTAAGAACGAGAAAGAAAAAACTCCAGAGACAAAGCTAGCAAAAGCCCCTTTCCGTCCACCCGTCATGTCTGTCATAACCCTCAGACCATAGCCATGGTCTGTCTACCGGCGAGTGGCAGGTAAAAAAGAAGAAGAAAAAAAAGCAAACCGCGGTCCAGCCTGTCCGACCGAGACGCCAACGCTACCGATCCATGTAAGTCAAAGCCACGAGAATGCCGGCCTCTCGTTCGCAGATCATGTCCGTCCTATCCCCTGTTCTCCTTTCCTGCCTGCCTGTCCGTCACACTACTCCGAGATGCCGGCAGAGCGCATCGTAAGTCGTCCATTACCATTCAAGACACTCTCAAGACCTCTCACACCTCACACACCCACGATGTTGTCCATCTGCTCTTGTTCCGAAGGACTGATGGACGAGGTGTCGTCTTCCCAGCCTGCGCACCGGGCACCCTGATCAGCCTGCCGTGACACTTGACAATACGCTCGACGAGTCGCTGAATAACATACCGGACCCATCTTCCTCCATATCGTTCACCCCAAGGCTGCGCATCGACTCCATGATGGCTAGAGAAGAGTTAGCAACGCGGCCGTTTTGGGCACCCTCCTGTGGGCTCTTCACTTACGTCGATAGAACCGGAAGAACTCAGCCCAATCGGGGTCTTCGCCGTCCTCCTCAGGATTGAAGAAGCTCTTGCACTTGTCGAGCACGCGCTCGTAGCGTGCGACCATTTGCGCTGGGGCATTTGCTTGAGCTGACGTGTACCGCTCCTTAAGGTGTTCAAGACAACTTAGGCCCACCGCCAGGGCGCTTCTGAACCTGGCCTCCCGGAAAACTTCAAGCGCGCCAGGCTGCGCAACGTTAGCCCGCTCAGGCGCGAAGAGTGCATTGTACAAGAATAGCTCCACGTCCCGTGCGACGCCCGAGTCGTAGTAGCCGAGCAGAAAAGGCACCCACATGTGCAGGGCGTTGTACCCTTGCTCCACGACGTCGTCCTCAGTCTCGCCGGTGTTTAGATGCGGCCTATAAAAGACGATCTTCTGGAATTCGCAAAACTCCATGCCTTCTGCATTATCCAGCTTCTTACACTGGAGGGCCACATGCGAAATGAGGTCACGGATACCGTTCGCATTGCGGGCGTGGGCGCAGTAGACGTTAGCACCCACCCGAAGGAAGGGAGCGTTCAGGTGACCCGGAGCACTGATCTGGTGGCTAATGCATCCTTTGAGGGTCGACAGAACCCTGTCCTCAAACTTGCGCGACAAGCGCATGTAGTCTATTATGATGCGGGAGGTTTCGGCGAAATTCTGGTCGATCGCGATGAGCTTGTCGAGAAAGACGACGGGAGCCTTACTCCCCTCGGACCACTGTTGCGTCAGCGCCTTGTACTCGGCCACTGTGAGCGTATATGGCCCTCCCACATCAGCGACATCTACGCGATCCTCCGGATCGCGGGCAAGATAGCACTCGTCTACCTCATCGGCCAGCGTCTTCGTGACCATGCTAATGAGCCGGATGATGTTGTCGTACGATGGAGGACGGGCTCTGCGCGAGAGTGTCGTGACCAGCCGGGCCAGTTGCTGGCCGTAATCCAGAGCCGGGTCGGCAGAGATGATCTGGACGAGGTACTTCGCAAACGGGTATCTCAGGAAAGTCCCCATCTCGTCCTGTCCGACCTGGAGATAGTCGACCATGAACCCGAACACCTCGTGCCAAGACCGCAGGCTCAGGTGGAAGTAATCAAGCAGGACCCTGAAGATGTTCATCATTCCCCTTAGGACTGGGATGCGTCCCGCACGATGTTCTCCACTGTCCGACGCTCCACCATAGCGGTCTGGGAAGTGCTCCTTGATCTGGCGCGCCGCTTGGATGAGCAGGCGGGACGAAGCCGAGCGAACACCAGCCTCACTATTCCTCTGTACCAGGGCGCGGAATGCACCACGGCAGAGATGGAAGTATTCGTATACGTGGAGACTGCATGTAGGGTAGGTCCGCACCAGGTCCCGCACTCTCTGTATCAGACGCTCGAAGTCCGGGGTATCCTTGGCCCTCGAAGCGACCTGATCTAAGTGACCAAGAGCCATGGCCAGAGCCGACTGCTCCATCGTCCGGAAGCCTGAAGGGTGCTCGTCCCTGAACCGATCCAAGCATCCGAGAGCTGTGATGACCAACTCCATGTGTGACGGGTCGTAGAGGCAATGCCGTCGGAGTAGCGAGACATTCTCCCGCTGGATGTATTGTTTCAGCTCTGGCCGAATCGGCGCGCGGAGTGGAATTGGAAGTCCCAGGTCTTTGGCCGCCGCTTGTTGTTTTTGGAGCGACGAGGCTCTCTGGTAGAACAACATGTAGGCGCTCCAAGACTTGTCGTAGACGGCACTTGCGTCGAAGGGCGCGCGGAAGTCGACGCCTCCGAAGCAGGCATGCTCCATGTTGGCCGGATCCCACGACGAGACGTTGTCGTCATTGAACTCGACCCACACGTCCGAGTCCTTGCTCCTAGGCCGCTCGCGCGCGTATGAGTAGTAGTGGCCCGACTCAGCGGTACCTGAATGTACGAGGACACCAACTAGCTCAAACACATCGTCTTCCATATCCTGGTCAGGATTGCTCAGATGCTGAATGGTATACGGCCGCATGTCGATGTGCGTGGGAAAGGCAAAGTGATCGTTGATCTTGCTGCGCTGCATGGTCCTCAGGTTGAAGTCGAACCGCTTGAGGTGGAAGATGAGGTTGTCGGGTATGTCCTTGAGGCATGCTCGCTTGACGGCATCGACGTGCCTGTCGCAAGTCGAACACTTGTACTTGTTGTCGCCTTCCATGATCTCGCCGTCGACGTAAGCCTGCAGACTCTCCTGGAGACACGTCTTGCCCTTGATGTCGCACTGAATGGCGGAAAAAGGTTCCAAGACCTCCGAGATGTGCTCGCACTCGTTGGAGCGAACTTGCTGCACGAGCTGTCCACCGTAGAAGGAACGGAACTGCTTCCTGGCCTGCGAGTCCTTGAGCTGAGACTCCCAGCGGTCAAACAGCAGATTGTAGAACTCGTCCACGTCCATCTGGTTGTGGATGTCTATCTGACCGTCATCGTACGTCTTGATCGCCGCGACACAATCCTCGGGGTCCACAAAGCGCCGGAGAGTCTCCTGCATGAAAGCGAACAGTTTCTGCGTCTCGAATAGCAGAGTCTGCTCTTGGGAGCCGCCCACGCGAGCATTCATCATGAACCTCCGAAAGGGAACGTTCATGAAGAGCTGCGTGAAGAGTGAGTTCAGATAGCACGTGTTGGAGAGGTTCTTCAGCCCGGCGTAGCCACACGAAGCACGCACTGCTTTCGACCGCTCGAACTGAGGAACAAGTTCGTAAGCATAGGGTTCTCCTGTAGCACGTGTCAGCAGAGGCCAGCCTCGTTCGGAGGCGTGGGACCAACCATCATCATCGCCATAATAAGGCACAAGCTCTCGCAGGCTGTCCACGAGATCCTGCATTTGATCAGGAGAATCTTCAATCAGCTTCAACATGATCTCAATCAGCTTCTGCCGAGAGGCCGTGCAAAGAATCGGTCTAGGCATCTCCGAGTCAAACGTGCTGCTCTGTGGCGAGCCAAGTGACTGCTTCTCGAATGGGGGAAACAGAAGCTTCCAGAACGCCTCCGTAGGGAAATGAGATTGCCCTATCTCTGTCGGCGCATCTGTAGACATTACGATCTCGTGCATCAGCCCGATGAGGCCAGCTGCCACATCGTCCACCACGTCAGGCCGGGTCATGTCCTCGTATGTGGTATAGGCAAACAACCGTGCACTCAAGGCTGAGAAGAGATCATCTGCTTGCAGTTCCTGGGTGGCAGCGCCGAGGAGCCGCCTCAGAATTGAGGAGCATGTGCTGAAAAGCTCCGAGGTACCAGGCGGGTGCTGCATTGCCGGTTCAATCAGTTCGAAAGCCAAGGGCCAGAAGAATGCTGCAAAGTCAACGGCTGTGAGCATGCCGGGTTGATCAGCGGCCGAGACCTTGTGGCGGATGATACTCGCTGTGTGCTGACGAACGGGTAGCCGTGGGTCGTAAAGCAGCGAGTCCTTGACTAAGGTCAAAGCCTTCTCATGTGTCCCGAAAGCGGACCAGAAGACGGGGCTCCTCGAACAGCACTCAAAGATGCCTTCGAGACAAAGACAGATGTGTCCAGTCCGACCTTCTGGGCTGCTGTCCGCCGCAGGCGATGAGCAGATGGTCACGAGGCGCTCCAACAGAGGGGCATCGAGTACTTTCCATGCAGTCTCGGGAAGTGAGGGGTCCCTGACAATCTCGACGAAGCACTGTACGAGGTGTGTTCCAAGGAGGATCCGCAGCTCTGCGCTGGGACACTGGCCGAGGATATTCTCGTCGGTCATGGCTGCCACTATCAGTGACATTCCGCGGCTTAGCGCTGCAGGATATTCTCCGCTTGCACCTTCGGGCTCCTCGAGCTCCCAGTCAGCCGTCGACCGGGCATTGGGCTCCTGTTCTCGATACGAGGAGAGGCACTGCTGAAGCGCATAGACAGCGTACAGTGACTTGAATGGCTGGCCGATGGGGAAAAGCTCCGTGTAGGATACGTCGACTGCCTTGATGGCGCGGACGATGTTCTCGTCTGGCGGCAGCTTGACCATGAAGCTGTAGATCTCGCTGGCAAGCTTCTCCTCCATGCCTAGGTAATTGCATAGTTCTTCAAAATGCGCCAGAAGCTTGTTCTCCAGCGGCGAGGCTCCGGGCCGCACGGGTTGAGGTGACGCTGATGACGTATCTGGGTCGCGCTTGACCAGCAATAAGCCATTCAAGACCTGCAAATCCTCCAGGGTCCTGCAAACGTCGCTCTCCTGAGGCAGGAACTGCTGCCCGCGGAAGAAGACACGGAAGTTGGCGAATCCCGTAACTTCCCGCAAGGTAGCCAGTAGCGACCCGACGGTGTTCTGCCGTCCAATTGGGAGAGGTTCGATATCGGTTTCTGCGCGCTCCTCAAATGCTTGGTACTTGAGGCCGGCCGAGTCGCCTTCAATCTCTGCAGGCGAGTCCAGGATCAAAGAGCTCAGGTCCGGCACGGTGAAGTGAGTCTTTGCCTGATGGAGCTGATGGAGCTCGCGGAGCACAGCCAGGGAACGAACGAACAGAAGTTCTTGTTCCTGGACCTGCTGGTCATCGGCGACAATTACCATGGGCTCAAGGTCATCGCCGCTTGCTGTGCCATCGGTGAATTGTCTGAGCTTGCCCGCAGAGGAAGATAGTTGCTTGAGGCAGCGATCTGCCACAGCCATGTGCACCTTTCGCGCCCGGTAAGGCGGAAACGACGTGATTGCTTTGCTTTCGACATAAATGTCGTTGACCAGGGTATGGATAGCTTGGCCCGCAAGTGCATGTGACGGAGCCGTCAAGACAATGCG
>Ga0209127_100123_pt1 | contig 31356 bp, 29 predicted proteins | sample LakSupMetagenome_FD_187469 | JGI IMG/M metagenome (GOLD analysis project Ga0209127, IMG submission 187469) | Freshwater microbial communities from Lake Superior, Canada - Sta WM archaea (SPAdes) (version 2) | ecosystem: Environmental > Aquatic > Freshwater > Lake | place: Lake Superior, Canada... | reverse complement strand
CGCTCGCCATGGTCGAGGCGATGAAGATGGAGAACGTGCTGCGCGCCGAAAAGGACGTCACCATCGCCAAGATCCTGGCCAAGCAAGGCGACTCCCTCGCGGTGGACGCCGTCATCATGGAATTCGCGTAAGTTTTCCATACCAGTCGCCCCGGGCGACCGAAGGGAGACCCGGGACCCATTCCGGAACCTCTCTCGGTTAGGCTCCGGAATGGGATCCCGGATCGGCGCCGCTTTGCGGCTTGTCCGGGACGACGAAAAGGGGCGGGAGCTCCTCGTGATCGACGGGAGGATGTCATGCTGACGATCTGGGGGCGTATCAGCTCCATCAATGTGCAGAAGGTGGTCTGGGCTGCCGGCGAGGTCGGCCAGCCCTTCGAGCGCATCGATGTCGGCGGCCAGTTCGGCGGCAATCGCGAGCCGGCCTATCTCGCCAGAAACCCTAACGGACTGGTCCCGACGCTTGAGGATGGCGAGGTCGTCATCTGGGAATCGAACAGCATCGTGCGCTATCTCGCCGCCCGCTATGGCGCCGGCTGGATCTGGGAGGAGGAGCCCGCAAAGCGGGCCGAGGCCGATCGCTGGATGGACTGGATGAATACCTCGCTCCAGCCGGCATTGACGCCGGCTTTCTGGGGGCTGGTCCGCAACGACCCGGCGCGGCAAGATCCTGCCGCGATCGCGGATTCGATCGCCAAGACCGAGGCCAAGCTCGACATTCTCGACGCGCATCTGGAGGGGCGTACCTATCTCGCCAATGAGCGCTTCGGCATGGCGGACATAACGGTGGCTCCGGGTGCGCATCGCTGGTTCAATATGCCGGTGCCGCAGAAGGACTGGCCCAATATCCGGCGTTGGTATGCGCAGGTTTCGGTGCGCCCGGCAGCAGGGCCGGCACTGCCGTTGCCGATCTCGTGAGCGAGGTGGGCTACGCTTGACCCGGCCGATTTGGCCGTCATGATCGCCGCCATGCGCGGTTTCCTCGTCATTCCCGTCCTGATGGCGCAATTTTCCTGTGCGGCGGCGCTCGCGCAGGTGCCGACCAACCCGGTGCAATCCGCCGATCGGATGCAGGTGGCCAATTGCGTCAGGCAGGGCCTCGCCGCGAGCCCGGCCTGCATCGGCCTCGTCGCCGTGCCCTGCGTCAGTGCCGCCTCGGTGAATGATCGGGCCCAGGCCGAGATCAGCTGTGCGCGGCGCGAGGAGGCAGTCTGGCGCGAGCGGCTGACGCTGGCGGGCGCAGCATTGGGCCGGACCCTCGATGCCGGCGCGCGCAGCCAGTTTGCGGCGCTGCAACTCGCCTGGCAGAGCTATGCCGTGCAGAAATGCGCCTTCTACGGCGCCTCGCAGGCGCCGGCGCGCTCGGCCGGGCTGCAGGCCGGCTGCGAACTGCGCGAGGTGGCGGAGCGGGCGCTGGAAGTCGAGCGCTTGGCGGTACGGCAGACGCGCCGCCCGCCGGCCCAGCCACCGCAGATCATCAGGTAGCGCATGACTCGTCCTGTTCGGGCTCGGCCCGAGCATCTCAGCCCGGAGGACGCTCCGGTCGGGTGCTCTTGTCCTGAGATTCGCGGGTCTGCGCTTCGCTTCGCCCGAGAATGACGACACCGCGTTCGCTCGCCGCAGCGTAAACGCAACCTTGCTGCGAACCCCGGCCGCGCTCAGCCGTTTCCTAACGGCCTGTCAGCTTTCTGCGCGTAAGGGGAGGCGGGTCTGTTCAAGAAAATCATGTTCTTCGTCCTTTCCAAGATCCTCTGGTTCCTGGCCTCGCCGGTGAACCTCGCCATCGGCGGGCTGGTGCTGGCGAGCCTGCTCGCCTTCACGCGCTTTTCCGGGCCGGGGCGCTGGCTCGGGCTGATCTGCGTCGCCGTCCTCGGCCTGCTCGCCTTCAGTCCGCTGCCGCGCATCGTCGTCAGGCCATTGGAGGATCGCTTCCCGCAGCAGGCGGTGAACTCCGGCAAGGTCGACGGCATCATCGTGCTCGGCGGCGCGATCGGCGTGGCGCGCGAGGACATCGTGCTCAACAACGCTGCGGCGCGGATGACCAAGGCGGTCGAGCTCGCCCGCGCCCATCCCGAGGCGAAACTGGTCTTCACCGGCGGCGGCGCCAACCTGCTCTCGCCGGTGGTGAAGACTGAGGCCGACGGGGCGCGGCTGCTCTTCCTCGGGCTCGGCCTGCCGGAGAACCGGCTCGTGCTCGAGGACAAGTCGCGCAACACCGTCGAGAACGCGGTGTTTACCCGCCGGCTGGTCGATCCCAAGCCCGGCGAGCGTTGGCTCTTGGTGACCTCGGCCTGGCACATGCCGCGCGCCATGGGCGTGTTCCGCAAGGCTGGCTTCCAGGTCGAGGCCTTTCCGGTCGACTTCCTCTCGGCCGGCGCGCCGGCCGACTATGTCCGGCCCTATCGCAAGGCGGCGCGCGGGCTCGATATCGCCGACGACGCGTTCAAGGAATGGGCCGGGCTCGTCGCCTATTATCTCGCCGGGTACACGGACGCGCTGTTCCCGGGACCGGCGCAGGCGGCGACGCGGCGCTAGGACCGCGGCCCTTCCTTTCTGATCGCGTCGAGCAGCAGCTTCGCAGCCAGCCGCGCTCCATCACTGCGGATCGTGCGGGCAACGCTCGCCGCCCGTGTTCCGGTCTCTGGTGCAAGCGCGGTCGCGAGCGCCGCCGACAGGGACTCGAAGCTCGGCGTCGGACCGTCATGGGCCGCGCCGATGCGCAGTCCCGCGATCCGGCTAGCCCAGAAGGGCTGGTCGACGATCTGCGGGACGATCACCTGCGGTGTCCCGGCGCGGGTCGCAGTCGTCGTCGTGCCGGCTCCGCCATGGTGCATGACGGCAGCCATCAGCGGGAACAGCGCCTGCTGGTTGACGTCGCCGGTGATGAAGCAATCGTCCCGGCCGTCGCCCAGTGCGAGGTCGGCCCAGCCCCGCAGCAAGACCGCTCGGCGGCCTTGTCCCCGGATCGCTTCAACCGCGACGGGCGCGGCGTCCCTGGCCGACTGCATGAACATGCTGCCGAAGCCGACATAGATCGGCGGCTCGCCGGCATCGAGGAATGCCGTCAGCTCCGCTGGCAGGGGGCGCTCATCCGGCAGGATCCAGGCGCCGGTCTGGACGGCGTCGCAGAGCTCCGTCTGCCGCCAGGGCCAGAGAACCGGATCCGATGCCAGAAACGGCTTGTCCGTGAAGATGTGGTCGCGGGCATTATCGACCGGCGGCAGGCCGACCGAGGCGCGGTGTGCCGCGAGCGCCTCGCCGAACAGGGCATTCATGGTGCGGGCATTGAAGTCCCACAATACGCGATGGTCGGTCACGTCCGGCGGCAGGGGATGGCCGGGATAGGGAAACGGCCGATGGTGGTGCGACGGCAGGAAGAGCGGACAGAATGTGACGTGGCGATAGGTGATGCCCATCAGTTCCGCGACCGACCGCGCCGCGCTCGCCGACGGGAACAGGCCGGTCGCGACGATCGCATCGCAGCCCACTGCCGCCACCGAGATGGCGCCGAACTGCGCCGCCATCATGTCGGAGGCGAGCTTGTGGAAGTCTGCTGTCGAAGATGGCTTGGCCCGCTCGCTCACCCATTGGCGGATCGGCATGAAGGCCGGCGCGAGGGACACCCCCGCCCGCGCCAGCAGCTCGGCGAATTCCTGGTCCGGCGGGGCGGAGACCACGGCTTCGGCGCCAAGCTTCTGCAATTCAACAGCCAGCGCCACCAGCGGTTCGACATCGCCGCGCGAGCCGTAAGTCGATAACAAGACACGCATTTTGCTACTCCCTTTGGCCTGGGGTTCAGGCCGAGGGCAGCGTTGCTAGGACATGGAGGGGGGCTTGCCGCAAGCCCCGGGGCGCGTTAGACGATGATAGTGGCAAGAGGCAGGGGCGTTCCCCTGCCTTTTTTGTTGCCGCTGAAGCTCCTTGCGAGCTGGCGTTGCAACCTCCGGCGACCGCTTCGACCACTCCCGGCAGCACGGAGCGGGCGCGGTTCATCGCCGTCCTGAGGCTGTTGTCGCGGCACGACGTAAGCTGATTGCCTGAGAATGCCCTAGTCCTGGCCGGCGCCTTCATGGCCGGGCAGGCGCAGGCGGTAGACGCCGCGGAAATCGTCGGGATCGACCGGGCGGCCCTTGCGGGTGATGACCAGCCTGCCGTCCTTCATCAGCTGAACGGCGATGCGGCGGATCGGCTGCATCAGCGGTCCCCAGCCATCGGGATGGTCGCCGCCCAAGCTACGGGCGACGTCCATCGGGCCGAGCGTGCGCTCGTCGCCGCGCTCGGCCGCAAGGCGCAGGATCGTCTCGGCAAGTTCGTCGTCTGTCGGTCTGGTCATGCCGCTTGCTGGGCTGCCAAGCAGGCTTCGTCAAGCGGCCTTGCTTCCCGCGCCGACCGCGGCGGCCGAATCCGAGGCGAATTGCCGGCGCCACATCACGGTCAGCACCGCCGCCGTGGCGATCAGGAAGAGCCAGGGCGAGATGAACCAGCCGAGATAGGCCAGCGCGAAGAAGAAGGCGCGCTGGCCGCGGTTGAAATGCAGGCCTGCGACGATGTTCATCGCCACCGCCTCGCGCGCCGCCGCGATCGTCTCCGGCTTGTCGGCCTCGGTATGCGGCGGGATCGCGCCGATCAGGATGGCGCAGTAGTTGAACAGCCGGTAGGCCCAGCCGAACTTGAAGAAGGCATAGGCGAAGATCACCGCGAGCCCGATCACCTTGATCTCCCAGGCGGTGCGCGTCGTCTGCGTGGCGAAGGGCAAATCGGCGAAGATCTGGACGACGCGGTCGGCCGATTGCAGCAGCGTCAGCGAGCCGCCGATGGCGATCAGCGAGGTCGAGGCGAAGAAGGCGGTGCCGTTCTGCAGCCCGTTCATCACCTGTGTGTCGATGATCCGGTTCTCGCGCCTGACCGATTCCATGATCCAGCGTTCGCGGCGCAGGTTCATCAGCGTGTTGAGGCTCCGCCTTGAATGCGGTCCAACCTCGACCGCGAGGAGATAGCCGATCCAAGCGGCGGCGAAGAAGGTGATCGCGATCAGGTCGAGTGGTCCGAATCCGGCCATGAGCCCCTCCGGCCGGCAGATTGGCGAGCCCTGCGCGCGCCTGCAAGCCCATCGATTGACGCCGGCCGTCGCAGCCGCCACCTTGCCGGCCTCTTAAGGGGAGGGCCGGCCATGCCGCAGACGATCACCAAGGGCTACAAGGCGCTGCTCGCCGAGGCGGACGCCGCGGTGAAGACACTCTCGGTCGAGGAGGCGCAGGGCCTGGTCGGGCGCGACGATGTCGTCTTCGTCGACCTGCGCGATCCGCGCGAGCTCGAGCGCGAAGGGCGGATGCCCGGTGCCTTCCATTGTCCGCGGGGCATGCTGGAGTTCTGGATCGATCCGGAGAGCCCTTACGCCAAGCCGGCGTTCCAGGAAGACAAGCAGTTCGTCTTTTTCTGCGCCGGCGGCTGGCGCTCGGCGCTGGCGGCCAAGACGGCGCAGGATATGGGCCTGAAGCCGGTCGCGCATGTCGCTGGCGGCTTCGGCGCCTGGAAGAAGGCCGGCGCGCCGTTCGATGCGCCCGAGCCGAAGCAAGGCTGAGCCTGCCGCTTGTCCCATTACGTCGTCGTTTTCATCGTCATCTGCTTTGTCTTCCGCAAGCCGCTCGGGCGCTTGTTGGCGAAGCGCTTTCCCGACCGCGAGAAGCGCCAGCGCGTGCTCGGCACGGTCATCGCGGCATTCCTGCTGGTGATCGGGGTGAGGTTGCTGGCGCTATTCTGGTGAGCCTCCTTCTCCCCTCGGGGGAGAAGGTCCGGCAGGGGATGAGGGCGGTACGACTGGGTGAGAGACCGGCCGCTCGCCCTGCATCGCGGGCCCTCATCCGACCCGGCTTTGCCGGGCCACCTTCTCCCCCGAGGGGAGAAGGAAGAGCTGGCGAATCCCGCCCGCGCGTCGCCCCACATCGTGACCGGAATGCGAAGCCCGATCGGTTTCCATTGCAACCACCCCATGCATTGGGCGCGGCTTGCACAATAAGCGGGCATCGGGCATTTTGCCGGCCTTGGCTCCAACTCAGGAAAGGGAGGGCTGAATGGAATTCGCAACCATCGTCGCTCCCGCCATGCGGTCCCGCCACCACTAGGTCGGATCAGCACGAGGCCCGCCTCTTCGGCGGCCCGAGCCATCATTTCCAGACACGTTTTCTGAAGCCGCGGCCGTCGCTGCGCTTCGCCTGAATTTGGAGCCGGTCTCTCGGGACCGGATGCTTTCATGTCTCTTTCTCCCAAGACGGAGCGGCAGGAGCCGTTCCGTGCCGTTCTCGGCTTCACTTTTTCGCATTGGGGCCGCCAGCGCTGGCGCGTCGCCGGCGTCGTCTTCACCGTGATGGCGGCGACCGCCGCCGACCTGTTCATGCCGCTCTATGCCGGGCGGCTGGTCGATGCGGTCGCCGGCGAGAAGGCGAGCGGGCTCGACGCCGCGCTCGTGGCGCTCGCGATGATGATCGCGCTCGGCGCTGGCACGGTGTTCTTCCGGCACCTGTCCTTCATCGGCATCACCGCGATGACGCTGCGCACCATGAGCGATGTGGCACGCGAAGCCTTCGCGCGCCTGCAGCGCTTCTCGACCGACTGGCACGCCAACAACTTTGCCGGCTCGACAGTGCGCAAGATCACGCGCGGGATGTGGGCGCTCGACCTGCTCACCGACACGATCGTGATCGCGCTGCTGCCGTCGTTGATCGTGCTGCTCGGCACGACGGTGCTGCTGGCCTGGCATTGGCCGGCAATGGGCGCGATCGTCTTTGCCGGCGCGGTGATCTACTGCGCCGTGACGATCCTGCTGTCGCTGCGCTTCGTCGCGCCGGCGGCGACGCTCGCCAACAGCTGGGACACAAGGCTCGGCGGCGCGCTCGCCGACTCGATCTCGTGCAACCCGGTGGTCAAGGCCTTCGGCGCCGAGGCGCGCGAGGACCAGCGCCTGACCGGCGTGCTGGCGAAATGGGCGGGGCGGACGCGGCGGACCTGGGTGCGCGGGACGTGGTCGGGCACGGCGCAGCAGATCGTGTTGCTGGGCTTGCGGGCCGCGGTGATCGGGCTGGTGATCTGGCTCTGGGCCAACGGCCAGGCCTCGCCCGGCGACGTCGCCTTCGTGCTGACCAGCTATGCGGTCGTGCATGGCTATCTGCGCGATGTCGGCCAGCACGTGCACAATCTCCAGCGTTCGGTGAACGACATGGAGGAGCTGGTCGCGATGCATTCGCTGCCCTTCGGCGTGCCGGATCGTCCCGGTTCGACGGCGATGGACGTGACCGCCGGCGAGATCGCCTTCGAGCGGGTGACCTTCCACTATGGAGGCCACATCGAACCGCTCTATCGCGATTTCTCGCTGACGATCAAAGCGGGCGAGAAGGTCGGACTGGTCGGGCGCTCCGGCTCCGGCAAGACCACCTTCGTCAAGCTGGTGCAGCGTCTCTACGACGTCACCGGCGGGCGCATCGCCATCGACGGGCGCGACATCGCCTCGGCGACGCAGGCCTCGCTGCGCGCGCAGATCGCGATCGTGCAGCAGGAGCCGGTGCTGTTCCACCGCTCGCTGGCGGAGAACATCGCCTATGGCCGGCCCGGCGCCAGCATGGCGCAGATCGAGCAGGCGGCGAAGCTCGCCAATGCGCATGAGTTCATCATGCGCCTGCCCAAGGGCTACGGCACGCTCGTCGGCGAGCGCGGCGTCAAGCTCTCGGGCGGCGAGCGGCAGAGGGTGGCGCTGGCACGCGCCTTCCTGGCCGATGCGCCGATCCTGATCCTGGACGAGGCGACGTCGAGCCTCGATTCGGAATCGGAGGCGCTGATCCAGGAGGCGATGGAGCGGCTGATGGAAGGCCGCACCACCATCGTCATCGCCCACCGGCTCTCGACGGTGCGCGCCATGGACCGCATCCTGGTCTTCGACCGCGGCAAGGTCGTGGAAGAAGGCCGGCATGAGGCGCTGCTGACCCATGACGGCGGCATCTACCGGGCGCTGTTCGAGAAGCAGGTCAGCGAGCTGGCCAAGGGGCTGGTGGCGTAACGCCTCCAGTTCCACTCTTGGATGAGGAAACTCTAGCTGTCCGGCTGGCAACAGCCGGACAGCAATCCGTCCTTGTACCAGACCGAGATCGTCATCGGCCGGTCCTCGTCGCTGTTGGTCGCCGAGCAGGCCTCGTGGCCGATGACGGCGCGGATCTCGGCCTTGGGTCCGAAGGTCACGCCGGCGATCAGCGTCGTGTTGCGGCTCTGCTGCAGGGTGAAAAGGGAGGTGAAGCTCTCGCCGTTGCCGTCCGAGAAGCGAGCCTTGCCGTCGGTGCCGAGTTTCAGGCTCCAATAGGGCTCGTCGCCGCCGCAGCTGAGCGGCGGGGCCGGTGTTTCCGGCGAGCGGGCGAATGCTATCGCAGGCACGGCAAGGACCAGCAGGAGAGCGGCAGCGCTGACGAGCTTCATCGATCTCGTTTCCAGAGACGCAATCAATTTGCGACGGACAACGCCTTGCGCCGCCATCCTCGCAGGATAGCGGCGCAAAAGCTGGTGGACGATCGGCTCAGGCGGCCTGCGGCTCGTCCTCCTGGCGACGGCGGCCGAGCAGGAAGAACAGCGCCGAGCCGACGATGCCGATGGCTCCAGCTCCGGCGCCGACATAGATCATCTCGCTGTCCTGATCGGCCTGCTTGGCAGCATCGTCGGCGATGATCACCGCGTCCTTGCCGGGCTCGTCGGGCAGATACTTGATCTTCAGCGAGTCGACCGTGAGTTTGTCGTTGCGGATGATGCGATTGGCGAATTCGTTCGAGACCGAGATCTTCTCAGCGGTGCGATCCTTGCCGGCAGCATCCTTCCAGGCGAGGTCGACGGAATAGCTGGTGCCGCCGCGGCGGCGCTTGGTGCGGGTCGCGCCCTCGACCGAGGCCTGGGCCTCGATGCCCTTGGCTGCGATCGTCCTGACGCGCTCACCGTCCTGCCAGCTGAAGAAGGCGAGGACGGGCCCGCCGATCGCTGCGATCAGCAGCAGCCATTTGATCTTGCCGGTGATCCAGCCGACGATTCCGCTCATTGGGGCCTCCATCGAGACAGTTCGGTAAAGGAGCCCGGAGCGTTCGTCCGGACGCCTGCCGCCTGTCCCGCCCAGCGCGATTTTCGCCGATAGGAAGGCCTCGCGCATGGCGTGCATGCGCCAGCGTCAATCTTTCGAAAGTCGAACTATTCGGAGGCTTTTCCGGCCCGGATCGCCGAGCTCGGCGCGGCGGCGCGCGGCCTGACGCCGGCGACCGGGCCGGCCGGCGGCTGTTCGCTCATGTCCTGATTCAACGACTTGCCATCCGGAATCGGCTTGCTCAGAAAGCGAGTCATGCCGGTAAGGTAAGTCTCTGGCAAAGCCCAGTTTCTGGCGCTGGCGATGACGCTTTCGAGATAGCCTGGGCGGGGCTTTCCGATCTGCGCGCTGCGCCCGACATAGATCAGCGCGCGCTTGGCGCCGCCCTCGACCACGACCGGCTGGTTGATCTTGATATAGAGGCCGCTGGCGAGCTCCTCGAACTTGTCGAGCGTGCGGATATCGCCGAGCGCGCAATCCCAGAGCACGCCATGGACGCTTTCGCGCGGATCGCGGATCACCGAGGCATAGCCGTCCGTGGTGATGATGAAGCGATGGCGCGGCAGTCGCGCCAGACCGAGCACCGTCGAGCGCGGGCAGCGCTCGCGCATAGCGGCGACATCCATATTGGCGCCATAGGCGAAGTAGAGAGGCATTGGTGCGCGTTACCGAAGAGGCCTCCTTCTCCCCTCGGGGGAGAAGGTCCGGCAGGGAATGAGGGCGGTTCGACCGGGTGAGGCGGGACAGGTCACCGCTGTCCTTCCCTCATCCGACCCGGCTTCGCCGGGCCACCTTCTCCCCCGAGGGGAGAAGAAAGAAGGCGTTCCGCCCCTCACTTCGTCTTGTTGAACAATTCCCGGCCGATCAGCATCCGCCTGATCTCGCTGGTGCCGGCGCCGATCTCGTAGAGCTTGGCGTCGCGTAGCAGGCGCCCGGTCGGGTAGTCGTTGATGTAGCCGTTGCCGCCGAGCAGCTGGATCGCGTCCAGCGCCAGCTGCGTCGCCTTCTCGGCCGCGATCAGGATGGCGCCGGCGGCGTCCTCGCGGGTGGTCTCGGCCCGGTCGCAGGCCTTGGCGACGGCGTAGACATAGGCCTTGCACGAGTTCATCGCGACATACATGTCGGCGACCTTGCCCTGGACGAGCTGGAACTCGCCGATCGACTGGCCGAACTGCTTGCGCTCGTGGATATAGGGCAGGACGATGTCCATCGCCGCCTGCATGATGCCGAGCGGGCCGGCCGAGAGCACGACGCGCTCATAATCGAGCCCGCTCATCAGCACGTTGACGCCGCGGCCGACCGAGCCGAGCACATTCTCCTCCGGCACCTCGCACTCCTCGAAGACGAGCTCGCAGGTGTCGGAGCCGCGCATGCCGAGCTTGTCGAGCTTCTGATGGGTCGAGAAGCCCTTCATGCCCTTCTCGATCAGGAAGGCGGTGATGCCCTTCGGGCCGGCTTCCGGATCGGTCTTGGCATAGACCACCAAAGTCTCGGCGATCGGGCCGTTGGTGATCCACATCTTGTTGCCGGTCAGGACATAGCGATCGCCTTTCCTGACCGCCTTGGTCTTCATCGAGACGACGTCGGAGCCGGATCCCGGCTCCGACATGGCGAGCGCGCCGACATGCTCGCCCGAGATCAGCTTGGGCAGGTACTTCTTCTTTTGCGCATCGTTGCCGTTGCGGGCGATCTGGTTGACGCAGAGATTGGAATGGGCGCCGTAGCTGAGGCCGACCGAGGCCGAGGCGCGGCTGACCTCCTCGATCGCGACGCAATGCTCGAGATAGCCGAGGCCAGCGCCACCATACTCCTCCGGGACGGTGATGCCGTGCAGGCCGAGCGCGCCCATCTGCGGCCAGAGATCGCGCGGGAACTGGTTGGTCCTGTCGATCTCCTCGGCGCGCGGGGCGATCTTCTCCTGCGCGAAGGCATGGACGGTGTCGCGGATCGCGTCGGCGGTCTCGCCGAGGTCGAAATTGAAGGGGCGGGGCGCGTTGGCGAGCATGATGTCCTCCCGGCTCGGATGAGGCCTTTACCCGGTTATAGCGCGGTTGCTGCCCAAGTCAGCGGGCATGCGACGACAGATGGCTCTGCGCTGATGCCCAGGCCTCTTCAAGAGTTGCGCGGCAAATCCGCCACACCGGAGCGATTTGCCGGGTTGTGAATGGCTGTTCATTGCCTTGCGCCCGAGGCTGCCTAAGCCTGCCGCTGTGGTTGGGACCAAGGTTCATGTCACTGCGAAACGATCTAGTCTTTGCGCGGATACTGCCGGAGCGGCGCCAGCTACGCTCTTCGGCATCGGCGCTGGCGCTCGGCCTCGTCCTGCGCACCGCGCTGTTGGCCTCGGCCGCTCTGGCGGTCAACGGACTTCCGGCCCTGGCTCAGGATGCGACCTGGCACGCGACGCCGTTCTCTACCATTCTCAATGCCGGCGTAAACTGGGACACTGGAACGCTGCCCACCGGCACCGCCTCCTTCGGCACGTCGACCAGGACGAGCCTGTTGCTCTTCAACAATATGACCATCGGCGGATGGACGTTCAACGCCAATGCAGCGAACTACAGCTTCAACACCAACGGCCGAGTGCTCGAGTTCACCGGAGCGGGTATCGTCGTCAACGGCGGCAGCGCGGCCATCAGCAACAGCGGCGAGCTCTATTTCCGGAACGCCAGTTCCGCGGGCAGCGCCTCGATCACGAACAGCTTCTTCACGGAGTTCTACGACACCAGCTCTGCGGGCAGCGCCACCATCACCAACACGGCGAAGCTGCTGTTCTATGACAACAGCACGGCCGGCAGCGCGACGATCATCAACAATGCCGACCTGATTAATTTCCATAACACCAGCACGGCTGGAAACGCGTCCATCACCAACAATGCCAGCCTGAGCTTCTACGACAACAGCAAGGCCGGCAGCGCCACTATCACCAACAAGAACAGCCTGATCTTCTATGACAACAGCTCGGCCGACAGCGCGACCATCGTCAACGAGAGCAGCCTGATCTTTCGCGGTTTCAGCACGGCGGGCACGGCGACGATCACGACGGCCACCGGGGCGACCACCCAGTTCAACGCCGCCGGCAACAGCGCCGGGGCGCGCTTCATCACCCATGCCGGCGGCACGGTGGATATTTCGGACCCGGTCGGGTTGGCCGCGATGACGGCCAGCTCGATCGAGGGGGCCGGCAACTACGTCATCGGCGCCAAGCAGGTCACGGTCGGCTCCAACAACCTCTCGACCGAGGTCAGCGGCGTGATCTCGGGCGCAGGCGGCGCGCTGGTCAAGACCGGCACGGGTACGCTGACATTGTCGGGGGCCAATACCTATACCGGCGCGACCACGGTAAGCGGCGGAACGCTCCTGATTACCGGAAGCATTGCATCGGGCACGGTGACCAACACGGCCACTTTGATCTACGCGGGTAGCGCCAGTGCCGGCAGCGCCATCATCACTAATAATTACGGCCTTGGCTTCTTCGGAACCGGCACAGCGGGCAGCGCTGTCATTACCAACAACAACGCAATCTTCTTCCACGACACCAGCACGGCCGGAAATTCCACCATTACCAACACCGGAATCGTGACTTTCTATACCAGCAGCACGGCCGGAAGCGCCTCCATTACAAATAACTACGGTCACGCAACTGATTTTCGCGACCAAAGCAGCGCGGGAAACGCGAGCATCGTCAATAACTACTTCGTTAATTTCTTCGTCGGAAGCACGGCCGGCAACGCCACCATCACCAACAACGACACCGTGAATTTCTACGGCACGAGCAGGACCGGGAGCGCCAATATCACCACCAACAGTGGCGGCTCTCTGAATTTCTCCGATTTCAGTACGGCGGGAAACGCCACCATCACCAACAACAGCGGCGGAGATCTGAATTTCGACCATGCCAGCACGGCAGGCCATGCCGCCATCACCAACAGCGGCAACCTGCGATTCGACAGCGACAGTACATCAGGCAACGCCACAATCACGAACAACAATGCTCTTGTTTTCTTTGGCGCCAGCACAGCAGGCAGCGCCACTATCATCAACAACCACAATGTGTATTTCTACGGTACCAGCACGGCGGGCAATGCCGCCATCACAAATAGTAATTACCTGAGCTTCAACAATGCCAGTACGGCGGGCAGCGCGGCCGTCATAAACAGTGGCAATCTATACTTCTACGATACGAGTACGGCCGGCAACGCCACCATCACCAATGACGGCACGCTGCAATTCCTGAACGCCAGCACGGCGGGCAATGCCACCCTTGTCAACAATGGCGGTGCAACGGTCGATTTCTCGGGCAGCACCGGCCCGAACGGCGACGGTAAGCTGAGCGCAGGGTCGATCGCCGGGGCTGGCAACTACGTGCTGGGCGCCAATGAGCTTACCGTCGGCTCGAACAATCTCTCGACCGAGGTGAGCGGCGACATCTCCGGCGCCGGCGGCTCGCTGGTCAAGACCGGCACGGGCACGCTGACCCTGACCGGCGCCAAAACCTATACCGGCGGCACGACGATCGCGGCCGGCACGCTCCAGTTCGGCAACGGCGTGTCGAGCGGCAGCGTCAACCTGGCCGGCAGCGTCAACGTCACCGGCGGCACGCTGGCGATCCAGGCGCCGACGACGCTGAGCGTCGCGCAGACCGTGACCTTCGGCGACGCCACCACCTTGTCCATCGCCGCCGGCGCGACCAGCCCCGTACTCTCCGCCAACAGCATCGCGATCGGCAACGGCGTCACCTTCAACCTCAGCGGCATCAGCGACGCGAGCCAGCTCGACCTGGTGCTGATCGACACCACCTCCGGCATCAGCGGCGACTTCGCCAGCATCAGCGTCGGCGGCTTCAGCGGCACGGTGGATTACCTCACCCTCTCCACCCGCAAATCCGGTGACGGCCTGCAATATCTCGCCAGCTATGGCCTGGCCTGGAGCGCCCACAACAATCTCGCTCATGGCACCTTCACGCTGACCAACGCCACCGACAGCTTCACGGTCGGGGCGGTGCTGGCCGATCAAGCGGCGAACCCTGCGACCGGCTGGAACGGCACCTCGCTCACCAAGGCCGGCGCGGGCACGCTGATCCTGACCGCAACCAACACCTATAGCGGCGGTACGACGATATCGGGCGGCACGCTCCAGATCGGCAATGGCGGCACGACCGGCTCGATCCTCGGCGACGTCGTCAATAATGGCCAGCTCGTCTTCAATCGCAGCAATGCGATCAGCTTCAATGGCGCCATCAGCGGCACAGGCGGCCTGACCAAACAAGGTTCCGGCGTGCTGATCCTGTCCGGCGCCAACAGCTATTCCGGCGAGACCTCGATCGAGGCCGGCGCGCTCGTCATCGACGCAACCCGGGCGATGTCGGCGGCGTCGGACTACATGATCGCAACAGGCGCGCAATTACAGATCAGCGATGGGCTGGGTGCCGTGACCGCCGCATCGATCGCCGGCGCGGGCGCGATCCAGATCGGCAACGGCACGACACTGAAGGCTGGCGGCAGCAACGCCTCGACGACCTTCTCCGGGTCAATCAGCGGCAATGGCGGGTTCGAAAAGACCGGAACCGGCACGCTGACGCTGACGGGAGCCAACACCTATACCGGCACGACCAAGGTCTCGTCCGGTAAGCTCGTCGTCAACGGCTCGCTGGCGAGCACTGTCACGCTCGACGGCGGCACGCTCGGTGGCTCCGGCACGATCGCCGGTGTGAACGTCGCCAGCGGCGCGACGGTGGCACCGGGCAATTCGATCGGGACGCTGACCGTCTCGGGCAATGTCGCCTTCGCCTCGGGCTCGACCTATCAGGTCGAGATCAACGCCGCCGGGCAAAGCGACAGGATCGTGGCCTCGGGTTCGGCGACGCTCTCGGGCGGCACGGTCCAGGTCCTGGCCGAGAGCGGCAACTACGCGGCGTCGACGAGCTACACCATCCTCACCGCCTCGGGCGGGGTCAGTGGAGCCTTCACCAGCGTCACCTCGAACCTCGCCTTCCTGACGCCGTCGCTGGCTTACGACAGCCAGAACGTCACGCTGACGATGACGCGCAACGACACATCGTTCGGGCCCGATGGCGGCGGCACGGGCGGGGGCGGAAGCACAGGCGGCGGCGGAACCAACAACGGGGATACGAGCGGCGGCTCTGGCGGGCAGCGTCCTTACATCGCGCAGACCCGCAACCAGGGCTTCATCGCGATCGCGGCGGAGCGGCTGGGCGTCGGCAATCCGGTCTATGACGCGCTGATCTCGGCGACGGCCGATCAGGCGCGCGCCGGCTTCGACCTGCTCTCGGGCGAGGCGCATGCGCAAGCGGTCAGCGTGATGATCGACGAGAGCCGGCTGGTGCGCGACACCATTTTGGGCCATCTGCGCGGCCCGCTATTGACGCAGCCCGGCCAACTGGTCGCAGGCGCCTTCAGCGCCGACCTGCCCGGCCGCAAGGGCGGCGTGGTGATGCCGGCCCCGATCCCGCAGCCGCGCTATGCAGTTTGGGGCACCGCCTTCGGCAGCACCGGCAATACCGATGCCGATGGCAATGCCGCGAGCATGAGCCGCCGCAGCGGCGGCGCGCTGCTCGGCGCGGACCTGATGCTCTACGAAGCGCCGGGATCGTCGCTGAAGCTCGGCGTCGCCGGCGGCTACAGCCAGTCGCGCTTCGATCTCGACGCCCGCCTGTCGAGCGGCCGGCTGGAGAGCGGCCATGCCGCGCTCTATGCCGGGGCGCGCTTCGGCAATCTCAGGCTCGATGCCGGCGCGGCCTACTCATGGTCCGAGAGCGACATCCGCCGCCAGGTCGCGATCCGCGGCTTCGGCGACCTGCTCCGGCTGCAGCGGCCGGGGTCGGTGATGCAAGGCTTCGCCGAACTCGGCTACGGCTTCGCCTTCAGCGGCTTCGCACTCGAGCCGTTCGCCCAGCTCGCCCTGATCCGGGTCTCGACCGATGCCGGCACAGAGCGGGGTGGGGCTGCAGCCTTGCGCGTGCTCTCTTCCGAGCAGACGCTCGGCTTCAGCACGCTCGGCCTGCGCGCCGAGGCGCAGATCGGGGCGATGCCCTTGTTCGCCCGGGCGATGCTCGGCTGGCGCCACGGCTTCGGCGAGCTGACGCCGCAGGCCCGCACCGCCTTCATCGCCGGCGCCACCCCGGCCACGGTCTTCGCCGCTCGCATCGACCGCGAGGCACTCGTCGCCGAGGCCGGGCTCGATTGGCGCATCTCGCAGGCGACCGCGCTGGGCCTGACCTACTCGGCGGCGATCGGCGAACGCTCCAGAGACCACGCCCTCAAGGGCCGCGTCGAGATGCGGTTCTGAGGGAGCAGGAGCGGCCGTGTCGCTCTCTGCCGCAAAGCCATTAGCGCCATCCTGGCGACGCGCTGGCAGTCGGAGAGATGTTTTCGCGCGCCCCGGCCCGCTTTTCGAGCCCGCCCCGCATGCGGCAGCGGTGCTTTACCGGTGCTTGCGACTGCCGTAGCCGGCGAGCCGAGTACCGCCGGAGATTTGCCATGCCTCAGTCATCGACCGCTTCGCCCATGTCCACGGGCGCCCTTGTCCTGCGCTATGCCGGGTCCCTGATTCTCGGAATGGTCGTGCTGAACGTCGTCTTCCTGCTCCTGGAGACGTATTTCAAGCTCAGCCCCGGCAACATGGCTGCGATGGGCATATTCCTGATCTGGGGAGCGGCCTCGTGGGTCGGCCAGCTCTGGTTCCTGCGCGAGCTGGCGCGCCCTGAATCCGGTCGTGCCTGGACCGTCGCGGCCCTGTGCGCGCTAGTGACCTACCTGGTCCAGGCGGCGTTCGTGCTCCTCGCCGCTGCGGCGGCGCTGAGCGAGTTCGGAAACCTGGGCCTGAGCAGAGGCAGCGACCGGATGATCATTCTCGGCGTGTTCGTGGCTGTCGCCGTGCTGGAATTCCTCGTCATCCGCCTTGCCATCGGCGTCGGCGCGAAAGGGGCCGAGAGGCGGGCACAGCGCCAGGCCGCCAAGGCCGGTGCCTGAACGGATACCGTCAACCCAGCGCTATCAGCCGACGTATTGCTGACGAAAAGGTGCGGAAGTTTCGCAGGCGTCAGAGCCGGAGGCGATCGCGATGGCCATTTTTGTCCTGATACCCGGTGGTTGGCAGGGCGGGTGGGTCTACCAGAAGGTGGCCGATCTGCTTACGGCGGGTGGGCATACAGCCTTGCCGATCACGCTGTCCGGCCTCGGCGATGAGGCTGCTCCGACGGCCAATCTCGACACTCACATCAACGAGGTCGTCGAGGTCATGATGGCGCAGCAGGAGAAGGTCATACTCGTCGGACAATCCTATGGCGGTATGGTCGTGAGCGGCGCGGCCGATGCCGTGCCGTCGCAGATCGGGGCGCTGGTCTATGTCGATGCCTATGTGCCTGATGACGGCGACTCGCTCTGGTCGCTGACGACACCGCGTTTCCGGGATGTCTTCATCGCGGGAGCGACGGCCGATGGCCTCACTTGCGCGCCGCCCGCCCATCTCGACCCGCGCTGCCGGCCGCATCCGATCGGGACCTTTCTCCAGGCCATCACTCTCAGCGGGCGCTGGCGCAAGGTACCGCGCAAGACCTTCATCGGCGCCTTCGGCTGGGAGGGAAGCCCGTTCCGGGATCTCCATGAACGCCTGAGTCGCGATCCAGAGTGGTCGACCTTCGCCTTCGATTGCGGGCACAACGTCGCACGGCTGAACCCGAAGGCCCTGGTCGAAGTCCTGCTGACGCAGGTTTGACGGCCTGTGATCGCTACTAGCGCCCGATCACCCCGCGGCGGCGCAGCAGGAACAGCGTCAGCATCGAGGCGGCGAGGCAGGCCACCGTGACCATCTCGGCGCCGAGATCCGATTCCACCCAGGGCAGGCCTTTCACATTGATGCCGAACAGGCCGGTGATGAAGGTCGCCGGCAGGAAGAGCGCGGTCAGGATCGAGAGCGTGTAGAGTTGCCGGTTGGTCTGGTTGGCCGAGCGCACGGCGATCTCGTCCTGGAGCAGGCGGGCGCGGTCCTGCACCGACTGGATGTCCTGGCGTAGCGTATCGACCCGCAGCAGCAGGCGCAGCGCCGCCGCGCGTACCGTCTCCGGAGCCGAGCGCCCTGACGGCGTCTCGGCGAAGCGCCGGAACAGGAGGTGCAAGCCGGCAAGCTGGCGATGCAATTGCACGGCGGAGCGGCGGACGGTGCCGACGCGCTGCGGCCCGTCCTCCAGCTTGTCGAGCAGGATCTGGTCCTCGACACTGTCGGTCTCGTCCGAGAGGCGCACGACCGCGTCGGTGACGTCGTCGATCAGGTATTCGATGATGTGCTCGAAGAGCTCGGCCGGGGAGCCGATCTGCTCGCCGGCATTGAGAGCCTCGACCGCCTTGCGGATCGATTGCAGCGCCTCGCGTCGGCCGGTGAGCAGGAAGCGCTCGCCGACCGCCCAGGCGAGCGTGCCGACAGTGTCGGTGCGATCGACGATGTCGCGGGTCAGGTCATGGGCGATGCCCCAGACCAGGCTGGCGGAATGGTCAAGCCGCTGATGCGTCTCGCGCGCAAGCAGGAGCTCGCGCGCCGCCGGCGGCAATTCCTTGCGCTCGTCGATCCACGCCTGTGCCCTGGTGTGAACGAGGTCGAGATGCAGCCAGACGAAGCCGTCCTCCGGTGCCAGCGTCGGCACTTCGTCGCGCGGCATCAGCGTGGGCGTGCCGTCGGCGGCGAAGCGATAGGCCCAGACGATGCCGGTCTGCGAATGGAGGTCAGGCATCCGGGAAGGGCGTCCGTCCATGCGCAACCTCGTGCCGGGAATCGTGCCGCCGCCCAGCCGGATAAGGGCACGCCCGGCCGATTATCGCTTTGGGCAGCTTTTCGCAACCGCGCAAGACCGGGGCTGGGGCAGGGCGGCTCACGTGACGATGCCGCGACGCTTGAGGACGAACAGCGTCAGCAGCGAGCAGCCCAAGCACACCAGGAGGACATAGGCGAAGCCGTTGGTGGTGTCGTCCCAGGGCACGCCCTTGGCGTTGACGCCGAACATACCGGTGATGAAGGTCGCCGGCAGGAACAGGGCGGTCAGGATCGAGAGGAAATGGAGCTGGCGGCCGGATTCGGTCGCGGTCGCGGCGGCCGCCTCCTCCTGCAGCAGGCGGGTGCGCTCGTGCAGGGCGTGGACGTCGTGGCGCAAGGTGTCGATGCGCTGCAGCAGCCGCATCGCTGCGCTCTTGACGTCAGCGGGCGCGGCCAGGCCGATCTCGGCCTCGCTGAAGCGGCGGAACAGCAGATGCAGCCCGCTGGCATGCCGTTGCAGCCGCACGATGGCGCGGCGCAAGGCGCCGATGCGCTTGGGCGTGTCGCCCAGCCGGTTGGCCAGCACCTGGTCCTCGAGCGCATCGATCTCGTCGGTCGATCGCAGGACGGCGGCGGCGATGTCCTGGATGATGAAGGCGATGATGCGCTCGAACAGCGCCGCAGGCGTGCCGGAGCGCTCGCCCTTGCGCAGGCAGTCGGCGATCTGGCTGATCGCCTGCAGCGGCTCGCGCCGGCCGGTTACGAGATAGCTCCGGCCGATCACCCAGTGCAGCGGGCTGACATGGTGGGACTTGCCGACGGCGTCGCGGCCGACATCATGCACCACGCCCCAGACCTGATCGGCGGAGTGATCGAGGCATTGATGCTGCTCGTGGCCGATCAGGAGATCGCCGGCCGGTGCGGGAATGGCGGGCTCGGCCGCGATCCATTTGCGGGCGCGGTCGTCGACGAGATCGAGATGTATCCAGGCGAAGCCCTGCTCATCGCCGAGGTCGGGCATGGCACCGCGATCCAGCAAGGCGGCGGAGCCGTCCGGAGCGAACCGGAAGACCCAGAGGACGCCGTACCGGGACTGGATGTCGGTCGGAGCCAGATGCGCGACTTGCATGGGTTGGACTTGATCCGCGCTAACTCGGACAGGATGGATTGAGGCCACCCGGCGGCGCGGGGCGCGCGCCGCCGGGTGGCGTCGCGCTCAGAAGATCTGGCGGAAAACGACGAACAGGCCCGCCGAGAGCGCGATGGCGCAAGGCAGGGTCAGCACCCAGGCCATCAGCATGTTGCGCACGGTCGACATCTGCAGGCCCGATTTGTTCGCCGCCATGGTGCCGGCGACGCCGGAGGAGAGGACGTGCGTGGTCGAGACCGGCAGGCCGAGCACGTCGGCGGCGCCGATGGTGGCGGCCGCGACCAGCTCGGCGGAGGCGCCCTGCGCATAGGTCAAATGCTGCTTGCCGATCTTCTCGCCGACGGTGACGACGATGCGCTTCCAGCCGACCATGGTGCCCAACCCGAGCGCGATGGCGACCGCGACCTTGACCCAGAAGGGGATGAACTTGGTCGTGTTGTCGAGCGATTCTTTGTATTTCTTCAGGACCTTGCGATCGGCCTCGTCGAAGATCTTCTCTTCCTTGGCCTCGTTCTTGAAGATGCGGTTCAGGGCTTCCGAGGCGAGGTACATGTCGTTGCGGATATTGCTCACCGCTTCGGCCGGCATCCTGGCGATTCCTGTCGCGCCGAGGTCCTCGATCTCCTTGACGATGTCCTTGTTGAGAAGCGCCAGCGCCGGGAAGGTGGCGTCGTCGAGCTTGCGGGCATTGATGTAGTTGGTGACGTTGCTGCGCGGATTGCCGATGATGTTGTAGCCGAAGCCCTTCTTGTCGAAGATCTCGCCCGCCGCGACCGCCTGGGCCCGGACCTGGGCGATCTCGCTGGTCGGGATGGCGCGGTTGAGCGCATAGGCCGTCGGGGCACAGCCGATCAGGATCAGCATGATCAGGCCCATGCCCTTCTGACCGTCATTCGAGCCATGGGCGAAGGAGACGCCGGTGCAGGTGGCGATCAGCAAGCCGCGGATCCAGGTCGGCGGCGGCTGGTTGCCCTTCGGCTCGGCGTAGAGTTCCGGGTTCTTGACCAGGACCTTCAGCGTCAGGAACAGCAGGGCGGCGGCGCAGAAGCCGAACAGCGGCGAGAGCAGCAGCGACCAGCCGATCTCGATCGCCTTCGACCAGTCGACGCCGGCCGTCTTGTTGTCGGTGAAGAACAGCTGGTTGGCGAGGCCGACTCCGATGATCGAGCCGATCAGCGTATGCGAGGAGGAGGCCGGCAGGCCGAGCGCCCAGGTGCCGAGATTCCAGATGATGGCGGCGATCAGCAGGGCGAAGACCATGGCGAAGCCGGCGCTCGAACCGACATTCAGGATCAGTTCGACCGGCAGCAGCGAAATGATGCCGAACGCGACCGCGCCCGAGGCGAGCAGCACGCCGAGGAAGTTGAAGAAGCCCGACCAGACCACCGCGACATGCGCCGGCATGGCATGGGTGTAGATCACCGTCGCGACCGCGTTGGCGGTGTCGTGGAAGCCGTTGACGAACTCGAAGCCGAGCGCGATCAGCAATGCGACGCCGAGCAGGATGAAGGGCAGCCAGGTCGTCGCCGGCATACCCGTGCCGCTGATGTCCTGGTAGAGCGACCAGACGGTATAGGCGAGGCCGGCCGTCATGATCGCGACGAAGATCAGGCCGGCGATCACGCCGCTCGGCGCATCGAGCTTCGGTTTTCCGGTTCCAGGCTGAAGGCCCTTGCCCTGATCAAGCGTGATGCTGCTCATCGCGACGTCCCCACAACTCCGTTGAGATACGAGGGAAGCTGAGCGGTGTTGCCGACAGTCTGATGACGATCGAGCGTATTGTTATGGTCTCCGTCGCTCCTTGTGCCGTCTGATCAAGTATAGTTGTACGACTTTAGTCTATTATTCCTGTGCCTCGACGTGACGCTCGGCGACTCCGGTCGTGCCATTTCCGCTACTGGCCGGGGCCAGCGCGGCCGGCACCTCCCAAATGGGGGGCGTGGGAGGCTCCGGGATGTGAGCCAATACGAGCCTGGCCGATTCATGATCGTGCCAGCTTCGCATTCTGGGAGACATCAATGAAGTTCGGGCTTGGCGCGCTGCTCGCATCCGCCGTCATATCGGCATTATCGTTCGGGCCGGCCGGCGCGCAGCAAAAGAAGACGGTGCCGGCGATGGAGGCCGGCATCAACCCGCAATGCGCGCAAGTGAACAACAAGCGCGGATGCACCTGCGCGCTCGAGACAGGCGGCACGCTTGCGAACGGTCAGTGGCGGTATTCCAACTCGCGTACTTACAGCGATTGCATGACCAAGAAGGGCTGGCTCTGAGCTAGGTCAGTCGTCGCGGCTGGCCAGCGAACCTGTGGTCGCGACGTCGCGCGAGGCGGCGCGCGGAATCTTGCCGGGCGGCAGGAATTTCAGCGGCGTGCCGCCGGCGGCCTTCGGCGTGCGCAGGCCGGCCGGTGTGGCCGGCGGCTTGGGCGTGGTCGCGACCTTGGGCTCGCCGCCGCGCCATTTGCGCGCGCCGATGTCGTAGCGCCCGTCGCGCCAGGCGGCGAATTCGTGCTCGGTTCCAAAGAAGGCGTTGCGGTCGACGTCGCCGCCGATGCCGGGCACCCGGCCGGTGGTGGTGAATTGCCAGAACTCCCACTGCTTGCGCTCATAGCGGTGATGCAGCGGGGCGGCGGTCGAGCGCAGCCAGTAGGGATGGTCGTTGAACTCACCCTCCAGCACGTCCTCGTGGAAGGTGATGTCGGTGTAGATGATCGGCTTCTTGCCGGTGTGCTCCTGCAGACCCTTCAGCATCTCGCGGATCTTGGCGAGCGCCTTGTCGCGCGGGATCTTCTTGCCGCATTTGGCGGATTCGCCGTTCCACTCGACGTCGAGCACCGGCGGCAGGGCGTCGGGATCGCGCGGGATATGGCGCTTGAACCAGCGGATCTGGTCCTTGGCCGGCCGGCACCAATAGACGAAATGATAGGCGCCGCGCGGCACGCCGGCCGCTTTCGCCCCGGCCCAGTTCTTCCTGAACATCGGGTCGAGATGGTCACCGCCCTCGGTCGCCTTGATGAAGGCGAAGCGCGTGCCGGCGTCCTTGACCTTCTGCCAGTCGATATCGTCCTGCCAGCGCGAGACGTCGATGCCCTGGATGACGCGGCGGCGCGCATCGCGCACGCCGGCATGCGGGTCGCTGTCGCCCTTCTTGGGATAGAGCGCGAGCGCCGGCTCAGCACCGAACAGGCCGAGCAGGGCGCAGATCGCCCACCGACCGGTGGATTTCGCCCTGCGCCGCGCTTCTGGTCTGGTCTCAGCGCGGGGCGCCATGCTTGTCTCCTGTTCGCAGGAAAAGGATAGGCGAGGGGCGGGTTAAGAGGTGGTTAGCATTCGAGCGACCGGCTTCAGGCTTGGTTAACCGGCGGGAGGCTGGCGATGGGCGATTCCGGAGGCGAGGAGGAAGACAACGGCAGCCGGGCCCTGGCCTATGGCGTCCATGTGCTGACGGCGCTCGGCGCTGCGCTCGGCTTCCTGGCGCTGCAGGCCGTGTTCGCCGGCAATCTCACGGTGGCCTTCGTCTGGCTCGGCGTGGCTCTCGTTGTCGACGCGGTCGACGGGCCGCTGGCGCGGCGCTTTGCGGTCAAGAGCCGGGCGAAGCGCTATGACGGGGCCCTGCTCGACCTCGTCGTCGATTTCGTCACCTATGTCTTCGTGCCGGCGGCGATGCTGCTGCGGCCGGAGGTGATGGCGGCGCCCTATGGCGTGATCGCGGGCCTCGCCGTAACACTGGCGAGCGCGCTCTATTTCGCCGATACCGGCATGAAGACCGACGACTGGTGGTTCCGCGGCTTCCCGGCGGTCTGGAACATCGTGGTGTTCTATGTCGTCGCCTTCGCGCCGCCTTCGTGGCTGGCGCTCGCCCTCATTCTGGTCGCCACGGCGCTGATGTTCCTGCCGGTCGTGTTCGTGCACCCGGTGCGGGTGCGGCGCTGGCGGTGGCTGACGCTGGCGATGTTGGCGCTCTGGGCGATCGCGGCGGCCGCGACGCTCTGGCGAGGAATGGTGCCGGACGCCTGGAGCAAGGCCGGGCTGGCGCTGGCGGCCTGCTATTTCGTCGGGCTCGGCCTGGCGCGCGCCGGGATGCCGGCTCGATAGGCCTTATTCGGAATCCGGTCCGGGCCCTTCGCTCTCGACGACCTCGCCGAGCGGCGCCGGCTGGAAGGAGGCGGCCGCTACCGTCCGGCTGGCGCCGGGCATCTGCGCAACAGGCGTATGCTCCGGGCCGGGGCTCGGTTGCGGCGGCACCTTGCGCTCACGGACCCAGGTGCGGGTGCCGATGTCGAAGCGGCCCTCGCGCCAGCCAGCGAACTCGCCCTCATTGCCATAGAAGGCGTTGCGGTCGACATCGCCCTTGATGCCGGGGACGCGGCCGGTGGTGGTGAACTGCCAGAAGGCCCAGGGGCGGTTCTCGTAGCGCGCCTCGGGCTTGGCCGCGGTCGAGCGGATCCAGTAGGGATAGTCGTTGAACTCGCCTTCCAGGATGTCCTTGTGGAAGGTGATGTCGGTGTAGATCACCGGCTTCTTGCCGGTGAGCTGCTCGAGCTCGGTCAGCATCAGCCGGATCTTCTCCAGCGCCAGCGAGCGCTCGACCTTCTTCGGGCAGGTCTTGGAGTGGCCGTTCCATTCGAGGTCTAGCACCGGCGGCAGCGCGTCGGGATCGTTCGGGATCTGCTGCTTGAACCAGACCGCCTGCTCATGGGCCGGGCGGCACCAGTAGACGAAATGATAGGCGCCGCGGGGTACGCCGGCCCGGCGGGCGCCTTCCCAGTTCCGCTGGAAGGCCGGGTCGACATGGTCGCCGCCCTCGGTCGCCTTGATGTAGACGAAGCGGGTGCCGGCCGCCTTGACCGAGGCCCAATCGATTTCGCCCTGCCAGCGCGAAATGTCGATGCCCTGGATCGGATAGCGCCTGGCAGCCTCGACGCCGGGATGCGGGCGTGCATCGCCCTTGGCCGGATAGTTGTCCAAACCGACGCAGCCGCCCAAAGCCGTCAGGGCGGCGAGCAGCGCGAAGGGGGCCAGGGAAAAGGATTTCATGCGGCGGGCGGTCATTTCCCGGACAATTGCGGAGAAAACTTGACGCCCGGTTTACGTTACCGGTTTTTTCGAATCTGTCAGGTCCGATCAGGACAGGCGCAGCAGCACCGTCGCGATGCCGAGGAAGGAGAAGAAGCCGACAACGTCGGTGATGGTGGTGACGAAGGTGCCGGACGAGATCGCCGGATCGATGCCGGCCTTGTCGAGCGCCAGCGGCACGGCGACGCCGGCGAGTGCCGCGATGATCAGGGTCGCGACCATGGCGAGGCCGATGACCACGCCGAGCATCGGATTGCCGAACCAGAAACCGGCAACCAGCGCAGTGATCAGCGCGAAGGCGACGCCGTTGAGCACGCCGACGATCATCTCGCGCCGGAAGAAGCGGCCCATGTTCCAGCCGCCGAGCTCGCCGGTGCCGAGCGCGCGCACCGCGACGGTCATCGTCTGGGTCGCGGCATTGCCGCCCTGGCTGGCGACGATCGGGGCGAGCACGGCGAGTGCGACGAGCTTGCCGAGCTGCTCCTCGAACATCGCCATCACCGAGGCGCTGATGAAGGCGGCGATCAGGCTGATGAAGCGCCAGCGGAAGCGGCCGAGCGCGACCTGGCGCACCGAGTCGGAAATCTCTTCCTCGGCGTCGACGCCACCGAGCTGCTTGACGTCGTCGTCGCCGGCTTCCTCGATCACGTCGACGATGTCGTCGATGGTCATGACGCCGACGAGCCGGCCGGCCGAATCCACCACGGGAGCCGCGACGAGATTGTAGCGCTGGAACATTCGCGCCACGTCCTCGATGTCGTCGGTCGCCTGGACGACGCGGCGATCATCCTCGACGAGGTCGACGACGCTGACCGGGCGCTTGGTGCGCAGCAGGCGGTCGAGCGGGACCGTGCCGACGAAATGATGGCTGGGGTCGGCGACGAAGATCTCGAAGAAGCGCTCGGGCAGGTCTTCGGTCTCGCGCAGGAAGTCGATGGTGTGGCCGACCGTCCAGAACGGCGGTACCGCGATCACCTCGGGCTGCATGCGCCGCCCGGCCGAGCCTTCGGGATAATCGAGGCCCTGTTGGAGCACCGTGCGCTCGGCCGGCGTCAGCTTGTCGAGAATCTCGCGCTTGTCGGCCTCGTCGAGGTCTTCGAGGATGTAGACCGCGTCGTCGGTGTCGAGATCGCGCACGCCCTCGGCGACGGTCTCCGGCGAAAGCTCCTCGAGAATCTCCTCGCGGACGGCGTCGTCGACCTCGGTCAGAGCGGTGAAGTCGAAATCGCCGCCGAGCAGCGAGATCAGCTTCGGCCGCTCCTCGGCATCGAGCGCCTCGATCAGGTCGCCGAGATCGGCTTCATGGAGTTCAGCGACGAGTTCCCGCAAGGCGGTGACGTCGGAGAGCAGCACGGCCTGCGAGACCTGCTCGACGAATCCCTTGTCGATCGCGCCGTCCTCGTCGCGGACCTTGCGCTCCAGCGTTTCGTCCGGAGCGTGCTCGGCTTCCACCATGGGTCGCTCCGCGTTTCGAGGGGCGGGGGATTCGGGGCAGGGGATTCGCGCCGGAACGCGGATGCGCCCTTGTGTCAGCGCGATTGCTCCAAGGCAACGCGCCGGGAGCGGATTCGATGCATCCGCAACGAAAAACGGCGATCCCTGGGGGATCGCCGCTTTACGAGCCTTCGCTCTAAACTGGTGCGGTCAAGAGGACTCGAACCTCCACGGGTCTCCCCGCTACCACCTCAAGGTAGTGCGTCTACCAATTCCGCCATGACCGCAGCGGCTCCTTTGGGCGCCGCGCTGTGGCGGTGAACTCCGGAGCGGCGCGGGTCTAGCAAAAGCCGTGAGCCGGGACAAGCCCCGTTCGGACAGTCTTGTTGACGAAGTTCGTCCGGCCGGAGATCGTCATGGCAGAATGCCGCCAGCCAGCGCTCCCGCGCCGGCCATGAGCGGACACGGGAGGACGACGATGCGCGCATGTTCCATTGCCCTGGCCCTGAACGCCTGCCTCGTCGCGACAGCCGTGCACGCGGCCTGTCCCGATGCCGCAGCAATCAGCGGTTTTGTCGCCGATTGGGAGGCGAAGCGCCCGGCCAAGGCCTTGCCCGTGGCGAATCCCGACGACGCGGTCTGCGCGCGCGGAAAGCTTGTCGCCGAGCTCCAGGGCAGGCTCGGCAAGGTCATCGGCTACAAGGCGGGGCTCACCGCCAAGGCCGTGCAGGAGCGCTTCAAGGCCGACGGGCCTGTCAGCGGCGTACTCTTCGAGAAGATGCTCCTCAGCGATGGGGCGAAGCTGCCCGCGGCCTATGGCGCCCGCCCGGTCTGGGAGGCCGACATGCTCCTCGTCGTCAAGGACGAGGGAATCAATACGGCGAAGACGCCCGATGAGGCGCTGCGCCATATTTCCGGGATCCGCCCCTTCATCGAGTTGCCGGATCTGGCGCTGGCGCCGAGCGAGACGCTCGACGGCACGCAGTTGCTGGCGATCAACGTCGCGGCACGCTTCGGCGTCGCCGGCGCCGAGATTCCGGTGACGGCCGATGCGGCGACGGTGGCGCTGCTCGCCGACACCAAGATCGTCGCGACCGATGGCAGCGGGGCGGTGCTGGCCGAGGGGACAGGCGCGGCGACGCTGGGAAATCCGCTGAACTCGGTGGTCTGGCTGGTGCAGGACCTGGCCAAGGCAGGCCGCAAGCTTTCTGCCGGCGACCTGATCAGCGTCGGCTCGTTCTCGCCGCTGACGCCGCCGAAGCCGGGGCAGCAGGTCACGGTTCGCTATGAGGGATTCGCGGGTACGCCGAAAGTCAGCGTCCAGTTCGAGTGAGCGCCGCTCAGGCGGCGTCGGCGACGGTTTCGAGCGAGTAGACCGTCGGACGCTTCAGCATCTCGGTGATCTCGACCGAGATGCGTGAGCCGGCGACGACGACATGGCCCTTGGCGAAGGGGTGGTTGTTGGCGAGGATCTGGACCTCGTCGTTCTCGGTCGCGTTGAGCTCGATGATCGCGCCGCGACCCATGCGAAGCAGCTTGTAGATCGGCATCTGGGCCGAACCCAGCACTACCGTCAGCTCTACCGCAACGAGATCGAGATCGGCCTTCAAAACCTGCCTCCGCAGACTTAACTTCAAATCATTCCACGAACTTGCCAGCGAGGCGCAAACCAGCGCATGAGCAGCGGCGAAGCGAAACGGGCGCGGCGCCGGTTTCCAAGAGTTGAACGGACAGGGTTAAGGCAAGGTGAAGACCCGCGAGGCATTGTCGGTTTCGTTCCTGCCCGAGGCGGGTTCCGAGCCGGTCGAATGGGTGATCGCCGACGAACCGGTCGGCTATGAGGTGGCCGTCGCCGAGATGGAAGCGCGCGCGGCGCTGATCGCCGACGGCATGGCGCGGGAGCGCGTCTGGCTGGTCGAGCATCCGGCGCTCTATACCGCCGGCACCTCGGCCAGGGACGAGGACCTGCTGACGCCGGAGCGCTTTCCGGTGCACCGTACTGGACGGGGCGGGCAGTTCACCTATCACGGCCCCGGCCAGCGCGTGGCTTACGTGATGCTCGACCTGAAGCGGCGCGAGCCCGACCTGCGCCGCTTCGTCTCGGCGCTGGAAGCCTGGCTGATCGGCACGCTCGGCGCCTTCAACATCCGCGGCGAGCGGCGCGAGGAACGCGTCGGCGTCTGGGTGCGCCGGCCCGAGAAGGGGGAGGGCGCCGAGGACAAGATCGCCGCGCTCGGTATCCGCGTCCGGCGCTGGGTCTCGTTCCACGGCATCTCGCTCAATGTCGAGCCGGAGCTGGCGCATTTCGACGGCATCGTGCCCTGCGGCGTCTCCGACCAGGGCGTGACTTCGCTGGTCGATCTCGGCCTGCCGGTGACCATGGCCGAGGTCGACAGTGCGCTCAGGGCCGAATTCGAGCTGATTTTCGGCCCGACTGTCGCGGTTTCCTGACGTTTACCTCGCGTTGACCATCCGCCGGGATGCTTGCCCTCGTGACGAAACCATGGGGACGACGACGATGAGGATCATCTTCGCGGGCTGCCTGGCGGCCCTGCTTTCTGCCTGCTCCACCACCGAGGAACGCATCGCCGGCGCAGCCGCCGGTGCGGGTACCGGCGCAATCATCGGCGGGCCGATCGGCGCCGTCGCGGGCGGGGCGGTCGGCGCCTTCGCCGCTCCAACCGTGACCGGCTCGGTACGGCGCATGCGCGAATAGGCAGGGCGCTCCGCTGCAAGAGGTCATCTTTCCGGGGCAGGCCGGAGGCCTGAGCCCGGAATCCAGAATCGATGCCGGTTCTGATGAGGTGACCGGTAGCGCTTTTTCGGATTGCGGCATCGGTTCAGGGTTCCGGGCTCGCCGCTGCGCGGCGCCTCGGAAAGACGGCGCGGTTCCGCGCACGGCGCATCTGCGCGCCGTCGCCTGTTTGCCTTTTGGCCGCGGCGCGCCATAACCGGGCGAGAAGCATCGCAAGGGAGCGCGCCGTGGCGGTCATCGAAAGCAAGGTCGATCTCAATTCGGCCGAGGCGCGCGCCAATGTCGCGGCCTGGAGCATGCTGCGCGACCAGTTGCTGGAACGGCGCGCCACCGCCGCCCTCGGCGGCAATGCCCGCTCGCGCGAACGCCACACCTCGCGCGGAAAACTGCTGCCGCGCGAGCGCGTGCTGCGCCTGCTCGACCCCGGTTCGGCCTTCCTCGAGATCGGTTCGCTCGCGGCCTACGACATGTACGACAAGGACGTGCATGGCGCCGGCATGATCGCCGGCATCGGCAGGGTCGCCGGGCGCGAGGTGATGGTCGTCTGCAACGACGCCACCATCAAGGGCGGCACCTATTACCCGATGACGGTGAAGAAGCATCTGCGCGCCCAGGAGATCGCGCGCGAGAACAAGCTGCCCTGCATCTACCTGGTCGATTCGGGCGGCGCGAACCTGCCGCACCAGACCGAAGTGTTTCCCGACCGCGAGCATTTCGGCCGGATCTTCTACAACCAGGCGACCCTGTCCGGCCTTGGCATCCCGCAGGTCGCGGTGGTGATGGGCTCCTGTACCGCCGGCGGCGCCTATGTGCCGGCGATGTCGGACGAGACGGTGATCGTTCGCAACCAGGGCACGATTTTCCTGGGCGGCCCGCCCTTGGTGAAGGCCGCGACCGGCGAGGTCGTCTCGGCCGAGGATCTCGGCGGCGCCGACGTCCACGCCCGGCTCTCGGGCGTCGCCGACCATTATGCCGGCGACGACACCCATGCACTGGCGATCGCGCGCCGCATCGCCAGCAATTTCAACAGCGTCAAGCGCCCCGACATCGACATCGCAGAAGTGGTCGAGCCTCTTTATGACGCCGACGAGCTCGACGCCGTCGTGCCGACCGACCTCAAGAAGCAGTACGACGCCCGGGAGATCATCGCCCGGCTGGTCGATGGCTCGCAGCTCGACGAGTTCAAGCCGCTCTACGGCTCGACGCTGGTCACTGGCTTTGCCCGCATCCACGGCATCCCGGTCGGCATTCTCGCCAATAACGGCATCCTGTTCTCGGAGAGCGCGCTCAAGGGCGCGCATTTCATCGAGCTCTGCTGCCAGCGCCGCATCCCGCTGCTGTTCCTGCAGAACATCACCGGCTTCATGGTCGGGCGCGAGGCCGAGACGCGCGGCATCGCCAAGGACGGCGCCAAGCTGGTGACGGCGGTGGCCTCGGCGCGGGTGCCGAAGATCACCGTGCTGGTTGGCGGCTCGTTCGGCGCCGGCAATTACGGCATGTGCGGGCGCGCCTACTCGCCGCGCTTCCTGTTCGCCTGGCCGAACTCGAAGGTCTCGGTGATGGGCGCGGAGCAGGCGGCGAGCGTGCTCGCGACCGTGCGCGGCGACAATCTCGAAGCGGAGGGCAAGCCCTGGACGGCGGAGGACGCCGAAGCCTTCAAGGCACCGATCCGCGACAAGATCGAATCCGAGGGCTCGCCCTATTACGCCACGGCCCGGCTCTGGGACGACGGCATCATCCTGCCTTCCGAAACCCGCCGGGTGCTGGCATTGGCCTTCTCCGCCTGCCTCAATGCCGAGGTGCCGGAGACGCGCTTCGGCGTGTTCCGGATGTGACGAAGCGCGTCATGCCTGGGTTCGGCTGAACCCAGCCCGCTCAGGGTATGCGAGTAAGCGTCACTCGAAGTGGCATCCGCGGGGAACCCTTCTCCCATGTGGGAGAAGTGCAGGGATGAGCGACTGTCTTGTTGGTCAAGTGGTTTGTTCGCGCCACGGTTGTCTGTCCCGGATGAGGGCGTTGAGGATTGTGACGAGCTTTCGGGCTGTCGCGATGATGGCGACGAGTTTTGGTTTTCCGGC